>Ga0157376_10002351_pt1 | contig 12768 bp, 11 predicted proteins | sample M45metaG_FD_121801 | JGI IMG/M metagenome (GOLD analysis project Ga0157376, IMG submission 121801) | Miscanthus rhizosphere microbial communities from Kellogg Biological Station, Michigan, USA - M4-5 metaG | ecosystem: Host-associated > Plants > Roots > Rhizosphere > Soil | place: USA: Michigan... | reverse complement strand
CGCAGCTTCGACGACACGATCTTCAAGACGAACCTCGAAGCCGCGCAGGTGATCGCGCGCCAGTTGAGGATGCGCAATCTCGGCGGCATCATCATCATCGACTTCATCGACATGGAGAACTCCGATCACCGCAATGCGGTGCTGGCCGAGCTCAACAAGGCGCTCGAGAAAGACCGCACGCGCCTCACGGTGAACGGCTTCACGCAGCTCGGTCTGGTGGAGATGACCCGAAAGCGCACGCGCGAGTCGCTTGCGCACGTGCTGTGCGAGCCCTGCCCGATGTGCCAGGGCCGCGGCGAGCTCAAGACCCCGCAGACCGTGTGCTACGAGATCCTGCGCGAGATCCTGCGCGAGGCAAAGCAGTTCAACGCGCGCGAATTCCGTATCCTTGCCTCGCAGTCGGTCATCGACATGTTCCTGGACGAGGAGTCGCAGAGCCTTGCGCAGCTCGGCGATTTCATCGGCAAGCCGATCTCTCTCCAGGTCGAGACGATCTATACGCAGGAGCAATACGATATTGTCTTGATTTGAGCGGTTGAAAGTTTCGCACTTCGCTTTCGCTCGTGCACGATACTTTCAACCGGGGAAGCTAGATCGGGTTGGCTTGGGACGGCCCGGCGCCGACCTCTCACAGAACCATGGAGGGCGCGCAGCAGCCTCTCGCTCCGCTCACTCCGTTCGCTGCTCTCGAATGGCTGGAGCGCGTGATTGCGGGGATGCTTGCTCGCCTTTGGATGGTCGGACGGCGGGCTTCACGAAACGCCGGAGGGCGAACCTTCGACTTCATCCCAGGCTGGAGCGCGCGTGGCGAAACCTTCCCTTTCACCCCCTTCGTCATTCCCGCGAAAGCGGGAATCCAGTAGCTTTGAACGCTGCACGGCCGCGCTGGAAATGAAGCTCGCTCTTGCGGCGCACGGCCGATACGGCGCCTAGCGCATGTTCACTCGCCTCAAGCGCTTTTTCCTCCGCCTCTTCCGTCGCATCCCGGCGCCGGGGCGGTTCGAGGCGGACTCGAAGTTCTCCTGGCGCGGGTTCCTTGCGACTGCGCCTTTCGTCTGGCCAAAGCGCGAGTACCTCGTCTACGTCCCCGCGGGCTGGTCGCGATGGCGGCGCGCGCCGCTGCTCGTTCTCTGCCACGGCTGCAAGCAAACGCCCGAGGAGATCGCCGCCGGCACTCGCATCACGGCCTTTGCGGACCGCGAAGGCTGGCTGGTGCTGCTGCCGCGGCAGAACGAAGACGCGAACGTCTGGCGCTGCTGGAACTGGTTCGATTCCCGCACCGCGGACGGCAACGGCGAAGCCGCGATCGTCGCCGCGCAAATCGAGGCAGTCGCCTCGCGGTTTCGCGCCGATCCGCGCCGGATCGTGGCAGCGGGCATGTCCGCGGGCGGCGCGCTCGCGTCGGTGCTCGCCCTGCGCCATCCGGAAATCGTCCGCTTCGCGTTCGTGCATTCGGGCGTAGCCTGCGGTGCGGCGGCGAGCCCGATGTCGGCGATCAGCGTGATGAAATCCGGACCCGACACCGACATCGTCGCCATCGCCGCGGCTGCGCAGAGCGCCGCTCCCCGCAACGCCCTGCCGGTTCCGCTCCTCGCGATCCAGGGCGACCAGGACGGAGTCGTCGCGCCGCGCAACGCCATCGCGCTCGTGCGCCAGTTCCTGCGCTTGAATGGTCACCCGGCCATGCTCGCGGTGCCGGACCTTCCCCCGGGACTTCCGGCGGCAGACGCCGAATCGAGCGCCGCCGGCGAAGGCGGCCGCATCGTCACCACGCGCGACTGGCGCGTCGGCGGCCGGCTGGTGGTTCGCTTCGTCAGCATCGGCGGGCTCGATCACGCCTGGAGTGGTGGCGATGCCGCTCTTCCCTACAACGACCCGCGTCCGCCCGACGCGCTGTCGCTCCTCGCCCTGTTCGCGCGCGAGGCGGCTCCTTGAGATAATGATCCCCCGAGTGCCGACTGCAGGACGCCCATGCCCGCCACCGCGATGAACCACTTCACGATCCTGACCGACGACGTGCCGGGCACGATCCGTTTCTATCGCGACATGCTCGGCCTGCACGAGGGCCCGCGACCGCCGTTCGACTTTCCGGGCGCGTGGCTCTATGCGGACGCCGTGCCGATCCTGCATGTGATCGGCGGCCGTCCGCACGACGAGCTCAAGGCCGGCGTGATCGACCACATGGCCTTTTCGGCGGTAGGACTGTCCGACACGCTCGCCAATCTCACCGCGCGCGGCATCGAGCACACCTGCCGCCGCCTGGTGGGTGCCGGCACCTGGCAGGTGTTCTTCTTCGATCCGAACGGCGCCCGGGTCGAGCTCGATTTCGCTGCGCACGAAGAGAGCGCGGCGCATTGACGGACATCGAGTTCGACCATCTCGTCGTTGCGGCGCAGACGCTCGCCGAGGGGATCAATTTCGTTGCGGTGCGGCTGGGCGCACTGCCACAGGCGGGCGGCAAGCATGTCGCAATGGGGACCCACAACGCCTTGTTGCGGCTCGGCCCGCGCGAATACATCGAAATGATCGCGATCGATCCTGACGCGGCGGCTCCGCCGCGACCGCGCTGGTTCGCTCTGGACGATCCGCGCATGCGCGCATCGCTCGCCGAAGGGCCTCGCCTGGTGCAATGGGCCGTGCGCACCGACGATCTCGACAGCGCCCACGCGCGCGCGAAAATCGATCCGGGTACTGTGCACCCCATGACGCGCGGCGACTTCCGCTGGCGCATCACCATTCCCGACACGGGCCAACTGCCGGGCGGCGGGCTCGTGCCGACCATGATCGAATGGGCGGGCAGCGCGCATCCCGCGGACACGCTGCCGGACGTCGGACTGCGCCTCGCGGCCCTCGCGGGCGAGCATCCCGATCCGGCGCCTATCCGTGCCACCGTCGCCGCGCTTGGCCTGTCCGAGCGGCTCAAGGTCACTTATGGCCAGTACCCGCGGCTCGCTGCGATGCTGCGATCCCCACGGGGCCTGGTCACGCTTTGATCGCATAACGCTGCGGTGTGACGCTTTCCATCACCCCGCTCGCGATTGCGAGATCGCCGGTCGCAACGCAGTGCCGCTGATCGGCCTGCCCGTGTTCCATTGATCGGACCCGAGCCCGCTGATCCTCTAAATCGTGGGACACGCTGCTGGCCTGGCGCGATCATCGCCGGCATTCTCTGAGCCCCGCAGCCCCGGCACCGCGGATTGTCCGGCCGGCGCCAACGCGGGCGCCGCTGAACCGTCAACCGAGCGCGCCGCGCGCGGCGATGCTCCAGACCGTCTCGACGCGGTCGCCGCGCAAGCCAACGATCCAGTCGTAGAGATTGAATGTCGGGTCGCAATGGCCCGGCACGAGGCGCACGAGATCGTTCCGTGCGATCGGGGCGTGGCCGCGCGCCAGCTCGAGCACGCCGTGCTCGTCGGATGCCTTGACGTACGCGATGTCGGTGCGGCCATGCACCTGCGGCAGGCCCGAGTCGAATGAAAAGGCCTTGAGACCGGCATCCACAATTGCACGACCCTCCACGGCCGTGCTCATCACGCCCGCGAGCACGAACAGGCTCTGCTCGAACACGATGTCGTCGTCTGCGAGCGCATTGCGCCCATAGTCGGCGTCCATGAACGGATACGAGCCTGGCTGCAGTTCATTCCACACGCCGGAGTCACGCTCGTGCCGCCACGTTCCGGTGCCCGCGCCGGTCACGATGGAGCAGACCAGGCCTGCGTTCTCGATCACATCGCGCGTCTCTGCCGCGAGCGCAGCCGCGCGCGCAATCGCGGCGCGGCGCTCGTCGGGCGTACGCAGGTGCTGCGCGCCTCCGTGGTAGGCATGGAGACCGCGCAGGCGCAGACCGGCTGCCGTGGCGATCCGCTGCGCCAGTGCCAGCGCAGGCTCGCCCGGTGGAACGCCGCAGCGGTCCGCGCCGACGTTGATCTCCACGTATACGTCGAGCGTGACGCCCGCGCCGGACGCGGCGTCCGACAAGGCGATCACGTTGGCGGGCTCATCGACCAGCACGCCGATGGTCGCATCGCGCGCGAGGGCGCAGAGCCGCGCGATCTTGGCCGGCGCCACCACTTCGTTGGTGACGAGGACATCGGGAATGCCGGCGGCTACGAAGGCGGCCGCCTCGTCGGTTTTCTGGCAGCAGACGCCGACCGCGCCGCGCGAGAGCTGGAGCCACACGACATCCGGACACTTGTGCGCCTTCGCGTGCGGCCGGAGGCGCGTTCCCGTCGTCGCGGCCGCCATGCGGTCGAGGTTCCGCTCGAATGCATCGAGGTCGAGGACCAGCGCAGGGGTCTCGACGGCGGCAAGATCATCGCCTACGCGAGCGGGAATTCGTTGTGCCATGAGCGCTCCGAGCATCCGGTAACGCCCCTACTTTACCGTGCCGCGCTTCCGCGCTCCCCGGGTCCGCGCGTTACTTGGGTTGCGTGCCGGCCGCTTCGGCAGCGGCAATCTGGGCGTAGACGAGACGCCCCAACTGCAGCATCTGCGCGCGGTCGATCTGCCCGGACAGCGCGTAGGCGCAGACGTCGTCGATCCAGTAGTAGACGCCGACGCCATCCTCGACCGCATACCGGAACGCGGTTTCGGTGGTGCCCGGCGGCTGCTTGCGAACCTGCAGCGACAGCCGCTGCTTGTCCGCGTTTTCGTACATGAAGAACGCGGTGGGCTTCTCGTTGCCTGCCACCAGGCGACCCCCGACCAGCGCGAACCCGGCGCTGTTGAGGTCGGGTGCTTGCACCGCGAATCCCAGTCGGCGCGACAGCCATCGCACCAGGCGCTGCTCCTCCACCGCCCAGATCTCGACGGGGCGGTTGGCGTCGGATGCATACAGCACATGCGTCAGCGCCGCCTGCCGCGCAAACGTCGTCGGTGTACCCGCGCGCTCGAGGATCGCGTCGCGTGCATACCATCCGATGGAGATGCCGAGGACGAGCGTCGCCGCCGCTGCGAAATAGGGCACGAACGCACGCCAGCGGCTTTCCGTTTTCGGCGGCTCGGCGGCGTCGAGCAACGTCTTGGGAATGGGATCGGCGAGCCACGGATCGAAGGCTTCGTGCAGCGCCGCGTTCTGCCTGCGCAAGTCGGCGACTTGCGCTGCAAGGGCGGCGTCATGGCCGAGCGCCTGCTCGACTTCCTTCGCGCGGGAGGGCGCGAGCTGGCCGTCGACGTACGCGCAGAGGTCGGCGTCGGTGAAGGGAAGCGGGGTCATGATGCGGGCGCGTTCATTTGACGATCTTCAATCCCGCCGTCGTCTCCGCGGCAGGCATCTGCGTCGCGCGACGGAGCTTTTCGCGCGCGCGAGAGAGCCGCGACATCACCGTGCCGATGGGAATCGAAAGCACGGCGGCAATCTCCTCGTAGCGCATCTCCTCCACCGCAGCGAGCACCAGCACCGCGCGCTGGTCGGTCGGCAGGCGGCCCACTTCGCGCAGCACTTCCATCAACTCGACGCGGGTCTGCTGAGTCGCGCGAACCGGTATCTGCCAGGCAGCCCCGCCGTCGTCATCCGCGTCGATCGACACGTTCTGCGCGTCGCGACGCGCGAGCGCGCGCTGATTGACAAAAACGTTGTGCATGATCGTGAACAGCCAAGCTCGCAGGTCCGTTCCCGCCGCCCACAACCTGCGCTTCTCCCACGCCCGCGCCAGCGTTTCCTGGACCAGGTCGTCCGCACGCGAGGACTCGCCGGTCAGGACACGCGCGTAACGGCGAAGCCGCGGTATTGCGGCGACCAACTCGGGATGGGGCAGCGGCGGATCGATAGCCATCGTGAAGAGGCGCCGGCGGGCAGGGAAGCGGCCCGCCGGCGCCAAGGGCGATGGTACGCCCGTGCCAAGGACCTGCAACACTTGTTTCCATTCTCCCGCGCTTGCCTGCCGGCGGACAGTACCGCCTGCCCCATCCGCTATCCGGGCGGCTCCTGGGAGAACGTCGATCAGGCGTTACAGGTCCGCTGCCAGTCGTTATTCCTTGGCGACGTGCCAGACGCTGTTCACGTTGTCGCCCGTCTTGTCGCCAGGTTTTTGATCCTTCGACCACGTGTACATCGGCTTGCCCTTGTAGGCCCACTGCTTGCTGCCATCGTCTCGCGTGACCACCGTCCAGTCGGCCATGCTCTGGCTGTCGGAGACAGCCTGGAGCGGTGGCCAGTTGGTCGCGCAGGGACCATTGCATGCACTCTTGCCGCCCGCGTCGCGGTCGAAGGTGTAAAGCGTCATGCCTGTCGCGTTGGTCAGCGTGCCGTCGGCAGCCTTTTTCGCCGGCATTTCCATTGTTCCGGTCGAGGCGCACGCCGCAAGGCCCAGCGCGGCGCACATCGACGCAAAACGATGCGTGTTGTTGTGGATCACAGAAACTCCATTCTCCAGGTCGACGCTTAAGTGAACAGACGTCCCGAGCAGCTATTCCACGTCAACCGGAGCTTGCGATCACGACGCGCAGAGGCCAAGCGTGCGCCGCACCTCCATGCCGACAGCATAGACTCGCGACGGCGTGCGGGCAGCGTAATCGAGGTCCGCGACGCCGACCGATCTGCGGCGACGTCGCGGCGATGCGATGCTAGTGACTGGCAATCCAGGCGAGGACGTCGGCCGTGTCGATGCGATACGAGAAATCGGTGCCGCGGCAAATGTCGTTCAAGCCGAATGAAGTGACTGCGACGATCAGATTCGAATTCGTGTCGCCCAGGAACACCGGGCCGCCGGAATCGCCCGAGCAGGTGCCGCCGCGACCGTTGCCGTTGCCTTGTGTCTGCAGGTTGAAGCCATCGGTTTGATGGCTTCCCAGGTTGACGAGCGTGGAACTCGCCATCAGCCGCTCGCGAAAAGAAATCGGCGCGACGGCTGAATGCTCCTGTGTACTTTTCGTAAGGCCGTACCCGCTCACCGTGAACAGAGTGTTCTTGTTGCCGCGCGCGTTGCCGAGGCCGTCGAGCGTACCTGCCGCCGGCAGCTGGCCGTATTCGGGCAACGCAATCGCCTGGTCGAGAATCAGCAGTCCGACATCGTGCGTGTTGGGAAAGCCCGCGAAATCGGCGAAGCCGTAGTTGAAGATCGCATGCGACGTCGCGCACTGCACGCCGAGCGTGCCGGGCGCGCAGAATTCCGGATAGCCCGTGACCGGATCCAGCTGCGTCGCGGGGTCGTAGTTGACGCCGGCGCCTTGCTGGAAATAGACGCGCGCTGATGCCGCGCCCTCTGCGGTGTCGGCGCAATGTCCCGCGGTCAGGAACTTGGTTGGACTGATCAGGGATCCGCTGCAGCGCCAGATGAAATCGCCCGCGGCGTCGTAGAAGACCGCCAGGCCTACGAACGGATGCTCGTTGTCCTCGACCCAATTGTTCGTGATGCCCTGAGCAGGCTGCGAAAGCGCGGCAACGATTGCAAACACGCCGGCGGTTAACGTCCTGAACGTCTTCGTCATGAATGAGCCTCCTGTGCAATACAAAAAATAACGGAACGTAGCGATGCGTCACAAGTATAGCCTCGCGCGCGTCGCATCAGGACGGGTCCATCAAAGCAGGAACAGCGTGGCCAGGCCGAGAAAAATGAAAAAACCGCCGGAGTCCGTGACCGCCGTGATCATCACGGACGCGCCCACCGCGGGGTCGCGCCGGAGCTTCAGCATGGTCATCGGGATCAGCACGCCCATCACGGCCGCGAGCAGCAGGTTGAGCGTCATCGCGAGCACCATCACGAGGCCGAGCGAGACCTGCTTGTAGAGGAGCGCTGCGATCAAGCCCATCACGCCGCCCCAGATCAGGCCGTTCATCAGCGCGACGCTCATCTCCTTCTCGATCAGCTTTCGCGCATGCTCGCGCGTGATCTGGTTCAATGCCACGGCCCGCACGATCATCGTGATCGTCTGGTTGCCCGAGTTGCCGCCGATGCCTGCGACGATCGGCATAAGCGCCGCGAGGGCGACGAGCTTCTGGATCGAGCCTTCGAACACCCCGATCACACGCGACGCGATGAACGCCGTCACCAGGTTGATCGCGAGCCACGCCCAGCGATTCTGGAACGATTTCCAGACCGATGCGAAGACGTCCTCGTCCGCGCGCAGACCCGCCTGCGCGAGCATTTCCTCCTCGCCGCTTTCGCGCACGAAGTCGAGGACTTCGTCGACCGTTACGCGTCCGACCAGCTTGCCGTTGGTGTCGACGACGGGCGCGGACACCAGGTCGTAGCGCTCGAACGCCTTCGCCGCGACGTCCGCATTTTCGTGCTGGAGCAGCGTCACCACCGGCGGCAGCATGACGTCGCCGACATTGCGCTCGGGATCCGTGACGATGAGGCGGTTGAGCGACAGCGTGCCGAGAAGCTTCTCGTCCCGGTCGACGACGAATACCTGGTCGGTCTGCGACGGCAGCTCGTCGAAGCGCCGCAGGTACCGCAGCACGACCTCGAGCGTGACGTCGGGTCGTACATGCACGTCGTCGAAGTCCATCAGCGCACCGACCATGTCGTCGTCGAAGGACATCGCGGCGCGAAGCTGCTCGCGCTCCTGCACCGTGAGCCCTTCGAAGACGTCGTCCATCACCTCCTGCGGCAGGTCCGGCGCGAGCTCGGCGATCTCCTCCGCTTCGAGCGTCTCCGTCGCGGCCACCAGCTCCTCGGTGTCCATCGACGAGATCAGCGACTCGCGGACGGCGTCCGAGACCTCGAGCAGGATCTCGCCGTCGCGCGCCGCGCGTACCAGGTCCCAGATGTACAGGCGTTCGTCGAGCGGAAGCGCTTCCAGCAGATTCGCGATGTCCGCCGGGTGCAGGCGGTCGAGCTGGTGCACGAGCTCGGCGCGATTGCGCGCCGTTACCGCGCTGTCGGTGAAGTCGCTCGCGGCCTCGTCGCCCAGCGCATCGGCGCGCTGTTCGCGCAGCAAGCCTTCGACCAGCCGATGCTTGCGCAGAAGCGCGGTGATCTCGGCGAGCGGATCGTCGCCGCGCTCGCGGATCTCCGCGCGATCGGAGGCGGTGGTGTCGGCGTGATCGGGCATGCACGCATGTTACGTCGTCGCCGCGGACGCCGGGCCGCGGCGTTTTCCGGGGCGCCTAAGGCACTTCGGCCGCCGGCATTCGCGCCACGATGATGCCGATCTTTCGCCGCAGCCCCGGCGCATCCGGGTTGCGCTCATAGAAACGCGGATTGGGCGCCATCGCGGCGAGACGCGCCGCCTGCTCCGCCGACATCCGGGCCGCCGAGACGCCGAAATAGCGCTGCGCGGCCGCCTCGGCCCCGAAGAGCCCATTGCCCCACTCGATCACGTTGAGATAGAGCTCGTAGATGCGCTCCTTGTCGAGAATGGCTTCGAGCATGACCGTGATGATGGCTTCCTCGCCCTTGCGCCAATAGCTGCGCGCCGGCGAGAGGAACAGGTTCTTCGCGAGCTGCTGCGTGATGGTCGAGCCGCCCGCCACGATGCGGCCCTTTTTCTGGTTCTTTTCGAGCGCGAGCTGGATGCCGTCCCAGTCGAAGCCCTCGTGCTCGACGAAATGCGAATCCTCAGCCGCGATCATCGCGCGCTTGAGGTTGATCGAGATGCGATCGTAGGGCACGAACCGATAGCGAAGCTCGGCTTTGGGATTTTTCGCGCGCAGCTCGGCCATGCGATCGGCCATGAATGCAGTCTCGTGCGGCGGATGATCGCGCCACCACCAGATGCTCGCGGCGACGTACGCATGGAACAGAACGATCGCGGCGGCGAGCGCGAGCACCGCCCAGCCGAACAGGCGGATCCAGGGCTGACGGCGCATTCGCATCAAGGGATGATGGTAAAAAACTTCAAGACCTGACGGATATGCAGACAAGTCTCCGTCATTCCCGCAAAACCGGGAATCCATTTTTTGCAGGTGCCAGAGAGGGCTCCCCGCGTTCGCGGAGATGACGCGCGTGTTTACTTGGCCTGCGGCGCTACTGGCTCGTGAGCTCGTCGCCCTTGGCAAACGTCCAGGTGCGCGTGATGTGCAATATGTCGGTGTCGCGCTTGATATCGGGCGGGAACGCCGCGAAGGGTCCCGACATCTCGACGATCTTCACCGCCGCCGCGTCCAGGATGCGCTGGCCGGATGTGCGACTCACCTCCACGTTCTCGAGGGAACCGTCGCTGCGGATCGAGACCGTCAGCACGAGGCTGCCGTAGAGTTTTTGCGCGCGCGCGGCCTCGGGATAGTTGAGGTTCCCGATGCGCTCGATCTTGAGGCGCCAATCCTCGACATAGCGGGCGAAGCGGTATTCCTCGGCGCGCGCACCGATGAAGCGGCGCTTGGGCCGCTTCTGGTAGGCGTCGAGGTCCTTGGCGATCTGCGCTTCCAGGCGGATGGCCTCGAGCGTCTTCTGCATCATCTCGTTTGCCGTCGGCGAATCGGTTTTTTCGACATCGACGGGGGTCGGTGCAGGTGCGACGGCGGCGCCCGGCCTGATCTGGGTCATCAGCTCCGGCCGCGCGTCGCGCTTGGCTTCGGTAGTCTCCGCCGCCACGTTCACGTCCTTTGCCGGCGCGTCCTTTGGCATGACGGGCAGCGGCGTCTTGGCGCGGCGCTTCTGGTCGGTATTGCCGCCACCGTCCAGGTTCGCCTGCGCGAGCAGCTCCGCCTTCGTGGGCTTGGTGGAGGATTTCGCATTGACGAGGGCGACTTCGAGCGGCGGCTCCTTTTCCGCGGCACGCTTGGCATCGAACGGGCTGAAGTGAATCAAGCCGGCGATGGCATGGACGATGAGCGAGACGGACAGCGCAGTGAGGAACATCCAGTCGCGGCGCGGGGAAACGAGCGATTCGCGCGGAATCGTGGCCGGCGGGAGTGCGCCGGCCATGGCGATCTGCGCCGTGCGGCGGGGCTTGCGCGCCGCCGCCGGGGATGGTGCGGCGAGGACTTCCCCAACGGGCGCGGCGCTGTCGGCAACCGGGCGAACCTCTACGCTTTTCGCCGCGGGCGCTGGCTTGCGCGGGCGCGGCAGGGACACCACCTCCGCCGGCTGGGGCGGGGCATCCTCGGGCTGCTTCGACCGGGCGTTACGCAGCGGCAATGGCGTCGTAGCGGATGGACAGGACGGGAATCCATTCTAACGCGCCCCGCCCCTGTCATCCAGTGTTTTCTAATCGAATCATGATACTACACGAGATACCTGTGACCAAACATGCAACTTCGAACGCATCTCGCGGCAGAATGCTCTGGCTGCCCTCCTCTATGCCTCGGCCAGGCCCGCGTAGCGGCACTCCAACACCGCGTTCAGGAGGTCCACCTTGACTATGGTCACGCGAACGCGCGTGTCGGCGGCCAGTACGGGGAGATCGGCCAGCCGGAGATGGATCGGAACGCGATCGAAGCGCACGAGGGTGTCCCGCACGACCGTCGCAGCCGACTCCGTGACGTTTTCCTGCAACAGCCAACGCAGGCACCAGTAGTGCTCCATCCGGTCCTGGAAATCCGCGTAGAGCGAATACGTCGCCTCGAAATCGGCGAGCGTGGCGAAGAGCTCGGCGTCGTTGTCGGGATACGGCGCGCGGCGACCGTCGGCCACGGCCAGGATCTGCCGCTGGTTGACGAGGTCGGAATAGCGCCGCAGCGGCGAGCTCGCCCAAAGGTAGTGCGAGAGCCCCAGTCCCTGATGCTCCCCGGGCCGCGTGCTCATCTTGACCTTGCCGCCCGCCTGCACCCGGTAAAGCCCGGGAACGCGCGCGTCCGCGAGCATCCGTCCCCACGTGTTGTTGACGTGGATCATCAGCTCGGCGATCAGCTTGTCCACCGGGCTTCCGCGCGGACGCGGCACGATGTCCACGCGACCCGGCTCGCCATTCGCCCCGGCCGCATCCCAGTCGACGTAGAAGTTGTAGTCGATTCGCTGGATATCGGACTTCCCGCGCGCCTTGGCGAGGCTCTGCGCGACCTGCCACAGCACTCGCAGCTCCGCGGTCCAGGGCGGGTCCTCCGGCGACGGGAGCTCGGCCGCAAACGCTTCGCCGATCTCGTGCAGGCGAAGGTTGGCGGCGACCGGGACACGCTCGAGACGTGTCGCCGATGACCGGACGACGCCGTGGTCGTCGACGTCGAGATAGAGCGAGAGCGCCGGCGCGGTCGATCCCGCCTGCAGCGTGAACGCCGCGATGATGGCGTCCGGCAGCATCGTGAGTTTTTTGCCCGGCATGTAGACGGTGGACAGCCGCTCGCGTGCGCTGGCATCGTCGGGGGAGCCGCGTTCGAGTCCGGCGGCGGGACAGGCGATGTGGATGCCGATCCGATGGCCGCCGGTTGGCAATTCGGTGACGGAGAACGCGTCGTCGATTTCCGTCGTGGACGCGTCGTCGATGGAAAACGCGCGCACCTCGGCGACAGGAAGATCGGCGAGGGGACGCGCTGCCGCGGCGGCGGGGAATGCCGTGCCTTTTGGAAACGTCTCGGCGAGGAAGCGGTTGTAGTGGTAGTCGTGCGTCGACGGAATGGCGCCACACGCCGCCAGCAGGTCTACCGGATTGCTCTTTGCGATCTCGCACGCGCGCGACAGGGCCTTCCATTCGAGCGTGTTCTTGTCGGGCTTGTAGAGGAGCATCGGCAGGCGTGCGCGAATTGCCTCCGGCAGGCGATGGGCGACGAGCTCCGCGATCCACTCCTCGCTTTGCACCGCCTCCACCTTCTTGCGCTCGACCGAGGCCAGCGCGGCCTTGAGCGCGTCCGGTGGCGCCTTTCGATAGCGTCCCTTGCCGCGCCGGTAGAAGTACATCGGAGAGCGCGCGAGCAGCGTCGCGACGGCCGCTGCTTCGCCGGGCGACGGT
>Ga0157376_10002349_pt1 | contig 12771 bp, 12 predicted proteins | sample M45metaG_FD_121801 | JGI IMG/M metagenome (GOLD analysis project Ga0157376, IMG submission 121801) | Miscanthus rhizosphere microbial communities from Kellogg Biological Station, Michigan, USA - M4-5 metaG | ecosystem: Host-associated > Plants > Roots > Rhizosphere > Soil | place: USA: Michigan... | reverse complement strand
TCACGCGTCTGACGCCATGCGCAGCATGTACGAGATGGGTGACGCACCGAGCTGTTCAACCTGCGGCGCTATCATGGTCCGCAACGGCAGTTGCTATCGCTGCATGAGCTGCGGCTCGACTTCGGGATGCAGCTAGTAGCGCAAAAATAGTTGTAGTCACAAGTGTGGGTTGACGCATAAGGTGACACTTAAACCCCGTAAAGTGAAAGTTGGTACCGCATAAAATGAAAGTCAAACATTCTTAAAGACTTCCTAGTCGATTCGGCCGGGGAACTTGGATTTGATGGCTTCCCGGCCGCAAATCATGCATAACATGCATAGCTTGCATAAATCATTTATTTTCAGGGCATAACGGACAGTGCAGGTTGTTCTCATCCTGTTCGAAACCTACACCACCATACCCTGCGGCCAGCTCATGGGCCCGTTTCATGGTGGCGATGTCCATCACGAGCCCTTTTCCTGCCTTCCCAAGCCGGCGAGTGGTCAGGCCGACTTTCTTCATGCGGTGCCCGATTGTCTCAGCGCTGTAGCGCAGACGTTCTCCGCGCGCTTGCGCAATGCGATTGGCCTCATTTGCGACCTCGTTAACGAGGATTTGCGCCTTACCCGCATGCGCCAGGTTGAGGATTGCTTCCAGCGTGACGGCCTCGAGGCAGGTCGAGCGGTCCGCTTGGCGCTGGTCCTCAAGCGGAGTGAGCAACGAGATAAGTTGCGATTGGAGCCTAGGCGAGTCGATGATGCAGGCCCCGAGCGCGTCCGCGATCGCGCGCGTGTCTGACGTCAGGAGGGAGGCATCGAACTCGGAGTTGTTCACCCGGACGAGATTCTCGCAACGATACTTCTGCAGCTGATTCTGCAGGTGCTGAACCGTGGTTCCAGTCGACCGTAACGCATGTTCTACCGTGGACATGGGCGGGGCGGTTGGCTGCAATTTGACCTGCAGGCTGCAGCGTGGAACCCGTTCAACGGAGACTTCCTCTCCGAGATAGATTGCCTTGGGGCCATAGAAGTCCTGATATCCGCCACCAGCGTTGATCAAGTAGCCGCGTGTCGAGGTGCACCCCAGGGTAGCTACCATTTGCTTCGAGATGCTCGGGTCGTACAGCAGAAGGGTGGGAGGGGGATACCAGGTCGCCCTTAGCAGGCTGGGGATATCGGTCCTTGTCAGCATCAGCGGGTAGTGGCAGAAGTTCCGCAGCGCGCGCAGCACCAAGTCCCCCTCGTGAGCGGGTCCAACGATTGCAAGCCCTGGCGCGAGGGATAAGCCATCAACAAACCAAGTGGAGATGGCCCAAAACGTAAGCAAAGCGCTCGTCTGAGCCGATACGAACGCCAGCGCAGCAATAGCATTTTGGAGCCGGCCGAAGAGTTCATCAGTGGTTCCGAACGACGCTGTGCCAGTGGGAAGCGGGATTGCAGCCAATGGAGAGCGCACAAGTGCTGCTCGCCGGATGATCGTTTCGATACTCGATTCAGAACCTTCCTCCACGTCAAATGGAGGTTTCCAGTAAGTCGAAGTGTTCTCACTGTCGCGCCCAATCTCCACGATGCCCTCGACCTTCATCACCGGCTTCGAGGCGAAGCCTTGAGAATGGCTGGTCACTGAGTTGGTGGAGGCGGTGGCCGGCGCAGCATGGCTCGACGTTGTTGCGGACGCCTCAACCCCGGGCCCCGTTGACGGTTCCTCTGCTCCGGCGGTCGAAACCGGGTCCGCTGCCTTCGGTGCGGTCATCTCCGACAGGCCGACGGTTGCATTCACGTCTGGTGGCGCACCGGTTTGAGGGAACTCGGTGCCCTTGGCGTTTTCAGTCGTACTGCAGTTTTGCATACCTTACCTTCCAGGGTGCCCTGGACCGCCATGAACTCAAGGGGGACTAGGCACTCTATTAAGGGATGTAAAAGCTCGATCTCTTAGAACTGTGTCCGCTTGGCCCGGAATTCTTGCAGGAGCACCCGCGGTCGCTTTTGCCGAGGCCTATGAGGTTGGCCCCTTTGCGTCGCTGTTTCTTGTTGCCGGCCCACTCCCTGACTACCAATCAACGCCGGACCAGGGTTCCTCAATCCACTCCCGGCACACCAACTCGTCCCTCAGGCGGTCGCTCTATGGCCATGCTGCATTCGGACCACGGCGATTCGGGTTCGGATTGCACTGGCCAAATCATCTGAACGAGGAAGACCTATCCGTCCCGATTCAGCTGCCCTGAATCACTTCTCTACCAACCTCCGATTTCCGCACTCTTTATAGAGGCCACTGCGCAGGAGTTTAACCCGGTGGCACCCAGCGTGAGAACTGACCTCCGCGAGGAAATTGAGGTGGATTAGTTGAACGCCGCGTTATCTTTAAAAATTCCGCAGATCTTTATGGCGGAATACTTACGAAACATTCGTATTTGTCGATGTGGGGATAAATAAGATGGCGGAGTTTCTCCTTCAGACTTATTCGTGCGAGTCTCACCGAGCGCACTACCAGGAACATAGTATGGGGTACGCGCGGAACCGGATGATCCGACCCCACAAGGAGCCACTATATGGCTACACACGTTTCTTCAGCGAAGAAATCCAACCGCGACCACTGCAGTGATGCAGATGGGAGCATCGCATACGCACTGTCGGACAGTGAATCGTCCGATGCGTACACTTGGGCTTTTGACCCCATGAACCTGCCTTGTATTGGCGAATCGTACGCAGATGACAAGCCGTATGATGAGGCGCCCCTGCCGAATAAAGATCGGCATGAGCTCACCGAGGCTCTGTTCCATCTCCATCGCATTTCTACTTCTGCTAATTTGCCGTTGTTGGGTGTTCTGGCTCACAATGCAGCCGAGAACATTCATAAGATCCTCGTCTTGTACGGGACATGGGTCGCTCTTCCCAGGAAGAAATAACCCATTGCTGCCCCAGGTGCGCCTTTCAAGGTGCACCCGGGACGGCACGATCACACACAAGTAGGATTCCCCGATGGCACCGGAGCTGTCTGACAGCGATCTTCAGTATTTGTGCGCCGATCGGTGAGCGGGAAGTGTGCCGAGAGGCAAGACGGGACTGACCGAAGGAGTCAATGCTGAATTACTGTACGTGGAGTGTCGTCATGGTTTTTCAGTGAGCGACAACCATGTGTACAAGGGGAAATCGACCGCCGGTGGCTCCGGATATGCCGGAGTCTAGTGACATTTCTTTGCTCGCACTCCATTTTTCAACATGAGCAGCGTAAGACTTGACTAGAGCAGGAGTATTCCAAGACTGGCGAATCGAATGTGCGGCGCAAAACAGAGGAGAACACCGAGAAACTTGAGCAATCCGTGCTATTGGTCGACTCCCGTCAATAGCCAGTCGACGGTCTTTCCGTAGTATTTGGCAATCCGATAGAGAACGAGCGCGCCCGGTTCTTTGATGCCGCGCTCGACGGCAGAGATGTGACTCTGGCCGACGCCAATCGTTTCCGCGAATTCGGCCTGCTTCAGGTCAAAGCCTCGCAGCTCGCGAATCCTGCGGCCAACAGCTTTCCAATCGATGGTGAGGTTCTGAACCGTCTTAGGCCTTGACATCAAAGTTCCAAAGCACTATAATAGTGCTAAAGAGATACGAGAATTGTATTTCTTATTTCATCTTAGCGCGGGATTCTCGATTTCTCCCAAAACGTGCCCGAGCGAGATGCGGTGATCCGAAAAAGGCGGACGACAACTCAATGAGTAACAGATCACTTCGATTAATCTCGTTATTGCAACACGACGTGCCGTGCGACGAATTATGTTGCGTAGATGTCAGCCCTTCGGACGTTCGGGCCATAATCTTCCCCGAGCCTGGACAATTGCGCTCTCGCAGAGTGGTTTCGCGGTCGAACTCGCATTCCGCGGGGAAATATCCGAGTTGGAAGATGAAGCGAATGCTCCACTGGGAATCGGTCAATGAGCTAAATGCCTTTCGTCTGCTCGACTGCGACCCGGAAGTCAGAAGGTTTGGCGAACAACCTTGCAAGATCGAGTATGTCATGGATGGAGTGGAGCGAGTTCACTATCCAGACATTCTGGTCATCACAACTAAGTCAAAGGAGTTCTGGGAGGTAAAGCCACAGTCCAAGCCTCTTGAATCAGGGGTTCTTCAAAGGACCGCGTTGCTCTCACGAGTACTTCCATGGTGGGGCTACGCGTACAGAATGGTCCTTGCCGAAGATCTTGGCAGGCAACCGCGTCTCAACAACGCAAGTGTCATTCTTCGATTTGGCAGAAACATGGTTAGTGATCGCGATTGGGAAAGTATCAGGCGCATCGCCGACCAGCGCGGACAACTGATCTGGTCAGCAGCATGCTGTGGCGATTACGGAGCGAAGGGCCGCGAAATTCTGTGCGGCCTCGTACTAAAAGGCTTCCTGACCATTGATATGAATTCTCAGCTCTCACCCGAGACACAATTCTTTGCAACAAGGGGACTGTAGTATGGCGACCGGCAGCTTAGAAAGTGGCGCGCTCGTTCGGATAGATGGAATCGACCATCGCCTATTGCGACAGGTCGAGGATTGCTGGCAAGCGGAGCAGTCGAAGACGGGGCGCCTCACCGAGTACAAGCAGCTTGATCTGTTGCGGATGATCGCGGACAACAGGTTGACTTTTCCCGGCAGTACGGCTGCAGCGGGTTCCGGGGCAGTGAACTTCGTCTTGTTACCGGCGGAACTTGAAATGGCAAAGCTGAGGCGGAGCTACGTCCTTGCCGTTCTCAACATGCCAAATACACGTGAGCGATTGGAGAAGGGCATTCATGACGCGTGGATGAAACTCGGGTCGCCCAAAATACCTCCAGGGTGTGCCAGCGTGTATCGCTGGAAGGTTAAATTCCTCAAGTCGAAAGGCGACATCAGGGCTTTGGCTACAAATATTCGCAGCCGAGGCAATCGCCTGTCCCGATACCCGTCCGCGGTCATTGAGCTTTGCGAGCAGTCCATTTCAGCGAAGTATCTAAATCGAGTGCGCAACAGCATCCAGCAAACACTCGAGGACGCATTGCAGCGCGTGAAGAAGGAAAATGAACTGCGGCCGGCATGCGATGCGCTACCGTTACCGACGCGGCGACTCATCGCCCGCATGATCGCAGAGATTCCGGCGTTTGATAAGTACTCTGCACGCTACGGGCATGTCGCCGCAGTCAAAGAGTTCCGGTCGGTCCATGGGCACTCGGTCGCCCAAGAGCCACTCGAACGAGCCGAGATCGACCACACTTTGCTCGATCTGATGATCGTAGACGACAACAGTGGCCTGCCTATGGGCCGGCCATGGGTCACGGCCTGCATCGACAGTCACACGCGGTGCATCCTGGGGATCTACATCGGGTTCAATCCACCCAGCTACCAATCTGTTGCGGCCTGCCTCAAGGATTGCTTTCTACCAAAGGTCAACTTGAAGCGAGACTACCCCGGCATCGTGAACGACTGGCCGGCATACGGCGTCATGCACAACCTCGTTGTTGATGGCGGTGTCGAATTCTATTCCAAGAGCCTCGAACAAGTATGCCTGTCACTGAACATCAACTGGATCGCCGCTCCTCGTCGCACCGCATGGTTCAAGGGAAAGATTGAACGCTTCCTTGGCACGATGAACCGCGCGGTCGCTCATGGACTTCCCGGTACGACGTTTAGCAACCTCTTCGAAAGAGGGGACTACAATCCCGTCGAACACGCAGTCATCACTCTCGCCAACTTGCGAAAGACCGTCCGTACCTGGATCACCGACGTTTACCATCAGCAGGTTCATCGGTCTCTCCAGACCACGCCGGCAAAGATGTGGACCTCGAGCATCAGGCCCGAGGATATTCGTTTGCCGGATGAGACTACGCAACTAGATCTGGTTATGGGCCGTGTGGAAACGCGCACTTTGACCCACAAAGGAATCGAGTTTGAAGGTCTCTTTTATAACTCACCCGAACTCACGGAAATGCGCCGCAAGGAGGGCGCGAATCTTGCCGTCGAGATTCGTATCAATGAAGGTGACATCGGTTCGATCTACGTGCTGTCACCAAAGACTTCGAGAGCCTATTCCGTTCCCGCATTGGATCAGGATTACGCTACGGGGATTAGCCTGTGGCAACACAAGGTGATTAAGAATTACCAAAGAAAGCACTCAGATGCGGACCAGAATGCTGACGGTTGGTTGCAGGCAAAGAACGAGATCTCTCGGTTGATTGATGAGAGCCTCAACAGGAGGCGAGGGCGGACACACAAACGCATTGTCCGTTACCGCGAGGTCCCGGAGGAATTGTCTCTCAAACCATCAACCGATGAATTGGAGGCGCAGACTAGCAGAGCCACGAATGCTGGTAGTCGCACGGCGAAGCCCGTGGCCCCGATTGACGCCGAAAATCAGTCCCCGATACTACTGCGTACACAGACACCGCCATTCACTCGCCCGCGATTCAAGGCCGAGATCAGGGAAATCCATGACGAATAATAGTGCAGCCAATATCGTTGAAAGGATGGTCATTCCGCACACCGCATTCGCAGAGGCGAGGCAACGCATTGAGCAATGCTTTGCCTTTTCGGCGGCCAAAGCAGAGGCCGAGGGACTGGCCATTGTCGGCGAATCTGGAACTGGAAAGACAAGTGTCCTCAAGAGCTTCCTATCGAATCACATTCCCACGCGTGGTCGGGACGGAATGGAGATTCCTATCCTCTACGCTTCCGTTCCACCGATGCCCACCGTCAAGAGTCTTGCCGGCGTGATGCTGGCCGCACTCAACGTGCCCGATTGCGAGCGGGGCACCGAGAACGAAAAATCGCGGCGCCTAAGAATCTTGATGAGAGAAACGGGAACGCGCATGGTGATGATCGACGAGTTCCAGCATTTCTACGATAGAGGCAAACGACAAATTATGCTCCACGTCGCTGATTGGCTCAAAGTTCTCATCGACGAGACGCGTTCGACTCTTGTGGTTGCGGGACTCCCGTCATGTCGTGTAGTCATTAATGAAAACGAGCAGCTGGCCAGGCGGTTCATGGCGTCCATCCAGCTACCGCGGTTTTCCTGGGCAGATCCAAATCAACGGGGAGAGTTCATCTCGATTCTTGAGGAGTACTACGCTCAGATTGCTCGGAACTTCAATCTTCCGGTTCTTCATTCGGACGAAATGGCCTTCCGCTTCTATCTGGCGACCGGGGGCTTGATCGGATATTTATCCAAGTTGCTGCGAACGACCGTGAGAAATGCAGCAGATTGCACAAAGCCCACCATCACCCTTGAAGATCTGAATACTGCCCATTCACAGGCGATGTGGTTCGATGCAACAGCGAAAGAGCAACTCAGGCCCTTCGCGCATGGCTTCAGACCTGCCGAGACGGTCGAGGCGCTGAACTGTGCTGGCCAGATTGGAACCGTCATCGATCCGCCGCCGTCGCCAAGGCGGCGCCCCGTCGGCCGGCGGAAAGCGGCATCCATCAATGCCGCGCTGGTGGCCGCATGAGCAACTCTCTCCTTGTCCGCCATCCCGCTCCGTACCCCACGGAGAGTCTCGTGGGGTATGTATTACGGCTCAGCGATAAAAATGGGTATATCTCGCCGTGGAACTTGTGTCAACTGGCCGGAATGAGACAAAGAGAGTTGCAAACTGCCGGAATCAAAATGGAGAAGCTCGCGACGGTCGCCAACCGTTCGGTCTTCGAGTTGAATCGGATCGCGTTCAGTCCGGGGGACAATCGAAAGTTGCTTTCCCTCCTCAGTCATCGGCTCACTTCCACGGATCTAAACATTTCGCAAACAAGATTATGTCCTCGGTGTATAGCGGAGAAAGGCTTCATCGAGGCTCACTGGCACCTCAAACTCATGGTCGCGTGTCCTATCCATCAATGTGTTGCTACCTCTCATTGTCCGAACTGTGCGAAACGACTTAGATGGTTCAGACCCGGATTGCTAGAGTGCGAATGTGGAGGAGACCTGCTCGAGTCAGTCAGGCCAAACCTTTCTCAATCCGCAATTGCCCTGCTTGATCTCATCCGGAGAAAAGTATTAGGCATCGGCATGGATTGCAGTGCGACGTTTCCAAAGAACGATTTAATGGAGATGACGCTGCGATCACTCTTGATGGTGATCCGAGTACTCGGGAGATTCCGAATGATTGCCGACGACTGTGCGCATCCGGAATCTGAGATGGAGGTAATTCTGGCAGCCACTCGTGTGCTTAAGGCTTGGCCGGTCAACTTTGCGAAACTTTTGGAAGATCTCGGTGGGAAACCTTTTGCCGATGTCTCTGGTGGGATCGCGAAACAGTTTCATGGCATCTACCGGGCTTTGTTCCGGAATCACGCGATCGAACAGGGACGCACAGGCTTCCTAAGGGTCGCGTTTCTGGACTTTGCGATGAATCACTGGGGTCGTGGCTATGTCGATCACAAGTTAATCAAAGAAATGAGAGTTGCCACCCCTAAGCGATTCCTGACTCAAACCGAATTCGCAGCCCAAATAGGAGTGCGGCAAGTCACTGTAGCCCGGTGGTTAAAAGCTTCGAATGTCTCTGCCACTCGGGTGAAATGCGGCAAAGCCAATCGAATTCTAGTCGACGCAAACTTGAATGCAATTCCTCGGACCGCTCCCGGCAGGATATTCAGAAAGCGGGAAGCAGCAAGGTGCTTAGGAATCTCGGTATCCCTGTTGCAAGCGCTCAAGGATGCCAGTATTTACGAGGTAAAGAATCTACCACCAACTCGAGTTGGGTTCCATGAATTTGACTTGCAAGCATTCAGCCGAACATTTTTCGCTTTGGTCTCTCAAAGCGATTCGCGAAATCCTCCAGGTACTGAGAGCACCACATTGAAGGTCGTTGCTTGCGGGCACCATGACGGGATACCGACAAAGCTTAGTTTCCTGCGGGCAATATTGAAAGAGGAAATCGCGATCATTGGCCAGTCCGATGGAACGATTGGAGGGCTCATTTTGGATAGATCTGTCTGTCGAAGATTCATTCTCAACGCACGCTCTTCGGCTGAGAAGACGAAAGTTGGCTAATGGGCGCCAGGTCGCCTGCGCATCCGGGAGCGAGGAATGGAGCTGTGCAGAAGGAAACGGTCTGTGCCTTCACCCTCGCTGATCGAGAACGACGGCAACGGGGTATCTTTTATTATTTCGCGAAAGTACTGTTACTCCATATTTTGGTCATCGGACCCGTAGATTCATGCATGAGAAGAATCTCCGCGGCCAAAACGAGACCCAAGCCGCGGTTGACGGTGGTTGTTCTGTCAGACACACACGAGCTGCACCGAGATCTCGATGTACCCGATGCGGACATACTGATCCATGCAGGCGACTTCACACTATTTTCGCTCTTCTCGGGAAGCAACCGATCACTCGCCGATTTTGATGCTTGGCTTGGGGAGCAGCCGCACCGCCATAAAATTGTGGTACCTGGCAATCATGAATACATTCTGGAGAAGTCCGCCTCACGCAACGCCGCGTTGCATAATGCGCGTGTTTTGATCAACGAGGGTCTTGCGATCGATGGACTACGCATCTGGGGGTCGCCGGTGACTTCGTTAGGAAATGGCGCGTTCGGAATGGCATCTCCGACAGAACGAAGAAACCTGTATCGCCAGATTCCGGACGGCACGGAAGTCCTAATTACTCATGGCCCCCCGTATGGAATTCTTGACTCCGCATCTGGATCCAATCTCCACGCCGGATGTCCAGAACTGCTCGAGGCCGTGATACGCGTGCGACCCAAACTCCATATCTTCGGCCACATCCATGCTGGCTATGGGACCTTCGCCGATGACTTCACAACGTACGTGAATGCGTCCCTGATGGGCCCCTTCGGAGCACTGGATAAAAGGCCGTTGCTTTTCGAATTCAAAGCAACCTGAGAATGTTCAATGTCACTCCAGTTTTTGATCCTCCGCGGCAAAGAGTTGATCAGGAGAGATTTCAAAATGTTTAGAACTGAATTCGTACGCGACGGTGACAACCAGATCATCGGTAATGAAACCAACTTCGAAAATGGCGATGCTGTCGTTCGAGATCAGAACGGCCGGATCCTTGGGCGTACAAGCGACGCCTTTCGTAACACGCGCGACGGCAACGGCACGTTGGTCAGTCGGAACACCCATGATGTGGGCCTTCTGTTCCGCAAATAAGGACTTCGCAAAGCCGGGGATCAAGTGGCCGGCTCCCGAGAGAATGAGATTCGCATGTCATATCAACTGCACAATTTCGCCGTTCGGCCGACGTTAATCCGCAATGCCGTTGAAGCCTGGTGTCCGTGGATCGAGGCGAAGATTGGCTGCCGCCTGGCAGACTCCGTGATTATCGAGACGAAGCACAACCTTGCTCAGATCGCTGTGGAATCAGTCCTCGGCGTCGAGAAGGGCCGAGCCGGAGCATCCAGAATCACGCGCCGCCTGAAGACGTTTCTCGCAACAGCTGAGATTCCGCCGGCCTTGCCTCCATTACTTGGCTACAGCAAGGCTCCAGCTCAGCTTCGGTTTGATGCCATCTTTGGCTCCGGGGCGACGCCCAGACGGTCGCGCGTCGAGTGGCAAGATAGTCCCGTTGCTCTGACCCTGCATACGGTCCCTGATCCCGCGGTGGCCCTGAACGTGTTCTACCAGCCAGGTCCCCACGCCGATTCAGAAACTGAAGCCAGGCTTCTGGTAGCAAGCAGACGATCGGTCGAGCAAGTGATCCGGTTGCTCGAAACTCTCGATGTACGCGACACTACTCCGACGCTAACGGTCTATCGCTCTGAGCCGCGCAAGATCGTGCCCATCTCGTGGGATGATCTCGTTCTGTCGCCATCGATTGTTTCGCTACTCAAGAACGATTTCGAGAGTTTCTGGGATCGAGAGCAGTGGTTTCGAGAGCGAAATCTGCCTTTTCGCCGTGGGTTCTTGTGCTGGGGACCACCCGGCTGCGGCAAGTCCACTGCGATCCGCGCAATGATGACCAGCCGCGGCTTGAGTGCTTTCAGTATCCGACTCTTTCAGCCGTACACGACCGACGAAGATTTGGAGGCCCTCTTTGAAGAAGCACTGAGCCAACGTCCTGCGATGATCATCTTCGAAGATCTCGATCGCGTCTTTCCGCGCAATGGCCCGTCCAATTGTCAGGTGAGCCTGCAGGCACTGCTGAACTCACTCGACGGTGTCGCAACCGGCGAAGGTCTCATTGTCGTGGCCACGAGTAACCAACCTGCTGCGCTCGATCCCGCTATCCTGCGGCGACCCGGCCGCTTCGACCGTGTGGTTCACTTCGCGAACCCCACCAAAGACCTCCGGCAGCAGTTCTTCATGAAGATGAAGCTTAACCTCGATTGCGCCGCTCTCGGCCACGCGGTCAGTAATGCGCGAGGCTTCTCGTTTGCCCAGCTTCGCGAGTCAGTCATCCTCGCTGCGCAGTTTGCCGATGAGCGCAAGGCCGAGGTAAGAGGTCCCGACCTAATGCGCGGCATAGCAGTGCTGCGCGAGACGATGGCGCGCGGCTCAGACTACAGCAACCGCGCGGGCTTCGTGCCCGAGGCTGCCGAAGATGAAGAGGCCGCATGAAAGTCTGACTGATTGCCCATCAGTCAGGCCTGGGGCAACTGGGCGCTGCTCACGAGGGGAAGCCCGATCGAGAGTGTACCGAATGTGTGCGAGAAAGGAAACGGAAGCGTGGTCAGAAAGCTCGGTTCAGATCATTGAACGTGGGCTAGACTGCTGGCTCGTCCGCGTTCTTCTCGGTCACGACCCCGCCATCGGCCGGAAGAGAAAGTGCGGTGCCCAGGTCTGAAATTTGGGGACAAACAACCAAAGATTTAACCCTGATAGAGCGTGAATCCCGGAGTGGGTAAAGGTGCGTTTTCCCACCCCAGAGTTGGCAAATGGCTTCGGCTTCCATCAGGGCGATAGGATCAGGTGCTAATGGGTTGCCGAACCTTGCAGTGTCTCCCAGGCCAGGACCTCGAGAGCGTCATTCGAGCATTACGCCGCCTGCTTTTGCACCTTGAAAATGCGGGCAGCCATCCAGTCGAAAGCTGCGCCGAGGATCGTCTTCAGAAGGCCCAGTTTCGTCGGGTAGTAGTAAGAGGAATCAAACCAGCCGTGATCGCGGTAGTAAGTGTAGTCGCGATTTTGGTCGCCCAGCATCTGTCTGATGCTCGTGCGACCCATCCTGAAGATCATGAGCTGGAAGGTCGACGGTGGAGGGTAAGCCGGCTTCAACAGCTGCTCGTGAAACCGCCGTGCGTGGATGGAAATGGACTTCTCCATTTTCCGGCGGTCCTTCTCTGCCATGGGCTCAAGGGCCGTGTGGCAGCTGCCTTTCACGACATTGAATCCCAGACCGCCTCCCACGAAGTCGAGGTACTTCACGATCTTGCTCCCGCCGTGGATTCCCTGGACCACGATGCTCGTGAAGGCCTTCCCGTGAAAGCGCGGACGGTGGAACACGAAGCCGAGCCTGTCGAGAAAGGTCTTCATGATGGCGGAGACCTGGAACGAGTAGTTTGGCGAGGCGAAGATGATTCCGTCGGAGGTCATCATCTTGTCGATCAGGATGTCCCGGTCGTCCTTAAGCGGGCAGCGCTCTTCCCCACGCAGGAAACAGGCTTTGCAGCCGCGACACAAGCCGAGGTTGTAGTCGCTGAGAAAAACGATTTCGACCTGAACGTCACCGAGCGACTGGAGGTTGTCAAGGAACTGGCGGGTGGCGGTGCAGGTGAAGCCCTTTGTACGTGCGCTGCCGACGAAGGCGGTGATGGTTTTCATGTGCCTAATCCTCCCTTCGGCAAATGCTCGACACAGAGGCGCGCTGTCCGCAATATCCC
>Ga0157376_10002347_pt1 | contig 12773 bp, 13 predicted proteins | sample M45metaG_FD_121801 | JGI IMG/M metagenome (GOLD analysis project Ga0157376, IMG submission 121801) | Miscanthus rhizosphere microbial communities from Kellogg Biological Station, Michigan, USA - M4-5 metaG | ecosystem: Host-associated > Plants > Roots > Rhizosphere > Soil | place: USA: Michigan... | reverse complement strand
TAGCCCAGCAGCAGCGCCTCATGGCTGGTAGAAGTCGGTAGCGCGCAGTTCGGGGTGGCTTTCCAGATCGAGGCCGCAGGCGCGCATGAAATTGATCGCGTCCGAAATACGATCCGCCAGTTCCTTGTAGCGGCGTGACTGCGGTGAATCCTTCAGGAAGCCGAGCATCCACTGATGCACGCTACCGAGATTGGCGAACCCGCCGGTCGCGAACGCGCGCAGCAGGTTGAGCGTCGCAGCCGATTGCCGGTACGCCATCAACTGGCGCTGCGGATCCGGGATGCGCGCCTCGGGCGTAAACGCGATATCGTTGATGATGTCGCCGCGATAGCTCGGCAGCTCGACGCCGTTGATCTTTTCGGTGTTCGACGAACGCGGTTTTGCAAATTGCCCGGCAATGCGGCCGACCTTCACGACAGGCAGCGCGCCGGCATAGGTCAGCACGACAGCCATCTGCAGCAGCACGCGGAAGAAGTCGCGGATGTTGTTGGCGCCGTGCTCGGCAAAGCTCTCGGCGCAATCGCCGCCCTGCAGCAGGAAGGCTTCGCCCGCGGCCACCCGCGCCAGCGCCTTTTTCAGGTTGCGGGCTTCGCCGGCAAAAACCAGCGGAGGAAACGTGGCGAGCTGCGCCTCGACGTCGGCCAATGCCTTGGCATCCGGATAATCCGGTACCTGCAGCACCGGCTTGGCGCGCCAGCTATCGGGTGTCCACCGCTCGGACATGACGTTAACTCCTCAGCAAAAACCGCTACTTAATGAAGGGCCGGGTTATACACAGGGTGCCGGCGAACCGCCAGCCAGATTTCCTGCAGCTTCGTCAAGCCCTTGCGGCAAAAGCCGAATTCGCATTTGCTGTGGCCGCTCTCAAAACCTGACGGGGAGACGGCGGTGGCCGAGCCGGGGCTGGACGACGTATTTGTCGACGATATCACGCTGCCTGCAACGGATGGATATTCGCTGGGCGCGACGTTGTTTTTGCCCCGGGGTGCGAAGCGCCATGCCGTCCTGATCAATTCGGCGACCGCCGTCCATCGCAAGATCTATCGCGGCTTTGCCGGCTATCTCGCCAAGCGCGGCTGCGCGGTGCTCACCTACGACTACCGCGGCACCGGCGACAGCCGGAAGCCCGCGCTGACCGGCTACAATCAGCCGAAATCGCTGGTCGGATTCAAGGCCTCAATGTCGGACTGGGCGGCGCTGGATGTCACTGCCGCGGTGTCGTGGATGCGCGAGCGCTATCGCGCGCTGCCGTTCGCTTATATCGGCCACTCCTTCGGCGGCCAGGCGTTGGGATTGCTGCCGAACAATACCGAGGTGTCGCGTGCATTGTTCATCGCGGCGCAAGCCGGGTACTGGAAGCTGATGGCTACGCCCGAGCGCTACCGCGTCTATGCTTTATTGAATTTCGCCGGCGTCCCCCTCACCCGCATGCTCGGCTATATGCCCGGCTGGGGCGGTCTCGGCATGGACCTGCCCAAGGATGTGTTTTTGCAGTGGACCGGCTGGGTGATGAGCCCGCGCTATCTGTTCGACGATGCAAAACTCGATGCGCTGCAGAATTTCGGGAACTACAAGGGCGCGTTGCGCGCGCTGTGCATGTCCGACGATCCCTGGGCGACGCGGCCCGCAGTCGAATTGTTATGTTCGGGATTTACGGCGATCGAACCGGAGATCATCACGGTCACGCCCGCGGACACCAGCGCTGGCAAGATCGGCCATTTCGGATTTTTCCGGCCCGAGCATCGCGACACGCTATGGCGTGGCGCGGCGGAATGGATCGAGGCGGGTAGTTAGTCGCTACGCTCCTCGCAAGGACGTAGCTGCCGCCAAACTAAAATGCGGATTCTCGTTTGGGTGCCTGGGCCGCCATTCGCGCCATCACGAGCGCCTCTTCCGCCGCCAGCCGATAAGCACGCGCCTCTTTCAACGGACGCCTGATGTTCGGATCTTCCGAGCCTGAGTCAAAGGTAATCAGCCGCATGCAATGCTGGCACTGGGTCTGATAGCCCGGTTTCATTCGCTGCGCCCGTTCGCTGAACATCTTGCGACAATTGGAGCAGATGATCTTTATTCGGTCGGTCAAGACATTCTCCACTGGTGCAGGACAGAACTTGTTCTCGCCTCAAGCCACTTCCGTATCGGCCGCGACCAGCAGCGAAGGCGGCACGTAAATGCTCTGATGCCCCTCGTCGTCCAGTCGTCGGCAAATGATGGATCCGACGCTATCGCAACCGATGACCCTCAGCACTTCGCCGCCTGACTTCAGCCTGACGACGCTACCGGTGCTCCATGGAGTTTCGCTCATCTGCTCCGCATCTCGCATTTGAAAGGCCGCCGCCGGCAAGCCGACGGCGGCCAGTGTCGGTCCACGCAGGCTCGCGTTGCGTAAACACGCCATCAGGCTAGCTGGAATCTCCTCCAACGAGGTGCATGCCGTTGGTCAAACCTGAGCGATTGCCTTCATACTGGCTTTACCAGATGGGCGATCGCTACGGCGCCTTGCCGTAGCTATAAAATCCCATGCCGGTCTTGCGGCCGAGGCGGCCGGCGGCGACCATTTCCTTCAGCAACGGAGCCGGACGGTATTTCGGATCGTTAAAGCCTGCGTAGAAGACGTCCATAACTGACAGCATGGTGTCGAGGCCGATCATGTCGGCCAGCGCGAGCGGACCGATCGGGTGGTTGCAGCCGAGTTTCATGCCGGCATCGATGTCTTCGGCCGTTGCCAACCCTTCCTGAAGCGCAAAGATCGCCTCGTTGATCATCGGGCACAGGATGCGATTGACCGCGAAGCCCGGACTGTTCTTCGCCGTGATCGACACCTTGCCGATCCGCTTGGCGAACGCCTCGGCCTTGGCGTGGGTGTCGTCGGACGTCTGCAGGCCGCGGATCAATTCCAATAGCGCCATCAGCGGCACCGGATTGAAGAAGTGCATACCGATAAAGCGGTCCGGACGATCGGTCGCTGCGGCAAGCTTCGTGATCGAGATCGAAGACGTATTGGTCGCGACCAGCGCCTGCGGCCGCAGTTTCGAACAAACGTCCTTCAGTATCTTGACCTTCAAATCCTCGTTCTCTGTCGCCGCTTCGATCACGAGGTCGCAATTGGCGAGTTTTGCATTGTCCGTCGTCACTGCGATGCGCGCCAGCGCCGCCTGCCGATCGGCATCGCTCATCTTCTGCTTGTTGACGAGACGCTCCAGGCTATTCGCCACGACCGACATGCCCCGCGTTAGCGACGCATCCGATATATCGGCCATGGTCACATTGAGGCCGGCTGCTGCACAAACCTGGGCGATGCCGTTACCCATCGTGCCCGCGCCGACGATACCGATCGATTCAATCATTGTTCGCGTAGCTCCCTTATTGAACGCTGGCCGATATCGTTAGCAGAGGCCAACGGCCATCGGTAGCAAAACCGACCGCTCAAGAACTGGGATGAGCCACGCGTCTATTCGAAGGCGACGCCGAGCCGATAGTCTCTGCGCCAGACCACGCGGCATGCCAGTTTCAGCCTGTCCTCGGGCATGATCAGGTTGAATGTGGCCGGGATTTTACCCAACTCGGAAACCTCCAGCGCGGCACCGGTGACCGACAGGTCCCGGATCGTGCACGGCGTCTTGATGCCGCCATACTCGATCTTGGCGGGCTTCATGACGCGGTGGCGTGGCGCAATCCGGGTCTCGACCATGCTAATAAAACTCAAAAAATGGAGCAGCACGCGCTAGGCAAAATGAGCGTGCGTGCGCGAGGCAGTGAACAGCGATATCGTTTAGATGTTCTTAAAAATCCCGTAAAATCACGGGAGGGCGCCGGCTAAGACTGAAGGCACGCCAGCGGCGGGCTTTAGCCGCCGGACAGCGGCTGTGCAGCTCTTGATCGAAATCGCTGCACGATGAACTCTTTCTCGTTGTAGACGGCAAAGGTTTCACGCGCCTCTGTGAACTCACCGCCCGTGTAGTCCGCGATGATCCGCCGCCAGAACGTCTGGGCTGGCTTGTTCGCCGGCATTTCACGAACCTCCCAAAAGCCAGCGAAGCGATCGAACAAGGTGCTCGCGACGCTGTTCCCAAATCCCCGTCGGCGATATTGCCGCGCAATGAAGAACTCGCCCATGTCGAATGTCGGGGGTGTATCGCTCACTCGCTTCACCAGCGCAAATCCGGCCGGATGCCCACCCACCCGAAGCAGAAACGGAAATCCGCGCCAGCCGGAAGGCCATGCGCGCCTGGCGCCGGGCCTGCCCCAATAATTTGCAAATAGATCTTCAGAGTCGAAAAGCCCGTCGGCGGGAAAATTCAAGCCGGCATGCTCCGAGATATCGTAGATATAGAAGCGCGCCAGATTGTGGACGATTTCGTAATCCGCGTCGGATGCCGGCGTTATCTCAAGACCCATGCGCCGTTCCATCCTCCGCCGCGGTGGTATGTGCCGCCTCAGGCAGGCGCCCCCATGATGTAGGGCTTCAGCACCGCATACATCACGCCATGCACGGGCGTCGGGATTTTAAGCTGTCGACCGAGCTCCACGACCTTGCCGCCGAGCCAGGGCAGTTCGAGCCGATTGCCGCGCTCGAGATCGAGTGCCATCGACGCCTTCATGGCGGGTGGTGCGTGCCCGACAAAATCGAGAATCTTCGCCAGCGCGTCGGCCGGCAACGTCACCCCTTTGGCGCGGCCGATGTCGATGGTTTCCTGGAACGCTGCCATCATGATCGGTCGCAAATCAGCATCCTCCCGCAGCTTGCCGAGCGGCTGGCGCGTCGCCGCCGTGATCGAGGCATTGCAGGCGAGCAGGATAAACTTCATCCAGAGGTCGGTGAGGATCTGCTCGCTCAGGGTCACGTCAAAACCGGCCTTCTGGCACAGCGCAAAAAAATCCTCAGCCCGCTTGCTGCGCTTGCCGTCGAGCTCGCCGAAGATCATGCGCATGAAGGTGCCGACCTGCTGGATCACGCCCGGCGCCACGATCGAAGCGCTGATTTGCGCCACGCCGCCCATGACGGCCTTGGGCCCCAGGATCGGGATCAGCCGCTCGGCGGCGTCGATGCCGTTCTGCAGCGGGATCACCGCCGTGTCGGGTCCGACCAGCGGCTTGATCGCCTCGCCGGCGCTTTCGACGTCCCACAGCTTGACGCAAAACAGCACGATATCGACCGGGTCGATCTCAGCAGGATTGTCGGTCGCCTTGGTCGGCACCAGATGGGTCTCGCCGCGACCGCCCTGAATCTTCAATCCCTGGCTCTTCATGGCGGCCAAATGCGCGCCGCGCGCGATGAAGGTGACATCCGCGCCCGCCTTCGCCAGCGCCGCCCCAAACCCACCCCCAACGCCGCCGGCGCCGACAACCGCAATACGCATGGAATTTTTCCTCTTGTTGATTGAAGCCTGACACCGCACGGCCGGACAGCGGGTGAGAAATAGACGCTTCCAACTTCAAACGACAAGAGCGAAATATGAGGGATGCAACACGCTTTCACGGGCAGATCGATCTCGTCTCTGCCGAGGAATTGTTCGAGATGTGGCGTCCCGCTAAGCCCCTACTCCGCCGCCGCTTCCCTTACATACCTTGCCGTCGGCGTCCGCATTGTCACGAGCTCTTCCGCAGCCGTCGGATGCAACGCGAACGTCGCGTCGAAATCGGCTTTGGTGGCTTTCATTTTCACCGCGATCGCCACCACCTGGATGATTTCGGCCGCCGTGTCGCCGACGATATGACAGCCGACCACGCGGTCGGTGGTGCCATCGACCACGAGCTTCATCAGTATCCGGGTGTCGCGACCGGACATGGTGGATTTGATCGGCCGGAAATCGGTCTTGTAGATATCGACATGGCTGAACTGGGCGCGCGCCTCGCCCTCGGTCAGGCCTACCGTGCCGATCTCGGGCTGCGAGAACACCGCGGTCGGGATGGTGGTGTGATCGACCTGCACCGGGCGTTTGCCGAACACAGTGTCGGCGAAGGCATGGCCCTCGCGGATCGCAACCGGTGTCAGATTGACGCGGTGGGTGACGTCGCCGATCGCGTAGATATTCGGCACTGATGTCTTCGACCAGCCGTCGACCGCGATGCCGCCATTGTTTGGATTGATGGCGACGCCGGCGTTCTCAAGCCCGAGATTGGCGACGTTGGGATGGCGTCCGATTGCGAACATCACCTTGTCCGATGCAATGCTCGAACCACTCGACAGATGGGTGGTGAATTCCTTGCCGTGCTTGTCGATCTTGTTGATGACGCAGCCGGTGATGATGGTGATGCCGCGTTTTTCCAACTCGGCGCGCGCATGGGCGCGGACGTCGTCGTCGAAACCGCGCAAAATGTTGTCACCGCGATAGACCACCGTTACGTCGGAGCCGAAGCCGGCAAAGATGCAGGCGAACTCCAGCGCGATGTAACCGCCGCCCTGTATTACGATGCGCTTCGGCAATTCGGTGAGATGAAACGCTTCATCGGAGGAAATCACGTGCTCGATGCCGGGAATCGCTGGCCCGTGATTGGGCGCGCCGCCGGTGGCGATCATGATGTATTTCGCAGTGACGGTCTTGCCGTCGGCGAGGCGAAGCGTGTGGGCGTCTTCGATCACCGCGCGCGTCTTGACTACCTCGCCACCCGCTTTCTCGACATTGGTGGTGTAGATGCCTTCGAGCCGAGCGATCTCCTTGTCCTTGTTGGCGACGAGCGTTCGCCAGTCGAAGCTGACTTGTCCGATGGTCCAGCCGAAGCCGGCGGCGTCCTCGACCTCGTCATGGATGTGCGAGCCGATCACGAACAGCTTTTTCGGCACGCAGCCGCGGATCACGCAGGTGCCGCCCATTCGGTATTCTTCGGCCACCATGACCTTGGCGCCGTAGCCGGCGGCGATGCGGGCGGCGCGAACGCCTCCCGAACCGCCACCGATGACAAACAGATCGACGTCGAACTCAGCCATATCAACCCGCCCTGCGATCAGATCGCCGGAGTCTGATCGAACCAGACCCAGGCTTGTTGCTCTCGATCAGATATCCTTGCCTCGCTTCTTCATCTCGGTCCGGAACTGGCTGTTCACGGTTTCGGCAAAGATCGTTGCCCACTGGTTCATATAGGACATGCTGAACTGAATTGCCCGAGGCTCGGACACGAGCAGCTTCTGGCCAAGCGGCGATTTGTAGAATGTCACCAGGTCCTTCAGTTCCTGCTCGGTGAACTCGTTGGCGTAGACCTGCGCCATGCCGTCGGCGATCTCCTTTTCGCGGCCAGACAGGGTCTTGGCGACGACGACCGCGACTTCATTGAGGTCTTTCTGGTAATTGAGGTTGTTCTGGATCAGCGCGTTCTTGGTCTGCTCGACGATATTGGGAACGGCGTTGGCGAACATCGCGCCGGCGTTCTTCATCGTCAGGATTTCCTTGGCAGCGGCAACGGACGCGGGCGAAGCCGGCTTGAGCGGTATGCCCTGCTGGCCAAGCGCGGGCGCAGCCTGCTTCGGCGCCTGCGCCACGGCAGGAGCCGCAGCCAACGCCAATGTCAGGGCCAATCCCGCAGCCGACAAACTTCCCGAAAAACTCTTCATTCCAATTCTCCTCAGATTGCCGGCGTTAGCGCCGTTCAACTACGCGAATTCCCTGCACGCCGGCCAGGACGGCCAAGCTGCCAAGACCAATGAACAACCCGTGTTCGACCACGCCGGGTATCAGGCTCAGCAAGCCCGCGAGATGCGGCGCATCGGCGATCCGGCCAAGATGGGCATCGACAATCCAGTGGCCGCCATCGGTGACAAAAACGTGGCCGTCCTTGCCCTTCCGGACCACCATTTGCCCGGAAACGCCACTTTCCGCAAATGCCTTGGCGATCGCCCGCTGCGTCGCCGCAAGCCCGAACGGAATCACCTCGACAGGTAGGGGGTAGCGGCCGAGAACATCGACCCATTTGGTGTCGTCGGCGATCACGATCATGCGATCAGACGCTGCGGCCACGATCTTCTCTCGGAGCAGCGCGCCGCCGCCGCCCTTGATGAGATTGAGCGCCGGATCGATTTCGTCGGCGCCGTCGACGGTGAGGTCGAGGCGATCGACATCGTCAAGCGTGGTCAGGGGAATGCCGCAGCGCTCGGCGTCGGCACGGGTCACTTCCGAGGTCGGCACGCCGATGACGCGCATCCCGGCGCGGACTTTGTCGCCGAGCAGCTCGACGAAATGCTTCGCGGTCGAGCCGGTCCCGAGCCCGAGCTTCATGCCGTCCTGCACATGCTCCAGCGCGCGCGCCGCAGCCTGCCTTTTCAACTCGTCCATGTTCACTTGCAGACGACGCTCCCCAAATCTGCCGCCGGTGACGCTATCGGCCACCTCCGGCCGGCGCATATCTAGCGTCGTTTGGCGGGCAGGAATAGCGCCATAAGACCCCCTCTGGGATTATTCGGCCCCTACCTTGTCCATCGCCGCCAAAATGGCAGCAAACCGCCCCTCGACCTCGGCGCGCATGCCGGGATGGGTGAAGATATAGAGTTCATCCTCCCGGATCGCGGCCAACACGCGCGCGGCGACGGAAGCGGGCTCAAGTCCCGCCTCCAGATTTTTGGCAATCGCGGCGACCATGGCCGCTGCCGGGCTCGCCGGATCGAGCGGCTGCGGCTGGCCGTAGCGCGCGGGGCGAGTGCGTGCACTCTCGCCGATGCGGGTATGCACATAGCTCGGGCACCGCACACTGACGCCGATGCCGTGTGGCTTGAGTTGCATGGCGAGCCCTTCGGACATGCTGACGACGGCAAATTTGCTGGCCCCGTAGGGGCTCAGTCCCAGGCCTGTCTGCATGCCCGCCATCGATGCGGTGTTGACGATGTGGCCGCCTTCACCATGCGCGCGGATGTGCGGCAGGAAGCTTTTTATGCCGTGCAACACGCCCATCAGATTGACATCGAGCACCCATCGCCAATTGTCGAGGGAGATATGGTCGATGCCGCCGCCCGCGGCGACGCCGGCATTGTTGCAGACCACATGCACTTTTCCGAAGGCTTCGAACGAGGCTTGCGCGGCGCGATCGACGTCCGCGGAATCGGCGACGTCGCAGACGATACCGCGAATGCGAGGTGCGAATTGATCCAGGCTTTTGACCGCTGCCTGCAGCGCGTCCGCCTCGATATCGGCGAGCACCACGTTCATGCCCGCTTCCGCAAACGCTTTCCCCAGGGCAAAGCCGATACCGGCGGCGCCGCCGGTGATGAACGCCGTTTTGCCGGCAAATTCTCGCATGGCTGTTCTCCCTGGATCCGGTGCATCCCTACTTGCATGAAGCCGCGCAGACCGATAGCGAATTGCCGATGAATTCTCCCCGCATGATCGTATTCGATCTCGATGGCACGCTGGTGGATACCGCGCCCGATCTGATCAGCGCACTGAACTATGTGCTGGATCGCGAAGGCCTGCCGCCCGTGCCGTTACAGTCCGCGCGCAACATGATCGGCGCCGGCGCGCGCAAGCTGATCGAACGTGGCCTCGAACTCGAGGGCCGCGCCGTAAGCGTCGATGACATCAACCGCCTCACCAAGGATTTCATCGACTATTACTCGGCCCATATCGCCGACGCTTCGCGCCCGTTCGAGGGACTGGAAGCCGCGCTCGACGATCTGCAGGCGCAGGGCTGCCGTTTTGCGGTCTGCACCAACAAGCTGGAGTGGCTGTCGAAGCTGCTCCTCGATCAGTTGGGCCTGAGTCCGCGGTTTGCCGCGATCTGCGGCGCCGACACTTTTGGTGTCGCAAAGCCGGATCCGGTGATTTTACAACAAACGGTAGCGCGCGCGGGCGGGCAGATGTCGTCAGCCATCATGGTCGGTGACGCAGGTCCCGATGTCGGCGTCGCCCGCCGCGCCGGCATCCCCGTCATCGGCGTCGAATTCGGCTACACCGACGTCCCCATCGCCGAACTCAAGCCCGATCGGCTGATCGGGCATATGCGCGACCTGCCGGACGCCGTAAACAGTCTGCTGCGGGCTTGATGCCCGTCACAACCGTTTGATTTGGCTACGAAATAAAGCCAGATCGATTTCGGCGTTAACCTTCCTTTAACGATTTTGCCGGGCTCGGTTGCAGCTCTGTTCTCACACAACTATGGTTTGCCGCTGGGGATTGCGGCGGTTCGCCGCAATAGAGTGATTGATCATGCGTCGTGTCATCGCGATTGCCGTCGCCGGGCTGAGTCTGGCCGGTTGCAGCTCGTTTTCCCTCGATTCCTTCAAACCGACACCGCCTCCAGTCCAGGTCCAGCTCGAGTCGGTACCAGCAGGGGCCGACGCCACGACCTCGCTCGGACCGGGCTGTAAAACCCCCTGTTCGGTAGCCGTTCCAGCACCGGATGCCGGCTTCGCGGTGACCTTCGCGATGCCCAGGTTCCTGCCGGTCACAGTGCCGGTCCAGGTGATCCGGAATCCCGGCGATTTCGGCTCGCCCGCCTCGACCATAATCGATCCCAGTCCTGTGTTTGCCGAACTCAAGCCGACCGGCCCACCGCCGAAGCCGGTGCGAAAGCTGATGCGGCCGAAGAAGCCGAAGCCGCCCAAGTCCGCTGCGGCGCCGCCAGCCGCGGCCGGCTCGCCCTTCCCGAACCCGACCCCGCCGCAGCCGGCGCGCTGATTGCTTCGCCTTTGTCCCGAGGGAAGCCGGTTCCCACTTTGCCGGATCATGTCCGAGAGACGCATTGTGACGGGATGGCAAGCTGCCTAGATTGTGTTAGCGGAGCATGGTCTCCGGCGTCGCGGGAGTCCGCGCCGAACAAGCCACGCGTGCGAAGCATTGGTAAATGAGCGGATCCAAATTGAGCTCTCCTGACCAGCTGTTCCGTCCGATGACCGATCCGTTCGGCCGGACGATCCGCTATCTGCGCGTGTCGGTCACGGATCGCTGCGATCTGCGCTGCTTCTACTGCATGTCGGAGGACATGACGTTTCTGCCGAAGGCGGATTTGCTGACGCTCGAGGAACTCGACCGGCTGTGTTCGGCGTTCATCGCCAAGGGGGTCCGCAAGATCCGCCTCACCGGCGGCGAGCCGCTGGTCCGGCGAAACGTCATGACGCTGGTGCGTTCGCTGTCGCGGCATCTGGGCAGCGGCGCGCTCGATGAGCTGACGCTGACCACCAATGGTTCGCAACTGGCGCGTTTTGCTGGCGAGTTGCGCGACTGCGGCGTGCGTCGTGTCAATGTCTCGCTCGACACGCTCGATCCGGCAAAATTCCGTGCCATTACCCGCTGGGGCGATCTCGACAAGGTTCTGGCCGGCATTGAGGCTGCGCGCGAGGCCGGTCTCGCCGTCAAGATCAACGCGGTCGCGCTGAAGAACGTGAACGAGGAGGAAATTCCTTCGCTGATGGAATGGGCGCACGGCAAGGGCATGGCGCTGACGCTGATCGAGGTGATGCCGATGGGCGATATCGGCGAAGGCCGGATCGACCAGTACGTGCCGCTTTCGCTCATGCGCGCACGGCTCGCCAAGCAATACACGATCACCGACCTCGACGAGGATACCGGGGGCCCTGCCCGTTATGTGCGGATCAGCGAGACCGGCGGCAAACTCGGCTTCATCACGCCGATGACCCATAATTTCTGCGAATCCTGCAACCGGGTGCGGATCACCTGCACCGGCACCCTGCACACCTGCCTCGGGCACGAGGATGCCTCCGATTTGCGCAGGCCGTTGCGGGCATCCACCGACAACGACCTGCTCGCAGCCGCGATCGATCGCGCCATCGGACTGAAGCCGAAGGGCCACGACTTCATCATCGACCGCAGGCACAACCGCCCAAGCGTCAGCCGCCATATGAGCGTGACCGGCGGCTAATCCCGGCGTTGGGTTTATCGCGTCCTTTGTTCGAGCATGGTCGCATTTGTCCTGAAAACCGGCCTCCACTTTTCCGGACCATGCTCTAATGGCTTGACACCGCGCCAATTTGCCGATTTTCCAATTGACGTCATCACAACGCGCTGAAATGGTGCGCTTGCTTTCACGCTAGCGCGGCCAGATAGGCCACTGCTCCTGACGGATGCAGCCAAGACTGCGGAAGCGCTAAATTGGGGGAGGACTACCGTTGCAATCGCTCCGGCAGATGAGCCATGGCATTGCGCGCTCGCCGCGCGGCTTTGGCATTGCGCGCTTGGCGCGCGGTGTCGGCATTGCGCGTTTTGCGCGCAGTGATGACGCCACACGTTTGATGCGTGGTGGCGGCGCGATGCGTGTTGAAAAGATCGGCGTGCTTTGATGGCAAGCGCCCGGGAGACCACGATGCGCCCATTGTTGGCACTCAGTAACGTAATCGATTGGCTAAATCAGAAACTCGGCAACGTCTGCAATTTTCTCGTCCTGGCCGCCTGCGTGGTGAGCGCCGGAAATGCGATGATCCGCTACGCGTTCGGCTACAGCTCCAATAGCTGGCTGGAAATGCAGTGGTACATGTTCGCCATCTTCGTGATGTTCGGCGCCTCCTACACCTTCAAGCGCAACGAGCATGTCCGCGTCGAAATCCTTTATCTGATGCTGTCCGAGCGCGGCCAGCTTTGGCTCGACCTGATCGGGACGCTGTGCTTCCTGATCCCGTCCTGCCTGCTGCTCAGCTATCTGTCGTGGCCGTTTTTCTACCAGTCCTATGCGGTGGGCGAAATTTCGAGCAATGCCGGCGGCCTGATCCGCTGGCCGATCAAGATCGTCATCCCCGTCGGCTTTGTCCTGCTGGCGCTGCAAGGCGTCTCCGAGGTGATCAAGCGCATCGCCGCGCTGCAGAACCTTGTGAAGATCGATGCGAAATACGAGAGGCC
>Ga0157376_10002346_pt1 | contig 12774 bp, 7 predicted proteins | sample M45metaG_FD_121801 | JGI IMG/M metagenome (GOLD analysis project Ga0157376, IMG submission 121801) | Miscanthus rhizosphere microbial communities from Kellogg Biological Station, Michigan, USA - M4-5 metaG | ecosystem: Host-associated > Plants > Roots > Rhizosphere > Soil | place: USA: Michigan... | reverse complement strand
GGCGTTTCCACGCAGGTGGTTGTCGCTGATCGTGCTGTCGACGACATGGATGTCGCCATAGACCGAGTAGGCGCCGCCGCCGTTGGCAATCGCGTCTTGAAAGACGCCCTGCGCTTCGGCAGTATTGTCGTAGATCGCGCTCGTCGAGATCTCGAGTGCGCCGGAGACGCGCATGCCGCCACCGAACGCGGAGTGACAAAGCTGGGTTCTCGAATCGCATCCGGCAAAGTTGTGCGCAATGACGGATCCGGAAATCATCACGCCGTGATACGTCGCTAAGCCACCGCCGCCGGCCGAATTGGGAACGTACGCGACGACCGGGTAGAACGCTTCCACGCGATTGTTGACGACGTGGCTGTCGGTCAGCGTGATCGTGCCGTAATGCGAATAGAGCCCGCCGCCGAGCGCGCGGAAGTTCGCGCTCGACGCGCGATTGCCGCTGACCGTACTGCGCACGACCGTGAGGTCCGCCTGCGCGTGCACAGCGCCGCCGCTGGCGACGAAGTAGGCGGTGCCCTGCGGCGCAGCGATGGCCTCGCAGTCGGCAAGTGTCACGTCCGTCAGCGCCACGCTGCCGTAGAAGCTGGTGCCGGTCGAATTGCTGCCGTGATCCGAGAGAATGCAGCCGCCGTACGCCGCACGGCTGCTGTCGGGATTGAGATTGGCGCTGTCGGCTCTGCCGTGCGAGATGGTCAGTCCGCTGAGCGCCAGCGTGCCGATCCCGTCGTGATGGAAGACGCGGCCGTTGTCATTGCCATCGATGGTCAGCGCGCCAGCGCCGGCCCCGTTGATCGTGAGATCGTCGACGTGGACTTCGATCTGGCCGCTGACGAGCGTGATCGTGGCGCAGGCAAGTTGGGTCAGGTCCACGGTGTCGCCGGTCGCTGCCGAGGACACGGCAGCGCGCAAGGTTTCGGGTCCGCCGTCGTCCGCGCAACTGGTGACGGCAATGGCGCCCTCCGCGGATGATGCGTGCGCACGGAGCGATGCGCTTCTTGCAATACATGTGGGCGGAAGCGTCAACAGCGCGGCAGAAAGGCACACGGCCAGTGCGTTGAGCTTGATTGGCAAATTGGCAGCGCGCGGCATGGCGAGCCTCCCGGTGCGAACGGTTGCGATGGCGCGAGTATGCGACGAGCTCTCGCTGAAGGCGCAAGGACAATAGGTGGCTTCAGCTGAATTCACTGCCACCCATTCGACCGGCGAGCAACAACCGGTTGGCATTTCGCGTCGCCGGTCGCCGCCATGTCGAAGCCCCGCTAGTGCAGCGCCTTAGTTTTCTTGGCGCCAGGCTTGACGTCGCCGCTCCGCAGCGTCGAATCCCGCAAGCTCCTGAGCAGATCGTCCGTGATCGGCGAGGTGGCTCCCGACGAGAGCACCGCCCGCATCGCAAGGCCTCTCAGCGACGGGCTGACTCTTACTTCCGCGAGCTCTCCATCACGCAGCTCTCGCGCCACCGCATGTGCCGGCAACAGCCCGAGCGCATTTCCTCCCGCCAGGATCCCGCGCTTCACGCCTTCGACGGTGCCGAGCGCCTGCGTCTTCGGAAGCGGAGTCTGCGCGGCTTCGAAATACTGGCGAAGCACCTGGTGGTAATCGCCTGCCGCATCGCTCATGTAGAAGTCGCAGCTGCCCAGATGATCCGGCGAGGCGCTTCTGTTGGCGAATGGATGTGCCGGTGATCCGAAGATCACCAGACGCGTCTTCGCCAGAATCGAGCCGTCTTCGACGCCGGCGTCTGCTTCAAGGATCAGGCCAAGATCGCACTTTCCGCCGGCGACGCTTTCGCGGATCTCGCTGCAGATCCCCGTGATGACCTCCAGGCGCGCCTTCGGCCAGCGCTCGCGCAACGCCGCCAAGGGTCCGGGCAGCACATACGCGCTCAGCGACTCCACGGCGGCGACCACGAGCGTGGCGCTGACATCGGTAGACACCTTTGCGAGATCGGCGACGAGCTCGCTCGACAGCGCGATCATGCGTCTTGCGTGAGGAAGCAGCGCTTCGCCGGTCGGCGTCAACATCGAACCTTTGTTCGCCTTGCGAAAGATGGGCGTGCCGAGCGTGCGCTCCAGCGCGCTCAACGTCTCCGATATCGTCGATTGCGAGATGCCGAGCGTGCGCGCCGCGCGCGCGTGCGAGCCTTGCTCGACCACGGCGACGAAGACGCGTAACTGGCGAAGCTCAAGCTCTGTCTTCATGACGGCCTCTCATTCATCGACTTTCCCGATCGGCGCGATCGCCGTTTTGGAGCGCCGGCATCACGCGCGTAGGGTGCCTGCTCGCTCCATCTGTTCCTGCCGAACAGTGACGGAACAAGAATGCAGACCGTCTCAAGACACGCCGCCTTACTGATCATCGACGTTCAAAAGGGTTTTGACGAGCCTGGCTGGGGTCGTCGTAACAATCCGGAAATGGAGACACGAATCGTCGAATTGCTGAATGCCTGGCGCGCGAGCAATCGTCCGGTGATCCACGCCAAGCACATGTCCGCGGACCCTACATCACCACTGCGGCCCGGACAACCGGGTAACGATTTCAAGATCGAGGTGGTTCCCATAGCCGGCGAATCCGTCGTCGAAAAGCGCGTGCACAGCTGTTTCATCGGAACGCCGCTCGAGTCGGACATGCGACGGCGCGGCCACGACGAGTTGGTGATCGTCGGAATGATGACCAATCATTGCGTTTCGACGACGGTGCGGATGGCGGGCAACCTCGGCTTCGCGGCATGGGTGGTCTCGGATGCCACCGCCACGTTCGATCGCGTCGGACCTGATGGAATCCGATATCCCGCCGAGCAGATCCAGGCGATCGCGCTCTCGGATCTTCACGGAGAGTTCGGCGCGGTGGTCGACACGGCCACCGTGCTCGCGGCAATGCAGATACCGTGCGATGCGTCCGTCGCGCGCGAGGTGCACGCGTGATCGCGCACCTCGTCATCCTCGCGACAATCGCCATCGCACCCGAGTTGGGTTCGCACGCGACGCCTGCGTCCGCCTCCGACGCAACGGCGATGGCGATGCACGCCGGCGCTGGGCAGAAGGGAGTGGAGCTGGGCGATCTCGATCGATCAGCGGATGCTTGCACGGATTTCTACGAATTCGCGAATGGCACCTGGCGAGCCGAGAACCCGATTCCGGCCTCGATGCCACAATGGAGCCGGCGTGTCGCCGCACGCGAGACGAACAGGCAGCGGGTTCAAGGCATTCTCGAAGAGGTCTCTCGAAAGACGGACTCGGTGCCCGGAAGCGTCGAGCAACTCGTGGGCGATCACTATGCGTCGTGCATGGACGAAGCGGCCATCGATGCGGCGGACCTCGCGCCGCTGGCGCCACTCCTTGCCGATATCGATGGCGCGCGGGATCTGGTCGACGTGCAGCGCGGCATTCGCCGTCTGCATGAGATCGCGATCTCCGCTCCGTTCGCGATTGTCGGTGCTACCGACTACAACGAGCCGGCCAATTTCATCGTCAACGTCGGCAGCGGCGGTCTTGGCCTTCCGGATCGTGACTACTATCTGAACTCCGAAACGCAGTTCGCCGAGGCTCGCGAGAAGTACCGAGCGCATGTCGCCAACGTGCTCAGGCTCGGCGGAATGCCGGATGCGCAGTCGCGCGACGCGGTCGAGGCCATCTTCGCGCTGGAGAAGCGCCTGGCCGAAGCGTCTTTGAACAGCGCGACGGCCAACGACCAGGCCGCGACGAATCACAGGATGACTTTCGCGCAGCTCAAGGAGCTGGCGCCTCGCTTCGATTGGGACACCTACTTCGACCAAGCGAAGTTGCCGCGCGGCGAGCTCAATGTGGCTGAGCCAAAGTTCGTCCAGCAGGTGGACAAGGAGCTGAAAGACACTCCGGTCGCGACCTGGAAGGCGTACCTCAGGTGGCAGCTGCTCAATTCGGTCTCGCCGTGGCTGTCCAAAGCCTTCGTCGAGGAGTCATTCGACTTCACCGACAGATATCTCGGCAAAGCCACGCAAATGAAGCCGCGCGCCCAGCGCTGTGCGGATTCCACGGAAGCGCTGCTTGGAGAAGCGTTGGGGAAGCTATACGCGGAGCGCTATTTTCCGCCTGCGGCGAAGGCGAAATCGCGAGAGATCGCTCTCAACCTGCTCGCAACGCTGAAGGATGAAGTCGCGAGCGTGCCATGGATGACGCCGGAGACGAAGCGCAAGGCGCTCGAGAAGCTCTCGGCTACCGATGTGCAGATGGGATATCCCGACGCGTGGAAAAACTATTCGGGCCTCACCATTCGTCGAGACGCATTCTGGGAAAACATTGCGGCGGCTCGAGCATTCGATGTCCGCGAGGAGCGCTCGCGGCTGGGAAAACCGACGAATCGCGATCTGTGGGCGTTGGCTCCCTCGTCGCCGGACGCGTACATCGACCTCCAGCTCAACAAGCTGGTCTTGCCCGCGGGATTCCTGCAGCCGCCATATTTCGATCCCGACGCCACAGACGCGGTCAACTACGGCGCGTTCGGCGTGGGGCTTGCACATGATCTGACTCATGCGATCGATCTCTCGGGCTCGGAGATCGACATCATGGGGCGCCCCCGCAACTGGTGGACACCGGCAGACCGCGAGGAATTCGACAAGCGCGGCCAGTGCGTCGTCGATCAGTTCAACGGGTATTTCATCGAGCCCGGCGTCCACCACGATGGAAAGCGCGTGCTGAGCGAGTCGATCGCGGATCTCGCCGGCGTGCGCGTCGCCTATCTCGCGCTCGAGAAGTCGATGAAAAGTCACCCGGTGGCGACGCGGGACGGCTTCACGCCCGAACAGCAGTTTTTCATCTCCTGGGGACAGAACAGCGGCGCCGCGATGCGCATCGAAGCGCAGCGGCAACGCGTGAGCACGGACCCGCACCCGGTTCCGAAGTTTCGGGTGATCGGTCCGCTTTCCAATTCACCGGAGTTCCAGCAGGCATTTTCGTGCAAGGCGGGAGCCGGAATGGTGAGACAAGCGGAGGAGCGTTGCGCGGTGTGGTAGCGCGGCCGATTCGAATGAGCACGCAAGAATCAAGTCGAGTTCCATCCGCCGACACCGCGCTGAGGAGCGATAGGATGCATGCGTACACGAGCGACCGGGCAGCAGTGACAGACGCCTGGAAATACTCCAGGCCTGTCCGCTTCGAGTTCGAGGAATTGCTGCATGGGACCGTCAACAACACGGTTGACGGGTCCTCCTCCGACCGGACGTTTCGCGTTCTCGTCGGTTCAGGACGCGGCTGCGTGCTTCACCGCGCGGAGATGCCGACCATTCTCATTCCCTTGCGCGGATGGGTAAAACTCACCGAGAGCGAAAGCACGAGGATCGTGCGCACGGGCCAGCTGGTCCTCAGCGAAGGCGGAAATCACGTTCAAGCCATCGGCAGCGGCAATTCGCTATGGATGGCTCTGTTCGCGCCTGCTGGAATATGGCGCCAGTTCGTCGATGCGATCTCGGAGCAGACGATACCGGCTCCCATCCTGCTGCCGGCGACGCATGACGCGAACAGGGCGATACGTCGCGCGGCCGTGCGCCTTGCGCGTGAAGTGCGCGATCACGATGCGCGGGGAAGGCCCGAGGGCGCGATGCTCGGGTTCGTCGCGTTGTTGCTCGATCTTCAGTCCGCGTTCGATGCGCTGATCAGGCGGTGTCCTGGTCGCACGCTCGGCCAGCGGCGCGGCGTCTTCCTGCGCCTTCAGCGCGTTTGCAACTACATGGAGTCGAGCAGCGATCTCGATCTCGCCGTTACGAAGTTCGCGCGGGTGGCGAACTATTCGCCGAGCCATCTGATACGCACCTTCAATACCGTATACGGCAAGACGCCGCACGCGGTGCTGATCGAGCAGCGCCTGAAACGAGCATTGCGGCTCGTCAACGAAACGGAGCTCAGCATCACGGAAGTCGCGCACGCGAGCGGCTTCGAAGATCGATGTGCTTTTGCGCGCTCGTTCAAGCGCCGATTCGGCGAGACCGCATCGGCGGTGAGGGAACGCAGGGTGGCCGGCGTTTCCGTTTGTGACTAGCACCGTGAGCCACTGTGGCCGCGAAACATGCGGCGACGGTCTGCGCTCACTTATTGCCAGCTGACAAAGCGATTTTTTCCAAGCCTTCTGCAAGTAACCGACCACGCGTCGGAGCATACGTTTTCTTAATGTGCAGTGACGCTTGCGACATAGGTGCCGCGAGCAATTGTTCGGGAATCCAGGAGAATTTCATGCGACAAACGCTGCTCCGACAGTCGATCCGGCACGCCTTGGCCAGGGGCGCCGCGATCGCCACAGCGCCGCAGAGCGCTCGATCCGCCTTGGCATTGACAGTTTTGGGTCTCCTGCCAAACCACGCATTCGCGCAGGACGCCCAGGACGCGCCCGCGCAGAACCTCGAAACCATAACGGTCACCGGTTCGAACATCCGTCGTGTCGACATCGAGACGTCGAACCCGGTTATCACGATCGATCGCGCCGCGATCCAGAAGACCGGCAAGCTGACACTGGGCGATCTGGTCCAGCAGCTGCCGGCGGTCACCGGTCCGAATACCAACCCGCAGGTCAACAACGGAGGCGGTTCGGGTTTCACGTCGATCGGCCTGCGCGGCCTGGGTTCGCCGCGCACGCTGACGCTGATCAACGGCCACCGTTACCTTTCCGGCAACCCGAACGACATTCCGGCCAACATGATCGAGCGCATCGAAGTCCTCACGGACGGTGCCTCGTCGGTGTACGGCTCGGATGCGGTCGCTGGCGTCGTCAACTTCATCCTGCGTTCGGATTATCAGGGCGCCGAGTTCTCCGCGAACTACGGCATTTCCGACAAGGACGACGGCGAAAGCCAGGGGTATCAGTTCACGTTCGGCCAGAGCTCGGACAAGGGCTCGATCATGGCCGGCATCAACTACAACAAGATCGAGCAGGTGCTCGCCGGGCACCGCGGTTTCTCGAAGAATTCGGTATCGCTGTACGGCACGGTGAACACGCCGGCGTTCACCACGATCGGCGGATCGACCTCCTCGCCGTTCGGCCACATCCAGATACCGGACGACTTTGCCAACCTGTTTCCGGGCTGCAACACGGGCTATCTCGCGCGCAATCCCGGCACGAGCGGTCTCAACGTCGCGACCGACTACCACTGCTACGTCAACAACGGCACGCCGGCGGCGCCGACCGACAAGTACAACTTCGCGACCGTCAATCTCATCATGACGCCGCAGGAGCGCACCGGCCTTTTCCTCAACGGCAACTACAAGCTGACGGACACCGTCGAGGTGTATGCCTCGGTCCTGCACAACAAGACCGCGTCGGCATCGCAACTTGCGCCCGCACCCGTGACGAGAGCGCATATCTCGGCGGACAGCTACTACAATCCGTTCCACGCCGATTTCGGCGGCAGCAATCTCGGCTTTTCGACCCGCCTGGTGACACTGGGCAACCGCAGCGCGGGCAACGGCACCAGCACCGACCAGGTGTCGACGGGACTCAAGGGTTCGTTCGGCGTCTGGAACGACCAGCTGTGGAACTGGGAAGTCGGCTACGACTATGGTCACGTCAGCGTAGCAACGACGACCGGCGGGCTGCCGAATCTCGGCATCGTCAACCAGGCTGCGGGACCGTCCTTCCTCGGCGATGACGGTATCGTGCATTGCGGCACGCCCGGCAACGTCATCAACGGCTGCACGCCGATCAACCTCTTCAACCTCGACGATCCGAATACGATCGCGGTGTTGCAGGCGGCCGGCGCGCCGGCGATCAGCAACTTCTTCACGCAGGAGAAGGTGTGGCGCGCCGACTTGAACGGAGGACTGTTCGAGCTTCCGGCCGGCACGATGCAGCTTGCAGTCGGCGCTTCGTACCGCAAGGAGTACACGCACTCGAACGGCGACACCTCGCTGCTGATCAATCCGGCGACAGGCACCTGCACGCTCGGCAGCCAGTGCGTCTCCCCGCTGCAGGGCGGTTACAACGTCAAGGACGTCTATGCGGAGCTGTTCATCCCGGTCCTCAAGGACATCCCGTTCGTGCACGCGCTGAACGTGACCATCGGCGACCGCTATTCGAAGTACAACAACTTCGGTAACACCAACAACAGCAAGGTCGCCATCGAGTGGCGTCCGATCGAGGACCTGCTGCTGCGCGGCACGGTCTCCGAAGTGTTCCGCGCACCGACGGTGAGCAACCTGTTCGCCGCGGCGGCGAGCAATGCACCCAAGCTTTCCAACGATCCGTGCGATCACTACACCGGCAATCCAGCGAACCCGGCGTGCGTAAACGTGCCGACCGACGGCACCTTCGTCAACCAGAACGTCGCTCAGCAGCTGCAGATCAACGGCATCGTCTCGGGCTCGGAATACGCCGGTTTTCCGCTCGGGCCCGAGTTCGGCAAGTCGTTCGACTGGGGCATCGTGTACGACCCGCACTTCATCGAGGGTCTTTCGGTCAGTGCGGACCTCTGGCGCCTGTACCTCAACAACAACATCACGAACGTGGGTGCGCAGAGCGTGCTCGATCTGTGTGCGGCTGGCCAGACCGCGTACTGCCCGCTGCTCCATCGCTTCGCCACGGGTCCAAACCAGGGCCAGATCGATTTCATCAACCAGCCCACCGGCAACCTCGGCCGCGTCGACGTCAAGGGCGTCGATTTCGCGCTGAACTATCGACTGCCGGAATTCTCGTTCGGCCGTTTCAATGTCGGTTTCAACGCGACCTACCTCGAGCAATACGACATCTCGACGGCGCCGGGTACGCCGGCAAACACCGTCTATCACTACCCGGGCCATTTCATGGCGTTCGGGTCGGGCGCTGCGGCGGCATGTCCGGGCAACGGCGCGGGCGTGTGCCTGTTCCCGCGCTGGCGCGCGCAGAGCTCGGTGGGCTGGCAGCTCGGCTCGTTCGACGCGTCGTGGCGGATGCGCTACATCGGCCGCTTCCAGATGGGTTCGCAGTCGCCATCGCAGGACGTATTTCCGGCCGGCGTCTGCTACTACGGCGACTTCTGCACGCTGCACGGCTACGTGATCAAGTACGGCGCGACGGTCTACAACGACGTCCAGCTCGGCTACAACCTGGAGGCGTGGAACACGCGCTTCGACGTCGGCGTCAACAATCTGGCCGACAAGCAGCCGCCGTTGCTGTATGCGAACAACACCGTGAATGCGAACACCGATCCGAGCGACTTCGACCTGCTCGGCCGCTATTTCTGGGGCCGCATCACGGTCAAGTTCTAGGACCTGCCAGGTCGGGCGACTGGAGGGCTCGCCCGGCCGAATCACTGTGAAGGTGACGTCCTCCCAAAAGCCCCGTCTCCCGCGGGGCTTTTGCTTTTCCGGTTCATCTGCCGGGCCAATGCGCGATCGATGCGGAAGCTCCGGCAGACTTTTCTTTCTGCATTGCCTGATCGGGAGCCCGCGCAAGAAGCCCGGTCAGCATGACGATGTACTGATCCGTCGTCTGCGCGCCGCCCTTGCCGAGCGGATCGAACGCCGCAAGCACGTGGCCGCGGATCATGTCCTCTGCACTTTCGCCGCGATCGAGATGTTCCTCGACGATGCGTGTCGTCTCCTTGAGCATGGCGAGATACGCGCGCAGGGCTTTCATGTCGGATAGCGCGCCGTGGCCCGCGATGATGCGTGTGTCTTCGGGAAGTTGCGGCAGCACGCGATCCAGGCAGTCGATCAGGCCGTGCCACGTGCCGCCGCCTTGCGTGTAGACCGCCGGAAACATCCCGCTGAAGTAGAGATCGCCAAAATGGGCGACTTTCGATGTCGGGAACACGACGATCGTATCGCCATCGGTGTGCGCGTCGGCGCAGTGCAGCAGCCGGACATCTTCGCCATTGAAGTGAACGCGCAACTCGTCGTGGTAGGCGACGACGGGCAGGCCCTTGTCCGGCATGTGCAGCGCCTGCAGGCGACCTCTGACATTGTCCTGCGCGACGATCACCGCGGAAGCGCCGATATCGAGATTGCCGCCGGCGTGATCGCCATGGAAATGCGTGTTGATCAGGATGCGTGCCGGCTCCGGCGACAATTGCGACAACGCCGCCTTCAGTTTCGGCGCGATTCGTCGCGTCATCGAGTCAACGACTAGCGTGCCGTCGGCGCCGACCGACACGGCGACGTTGCCGCCGCCGAATCCACCGACCGCCTCGATCTGCGACACGCTTCCGCCGACGTGCGTGGTGCGCAGCTCGTCATCCGCGGGATCCTCGCTATCCGCTCTCGCGACGCTGCTCGCGCCGAGCGCCATGGCGATCAGCCATGCCGCAACGGAAGGCGTCCGAGGCAGGCGCGTTGCGAGGACGCTGGGCGGTCGCCGAATCGGATGCGACGCGTCATGCACTTCTGTCGGTGTGTGAAGCGGGAAAAATGCTGGCCTGACTTCGAACAAGCGCGGTCTCCTGTCGGACAGTTGGAGCGCGTGCTGCGGGCTTCGTGCATGCACGTCTACTAGAACGAAGCGCGGCCCTGCGCCGCGACACGACCGCGGGCGCGCGCGACCACTCCGCACCAAGGCCGCATTGCGAAGGCGCGGTGTTGTCTCTCCTCGTCGCGCTTCGCCAGCGCACAAAGTCCGCAACGTCGGCAACGTCGGTGAGGACAGGAAACGGGCCCGCGGCAACGGGCGCGGGTCCGCAAACACCTGCCGGCGCCCCCCTTAACGAAAAACCGGCTCGATTTGCGACATCCGATTTCGACGCACGCCGCGAATCCGTGATGTGTCGCACGCCCCCCTGGAACTTCGTTCTTCAGGAAAGCAACGCCGGCTTGGCTTCGTGTTGCCGTGGACAGCGCGGGATGGTTTCCGGTGCACCTCCACGGCGTCGACGGAACGCGGGACTGGCGACACCGTGGAGAAGTAGAGATGGATGGTGACTCAGGCATGGGGTTCAACGACGCGGATCTGGCGGCGGCATCCGGCGGAATACGCGTGGATTACCAGCGGCTGGCGCGGCTCGGAGGCGTCTGGAATGCCGACGCGGCGTTCGACGGCCCGCGCACGCGCACGCTTCACGTGCTGATGGGATCGGGCCGCGCGTGCTCGCTCCACGGCGGCATGCTGCCGCCGATGGTGCTGTTGCCGCTGCGCGGACATGTGCGGCTCAGCGACGGCGACAGCGCCAGGACGTTGCAGCCGGACGAGCTCTTCGTCAGCGAGGCAGGGCAGTTCCTGCACGCGATTGGCAGCAGCGAGGCGCTATGGGTTGCGTTCGTCGCGCCGACCCACGTCTGGCAGGCGTTGTTCAACCTGCCCTCGGAGCTCACGATTCCTGCGCCGGTCCTGATGCCCGGAACGCACCGGATCGATCGCGCGACGCGCCGCGCCGCGCTACGCCTGATGCAGCTGTCGGGCCGCAACACGACCGATGCCGCGCGCACGATGTCGGCCGCGCTGCATTTCGGTGCGCGCCTGCTCGATCTGCAATCGGGTTACGACGAGCTCGTCGAGCGCTGCCCGGGCCGCACGCTCGCGCAGAGGCGACGCGTGCTGGTGCGCCTGCAGCGCGCCTGCCAGTACATGGAATCGAGCAACGACACCGGCATCGACATTTCGAAACTGGCGCGCAAGGCGAACTATTCGCCGCATCACTTCGTGCGCACGTTCAACGCGGTGTATGGCGCGACGCCCTACGCGCGGCTCGTCGATCGGCGCCTGGAGAGGGCGCATCGGCTGGTCAGCGATACGAACCTCAGCATTGCGGAAGTCGCTACGGCTTCCGGCTTCGAGAACCGTTGCGCGTTCTCGCGGGCCTTCAAGCGCAGGTTCGGCACTTCTGCAAACACGCTGCGCAAGCACGCGTCGCGCGAGCCGCAGGGGCCCGCCGGACAACCCGTTCCCTGGCGTTCGCGCCAGACCAGCGAATCGCTCGCGCGACAGGAGGCTAGCGCGCGCTAAGTCGGAGCTCCACGACCGGCAGTCATTGCCGGCGAAAAGAAAGGAATCGACAAGCCTCGAGACGTCAACCAGCAAATGTCCGGCGGTGCGCGCGAAGTCGTTTGTGCAGGCGAGCCACCGTGCGGCAATCAGGAGATACTCATGCGACAAACACTGCTCCGGGAGTCGATTCGGCGGGCCCTGACCCAAGCCGCCAGAATCGCAGCAGCGCCGCAGAGCGCACGATCGGTTTCCGCTTTCGCAGCCCTTGGGCTGCTGGCGGCGCCGGCCTTCGCACAGGATGCGCAGGATCAGAACAATCAGCAGCTCGAAACGATCACCGTCACCGGTTCCAACATCCGCCGCGTCGACATCGAAACGTCCAACCCGGTCATCACGATCGATCGGGCCGCGATCCAGAAAACCGGCAAGCTGACGCTCGGCGATCTCGTCCAGCAGTTGCCGGCCGTGACCGGCGCCAACATCAACCCGCAGGTCAACAATGGCGGCGGCACCGGTTTCACGTCGATCGGCCTGCGTGGCCTGGGTTCGCCCCGCACGCTGACGCTGATCAACGGCCACCGTTACCTTTCGGGCAACCCGAACGACATCCCGGCCAACATGGTCGAGCGCATCGAGGTGCTGACGGACGGTGCCTCGTCGGTGTACGGCTCGGATGCCGTCGCTGGCGTCGTCAACTTCATCCTTCGCTCCGACTATCAGGGCGCCGAGTTCTCGGCGAACTACGGCATCTCGGACAAGGACGACGGCCAGACCACCGGCTACCAGTTCACGTTCGGCCAGAGCTCGGACAAGGGCTCGATCATGGCCGGCATCAACTACAACAAGATCGATCAGGTGCTCGCGGGCCACCGCGATTTCTCGAAGAACTCGATCTCGCTCTACGGCACCGTGAACAGTCCG
>Ga0157376_10002345_pt1 | contig 12775 bp, 12 predicted proteins | sample M45metaG_FD_121801 | JGI IMG/M metagenome (GOLD analysis project Ga0157376, IMG submission 121801) | Miscanthus rhizosphere microbial communities from Kellogg Biological Station, Michigan, USA - M4-5 metaG | ecosystem: Host-associated > Plants > Roots > Rhizosphere > Soil | place: USA: Michigan... | reverse complement strand
TTACCAATACTAAGGCCGGCGGTAAGGCCGGCAGCTTTTTCACCAACGGCCTCAGGAATCAGCATTGGGACGCCACCATCGAAGGCCCAATCTCCAAGAATAATGTGAAGGAACGCCGCCCAACTTTTTATGTCTACGTTCCCGATGGCGCCGACGCCTCCGACTACGTTTTGATCATTCTCAATAAAAAGAGCGACCATCGCGAATTCCAGATCGGCTCCTTTGGCGGAATCACCGGTGGCAAATCCGGCGTCAAAAAAGACAAGGAACTGGAATTCCACGCCGAACACCTGGGAATCAGAATTTACAAGATCACTCTGGCCAGCGAACTCAAACCCGGCGAGTACGCTTTCTTTATGGGCACCGGCCAGGGCAACACCATGGCCGGCGCGCACGGCGGAAACCGCTCCGGCGGTTCAGCCGCTGGCCGCGTCTGGGATTTCTCCATTCCCGAATAGACTTCTTAGATTAGATAAACGCCTTACGTGCACGATTCCACCTGTCTTGACCGCGCGTTTCCAGAATGAACCAATCCGCTTCAGCACCTTTAAAGGTGCGATCCTTGCAGTCTGATGGCTTTATGTTCAACGTTAAAAAAAGACATTCAGCCAGTGACCACATTCCGGCGGAACCCGGCAAGATTTCCCAAGAAGCCGCTGATTCTCACGGTTAACGGAAAAGCTGAAGCTGTTGTGCAGGATTTAGAAGCCTACCGAAGCTTACTTGAACCAAGCCGCCGCTGCTGCGGAAGAGAGAGTCTGGAGCGCTATCCCGCGCGCGGAACGGTAACTCCGGAGGACAAAGAACTTCGTCTGAAGTGGCTTCGACAAATTCGTAGATCTATTCCAGGCTACGCCGAGCTCGGTCAGCCAGCCTAACGGCGAGGTACTTCGTGGAAGCTACGGCTGCGAGCGTGTCGCGGGCCGACCGGACACGTACGGGCCGATGCCTCGGATGGAATTCGCCAAGGTGTAGAAGATGTGAACGGCTGGGGCTCCGTGTGAAAGGAACCGCAAAAGTCGTCACCGCACCGACATCGATCCACAATCTCTAATGGCCGAGCCTGCGCAGCCAGCCTCAGTCTTCCGTCTTTCGCGAGCAGGTCTTGAAGTTCGGCGGCAAGTTTGGGCAATACATCAGCCATCAGCAAGAATCTCGCTCCCAAATCTCTCGCCTTCTTCGATTAACACTCAATCACGTTCAACGCCAATCCACCCAACGAAGTCTCCTTGTACCGCGATTGCATATCCAACCCGGTCTGATACATCGTCTCAATCACTTGGTCCAGCGAAACTTTGTGTTCACTGCCTTCGCGCAGCGCAATCCGGCAAGCATTGATCGCCTTCACCGAACCCATAGCATTTCGCTCGATGCAGGGAATCTGCACCAGTCCGCCAATCGGATCGCAGGTCATTCCCAAATTGTGTTCCATCCCGATTTCCGCGGCGTACTCAATCTGTCCATTCTCGCCGCCCTGCGCTGCCACCAATCCGCCCGCTGCCATTGAGCAGGCCACTCCACTTCACCTTGGCAGCCGACTTCAGCTCCGCTGATCGAAGCATTTTCTTTGTACAAGACTCCGATTACGCTAGCCGTCAAAAAATACCGCAGCAGTCCCGCTTGATCCGCACCCGGCACAAATCGCATATAATACTGCGCTACCGCTGGAATAATTCCCGCCGCTCCATTCGTCGGAGCTGTCACCACCCGTCCGCCCGCGGCGTTTTCCTCATTCACCGCCATAGCGTACACATTCACCCAGTCCATGGGCGCCAGTGGATCGCCGCTTCCACTCTCTCCCAATTTCTTCGCCAAGCGCTTCGCGCGCCGTCGCACATTCAACCCGCCCGGCAAGATTCCTTCTGTTTCCAACCCTCGCGCAATACATCCCTGCATCACTTTCCAAATCTTGTGAACGTACTCCCGGATCTCCGCTTCGGTGTGCCACGCTTTTTCGTTTTCCAACGCAATCTGCCACACCGCCATTCCATGCTCGGCCGCCGTCTCCAGCAATTCCGCCGCGCTGGTAAACGGATATCTCACCGAAGCCTTCGCGTGGGCTCCAACCGCTTCTCCTTCCCGCAATATAAATCCGCCGCCAATCGAAAAATAAACCTGCTCAGCAATCACCGTGCCCACGGCATCAAACGCCCGATATCGCATACCATTCGAATGAAAAGGAAGGGTCTTGTTTTTGTGAAACAACAGGTCGGTCGTCTCGTCAAACGCAACCGTCCGCGAACCATCCAGCGGCAAACTTCTCGCCGTTCGAATCGCCGCCAGTTTAGGCTCGATACTTTCCGGCGCAATCAGGTCCGGCAGCTCGCCGCTCAATCCCAGCAGCACCGCGCGATCCGTTCCGTGTCCCAGCCCAGTCAGCGCCAGCGAACCATAGAGATTTGCCTCCACCCGCGCCGTCTTCTCCAGCGTACCGCTGACGCGCAAGCCCGCCGCAAACGCCGACGCTGCCCGCATCGGCCCCATCGTGTGCGAACTCGATGGTCCAATCCCAATTTTGAAAATTTCAAACAGGCTAGTCTTCACGCTCATCGCCTCACGTCAGTACTTATCAACAATGCTACGCTCTTGCGATGCGATACAACACCGCAGTCTCGTTCCAATAGCTCGCCAATCAACATACCCCCAGACCATGACCGCACATTTCCTACTTGTCTAAGTTCCGGCGTAGAATCACGCCACGTTTTTCGTCAGATTGGTCGTAGTTGTTGTGGAGGAATCCGTGCTGAGCTTTCCCATCATTCGCCTTCTGGTCGCCGTCTCGATCGCTACTTTTGCTGCCTTGAACGCCAGTGTGGCGCAAGAAGCCGCTGGCGCTCGCCAAATGTTTGACGGTGCCATGCTGCCCGGTATTGAAATCAAAACCATGGAAAATAGCGAGAACCTGTTTCCCACCCGCACCGTTGAGCACAAGGGAAAAGTTCGCGAACTCCCACCCGCGCAAGCGACTCTCAACAATGTCAACTTCAAAAGCGCCGGCAAACGCTACGACCTCTTCGACTATCTCGCCCTCAATCGTGTCGCCGGTCTGCTCATTCTAAAAAACGGCACGGTCGTCCGCGAGGACTACGAACTCGGCATCGGACCCCAGACTCGCTGGCCATCCTTTTCCATGGGCAAGTCCTTGGTCTCTACACTGATCGGCGCAGCTCTGCAAGATGGCTCGATCTTCAGCCTCGACGATCCCGTCAGCAAATATGTCCCGTCGCTCAAGACCGGCGCCTACGAACACGTTACCGTTCGCAACTTGATCCAGATGGCCTCTGGCGTGAAGTGGGACGAGACCTACACCGATCCGAAATCCGATCGCCGCAAAGTTCTCGACCTCCAGTTGCAATTCAAGCCCGGCCAGATACTTCCGTACATGAACGCACTACCGCGTGCCGGCGCTCCCGGAACAATCTGGAACTACAACACAGGGGACACGTTCGTCGTCGGCGCCATCCTTGAGGGCGCGACAAAAAAGCCGCTCGCGACTTATCTCGCCGAAAAAATCTGGTCCCGCTGGGGCATGGAGAGCGACGCCAAGTGGTGGCTCGAATCGCCAAATGGCATGGGTCTCGGTGGCGGCGGCATTGAAGCCACCATGCGCGACTTCGGCCGCGTGGGTCTGCTGGTTTTAGCCGACGGTGTGATCGATGGCCAGCGAGTTGTGCCCGAAGGCTGGTTCGCCGAAGCCGCCAGCGCAAAAATCATCGGCGGCAAATCCGTGGACTACGGCTATCTCTGGTGGACCTTCCCCAAGACCGAAGCCATCCACGCCGGCGCCTTCCAGGCTATCGGCATTTTCGGCCAGCATCTCTACATCAACAAGAAAGAAAATCTGGTCATCGTAGTACTCAGTGCGCGTCCGAAGCCCACTGGCTCCACCGTCATTGACGACGCAGACTTTTTCGCCGCCGTCGCCAACGCTCTCCAGTAACCTCTAACAGAGCTTTCCAATGCAACGCATCGCGATGTTTTCCTCAAACATGCGCTGGCGGTTGCCGCACAATAATTGTCGCCGGCCGATGCGGCTCATCTCGCTCCACGCACACCGTAATCCTCAACCGCTCTCGCCACACCCGCTCAGCAAGTTCTGCAACATCTTTTTCGCGGCTCAGGAATTTCCGGTCGCCCTCATCGGTTTCCAGCAGGAAGCCCTCAAAGTCCCCGAACCGGTCGAACATCAGCCCCGCGATCTTTCCTGTAAAGCAGTCCAGCCGCTCGTCTCCATGTCCCGTTCCTCCAGTGCTAGTCTTTCCTCCATCACCGGTCGGTGACGGCTCGACCGTTGTCGGGTCTCCGCCAAACGTCTTGACTCTTCCGCCTAGCTTATGCAGATAACGCCGGAACACCGGGTACCACCTGCTGCCGTGCGGAATCGTTTCGCCGATCCACTTCAACACCGAAAGCTGACGCTCTTCCGCCACCAACATACTCGTTTTGTCCTTCACCGGAATGGTGAGTTGAAATGCTCCGATCACCTTCCTCCATTCAATCCGTCGCCTCGTGGAAATCACGGACCGCTCAATCGCCACTTCGGGCGGTGGAGGCGGTGGTGTAGCCACGCCAAACGCATTCGTCACCTGCCGAACCACTGCCGTATAGCTCCGGCCCCTGGTCAGACCCGCAGGCATATCGATCGACAACAATCCGGGATAGTTAATCGGCAATCCTGGTGGCACCGGAATATAAGTGATCCCGACTGTCGGGCATTTCAAGGTGTGATCATCCGACTTCGTCAACCGGTGCGAGGTGTACATCCGGTCCGCCATCGCCACTACGTCGGCAGCCTTTACCGATGGAATGTAAATCGACGCAACGCTCGGCGGTGTCTTGCCCCAGTCAATCATCAACTCATCCGGAACCTGCCCGATCTCCAACCCAAGTTGCGTTGGCCGGAATTCAAACGTGGTCACCGCTTCCGCCGATCCGATGTCACTCCAGATGATGTTGCGCTGTGCCAGTTTGTCCCAGTTCGATGGATCCTTGCCGATTGGAATCGGCGTTCCGTCAAACGCGACTTCTGCGATCAGGCATTGGTGCGAATTCCGCAGAATCGCTTGCTGAATAGTCGTCGCACCAGCGAACGGCCCATCAATATTGGTTGACGGCGGATTCAGCGGCAGTACATTATTCATTGTTCCTCCGTCTGGTTTGAACGGCTGGTTGGTGTCCAGCCAGCACCCAAAGTACGCGTCGACCTCGGCTCCGCTCGATTGTGCTGTGATGTGTTGAACGTTGGCGTCATCCGTTTGCAGGTTCATGCTCACTGCGTTCGAATCCACCCGTTGCGCTGCAAAAAATGGAAGGGTTACGTACTCGCCGCCTTCAATTCCCGCCAGCGGAATTGGCTGTCCATGTGGATCGCTGGTCGCACGCCGATAACGCCCGACCGTCGCCCCCGGCGAGTAATCAAACGGAACGTATGTCTGCTGGGTCCGGAACAGCCGGAAAAATACCCGCACGTCGTTCGCTCCGATCAATCCGATGTAATGTACTTTCGCCAGCGCGAAATTGAAAACCTTGGTTCCGTTGCTGTCTGTGGGCATCATGAACAGCGACGACGTTTCTTCATCGGGCGAAAGTACGTTGGGATCTTCAAACGACTGCCCGCCCGCCGATCCTTGTCCCATGTTCAATGCCGTGATGATGTCTCGGACATATCGCGGCGCGTCATTCGCGTCCACCAGCGGCGGCACCCCGAATAAGGAGTCATTTGGCCGCGCCACAAACATCCGCAAATCAATACTTAGCCACGCCGGATCGCCATGCAGGATGAACGGATTCGGTTGTTTGATCAGTTCGATCTGGGCCTGCCCCGACAGCGCAGCCGAACGGCCATGCACCGTCCCGTTCACGATGGCCGTCAGCGTGTAAAACTTAGTTTGCCCCGGGAACATGAACGCCGAATCATCCGGAAAATCAAAGTTGTAGGAAAATGTGAAGCGCTGCACCTCCGAACCGTACCCACCCGTCGTCGACGAATTGCCGGTGCAGTTGATTGTGATGCCTGCGACTGGCGAAGCTACATTCAACGTCGAGCCCGTTCCCATAACTCCGATCTCCGCCGCCGTAAATCCATCCACCACCACCCGGAACGCTTCGGGTATCGGCAATCCGCCTGTCGTGTTTCGTGGCTGCTTCCGTCGCGCACCAATTTCATCCTGCCCTAATGTGCTCCGCTCGACCAAAATCTGTACTCGCCGCTCCGGCACGATGTCCGTGAACAATTCCTGCACTCCAGTGCGCGTGTCCGTCCACAGCGGATAAAAGCCAAGATTGCTTGCGTCAATTCCAAAATAGTCGCCGATAAACGTCACACTGGAGTCGATCGGGGTTGAGTCATGGTGATGTGACCACGGGGCATCCTTTGTCGGATCCCAGGGTTGATCCGTCACCACAAACGGCACGAAGGTCACTCCGCCATCCAGCGACTGCGCAAGGATTACGTCGATCTTTTCGGTTGTTGGCTTTGGTCCGAACTCATAAAACGCGCACCCGATCGTTCCGCCTGGATTCTCAGCAATCTGCGGGAAAAAGTGCTGAAAGTTATTGGGAATCGCGCTGGTGATCATCGGCCGGCCCGAGGTCCCAGTATTCCAACTCATTCCTCCATCGTTCGACAGCGCATAGTAAATTCGCGATGGCCCCTCGCGGTAGTCGTCCCACGCGACTACCACCGTATCTCCCAGCACGCACGCCGTCGCCGTCGTCACCACCCGAAACGTTGCGCCCGGAAACATCTGCCAACCGTGCAGCGAGTTCAACACCGCTCCTGATGGAGTCGCTCCAGTTGCTGGCGGCGGCATCGCCTGAAAGCTATCTCCACCGTCCGTTGACACCAGCAAGTTCACCGTGCCGCCCGAAATCCACGCGATATAAACCTTTCCATTCGCCGCCACGTTGATTTCCGGTGAGAACGATGACGTCGACAAGCTGGTCGCCGCCACGGTGTTCGTTCCCGTGCCGATCCATGTCGTGCCACCGTCTAAGGTCCGCGCAAAGCGCATTGTGCTGCCGTCATCCCACGCCGCATAAATTCGCCCATGGAACGGGCTTGCTGGGTTTGCGTCTCCCGCCATCCACTGTTTGTCGTCACCGGTGCTCGTGTGGATCAGGTTGGGCGTTCCCCAAGTTTTCCCGCCGTCCGTGGACTTATAAACCACCATTCCGATAGAGGTGATCACTGGCGGATTGTTTCCCGTCAGACCCAAAAAATAAACATTGCCCACGTCGTCCCAGGCCAATGTGGGATCAGTCATCACCGTGCTCCCGCTCGGCAACGCAAAGTCCGCCGAATCGTTCCACGTTTTTCCTCCATCCGTTGAGTACGCCGTGGCCAACGTAAAGGTGTAGGCGTGCAATCCAAGGAATTTTTTCGACGACGCCACAATCTGCAGCGGATTGTTTGGATTTACCGCGATAGCGCTTTCGCTCCGCGCGTTGTTCGGATCTGCATCGTGCGTTACCTGGATGTTCGCCATTTTTCGCTCCGTCTTTTCTTGCTTTTTTCCTAAACTTCTTTGACCAACGCCACGCCGCTCGCGCATTCTCGAAATTCGCACACACCGATTCTCACAGTTCGCTAGGTCGCACCTGCTCTGCGAACACTCGTCAATCAGCTACTGCGCTGTTTTTTTGGATCTCTTGAAAAACTGCAAGTACCAGATTGCAACCATCCCGAAAACAAGTGTCAACAGGATGACTGCCTCGCTCGCTCCACTATTGTTGTCCGGAGAAAGTCCCAGGAATGCTTCGATGAACCGCATGTGCTGCCTCACAATTCGTAAAGGGCCAGCAGCCACGTTCGAGTTACAGTCAAACCGCCGCCCGCCCACTCTTGGCAGTGTCCTGGCAACTCGGAACGAAACCACATGTAGTGCTCTATGTGCACGTAGTGCGCGAGTCTGGGAATTCGTTTCAAAGATTTCTTATGCTAGGTCAAGAGTTGATAGGTCTCTAGCAAAAGGAAGGAGGCGTCTATCGCTAGACGCCTCTCGGCCCGCTTCTGCAACCAGGCCGGACTCTCGCGGTGCTCGGGCTTGACCTAATCCCGCCCTGCTGCCCGAGTCTTGTCGCTTACCGAACTTTCGGTAGCGGAGGTCACGTCTTCTCGTCGGTCGCGTTTAGCGTGTGTTTCGCGTGATCCACTTTCTTCCGACGTCGAGCAATGCACCGACAGCAGAATTCCGCCCTTCTCTAGGACTCCCGCCTACCGCTTGGCTTCCATTTCCGGAATTCCCGCGCCGATCAACGCCCCGGCAAAGCCTCAAACCGCTCCGCCTGCGCCGAACCGGGCCAGCGCCGCCATGATCGGTCCCGCCGCGATCAGCGGACCCACTCCCGGAATCCCCAGCGCGCCAATACCCGCCAGTAGTCCCAACGCTCCGTTTAGCATCGCGCCCATCCCTCTTTCGGTGCCGATTTCTCGGTTGCCCAGATTTTCGGGCAGCAGCAGCGAAAATATCCGATGCGTCGAAGCCCGTGTTCATCAATCCAGCGGTTCGATCCAACCCATGAATCTCATGGCTTTTGCAGTTGTAGCGGCCGCTGTATGCGGCTGGCGGATTTTTCCCGGGTGGCCAACCCTTGCGGGTTGTGCGAGGGTGGACTCTCTTTGTGCTTTTGCGGTGCCCTATTCCTGCCTAGCGGGAGTGGGTGTTTCTCCGGAAGCGGCAAATTCGGACTAGCGATCAGTTCAAGAGTAATGGGCCAAATCCGGAAAACTGCTCGCTGTTGTCTGCTCTAAAACTTCTTGGTAGCTTCCGAATCTTACTTATCCCTCAAGATCAAATCAAAGTATGCCAGCATCTCCGGCGAGTCCCACTGCTGCGGACCCACAATCTTGCGCGCAATCTTTCCGTGCCGATCAATCACATAGGTCTCGGGAATCAGCGTCGTTCCGTACCCGTTCATCACCTTGGACTTATTGTCCCTCACCGTGACATCGCGATAGGTCGGAAAGTTAATCGCAAACTGCTTTAAGAATTTATCGTAAGCCGCCGGATCTTCATCGATGCTGAAGCCCAGAACCGTTCCACCTTTCGCCGCAATGTGCCGCTGCAACCGGTTCAGTGCAGGAGCTTCTTCTACGCACGGCGGGCACCATGAGGCCCAGAAGTTCAGCACCACCATTTTCCCGCGATAATCTGAAAGGTGCTGCGTCTTGCCATCCATTTCGAGCGCGAAGTCGTCGGCCGTCTTGCCCGCAATCGACGCTTCGCCCTGCCGGTAGCTGGGCAGCGCAAACAGCAGCAATACCGTGACTCCCAGGGCCAGCGCGCACCACACCATCACTCGGCGAAGTTTTTCCATACCGGTGCTATACTAGCGCATCCGCTAGGGAATCGAAACGCTCCCGCCCGATGCCCCACTTGAGACTATGAGTGCCCTTGCCCCCATCACCGCAATTGTCCCCGCCCGCGACGAAGAAGCGGTCATTGCCGCCTGCATCGAGTCGCTGGCCGCACAGCCGGAAATCGTTGAAATCATTGCAATAAACGACCAATCTTCCGATCGCACCGGCGAAATTCTTCGCGAACTGGCCACAAAAATCCCGCGACTAAAAGTGATGGAAGCCGCGCCGCCGCCTGCTGGATGGGTTGGAAAAAACCGCGCCGTCTGGCTTGGCTCGCAACACGCAAAATTTCCGTGGCTCTTGTTTACCGATGCGGATGCGGTTTTGGCGGAAGGAGCAGCAGCGAAAGCTTTGGAGCTGGCCGCGGAACACGACGCTGCACTGGTTTCGTTTTCCCCGGAGCAAGTGCTGAAAACCTGGTACGAAAAATCGCTAATTCCATTTGTCTATTTGCGATTGGCGAATAAATTTTCGTTCGATCAGGTAAATGATCCTGCTACGAAAGCGGCTGCAGCCAATGGACAATTTTTGATGATCGCTCGCGAAGCATACGACGCCGTTGGCGGACACGAAGCTGTTCACGGAGAAGTTTTGGAAGATGTCGCACTCGCTCGTGCAGTAAAAGAAAAGGGATTTCGGTTGTGGTTCGCTTTAGGCGAAGGAATCGTTCGTGTTCGCATGTACCGGTCTTTTTCGGCAATGTGGGAAGGCTGGAGGAAAAATCTGTTTCAGTTGATGGGCGGAACCACCGGAACAGTCTTCGCCGAATTTGAGTCTGCCTTTCCGTGGATGATCATCGTGGTGCTGCTGATTGGAATCAAGGTACCATTTGCGGTGTTTGCTGGCGTCGTGCTGCTGCTATTGCGGCAACTCTCTTACGGCCTCGCGCTGACGCGTAACCAATTTTCGTTCAAATACATCATGTACTATTTGCCGGCAGTGTTTTTGTACGCCGGAGTGTTATGGGCTTCTCACGAAAGTTACGCCAAAGGCAAAGTCTCCTGGAAAGGCCGCGAGTACTCGGTGGGGCTAGGTGGTGCATCTAAGTAATTGAGTTCGCTAACTAAACTCGCCATGGTCTATCTGACGCGCAAAATCGAGTTCGCCGCTTCGCACCGCTACCACAATCCGAAGTTGTCGGTGGAAGAGAACCGGCGCATTTTTGGCAAATGCAATAATCCTCATGGACACGGACACAACTACACGCTGGAAGTTACCATTGCCGGCGAACCTGATCCGGTGACCGGAATGGTGCTGGACCTGAAAGACCTGAAGGAAATTCTAGAACGGGAGATTATGCAGCGCATGGATCACCGCTACCTGAATTTAGAAGTAGCGGAACTGAAAGATAAGATTCCCACTTGCGAAAATATCGCGTGTGTGATTTGGAATTTGCTGGCGCCGAAAATTCCGCAAGGGCATCTTCATCGCGTGCGGCTCTATGAATCCGCGGATCTTTTTGCCGACTGTTATCGAAATGACGCGTCCAATGATGCGAAGGAGACTGCGTGATGCCGCAGAATATTCCAGTCGAACCTGTTCATGTGGAACTCGGCCGGCGCTATCGGTTTGCGGCTTCGCATCGCCTACACAGCACGCAGCTGAGTGAAGAAGAGAATTGCCGAATTTACGGCAAGTGCAATAATCCTTATGGCCACGGCCACAACTACACCGTGGAAGTGCGTTTTTCCGGTGTGATTGATCCGGCCACTGGAAAGATTGCCAGTCTCGGCGATCTGGACCAATTTGTAAATGAAAAGGTGATTGAGCCCTTCGATCACCGGTCTTTGCAGGACGAGGTGCCGGCTTTCCGAGACACCGTGCCCACCACCGAGAATTTGTGCATTGAAATTTTTCAGCGCCTTAAATCTTTCCCTATCGCCAAACTGAAAGCCGTTCGCGTCGAAGAAACTTCGAACAACAGCTTCGAGTACGCCGGGGAATAAACGAAGGAAGTTGCCGTGACCAAGCCATCGGAAGAGATTCTGCTCAACGAAGAAGCCAAGCCATTAGATATGCGCAGCATTGCCTGCCACGTGCGGGAAATTATCCGGCTGTCCGGCGAAGATCCGAATCGCGAAGGTTTGCGGAAGACGCCGGAGCGATTTGAGAAGGCTTTCAAATTTCTGACCAGCGGCTACCATCAAAACGTTGAGCATCTATTGAACGGCGCGACGTTCAGTGTCAACTACGACGAGATGGTAGTGGTAAAAGACATCGAATTTTTCAGTTTGTGCGAACACCACCTACTACCGTTTTTCGGAAAGGCGCACGTCGCGTATCTCCCGACCAACAAAGTACTGGGGCTCAGCAAAATCGCGCGACTGGTGAATATGTTCGCGCGACGCCTGCAAATTCAGGAGCGCATGACCAGCCAGATTGCCAAAGCCATCGAAGAGAAGATTGCGCCACAGGGGGTGGGAGTCATTATCGAAGCTCGCCACCTGTGCATGCAGATGCGCGGTGTAGAAAAGCAGCATGGCCAGGCGGTGACCAGCGCCATGCTCGGCGCATTTCGCCACAACAAACAAACCCGTGATGAATTCCTGTCGCTGATGCGCAACAAGCCAAGCTGACGCTTGCTAAAGCTGACGTATGGCAGAGCTGAAGTGTGGAAAGAAAGTGAAGAGGAAAGGCTCCCGCTATTTTGATTTTTTGGCACGGGCGCGGCGAACGCGTTCACGGTTTCCGCAGCTCTGGCCGCTGCACCAACAGCGGGTCCGACCTTTCGTCTTATCGTAAAAAACCCATTTGCAATCATCGTTGCGGCAGATCTTAACGCGCGTGATTTCTCCGCCGGCGAGCATATCCGCGAAGGATTGCGCGATTTCTGCGACGATCCAATTCCAGTCAAATTTGGTCGGAACAAATTCCACGCGCAAACCATTTTGGCGCTGGAAGAGTTGCCGTTTGCCGACTATGTTCATCGCGGAATTACACTCGCGGAGTTGTGATTCTGCAATTTGTTTTCCGGAAGTGATGGACTCGCAGCTTTTGCGCAGAGTAGTTCGCAGTGATTTTAGTTTCGCAAGCGACACGGATTGTGCCGGTGCCCTGAATTGCCACTGTTTCAAGAAGTAAGGAACCCAGGTGGGATCGTGCAGGTGGTCGCTGGGATTCCCGAAGGTGTCCCACTCTTGGCTGTTGACGAGGTCGATCCAGGGGGCGGTTTTGCCGTGGCCGAGGGTTAGGAATTTGAGATGGGGCGATTGCATGGTAATGAGTTAAATCCAGTTGACTCGTTACAGGTGCTGACGTACGCTAAGTAATGAGTATAGCGCAGATAGGTCGTTACCGACCAGAAGGCAGATGAACGTGAGCGGCGAAGGAAATACCGCGGTACTGGAGGCGATGGAAACTACGGCGGTGAGTAAGGCGCCAGCGAGCCGGCTGGCGGTGCTCGGCGCGTTTGCA
>Ga0157376_10002340_pt1 | contig 12792 bp, 19 predicted proteins | sample M45metaG_FD_121801 | JGI IMG/M metagenome (GOLD analysis project Ga0157376, IMG submission 121801) | Miscanthus rhizosphere microbial communities from Kellogg Biological Station, Michigan, USA - M4-5 metaG | ecosystem: Host-associated > Plants > Roots > Rhizosphere > Soil | place: USA: Michigan... | reverse complement strand
GCGCTCTAGGTGGCCGGGCCTTGGTCGGGGCGTAGCGCAGCCTGGTAGCGCATCAGACTGGGGGTCTGGGGGTCGCAGGTTCGAATCCTGTCGCCCCGACCAGTACTTAGCCGGAAAATCCCCCCTCGGTTTCCGGCACGAATAAGCACCGCGTAAGCACGCAGGCTGATTTGGCCGGCGCTGATCGGCTTATCCGCCGCCGGGATCGAACCGCTCAATTGTTAGTTGAATTGTAGGAATCGCGATTCTATATCGCGGTCAACAAAGCCCGCCACGCCTCTCAACGATGCGCACCTGGCGGGCTACTTTTTTTCTGGCAGTGTCGAAGCTAATGGTCCGGTGTGACCACACCCTTCCCGAAGCCATCCCTTTCAATTGCGGATCAGATCGCCCTGCTGGAGCAGCGTGGCTTGGTAATTGCCGACCAAGCGCTCGCAACGCATTGCTTGAAGCATATCAGCTACTATCGGCTTCGGGCTTACTGGTATTATTTCGAGATCGACCCGACAGACGGCTCTCACCTTTTGCAAGGAGGCACCACCCTTGAGCAGGTGTTGAGCTTGTATGACTTCGACCGCAAACTTCGGCTTCTGATCAACGATGGGATTGAGCGTATTGAGGTCGCCGCACGGGGAAGCTGGGCCCACTATCAGGCGATGGTCCACGGACCGCACGGTTATCTTGACGATTGGCACTACTCGAACGCCGATCAATTTCAGCGGAACGTCGCTCAACTAACCGACGAAGTGGAGCGCTCCCACGACACCTTTATTGAGCATTACAATACCAAATATGGCGACCCTCCATTTCCTCCCGTGTGGATGGTTGCCGAAGTTATGTCCTTTGGACTGCTCTCAAAATTCATCAGTCTGCTAGGAACACGCGCAAGCCGACAGGGGATAGCTCGCCCGCTAGGGCTGGATGAACGGATCTTCACTTCTTTTCTTCACCACCTAGGCATGGTTCGAAACGTGTGCGCGCATCACGGTCGCCTGTGGAATCGGCGTCTCACCGTTACGGCGATGCTCCCGCAAAATCCACCTGAACTGGCTAAGAGCATTGACGCCGGCTCGCCGCGTCGCATTTACAACACGTTGGTGATCATGATTTACCTGATGCGCAATATCGCACCTGTATCGGATTGGGGCGGTCGGGTCGTCGAATTACTAGATTCCCATCCCACAGGCGACCTCTCGGCGATGGGAGCGCCACAGGATTGGCGAGAGCGTCCTGTCTGGCAGTCGATTGTCGCCAAGCCTGATTGCGCCTGAAAAGCCACAGGCCGCACCCCGGGGAGTGCGGCCTGTTTGGAACGCGGTTCAGAACCAGGGGACGTTAAGCGGCGTCGACCAAGATGCGGAACGCGCTCTTGCCATACCAGCTGGCATAGATGCGCTTTCCGTCCTTGGTGACCCACTTCACGAACACCCACTTCTTCCCCGGAGGGGGAGGAGCGAAGGTAGCCATGAGGCGAACTCCACAAATCTGCGGCCGCTCATTCTTGCTTCCTTAACCGATCACGCCTACGTGGGCGTGGTCTATGGGCCGGTTTTGGATAGCTCACCCTTTTCAGGGGCCGCTTCTGATCCAGGCTTATCCTAAGGGGTACGGCTGTGGCTGTGCCCCTTTTTCTTGGCCGAGATCTCGCGCACGAGGTCGTCGACAAGCTGAATATTGAGGTTGCGTGCGCGAACGAGCGCGCCGCCCCGGCTGACACCGAACGCCTTCATTGCTTGACGTACTGTCCGCATCTTTTGAAACGCGTGACGAGGCATCAAGAATGCCGCCGCAAACGTGTCTGCCTGCCACTCAGGATCGACCCGCCGATCATGAGATTTTGTGCGGTAATGGAACACGGGCTGGCGGGTATGCATCAGAAGGTGCCCGAGCTCGTGAGCCGCGGTCATCCGCGCCCGTGGATCGCTGAGCCGGAGTTTCGCGTAGGTTGACGCCGACAAGGTAATCACCGGATCGAGCCAGTCGGTGCGCCCCTCAGCCCCACCCATGTCGTAATCAGACTCTACTGCCAGGTAAGCATCGGGAACGATATCATCGAGGTAATGGTCAAGGATTGGGCGCATCGCAACACGATCCGTCGGCCCCACGCCCAGTCCCTCGCGGATAGAAGCGGCAAGTTTTTCGATCTGGCGCTCGGAGCGCTTTTGAACCGCGCCGAAACGTTCAGCCATTATTCTGGTCCTTCAACATCTCCCGAATCTTCTTCTTCGCCTCGGGAGAGAGACGATTGAAGCTGAGCGCGAGGTGAGACGCGAGTTCCCGATCGTGCTGCGATGCATCCTTACGAATGTCGATGGTGACGCTTGATACATCCGATGGCTGTGAATGCGCGGCAGCCCGAGTCAGCTTTTCAGCTTCGGTCTGGTTCAGATCGAAAAGCGATACAATTTTGTCGAGGACACGGCCGGTCGCCGGCCGAGCACCCGTCTCAAGCTGACTAAGGTAAGGCGTACTCACGCCAAGCTTATCGGCCATCTCACCGATAGGCATACCCCGGTCCTTCCGTTCCTGCCGTACCATTTTGCCGAAAGGCGTCATGGCAACCTCCTTGTGGTGAAGGTTGAATTCAATCCTGCCCGGCCACCACATCACCGAGTTAGCTTTCAATCTAATTAGCTTTCAGGCTAAGTCAACCCTTCCTCGATGGCGGGCGGCCAATCCAAGCTGAAAGAGGCGGCGCGAATCGCGGCAGAGAGTAGAATGACGTGAACAACACCGACCGCCCCTTGGCGCCAAGGTTGCGTTCAATCATTGCCGTCTTTGCGGCCGTGACGCGGCGGTTCACTGTGACTGCTACGACAGGAATGATAGGGTTGCCGCTCCCGGGGGTGACGGAGTCACACAATGCCCGACGCACACACCCAGTCGCTTATCCCGGCCGCGCAATATTTGCGCATGTCGAAGGATCATCAGCGCTATTCGATCAGGAACCAAGCCCGGGCAATCTCGGCCTACGCCTCGCAACACGGCCTAAGCATCGTCAAGACTTACACCGACCCTGGCGAGAGCGGCCTGACGTTGCGTGAGCGTCCTGGCCTTAAGGCGCTGCTGGCCGACTCTATCAAGCCAAACCGCTCGTTCGAACGCGTGCTTGTCCTGGATGTGAGCCGCTGGGGCCGTTTCCAGAACCTCGATCAGAGCGGCCACTACGAATTTATCTGCTTCGAGGCCGGGGCCCCGGTCATCTACTGCGCGGAACCGTTCGAGAATGACGGAACGCCGGTAATGGCGCTGCTAAAGCAGATCAAACGACTTCAAGCCGCAGAATTCAGCCGGGAGCTTTCGAGCAAGGTGCTCTACGCCCAGCTTCTCCAAGCAAAAATCGGCCACAAGCTCGGCGGCTCGCGTCGCTTCGGCTTCGATCGCGTGCTGGTGGATGAGCACGATAGGCCGATCCAAAAGTTGGAGCGAGGACAGACGAAAGCCCTTAATAATCAGCGCGTCGTCTACGCCATTGGCTCGGACGCCGAGGTGACCGTGATCAGGGACATCTTCGCTTGGTTTACCCGCGATCGGATGAGTCTGCGGCAGATCAGCAAGCGGCTGACGGAGTTGAAGATGCCGCTTGGCGATCACCCCAATTGGAGCGAATCCCGCGTGCGACGCATCCTCTCCGATGAACTTGTGCTGGGCGTGTATGTATTCAATCGCACCACCCAAAGGCTGAAGTCCAGACCGCGCAAAAATCCGCCAGAGGCGCTCGTCAAAACCAAGGTTCTGGAGCCCATCATCAGCCGGGTCCAATTCGAAAGCGCGGCGCGGCGGCTGCGAATCCGCCGACACGACATTTCGCCCGAAGAGCACCTAGCAGCTGTTTCGCGGCTCTTCCGGGCGAAAGGCTACCTCACGGGAAAACTAATCACACAGTGCCCATATACGCAGAGCGCGGATGTCCTGCGTCGGAAATTCGGCTCGATCCACAAGGTCTATGGGCTTGTCGGTTACGATCCGGACGGGTGGCGCCCCCGCAACGGGATTGGACCCTTCACGGACGAGGAACTGATCGCCCGGCTACGCGCCGTCCATGAGCGCGTTGGACACGTCAACGAGCACGTTATCAACAGCGACCCTACCATCCCCAGCGTCAGCACCTTTCAGCAGCGGTTCGGCAAACTTACCGACGCTTATCGGTTGGCCGGCATTCCTTACGGGCGCACGGAATTGCAGCGTCTCGGCGCCGCAAGGCTGAAAGCCAGCCGCGCGGGCGAGCCGCCTCGCACAATCGCCAGGCCGCACTGGTCGGAACTCGCGAGCAGATTCAGCGATGACGATCTGATTGAGTGCCTTCGCCGTCTTCATAAGCAGCACGGCTTCGTCACCGCCCAAATTATCCGGGAGGATGAAAACTCGCCTACTCCAATGGTCTTCTCTGCAAGATTCGGTTCGCTTCTGAAGGCCTATGCGTGCGCGGGGATCGAAAATCGTCGCTTCGACATTTGGAGTCGAGCGGGAAAGGTAAGAGCCAAAGCGAGAAGGTGCCTATGCGAACGTGACAGCTGCCCTGCGGCGGCTGCGCATCGCGCCGCCGACCATGCCGAAGCCACAAAGCGCCAGCGCCCATGACTTCGGTTCTGGGACGCTTGCCGTCATCTCGTCAGCTAATTGGAAATCGATCTTGAGATGGTTCATGCGGTTTACGGCATCATAGTCGTTCGACTTTGCCGTGAAGGTGCCGAAAACCTGTTTTCCACCGACGGTGAGTTCGGTGATGAAAGACTGTCCTAGCAAGTTGGTTACCTCAGCACCGCTCACGTCGGCACTCACCGTTCCCTGATACCAATCACCCGATAGGCCGTTGGTGGTGAGGACCTGGCCGCTGCCAAACACATCAGCGATGGTAATGTGTGATCCGACTTGGTCGCCGAACAACAGATCACTCGCATCCAAGGCGTTCTGCAGAATGTCGCCACTGTGGAAAAGCGCTTCCAAAACCTCGGCCCAGTTCGTCGGGATCGGGTTTGTCTCGCTGACGAAGGACTCGCTCGCGACCGCGACATTCCTCGTAACCGCCAAGCCTGCGCTCTCGTATGCTTGATACTGTGCGATCGCCTCGTCGAGATTGCAGCTCGTGTTAGTCGCGCATTCCTCTAGCATTTCCTCCATCTGCGTCGGTGTGGGATTGTGTTTGATCCAGGAAACGGCGTCACCGAACGCGCCAATCAGCGAGGAAGCGTGTGCGGTTGGCGTGCCCGTGATGCCATAGGTCGTTGATGTGATGGAAATGCAGTCGCCACACGCGATCTCGTTGAGGTACCCACCAATGAGACCCATGCCGATTTCACCCCCGCCCGGCCAAGTCTGCCACTGCATCGTAAGCGCGGGCTGCCAAAGACCCTTACTGTAAAGGGTCATCGTGGGGAAAGAGCGGTCGGCAGGCCAATCAAAATAACCTGCGACGTTCACATCACTAAAATTCCAAGTTTTGTTGCCGGTCTGCGCGTTGAATGCGATCACCCCGCGGCTGCGGTCTACGGTGATATTCCCAGAAACGAATGAATGCGCATTCATCCCGTAGGGATAGGTCCAACCCTCCCCGCCAAGCTCCCACGGGCCGCTACCGTTGAAGCTAAAGAGCACTACCTCCGCTGAGGCCTGAGTTGGCGCGAAGAGCCCGAGCGCTGTGAGCGCCAAAACGACTGACTTCATTGGTCCCCTCCAATGTTGCTCGGATCGTACTCAGTATTCGGATCGTACTCAGTATGGAGTCGTGAGTAAATCGGTACTAGCGACTTCGTGCCAGGCGCCCGAATATAAAGCGCATGTCCGATCCATCCAACCGAGAGGCTCTCGCGACAGCGCCAGGACCTAAGTCAAACGCTGTCGAGCGCCGCCAAGATAGCTAGGGCGATCGGGCGCAACTTGAAGCTGCCGTCTACCTGCGCCCAAATCCCGTTGTCGTCGACTGCTACGCCGTGCCTGCGGCCCTGCCGGCGCAGTTCGTCCAGCAGAGCACGCTCAACCAGCTGGGTCCTCTCTTCGTCGACCATAGGTCGCCCTCACACTGAGTCGCTGACCAGGGACGCTGCCTCTGTGCCGATCAGATTTCAATCACACCAAATTCCAGGTCACCCCCTGATCCTCATAGGGATGCGGCAGGTTCGGGATACCACCAAGGCCGGACAGGAAATCCGTGGGTGTCAGGTCCATCAGAAGGGGAGACCGGAGCCGCTTATCGACGGAAGCGAGGAGGAGATGTTCGGGAAGTTGGGAAGCGCGCCGCCTCCCGCGCCGTAGCCCGAACCTGCGCCGCTGAAAATCGAGCCACCGCCGCCACCGCCGCCGATCATGCTCAGGATCGAGCCGATACCGCCTCCGCCCGCGCCGCCGGTCGCAGCGCTCCCGAATAGCTTTTGAAATTGGTCGAACATATTATTCGAAACGGTGTTCTTGCCGGCAATCATGCCAGCATTCGCCCTTCCGCTATCGACGTCCAGCCCAGAAAGTTGAGTAGCGTTAGCGGCCCCCAGGCGGGCTAAAGTGTCCGTCGCGCCGAAGCCCAGCTGCGTGAGTGGCGACAGGTTCCCGAGCTGCTGCTGGATGACCTTTGTGAGCGTGTCGGCGCTGAAATTGGCCAGCCCGCTTTGCAGGTTGCCGCCACGCAATCCACCCGTAGCCGATGCGTCGTTCAACAGCGTGTCGTGGCCGGTGCGAAAGAGAGACTGGAACAGAGGGGAGGATTGCAGAGAGGCGAGCACGCCCGCCTGGGCGCCACCACCGTTGAGGCCCAAGATATCCCGCTGCTGCCCAAGAGCATCCGTTCCTGCGCTCATGTAGGGCAAAAAGTTCTGGGTGGAGAGCCCCAGCTGGCTGCTCAGGTCGCCTTTTGCGTTCGTGATGCCAAGCTGAAGCGCCTGGTTCTCTTTGCCAATCGCCTTCTTGCTCGCCGCGGAACCCAGGATCAGGTTACCAACCGGGCTTACAGCTCTGATAACTCCGGAAAACAGGCCCATCGCGCGCGTCCTCGATCTGTCGAGAGGACCCTGGCGCTGGGCTATTGACTGCCGAGGCACGATATACAGAATGCCTAACTTTTAGGCAAGCTGGCTCGTCAAACTAGTTTCCCATCGCCTTTTGAACCAACCGGCGAATTGCCTCGGCGCGAGACGGCAGATCCGACTGCTTCCTCCGCCACTCGTCGATCTCCGCAAGCCATTCCGGCGATACGCGCATCTGGAGTAGCTGAGTTTTCTCGCGGGCCATGTAAGGTGTGTAATTACACGCTTGACCAACGTCAATCATGCATGTAATTACATTACTTACAGGCCGAGAGGAGGCGGCAACCTCGCTCCCGGCCCTGACCGCAACCGATCCTATGGAGATCGATCATGGCTACGCTGATTGTATCGTCACGCGCGAATTCCGCCAACCTCTCTCCCGCCAGTCTCTCAAAAGCTCGCGAGGCGTTCGTCGAGCGCGTCGACGCGGCGGCCCTCGATGCCCAGCGCCGCTGCAGCATGGGCGGCATGCCCTTCCACCTCAGCGCAGCTTGTTCATACCTGGCGGATGCTGGCGTGGTGGCGCCCGCCAGCCGCGGAGAACAGTTTTTCGGCTGGGACCTCACCACAAGCCGCCGCTACCTGGCAGGGCTCGATCCGGCCGCCCGTCATGCGGAAATCGAAGCCGGCGCGAGCGCTCTCTTCGAGACTCGAAATCCCATCTGTCCCGACATTGCGAAGGCCCGCGTCGTGACAGCCAGGATCGCGCGTAAGCTGGAGATCCGATGGGCCCGCACGAGCGCCGCATATTTCGACCGTCACGACGCGAAGCTCGTGGCAGCCAACGACGGTGATGAAATGGTGGCCCGCGGCTGATCGCCGCGCTCAGACAGAAGGAAACACTCATGCAAGCGTCTCGCAGAGAACCCGCAGAATGCATCGATCTTATCGGTCCGGATCTGCGCAATATGCCCCCTCTGGTTGTATATTTGGCGCGTCTCGACAACGCGCTCAATGACCCTCTGGAATATGCTTACGCATACAACGCGGTCGTAGCCGAGATCAGCGGCGGGGACCCCGATGGACTTGGCTGCTCCCTTTTTTGGGACAATGACGATTCTGATGAGGCTGAGCCCCGGGTCTATGGTGGGTTCGTTGCCTGCGACGATCTGCGCGAGATGCGTGAGCATTATGCCCGGGCGATCCGCGACCATCACCCACAGCCTGATCAATACCGTTCCGAGCTGATTGCCCTGCTGGTTCGTCGCGGTCACCTCTCGGACAACCGTCGGGTGGACCGACGTGCCCTGTTTCAGTCGGTGGCTGCAATGCTCGAACATGGCGGAAAATTGATGTGCCGACCTGACGGTCGACTGGAATCCTATCCAGCATTTCCTTGGGAGGCGAAATCCGACGAGGATGCCGATCAGATGCTCGACGTCGGTCGGAATTACCTTCGGTTGGCTCAGCGATGGCGGTCGCACAAAACCCTGAAACGCATCGTGACGATGCTCGGCAGGCCCGTGAACGGCTGGCTCGTTGTCAAAGGAGTGGCAGCGTGACCGCCCGCCCTTCCGACAGCCAGCGCTACGAGCGCGCGGACGACGCCGTGCGAGACGTCCAGGCGCTACTCGTAGCCGCGCGGGAAACAGGCGGACTTGATCACTTGCCGGCTGACCCAGCGCTCCATGACGCGGCTAATCGCGCCGTGCGCATCCTGTGCATGGCTGAGGACCGCGTTGCCAAGTACCTTGAGGACGATGGCCAGCGCCAGGGGGGTGCAGCATGACCACGCTCAGTTTGAACGTTTGCACCGGACCAGCTCAAGCCTGTCGGATTTGCCGCTTCTGGCATCTCGATAAGTCTACACACGACGAAGATCGGGCGGTCGAGGACGGTGACATTGCGGTCGGCTCCTGCCGTCGCAGGGCTCCCGTTGTGCTTGGCGAATTGGCCGCCCTCGGCGCTCCGCGACAGGCCTGGGGCCGTGCGCCGGATCGGGATGAGGAATTATCCTCGACCCAGATCTATCGCGCGTCGCCGCATCCGGTCACCGAGTGCAATGATTGGTGCGGTGAATTCTTGCTTGTCGCGGGAGCGAGGCAGCTTCGGGAGATTGAGGCATGAACGGCATTCTTTACATCGACGAGGCTTCAGCCGACGCCACTACCGGGCACATGCTCGTCACCCTAAAATCGGGCGGCGACAGCTTCCGTTTTCACCTGCCCGGAAACGTGGCCCTGAAGTTTCGGCAAGCGATCATAGAGGACGCTTGGCAGGTCTGCTGCGCTCCAGACGCTGAAGTTGTGCGGTTCCGGCCTAAGCAGAAGAAGGGGCGAACTTCGTGATGCCCTCACCATCACTCGCCCCCGGGCTTCGGATTTCGCGAGCACGATCTTGGCCTCCCCGCAGGTCAAGAAAGTGGGCGCGGCTCGGCACGCGTCAAGCGCCAGACGTGATGTTGTCGGCAATCCCTTCCTTACCGCGAGCGGTGTTGGCTCGCCTGACAGAAAAGATGATCGACCACGTCGTCGAAATTGATGGTGTCTCAAACCTCGAAGACGGGCGTCACGAAGGGACCGTCAACGACGTCTAGCTCCAACCACCGCCAAGCGAACCTTACCGCGTCCCGGCCTACGGGTCGGGACGCAACTTCGCGCCCTCGCCGCGTCCATCGCTTCAAGGACTGCCTGGCTATTTCCGAGCGCCATGCGAACGCGGACTGGTGGATGGACACCTATCGGCGCGCATTTCCCAGACTGAGATCTGCCGTCGCTGTGCGCGAGGATGGGTGGGCTCAGCGCGGCGGCGTCGATCGTGTTCTAACTTTGGCCTGTGGCCGCACCTACACCGTCGACGAGAAAGTTCGCGCCGAGGAGTGGCCGGATATTCTCGTCGAGCAATGGAGCGACGAAGCGCGTCGCAAGCCTGGTTGGATCCAGAAGCCGCTGGCATGCGATTTCAACGCCTACGGCTATGCCCCGTCCGGCGTGGTCTATTTGCTGCCCGTCGTGCCGCTTCAGCGCGCTTGGCGCCGACATGGGCGGGATTGGATCAAGCGGTATGGCCAGCGCCGGGCGCTGAATCCCAGTTATGTGTCAGTGAGCGTGCCAGTGCCCATAGCGGTGCTGATGTCGGCGATTGTTGATGCTATGGTCATAGCTTGATGAATTCTGTCGGGGGGCCGGATATGGATTTGACGCTAACGGAGCAAGAGCGGCTGCTCCTCGCAGCAGATGACCGTCGAACCGCGCGCACCGGCCTTTGGCTTGCCGTTATCGCAGCGATGCTTCTTGCGTCCGCGGCAATAGTCTGTTGGCATGCCACGGAGTGGCTACGCGCCGGTGAGTGGCCCACGCTTTCGCTCCGCACCGTGATAGGGAGCCTTGGGATTGCGGTGCCCCGCACCTCTTGGATAGGCCTGCAAAGGATTGTCAGTTGGCTCGCCGACTGCCCTTTCGCGGGCTGGTTGTTCTGCCTCGCGTTGTCCGTTTCGTTTATTGTGTTCCGTGATCGAGACGATTCAGAAGCGATAAAGGTCGCACGCATGAAACGAGCTCGCCGGGCCGCAGGCTGGAACAGTTGACATGCCCCGTCGCGCTGCACGTGTTTGCTCCAACGCTGCTGGACTGGATCGTAATGACTAGGGGAAGCATCAGCCGCGCGATCAGCTACCTGGCCGTCGGACGCTAGCCAGGTGGCCGAAGCAATTACGTTGACTCTAAACCCCGCCGGGGTGGGTGATCCGCTCAAGCGCGCAGTCGCCACAGCCACACAAGTGATTGGCACGTGCATCCGGGCGCTGGAAGCGGACGACCTCGCGCCAGCCGATCTCCAAGCGGAATTCATGGCTTACCGATTTGATGGCCTGGATCTGTCGATCGGTGAGCGGCGCGCCATGATTCATAATTGGCTGTTCGCGAAGGGGTTCCAGGATCTGGTCCGAGGCGTTCGCGAGATGCTGGAGGAGGCCCACTTCTATCTCGCGATGATCAAGTCTGACCCGGGCCTTACCACCATGGCTAAGATTGAGGCCGACATTGCGGCAAAGCGTCTAGCTGCGCAGAAACCGAGCTTCCCGCTGTTGCTGGAGCAAGTGAACGCCGGCCTGCGCGAGCCAATAATCTTTGAGGCTGAGTATCTATCTTTTCAGAAGGTGAGGAACTGCCTCGAACACCGCGCAGGGTGTGTCCTGCCTAAAGATGTGGACCCGACCTCGGGCCTGCTGACACTCCATTTCCCAAGACTGAAAGCATTCTACAAGCGAGGATCGGAGGAGATTGAGATCGCGGGTGGAGAGCAAATCGATCCAGGGCCGAACGGCGCTCACTCTGAAGGGGGCGTTCCGATATTAGTAAAACGCGTTATGCGCAGCCGCGAATATTGCGTCGGCGAAAATGTTGAGATTACCCTTCAGCACTTCGCCGAGATCGCCATGGCCTGCCACCTCTTTGCCGACGATCTTATGTCGAAACTCCCGCAACTCGATCCCATCGACGAGGGGCATGGCACGCATGGAAGATGAAGACGATTTAGGTCGCGAGCATATTGCTCGCCGCGATGCGCTCGCCGCTGCAGGACTGTTTATCGAAGATCCAGAAGCCGATGCGGGCTTGGCGTTCCCGGTGCCTGCTGGCGCCAAGATCGTTCGACTTCTGACCAGTTATGACACCAAGCTGACTACAGGTCGGAAAGTCCGTTGCGCGGGCTGCCCCACACACATGAAGCATCATAAGGGCTTCAGAGCACTGCTCGACAACGACCTGCAGGCGAACATCGGCAAGGATTGCGGTGAGGCTCATTCCGAACCAGGCGCGTGGGAAACCATGAACGCGAGCCTGTCTCGCCTCCAGCGAGAAGCATATGACGCCGCACGCATCGCGCCAACGATCGCGAACATTACCGCAGCCGAGCCAATGCTGCGGTCTTGGAATGAGCGCTGTTCAAGCGCGTCGAAATTCTACCGCGCTTTTCAGGATGCCTTTCCCGACTTGGCCGTGAAAATTGCGACCGCCGGGCAACAGTCAAACGGCAGGTTGGAATTTCAGACGACGCGACGCCTGAGCGAACGCGAACGCAGGCTCCGTAACGGCCAGACCCGGGAGATCCGCACGCATCATTGCGCCACGGTTCCGCATTGGCGCTCCTTCCGGCACGAAAACCCGGTCAAATCGATTATCGCTGGCTTCAGACAACTCGCAGTGGCCAAGCAGGAATTGGCCAGTTCGAGCGCCCCAGCCCGGGTCGCGGAGGCTTTTCGAATGATCCGGGCCGCAAATGCGAAATTGAGCGCGGCGGCGGACGAGCACAATCAGATGCTGCGTAACTTCTCCCTAGATTGGTGGACGGGCGTTCCGCGCTGGGCGAAGGCAGAAAAGCTCGTTCCAGGAGAACTTCGGTTCGACGACAGATGCCTCGTGTGCGACGACGACCGGGAGGAAGTCCGCTTGGCGATCCCGGATCCGCGAGAGCTTGCTTGCGGGTGGGACGAGATAAAGAAGCTGCTAGCACTATAGGGTAGCTCCCCGAATTTATCGATATGGTCAGTGTCGAGCCGCCTCCATCGCTTACCAAAATCATCGATATCGTTACCCATTTGGCGGAGGCCGACCGCCGATCCTAGAACCATAGAAACATGGTGAGATAGGATCATGAACGTTTCAACGGCCATTCAACGCGACCTACTAGGGGCCTGCATGGAGCGGATCGGCATTCCCCTGCGGCTTCACAACAGCGTCGACGAGGACATGTCTGACAACCTTCAGGCATACGTGTCGTCGTCGGCCGGGAGTACGCTGGACTGCTTCCGAACGGACATTATTCGATGGTTCGCCTGGTG
>Ga0157376_10002331_pt1 | contig 12824 bp, 10 predicted proteins | sample M45metaG_FD_121801 | JGI IMG/M metagenome (GOLD analysis project Ga0157376, IMG submission 121801) | Miscanthus rhizosphere microbial communities from Kellogg Biological Station, Michigan, USA - M4-5 metaG | ecosystem: Host-associated > Plants > Roots > Rhizosphere > Soil | place: USA: Michigan... | reverse complement strand
CGGCATGGTACCGGAGGCAAAAATTATTACCCCTATCAGGGACCTCAAACTCAGCCGGGAACAGGAAATAGAATTCCTGAAAGAGAACGGTGTACAGATGAATTTTGAAAAAGCGAAATACAGTATTAATAAAGGACTCTGGGGAACTTCTGTCGGCGGCAGGGAAACACTGAACTCCAAAGATTATTTGCCAGAAGATGCCTGGCCGACGCCATTAACAGAAAATGATCAAAAAAAAATTAGTCTTCTTTTTAATAAAGGAGAGCTGGAAGCTGTGGACGATAAAAAATTTGATCACCCGGTTCGGGCCATACAATATCTGCAGTCTATTGCGCAGCCTTTTGCGATCGGAAGAGATATCCATGTGGGAGATACCATCATCGGTATAAAAGGCCGGGTCGGCTTTGAAGCAGCCGCTCCCCTGATCATTATCAAAGCGCATCACCTGTTGGAAAAACACACTTTAACCAAATGGCAACTTTATTGGAAGGAACAGTTGAGCAGCTGGTATGGAAGCTGGCTGCATGAAGGGCAAATGCTGGATCCTACGATGCGAAATATTGAAAAGTTCCTGGAGGATTCACAAACTACAGTATCCGGAAAAGTTTTTGTTACGCTGGAACCTTACCGGTTCACAATGACCGGCATTGAAAGTGCGCACGACCTGATGAGCAGTAAATTCGGAACCTATGGTGAAATGAACAGCGGCTGGACAGGCGACGACGTAAAAGGATTCGCCAAGATTTTCGGCAATCAAACAGCGATATACCATAAAATCAATGAAGCCGGCAATCAAATAAAATGAAAAAAATAAGGGTTGGCATAACAGGCGGCGCTGGCTATACGGGTGGTGAATTGATCCGCATTCTGCTGAATCATCCGGATACAGAATTGGTTTTTGTGCAAAGCCAGAGCAATGCAGGACAACCCTTATATGTCGTACATCAGGACCTTACAGGCGATACGGCACTTCTCTTTACTGACAGCATTTCACAGGATATAGATGTCCTGTTTCTCTGCGTCGGTCATGGTGAAGCGAGGAAATTTCTCCTGAATAACGAAGTGAACCCAGAGATCCGGTTGATAGACTTATCGCAGGATTTTAGACTCTCTTCAAATAACCGTGTATCGACATCCGGAAATTCCTTTGTTTACGGTTTGCCTGAATTAAACAGAGATGAAATTCGCGAAGCAAAAAATATCGCCAACCCCGGATGTTTTGCTACCGCGATTGAACTCGGCCTTCTTCCGATGGCGAAACAGGGATGGTTAACCGAAGTTTATTCTACCGGTATCACCGGATCCACAGGAGCGGGACAGGGATTAAATGCTACCTCTCATTTCTCCTGGAGAGCAAATAATATCCAGGCTTATAAAACCCTTACCCATCAGCATCTGGGAGAAATAAATCAGTCTCTTGCTTACTACCAGAATGGATTTGCTCCGGAAAGCCTGCATTTTGTTCCCTGGCGGGGCGACTTCACGCGGGGTATTTTTGTCAGCTCACAATTGAAGAGCAATCATGATCTGTCGGAAATCATCCGCATTTTTAAAGATTTCTATACAGGTCATCCATTTACAGTGGTGAGTGAGTCAGCTGTTTTTTTGAAACAGGTAGTTAACACCAATAAATGTATAATACAATTGGAGAAACAGAACGATTTACTGGTTGTTCATACTGTTTTGGATAACCTGCTGAAAGGTGCAAGCGGGCAAGCCGTACAAAATATGAACTTAATGTTTGGTCTGGACGAAACCAGAGGATTAAAATTTAAAGCAAATTACTTTTAGAATCCAAAGATTCAAATTATACAGTTGAAGGCCCGAAGTCAAAAGATTACGAAACTCATTGATTGCTGTATAGATTTGAATTTAAAATAAAAATCATTCAAAAAAAGTGTTGTGTCCTTAGTTTAAAAATTAAATCATGAAACTCTTCGATGTTTATCCAATAAATGATATAACTATTACCCGGGCGAGGGGATCTTACCTCTGGGACAATGCCGGACAACAATACCTCGATATGTATGGCGGTCATGCCGTGATTTCAATCGGACATACCCACCCCCATTTTGTTTCCCGGATCACCCATCAGCTGAACCATGTTGCATTTTATTCCAATTCAATCCGGATTCCTCTGCAACAGGAACTCGCAGATAAACTGGAGAAGGTAACGGGTAAAGAAGAATACCAGCTTTTCCTTTGTAATTCCGGAGCAGAAGCTAACGAAAATGCCATGAAGCTCGCCTCATTTCATACCGGAAGAAAAAAAATTGTCACTTTTAGTAAAGCATTTCACGGGAGGACTTCACTTGCTGTAGCAGTTACTGATAATCCTGCGATAATCGCACCGGTGAATCAAACAGACAATGTGGTATTTCTTCCGTTTAATGATGTTCAATCACTTGCGTCTTATTTTAATGATCATGGGCATGAGGTAGCTGCTGTAATCACGGAAGGGATACAGGGTGTTGGCGGAATAAATATTGCCGAGGATGCATTCCTTCTAAAAATCAGATCAGTTTGCACAGACTATGGTGCAGTCTTTATAGCGGATTCCGTACAATGCGGGTATGGCAGGACCGGAGAATTTTTTTCTCATGACCTGGCTGGAGTTCAGGCTGATATTTACAGTATGGCAAAAGGAATGGGTAATGGATTCCCAGTGGCAGGTATACTTATCGCGCCATTCCTAAAACCCAAATATGGTCTGCTGGGAACCACTTTTGGAGGCAATCATCTGGCCTGTGCTGCTGCACTGGCCGTGCTGGAAATAATTGAGGAGGAAAAATTGATGCAGAACGCCCGGTCAACCGGAGAATTTTTGATTTCCCGATTGAAAAAAATAAGAAGTCTCAAAAATGTTCGTGGTAAAGGGTTGATGATTGGATTTGACGTGGATGGAGAACTCAGGGATCTTCGTAAAAATCTGCTATTTAATCAACAGGTATTTACGGGTGAATCCAAACCCAATATTATTCGCCTTCTGCCATCTCTGACATTGAGAAAAAAAGAAGCTCAGGAATTCCTAGAGTCGCTTGAAGAGGAAATACAAAATATAGTTTCATCCCCTAATCTGGTTCATCCCGAATGAAAAATTTTATTTCCATATCAGACGTCACAAATCTGGATCACCTGATCTCGCAGGCGCTTCTATATAAAAAAAATCCCTATGCCGACAAGACCCTGGGGCAGGGGAAAAAAATCGGACTCTTGTTTTTGAATCCCAGTTTGCGCACTCGTTTCAGCACACAGGTTGCCGCCCTCAATTTGGGCATAGAACCACTTGTATTTAATGTCGACAAAGAAGGATGGGCACTCGAATTTGAAGAAGAAGCTATTATGAGTGGGAACACTGTAGAACATATCAAAGACGCCGCACCTGTGCTGGGAAAATATTTTGATATTCTCTGTATCCGAACCTTCCCGTCACTAAAAAACCGGGAAGACGATTACAGTGAATTATTTATAACACAGTTTGTAAAGTATGCCGGCATTCCTGTAGTGAGCCTCGAAAGTGCCACACTGCATCCCCTGCAAAGTCTTACAGACATTCTGACGATCACAGAAAGTTTGCAGAGCACACCAAAAATTATTAAACCCAAAATCGTGCTTAGCTGGGCGCCGCATGTAAAACCACTTCCCCAATGCGTGGCCAATAGTTTCGCCCAATGGGTCAATGCCTGGGGCAAGGCAGATTTTGTAATCACACATCCGGAAGATTATGAACTGGATACCCGGTTCACAAAAGGCGCAACAATAATAACCGACCAGGAACTGGCATTGAAAAATGCAGATTTTGTATATGTGAAAAACTGGAGCACCTATCAGGACTATGGTAAAATGTACACCAATGACCCTGAATGGATGCTCACTAACGAAAAATTGGCGATCACCAGCCAGGCGAAAGTAATGCATTGCCTTCCGGTGAGACGCAATGTTGAACTCAGTGATGAAGTGCTCGATGGCCCAAATAGTATTGTAACCCGGCAGGCAGGCAACCGGGTCTGGGCCGCCCAGTCTGTACTCAGTGAAATCCTAAAATCTTTTTGATGGAAAGTCTGTATGTGATAAAGATTGGCGGCAATATCATTGATGATGACGCATTGCTTTCGGTATTTTTAAAAAAGTTCGCCCAGATAAAATCAAAAAAAATTCTGGTACATGGCGGAGGAAAGTTGGCTACAAGACTCGCAGAGAAACTGGGCATTCCACAGCAGTTGATTGAAGGACGCAGGATCACTGATGCCGAAACGCTGAAAATCGTGACAATGGTTTATGCCGGTTATATCAATAAAAACATCGTATCAGAATTACAATCCCTGCAATGCAATGCTATCGGAATCTCAGGCGCAGACGGGAATAGTATACTGGCACATAAGAGAGAAAATACAGGTATAGACTATGGCTTTGCGGGTGATATTGATCGGGTCAATGCGAATTGGTTTATTCAGTTGCTTGAAAATGGTCTTTCGCCAGTGATTGCTTCCATTACCCATGATGGGAAAAACCAGTTGTTAAATACTAATGCCGATACTATCGCACAGGAAATTGCAAAAGCCTTGAGTCCGAATTACCTGGTCAGCCTGGTCTATAGTTTTGAAAAATCCGGTGTTCTGCTGGAAGTGGAAGATGAAAATACGGTGATAAAAAATCTGCCTGCCGTCTACTATTGGGAATTAAAAGAATCAAAGAAAATATTTGCTGGCATGATTCCGAAACTAGACAATGCCTTTACAGCCATCCGCCAGGGTGTAAATGAAGTGATCATAGGCAAAGGCGAAGAACTGGATCTACTCATATCCGGAAAATCCGGAACAACCATCAGTCATGAATAACACCGCGATCGAAATATTACAGGACGAAGCCATCACATTGTTGAAGGAATTGATCGCCACACCTTCTTTTTCCAAGGAAGAAAATGATACCGCCGACCTGCTATGCGCATTTTTCGCAAGGCATGAAATTCCCTTCGCACGTGTTGGAAATAATATTTACGCGCGAAACAAAAACTATCATAGTTCAAAAAAAAGTATACTACTCAATTCCCACCATGACACCGTTCGCCCCAACAAGGCCTACAGTATGGATCCCTTCACACCAACAGAAAAAGAGGGGAAATTGTATGGATTGGGAAGCAATGATGCCGGTGGATGTCTGGTAAGCCTGGCCGCAGTATTCCGCTACTATTACAATCAGGAAGATCCAAAACACAATATCGTTTTTGCCGCCAGCGCAGAAGAAGAAATAAGTGGCGTCAATGGCATAGAACTCGTTTTGCCTTATCTCGGTCAGATTGATTTCGGTATTGTCGGAGAACCCACCAAACTGGATATGGCAGTGGCTGAAAGGGGACTGATGGTAATTGATTGCGTGGCTTCCGGCAGGCCGGGACACGCGGCCCGAAATGAGGGAGAAAACGCCTTATACAAGGCAGTTGATGACATCCAGTGGATCCGGAATTTCCGGTTTGAGAAAAAAAGCGAACTTCTGGGAGAAACGCGATTAAGTGTAACCGTTATAGATACGGAAAACAAACAGCATAATGTAGTGCCTGCTCAGTGCAAATATGTTATTGATGTACGGGTAAATGAATTGTATAGTTTTGAGGAAATCCTGGAAGCTTTAAAAGAAAACCTGAAAAGCAGTTTTAAACCCAGGACAACCCGCATGAAATCAACTTCTATTCCACTGGATCATCCCCTTGTTCAATCCGGAATCCGTCTCGGAAAAAAATATTATGGATCGCCAACCACGTCCGATAAAGCCCTGATGCCCTTTCCGGCTTTAAAAATGGGGCCGGGCGACTCCGCAAGGAGTCATACGGCAGATGAATATATTTATATTGAAGAAATCAGGGAAGGAATAGAAACATATATTAAGTTGCTGAACGAGTTTGTTTAAATACATTACGTCACGTTAAACCTGGGCTTCACGCTTTGGGTTGTAAGACTTTCAAAATGAAACTCTGGGACAAAAAAGACTCTGACATCAATGCGCAGATCGAGAAATTCACAGTAGGTCGCGATCCGGAATTTGACATGGTATTGGCCAAATATGATGTGCAGGGTTCCATGGCGCATGTAAAAATGTTGGAGTCAGTTCAGATGTTGACAAATCAGGAAGCGAAATCCATTCAACGGGAGCTGGAAAACATTGAAGCAGCCATAAATCAGGGATCCTTTAAAATAGAAGCCGGTGTGGAAGACATTCATTCACAAATTGAATTAAATCTCACCCGGAAACTCGGGGAGGCCGGAAAAAAAATTCACAGCGGCCGAAGCCGGAACGACCAGGTTGCAGTGGACATCAAATTATTTCTACGTACAGAAATACAAATACTGAAATCAGAGGTAAAAAATCTTTTTGATCTGTTGATCTCCTTGAGTGATCAATATAAGGATGATCTCCTTCCCGGTTACACGCATCTTCAAATTGCGATGCCGTCCTCCTTTGGACTTTGGTTCGGAGCATATGCCGAAAGCCTGATTGATGATCTGGAAATACTGGCAGGCGCTTACCGGGTCGTAAATAAGAATCCGCTCGGAAGTGGTGCGGGTTATGGCTCTTCTTTTCCTCTAAACCGTCAAATGACTACCGACCTGCTTGGCTTTGACAGTCTTCATTACAATGTAGTATATGCTCAAATGAGCCGGGGCAAAACGGAAAAGGTCGTTTCCTTCGGTATGTCCTCCATTGCTGCAACTCTTTCCCGTCTGGCTATGGACTGCTGCCTTTACATGAATCAGAATTTCGGATTTATTTCATTCCCTGATGAGCTTACGACAGGCAGTAGTATCATGCCGCATAAAAAAAATCCTGATGTGTTTGAACTGATCCGTGGACGATCAAACCGTATACAGTCAATACCCAATGAACTCACACTGCTGATGAATAATCTTCCCTCCGGTTACCACCGGGACATGCAACTGACGAAGGAAATTCTGTTTCCTGCACTGGAAGAACTAAAAAGCTGTATTGGCATGATGATCCTTATGTTTTCCCATATACGGGTAAAAAAAGACATACTACAGGATGAAAAATACAAGTATTTATTCAGCGTGGAGGCAGTAAATGAACTGGTCAATCAGGGTACACCATTCCGGGAAGCCTACAAAACAATTGGGAATCAAATTAATGAGGGTAAATTCACCTATGACCAGACAAAGCCCTTACAACATCATCATGAGGGTAGCCTTGGGAATTTAAATCTCGCAGATATCTCGGCCGAAATGACCAGGGTTTTAGCCAAATTCTAAAAATTAATTCACCTGAATGCCATTTGGCTTCAACCAATAATTACGGAGAGTTAACTGTTCCGGTGTTGCTGCAGCCGAAAATTCAAGAACATTGAATTTAACGATTGGCGATTTAACCATCACTCCTTTTAACTCAACAACTCTATCTTCTCCTTTATCATCTTTTCGCATCACTTTGACAATAAAATCCTCCCCCGCTTTAGTGATATTCTGAAAGTTCTTGAAATATTCCTGTGCATTCGCCTGAGTAATTTCCACTCCGTTGATCGAGACAATTTCATCGTTCTTCCGGTACCCCATAGTTTTTCCGAAATCGTTCATATCTGCAATATCAGATACGACCAGTCTTTTTGTTTGTCGGTCGAAGCCCAATCCAATACGTCCCATTGAAAACACACTGTCCTTTGTTTCAACTTTCGGCTGGAAACTTACCCCAACGCTATTAAACACCTGTTCCAGAGGCAGTGGCTCTTTTCCCGATACATAAGTCCGCAGAAATTTTTCTATTTCAGGATAGGTCAGCTTTCCGATTTCAGCAAATAACTCCTCGTCTTTAAAACCTTTTTTTGTTCCATATCTGGCAGACAGGTCCTGCATCAGGTTCATGAATCCATATTTACCATTCGATAGCTCCAGCAATTTTATATCAATACACATGGCAATAAGGGCCCCTTTCTGATATACATTCAGGAACTGATCTTTATATTGTCCCAATACACCACTGCTCATAACCGTAAACGGAACTGTATCGTTAAACCTGGATTTGGATGCAGAGATCATCCCCGCCAGAATTTTTAATAGTTGCAGTGGAGAAATCAATCCATATTTTTCCTGGACCATGCGCGCATGGTATTCGGTCGAACCCTCATAAAGCCACAAGTGCTCCGACATTTGAGGATGTGTGAAATCGAAAAACTGAATCTTATCTGAATGGATGCTCAATGGTGTGATAATATGAAAAAATTCATGGGCTGACGCATCTACAATAAATTGGGAGAGCTGAAGGGAGTCTATTTCACCAAAATAGTATAATGAGCTGTAAGAATGTTCAAGCGCTCCCTGGCCGCCTGAAAGCCCTGGTTTATCGTCCATGTAAACTATGAAGGCGTATTTTTCAACAGGCAACTTTCCGCCCAGGTATTTTGTCTGAGCCTGCAACAGCGTATCCAGTTTATGCGCAAGAAAATTCGATGTCATCATTTTATGGGGGGAATAGACGGAGATCAGCACACTTGAATTTCCCACTTTGATCACAGCGGTATCCGGAATATTATACATAAAAGGATTATCAACAATCCTGTTATAGGATTCGGTAATGAATTTATCGGTACCTGCGCTATTATCTAAATCAATCAATGCTGTGCTTCCATACATGGCAGGCGGATGTTTAATCGTCAGCTCATAAGGAATATTCTTCATGTCATCGAAATACCCCAAAAAACAATGATTATTGATAACATAGACAGTGTCTTTTTGAATATCACTTCCTGCAGGTTCAAATATTACCTGTTTTGTGGTAGTATCATCATAAGAGTCATTCACCAGATAAGTTAGCCTGGTCAATTTATCTGCGTCGGAAATAGTCCAGCTATTTATGTCTGCCCGATTTACCTGCAGGGTGTCCCCCTTCTTATCGAAGGCTTTAAACTGCACTACATATCGCCCGTAGTCATCCTCGGAATAAGTGCCGGGAACAATCTTCGGAAGATGGTAAGTAATGGTTTTACTTAAAATAGCAGGAGGTGTTAATTCAACTTTTATCTGATCGTTAGTAACGTTTACCAGGTCGATAGTAAAACGATAGCCTTTAAAATCATTCGCTTTTTGGGCCTGTGAAACAACTGTAAAAAACAGGATACCAAGGGTAACGAGGGGATGTTTTTTCATAAAACAAATTCAGTCGTGAATGATTACGAAAACTAAGTAAATAAAAGCAAACTGACTTCCGCTTAGTTGATAAGTGGTAAAAAAACAGGATTCAGTAATTTTATAAAAAATCAGTTATGCGAAACTGCAGGCCTGTTCGTATTCTGATACCAATTCTGATAATGATAAGTTTGTATAGTCAGGGGCAATCCGACGATGCATCCAAAAAGCAGGGCCCAGCTGCGCAATTGAAAAGTTTGATCGAGTCAAAAAGATACCGGTTTCAAGCAATTTCGGCAACATCTATGAAGGGAATAACAAGACAGCTTACCGGCGAATATTTTCTAAAATTGAATATCGACAGTCTCGAAGTGGATCTTCCATTTTATGGTCGTTCCTATTCAACAAACTATCCGCCAACTGACTTATCCGTTCAATTTACGACTACCCAATTCAGTTATGTTGCCGATTCCGCCAAAAAAGGGAGTTGGGTAATTACAATTACACCCAAAAATGAAACTACCGCCAGCAAAATTAATATGTCCGTCACTTCGAGCGGATATTGTACTGTGCAGGTAGGCAGTAATTCGAGGCAGCCCATGTCCTATTATGGAACCATCACTGCACTTAATGATCGATGAAAAAAGCAAATAGTCAACAATCTGAATATTACAAAAAATTGGAATGCTGACTGATTATTCTGTCCTGACACGTGTGGGTGTGCTAATACCGGCAATAATGGAACCGGCGCTCAGCCCGATGGCACGAATGATTTCAGTCATGTTGGCAAGATCCAGCGTGTTTACTTCGTCACCCTGAGTATGGTAATATTTTTCAGAATCCATCTTAGAAGTAGATATAGTATGTGCCGGAACACCCAGTTTGGCCAAAGTTGCGTTATCAGACCGGAGAAATAACATTTGTTCCGGATAAGGGTCCGGGTAAAATTTAAACTGGCTGTTGGCTAAATTCTTTTGAAGTATGACGCCCAGATCTGATTTATCATATCCCGAAATATACGCGGAATTTTTCCCCCATTTGCTTTCGGTTCCAATCATTTCGATATTCAGCATGGCGATTATTTTATCTGGATTTAGTTGCCTTGAAAAATAAGCGGATCCGAATTCGCCGATTTCTTCAGCTGTAAAAGCGGCGAATATTATTGAGCGTTTATTGTCTTGTAGCCGCCCGAAATATTTTGCCAACGCTAAAACAGCGGTAGTTCCAGACCCATCATCATTGGCTCCATTAAAAATAGAATCTCCGGCAGCGTTTGGTTTTCCGATGCCCAGATGATCGTAGTGTGCGGAAAAAATCACATATTCCTCTGGTTTGGATTTCCCGGGGATAATTCCCACAATATTCCTGAGGTTTTGCTTTTTTATTTTTTGAGTTATCTGAATGCTATATTGCTGGGGATCGTTCGAAGTAAGAAGAAAGATCCGGTTTCCACTGCCGCTAAACTGAGATATATGAATCGTCGCAAGCCTGGCAAATTTCAAAGCGAATGAAGTATCCACGAAGATGATTACATTATTCTTATCATCCAGGTATTTGAAAAAAACTTCACTCAGATTACTCCCTTTTTTTACAAATACCTTGCTGTAATTCGATTGGGGGGTGATGGACAATAATGAATCCGGGGTAAATGCAATTATTTTTTTTTCATCAAGTATCGCTCCGTCCAGGTTGGCTGTAGTTTTAATCTTTTCCGGATCAATAATCGAAAAGAATTGATTAAAGTCGTTAGCTCCGGGTAATGGTTTCAAGCCGGCTTCTTCGAATTCCTTCGAAATAAAAGCTGCCGCTTTTTCAATTCCCGGGGTGTACACCCGGCGTCCCACCATCTCATCAGATGCGAGTATATTTTCAATTCGACGAATTTCGGATTCCGGGATCGGGGGAAGAACCTGGGCACGAGCGCAAAAAGTTATAACCAATAAAACGGCTGTGGTCAATAAGCGCATAGGGTGCATTAAAGGGATTATAAACTCATCATTTCCTTGAACTTGACAGTCTGCCTTCTGCTGACTTCTATTTTTTCTCCGCCCTTTAGTTCAAGCAGGAGGCCCCCGTTGAAATAGGGCTCAATTTTCTCTATGAGCCGTAGGTTAACGATATGTTTCCGGTTCGCGCGGAAAAAAACTTTTTCATCCAGACGCTCTTCCAATGCATTTAGGGATTTAAGTATGAGTGGTTTATTGGAGCCGAAATAAATTTTTGCATAATTTCCTACGCTTTCGAATAGCCGGATATCTGCCAGTTTTACGAACCAGCATCTTTCACCGTCTTTTACAAAAACCTGATCATTTTCATGAAGCAGGCTTCTGTTGATCGCAATTTCATCTTCAGTGGCAGACTCCCGGTCGCGGCTTTCTTCCAGGTGAAGTTTGTGCAGGGCATCAGCGAGACGCCGGGGCTCAACTGGTTTCAACAGGTAATCGAGTGCATTCACTTCAAATGCTTTAAGGGCATAGTCGTCATAAGCCGTAGTGAAAATCACATCGGGCGCCTTATCCAGTTCGGCGAGCATATCAAAACCGGTTTTGCCGGGCATTTGTATGTCCAGGAAAATCAAGTCCGGATTCAGACTGTCAATTTTCTCAATGCCTTCGTTGGCATTCGCTGCTTCAGCGATAACTTCTATTTCCGGAAATTCAAGGAGCAACTTTTTCAATTCGTTGCGGGCCAGCCTTTCGTCGTCAATAATTACTGCTCTGATCATAAGTTTATATTTATGTCAATGGAATGTGTAATTCAGCTTCAACCATATTTCCATTAATCTCACGTATGTTGAAATTCGCCTGTCCGCCAAATAAGAGCTGAAGGCGGTTTCTGGTACTTATCAGGCCGAACCCGTCTTCATTTCCTGAATTATCCAGTCTTCCTGTATTACGAATCACCAATTGATGGTAACGTTCCTTCATTTTGGAAACGATGGTTACCGTACCACCGCTGACCTGTTTGCTTATGCCGTGTTTAATGGCATTCTCAACAAGAGTTTGTAGCATCATGGGCGGTATGGGCTGCATTAAAGTGTTTTCAGCAATTTCATACTGCACATGCAACCTGTCTTCAAAACGAATATGTTCCAGGGCAAGATAATCTTTCACAATATTCAGTTCTTTTTCGAAAAATACCGTTTCCTGTTTTTCCGTCTGCATGCTGCTTCTCAGAATATTGCTCAGTTCGGTAATAGCCGTTCTTGCCCTCAGCGGATTTTCATCTATCAGCGCCCGGATACTATTGAGAGCGTTGAAAATAAAATGAGGATTGATATGACTTTTGATTGTTTTAAGTTCCAACTCTCTCACCAGTGCTTCTAATTTCAGGGTATCCATTTCCTGTTTCCTGCTTTTCTCGATATAATGGAAAAAATAATATATCGCAGTCCATGGAATAATGTATAAACCATTTTCAACTGTCATCAGGAAGAACCGGGTGGAAAACTCACGGACTATATTGCTGCTGGTCGGATCAACCCAGTTTATAACCGAAATTCGTATGATCGAATCTACTAAACACACCACCAAAATGCCAGCGGCTAATCGGGGTAGTGACTTTTCAACAGGTAAAGACAGCCAACCGGCGCGGCGGATTATATTTCTGAATAAATGGGTTGTAAAAATACCGGCAAGTATTCTGATCAGGAGAGCAATTAGAAAATGCAAATCCACCCGTTGGCCAAAAAGTACATTT
>Ga0157376_10002329_pt1 | contig 12827 bp, 5 predicted proteins | sample M45metaG_FD_121801 | JGI IMG/M metagenome (GOLD analysis project Ga0157376, IMG submission 121801) | Miscanthus rhizosphere microbial communities from Kellogg Biological Station, Michigan, USA - M4-5 metaG | ecosystem: Host-associated > Plants > Roots > Rhizosphere > Soil | place: USA: Michigan... | reverse complement strand
GTCGCCGGCTCGAACACACCCGCCGCACCGAACTTCTCGATCGTGGCCATGTCGGCTCCTGGAAGAGGACGAATTCTACGGTGGCGTAGTATGGCGTACGAAGGCAACAACCGGCACGGAGAGCAGAGGTGAACCCGTGGCAGACCATAACGGGCCCGGGCAGAGGTATGTGCTCGGCAATCAGGCGGAAGAACTCGAGCGGCTCGATCGTCAGGCGCAGATGATCGAGCGTCCGACCCGGCTGCTTCTACAGGCCGCCGGTCTGACGAAGGGCATGCGGGTGCTCGACCTTGGCACCGGCCTGGGTCACGTCGCGAGACTCGCAGGAGAGCTCGTCGGGCCGACCGGATCGGTCACGGGACTCGACCAGTCCCGAGAGGTGCTGGCCGTGGCCCGCGAACGCACGGAGCGCGCGGCAATGACACACGTCGAGTTCGTGGACGGCGACGTCACCACCTGGCGCAGTACCGAACCGTTCGACGTCGTCGTCGAGCGGCTCCTGCTCTTTCACGTCGCGGATCCGGCCGCGGCCGCACGGCACCACATGGCCAATCTCCGCCGGGGCGGACTGTTCGCGGCGATCGAATTCGATCTTGGCGGCGCGCGCGCCGAGCCGTCCCTGGCGCTCATGGATGAGGGCGTCCGCTGGGTGGAGGCCGCGTTTCGCGCGGCCGGCGCGTGGCCGCGCATTGGCGCGAGGCTCAGCGTGCTGCTGGACGAGGCAGGGTTCAACCGTATCTCGACGTTCGGCGTGCAGGCGTACTTCCCGCCTTCCGATCCGTCCGGCATCGCGATGCTTGCGGGCGTCATGCGCAGCCTCGCTCCGGCGATGATCCGTCACGGGATCGCGACGGCCGAGCAGCTGGAGTTGAAGACGCTCGAGCAGCGCCTGAGCCAGGCCGTCCAACAGGCCGGCAACGTGATCCTCACGCCGACGGTCGTCGGGGCATGGGGGGTCTCTCCGTAACCCAGGCGTCGCTTCAGCCGGGCCGTGGGTTACTCTTATCGGACTTATGCGCCCACCAGCACGCTGCCATGTGTTCGTCGTTGTTCTCGCACTCGCCGCGCCCGCCCTCGCGCAGCAGCCGGCGTCGATCTCACCGGATGATGCCGGGGCGATTCAGGCGCTTGTCTCGGGCTACGCTCGCGCGCTCGGCGGTTGCCACGCGGAAGAGTTCGCGGATCTCTTCGCGCCGGACAACAGCTATTTCGCCAGCGGCTTTCGCGGGCAGATCGCCGGACGCGAGCGCCTGATCGCGCTGGTGCAGAGCGAGCGCCACTGCTTGGCACCGTCCGGCACGGCGCCGGCCGCGCGACCAGGCGGCAGCAACGGACCGACGGTCGCCATCTCGGCAACGGCGTCCGGCGTCCGCGGCATCGCCGACATCGGAGGGGCCGGCCAGTATCAGGACGAATACGTGAAGACGGCGAACGGCTGGCGATTCCGTTCGCGCACGGTGCTCATCCCGGCGGAGAGAAACGCGGGCCTGGATGCGAACGAGATGGCGGCCATTCAGCGCCTGGCCGGCCCGGGGCTCGGCGACTACTACGTGCCCGACCAGAACGGCGTCAAGCGGCTCAAGACGTCGGGCGTCGAGATCAGGGTCTCGGACGGCGTCGTCACCGGCCGCGCCTACCTGAAGGACGGCGGCTACTACGACGACGTGTACGAGAAGGTGGCGCCGGGACAGTGGCGCATCAAGTCGCGCACCCGCGTCGGAGGGTGAATCAGAAAGTTTGCAGGTTTGTCATTGCTCGGAACGCCGCACCTCCGTAGAATGCTCAGCTCAGCAGTAACCAACGTGCTGGTGGGCAGGAACAGAGAGGTGGCCGATGAGAAGACTTGCGCTGATCGGGTTCGCACTCGTCGTGGTTTGGCTCGGAGAACCGGGGGCCGCGGCCGCGGCGACCGTGAGTTTCGCGGACTTGTCGGTGCCGGGCACGGGTGCCGCGTCCCTCGGGGCAACCGTGCTTCACGACGGGTTCGTTTTCAGCTCAAATATGCCGTTGGGGCCGCCCGGGCTCAGCATCTGGAAAAACGACGACGTCGGTCATCCAGCCGGTGGCGCGCCCGCCACGTCGCTGTTCGAGTACACCGCCGGGAGCACAACGACCATGACTCGGGCCGACGGCGGCACTTTCGGCTTGAATGCGATTGACCTGACTCAGTGGGGAGTGGGTCTGGCCAGCTTCCCGCCAACCTTTACCGTCACGTTTACCGGATTGCGAGCGGATGCGACGACCATCCAGCAGACCTTCACGGTGGCAAATTTCGTGGGCGCCCCTCAGCTGCAGACCTTTTCGTTCACGAATTTCTCCGATCTCGTCAGCGTCCGCATGACCCAGGGAATCTACCAGGCCGGCACCGCATTCCAATTCACCAACCTGGTGTACGTGACCGGACCATCGGTGCTGTGCGACACGCAGACGGATCACCCCACCTATGTGAATGGTGATCAGGTCCGGGTCACGGCGCTCCGCTTCGCCAACCTGACGCCCGACCCGGTCGCTTCTGAAATCAAGGTGTGGCTCGGCACGCCCGCCGGAGACGTTTCGATCATCAACGCGGGATCCACAGGCTCGGCGACGCTCCCGCCAGGCCTGGATGTGAATCTCGGGCCGTTCACGCTGTTACCGGTGACGCCGGCGCTGCCTCGCGGCGGCTATGAGTTCAGTTGTCGGTTGCTCAATCCCACGACCGGAGAGATCCTGGCGACAAAGCGAAGCTCCTTCGTGATTCACTGACCGGGCCAAGCCGCCGAAGCAGGAGATGTCAGCGAGGAAACGCGGGCGCCGCTCAGCGCGCTCTCGCAGCGGGTGAGGCCGCTGCGCAGGCGCTCCCGGAGGGCCGCGTCCTCGGGCTCGAACTGACCGCCCGAATCGAGACCCGCGCTGACCCGCAAACCCTCTTCGAAGGCGTCGCGGGACTCGTGCCACCATCGCAGACGCCGGGCCGTATCGCGTTCCCGATCGGCAAGCTGCCCGAGCGTGGTGCCGAGCGCGCTCTCGCTTCGCGCCACCGCTCGGCGCAGGGTCCTGATCTTCGGCTGGTGCTCCAACAGGGCCTGGTGGCGTTCGAGCGCCTGCCGCCTCAGCCGGAGCGCGTCGCTCAGCCGCCCCAGACCTTCGTACGAGTCGGCGAGACCCGTGTCGATTAACGCCGGCAGGTCATCGCGGTCGCTCAACAGCACTTTCCCCAGAACTCTGGCGCGTTCAAACGACGCGATCGCCCCCGTCGGGTCTCCAACGAGGTTGTCTGCGACTCCGATGTACCACAGCGCGGACGCCACGTCGCGCGGAGCCTGGACGTCCTTCTGGTCCTCACCCATCAGATCCTCGCGAAGGGAGAGTGCGCGACGATACGCCACCAGGCCGGCGCGAGGATCCCCGGAACTCTGCAGCGCGAAGCCGAGCTCGATGTTCGACGTCGAGAGGTCGCGGCGCTGCCTCGGGGCGTTCGGGTTTGCCGCAAGGCTCGCTTCGTCGAACGCAACGGCCAACCGCATGTGGTCGACCGCCTGCGAGGGATTCCGCCCGGCGAGAATGGCCCCGAGCCGTTTGTGGCAGAGCGCCAGAGATCGTCTGATTTCAGGATCACCGGGGCTCGCGTCGTAGACGGTCTGGAAAAGCGGGGTGGCGCTTTCGAAGCTGGCCAGCGCCCGAGGTGTATCGCCGATCTCCCGGTACTGGGCGCCCAGCGTGTAGTGTGCGGTGGCGAGGAGCCGCCGGAACCGCATCTCGTCCGGGCGGGCGTCGAGCAGAAACGCGGCAGTAGAAACCGCGGCCCGGGCATCTTCGAGCGACGGCCCAATCTGATCTTCCGCATAGGCGGTGTCCATCAGGCTGGCGACGAGGTTCGATTTGGCGTCCAGGCTGGCCGGGAAGCGGTCGGCGATTCGCCTCCGCAGCGCGAGCCCCTTGCGATGATTGGCGCGCGACGCGGGCTGATCGCCGAGGTTCGCGCTCGCGATACGGCCCTGCACGTTGCCCAACCGGTGGTACGCGACCGCCAGTTCCTCGAGCAGGACCGGGTCGTCGGGTGCATCGAGCGCGAGCGCGTCGAGCTGCTCCGATGCGCGTGTCAGGAGCAACGCCCGCGCCGCCGTCGCGCCAGGGACGGCGTCAAGGGCGTCGTGCAGTTCGAAGATCATCGAGCTGGCGACACGCCGGGCGTTCTGAAACCGCTGTTCGGCCAACGCTCGCTGACGTTCCGCCCGCCTCGCCTGCCAGAGGGTGGTGCTCACACCGATCAGCAGGGACAACGTCAGCAGGACTCCGGCGGCCACCAGCGTGCGATGCCGGACTACGAACTTTCGTGCGCGGTAGCGGCGTGAGTCAGGTCCCGCGAGGACCGGCAACCCGCCCAGAAGCCGGCGGACGTCGTCGGCCAGCTGCTCGACCGAACCGTACCTCCGATCCGGTTCTTTCCGGAGCGCCTTGAGCACCACCCACTCGAGCTCGTCGCTCACGTCGAAGCGCGTCCCCTCGCGCGCGGCGGTCCGCGGGCGCGCCGGAGGATCGTCGCAGATCGCGCGTATCAAATCGGTATCCGAGCCCGGTGTGCCGGCGTATGGACGGCGTCCCGTGACCAGCTCGTAGAGCAGGACGCCGAGGGCGTAGACGTCGCTGGTTACGGTCATCGGCTCACCGCGGAGCTGCTCCGGGCTCGCGCCGTCGAGCGAGAACGCGCGCAGCTCTATCCGCGTCTGCGCCTCCGGCATGCTGCCCGGTTCGAGCAGCTTGGCGATCCCGAAGTCGAGCAGCTTCGGCGTCCCGTCCGTCGTCACCAGCACGTTGCGCGCCTTGATGTCGCGGTGAATCACGAGACGCTGGTGGGCGAACTGCACGGCGGCGCAGACCTGGCGAAACAGCTGGAGCCGCTGTACCAGGGACAAACCCGCCGTCTCGCAGTAGACGTCGAGGGGCACGCCATCGACGTACTCCATCACGACGTACGGCAGCCCCTCGTCTGTCGTCCCGCCGTCGAGCAGCGTCGCGATATTCGGATGCTCGAGCGTCGCCAGGATACGCCGCTCGTCGCGGAATCGCCGCAAGACCAGCTCGCTCGGAAAGCCGCGAACGACTTTGATCGCGGTCTTCTTCTCGAACGCCGCGTCAGCCCGTTCCGCGAGATAGACCACGCCCATCCCGCCATGGCCGAGTTCTCTCACGATGCGGTAGGGACCGATCCGGCGACCGGCTGCAAGCGCCAGGGACGAACGGGCCGCCGCCTCGACGGCTTCGGCGCGGCCTGGATGCGCGATGGCCGCGGTCTGGAGGAACGAGCCCGCGGAGGCATCGGCCGCCAGCAGGGATAGCACTTCATCGCGCAACCTCTCGTCGCCGGCGCACGAGTCCGCGATCCACGCCGGCCGCTCGGCCTCGGGACGCTCCAGCGCCCCCGCGGTTGTCTCCTTCACGCGCTTCCAGAACTCCGGCGTTGGTGCTGACGGCATGACGAGGTCAGTCACCACCCGACTCTGAGGCCGGCGCCAGCGTGCCGGTCAGCTCGCGATACAGCCACGCCCTGGCGACGGCCCAGTCGCGTTTGACCGTGCCCGAGGAAATTCGCATCACATCCGCGGTCTCCTGGATCGTCAGGCCGCCGAAAAATCGGAGTTCCACGACCCGCCCCTGCTGCGGATCCAACGCCTCCAGACGCGAAAGCGCGCGATCGAGAACGATGACGTCGACGGGATCAATGCTCGCCGATGACGGTTCCACGTCCTCGATTGACACGGACAGCACATCGCGGCCGCGTTTGGCCCGGCCGTCGTAGCGGGCACGGTCGACGAGGATGCGCCGCATCAGCTGCGCGGCGATGCCGTAGAAATGCGCGCGATTCTGCCAGTCGACCTCGCGCTGACCCGCGAGCTTCAGATACGCCTCGTTGACGAGGGCCGTCGGCTGAAGCGTGTGGTTCTGCCGCTCCCGGGCCAGATATCGGGAGGCAAGGGTATGCAACTCGTTGTAGACAAGGGGAATCAGGCGCTCGAGCGCCTGGGCACTGCCGTCCTGCCATTCCTGCAGCAGGCGGGTGATCTGGGTTCTGTCGGCCTCTTCCCCCATCTGAAACAGCTGAGCCCGGAGGATAATGCGGCTCTCCAGAGCCTGTCAAAACGCCCCTGATCCACTTTCCCGGCCGATGTCGCGTTTAGACCGTGGCCGCGACTCCACGTGCAGCACCTCGATTCGAAGGAGCGTAGAGATGGCATCCTCCAGGCCCTCGCGGGCCTCGTCTGGCGCGATCGGGCGGTTGATTGCGGTGTTCACGCTCCTGCTGTGTGTGGCGTGGCCCTCATCCGCCACCGCCCAGCCCACGATCGCCAACTACGTCGGGCAGGCCGAGATCATCGCGGTCGCGACAGATTCCCACGGCGATATTTACTTCGCAACCGACAGGCCAGGAGCCATCTTCAAGAAAAACCGGTCGACCGGCGTCGTCACCCTCGTGGCGGGGACGCCCGGCGGCTCGACCGACGACGACGAGTTCGCGGAGGACGCGGCCGTCTTCCCTGGCCGCAACGGGCTGGCAATCGACTCCACCGACAGCATCTTCTTCTCGGAACCGAGCACCCATCACATCCGCCGGATCGACGGCGAGACCAGGCGAATCAACACCGTCGCCGGGAGCTGGTCCAGATCGCGGCGCGATTCCCGGGCGATCGCCGGCGGTCCCGCCGCGTCGACCGATTTCGCCGCGCCGGGCGCGCTCGCGTTCGACCCGGTCACCGGCGACCTTTACGTGGCCGACGAGATCTGGGACATCGTCTATCGCATCAGCACCAACGGCGCAGGGCCGATCGACGCGTTCTTCAACGCGTTCGCGTACCTGGCAGTCGGGGGCAATCCTTCAAGCCCGTCGATCTACGTCAACGGCCCGTGGTACAACCCGTTCGGTTACAGTGGCGACGCAGGTCCGGCGATCAACGCCAGGCTCAATCATCCTCGCGGCCTGGCGTTCGACTCGGCGGGCAACCTGTACATCGCGGACACCGGCAACAACGTCATCCGGCGTGTGGACACGGCGGAGATCATCACGACGTTCGCGGGCACGTCTGTTCCCGGTTTCAGTGGTGACGGGAGCGCGGCCTCAGCGGCGCGGCTCTTCATGCCGGCGGGCGTGGCCGTCGACGCCGCCGGCAACGTCCTGATCGCGGACACCGCGAACCAGCGGGTTCGCCGCGTCACCGCCGGCGCCTCGATCATCACGACCCTCGCGGGAAACGGCGTGCCCGGCCACGCCGGCGACGGCTTCCCCGCCGCCACCGCGTCGCTCGCATATCCGCTCGGCGTCGCCGTCGATGCGACGGGGAACGCGTTCATCGCCGATTCGCAGAACAACCGCCTGCGGGGGGTCGCGCCCGACAGCACGATCTCGACAATCCTGACAACCGGACCCGACTATGCCGGCGACGGTCTCCCCGGCGGCAACGCCGTCAATCAGCCGCAGTACGTCGCGATCGATCACGCGGGCAACGTGTTCTTCTCCGATTCGGGCAATTCGCGTGTGCGTCGCGTGGATGCGCAAAGCCACCAGGTCACGACGATCGCCGGCAACGGGATGCCGGGAAACCTGGGCGATCAGGGCGTCGCCACGGCGGCGCGGCTGAATTGTCCCGCCGGCCTCGTCTTCAACGCGGCGGGTCATCTGTTCATCGCGGATCCGTGCGCGAACGTGGTCCGGCGAGTGGACGCGGGCGCCGATGGGCTGGTCACCGGATCGGGGGACGAGATCATCACCACCTATGCCGGCAACGGCATCCGCGGCAGCTTCAGCAACGGCGAGGGCGGATCGGCGACGCAAGCATCACTCAACGCGCCGCTGTCGCTGGCGATGGACAGCGCGGGAAATCTGTTCATCGGCGAGGACGACATCGCCTACATCCGCAAGGTGGATGCGGCAACGGGCATCCTCACGAGCCCCGTATCGGATGGCGGCTCTCGAGCCATGGGCATCGACAGCGCCGATCACTGGGTCGTCGCCGACAACTTCAACGGCGGCCTGTACTGTAACGGCCAGGGCCTCGTCACGAATGACTTCAGCGGCCTGAGCGACGAGTTCTACTCCGGCTTCGCCTTCGGCGGCCTGGGTACCTTCTTCGTCAGCCAGGACCGCGGCTTTCACTCCGTGCTGCAGTTCACGCCGATCAGCGGAACGCTCTGCTCCGGCGAGTTCGCGGCATCTGCCATCGCCGGGACCGGCAGTCTGGGATACACGGGCGACAACGGTCCGGCGGCGAACGCGACGTTGAACCATCCGGCAGGCCTGGCGGCGATGGCGAACGGCACGCTCTTCATTGCCGACGCCGGCAACAACGTGATCCGGCGGGTCGTTCAGCCGGTCGTCGCCGTATCGCTCGACGTTTCCAGCCTGACGTTCGGCACCGAAGGCCTCAACGCCACCAGCCAGGCGAAACTCGTCACGGCGACGTCAACCGGGTCCAGTTCGGCGCTGTTCGGCGCAGCCACGATCGCGGGCGCCAACCCCGGGGACTTCACGATCGTGGCCGACAGTTGCGCCGGAGCGCTGATTCCCACCAGCGGGACGTGCCACGTCAGCGTCGCGTTCAGGCCGACGCAGCCCGGCGCCCGTTCGGCGCTCCTGCAGATCAACGACAACGCATCGGGGTCGCCTCAGACGGTTGGCCTCAGCGGCACGGGCGCCAGCCTGGCGGTCAGCCCGGCGTCGATCGATTTCGGTGCCCAGACGCAGGGCGTGGCGACGGCCCCGTCGCCGGTGACGGTCACCAATACGACGGCAGGATCGGTGACCATTCTTTCTCTCACGTTCACCGGCGCCCAACCCGCCGATTTCACCACGTCTTCGGACTCGTGCACCGGCAACCTCCTCGCCGCCCACGCGTCCTGCACAGCCAGCGTGATCTTCACGCCGCACGGCGTGGGATCCCGCGGCGCGACGCTGAACGTGAACTCGACCGCGGCGGATTCATCGCGAACCGCCAGCGTCGGCGGCACCGGCATTGCCGCCGTGCCGGCCGCGGTCGTGGCGCCGGCGTCGGTGGCATTCGGGCCGGTGATCGTCGGGAGTTCTTCGGCAGGCGTCACGGCCACGCTGACCAGCACCGGGTCCGCGCCTCTCTCCGTGAGCGGCGTCTCTCTCGGCGGCGATCAGCCAGGCGATTTCGTGCTGAGCAACGATACGTGCACGGGCGCATCGATCGCACCCGGCCAGAGTTGCAGCGTGCTGATCAGGTTCGCGCCCCGGGAGATCTGCAGCGCCACTGCCATCGTGTCGTTTGCGGACAATGCCGCAGATAGTCCACAGACCGCGAGGCTGAGCGGCACGGCGACCGCAGGTGTGACCGGCCGGTTCGAGTCCGCCCTGTATTGCACATCCTTCGGGGCTCAACCCCAGGAACTAGCGGCGGGTACCGACGGCCGCGTGTGGTTCGACGAATTCGGCTCGCGTTTCGCGCCGGGCGCCATCGCCACGGTCACCGCCGAGGCCGGCGTACAGGAACATCCCGACGCCGTGCAATTCCAGTTTCTCCCGACTGAACTGACGTTTGCTCCCGACGGCTCGTATGCGTATGTGGAAGGCCGCGGCCCCGGATTCCCGTTGTGGCTGGATCTCGTCAGCCAGGGCCTCAAGACGCAATATCCGCTCCCCGGCAACGCCGGGCCGGTCGGCGTCGGACCGGACGGGGCATTCTGGTACGCCACGGAGCACACATGCCCTGCGCCCGGTGCGATTCCGCTGCTCACGAAATATGCGCCCGGCAAGGCTCCCGTCGATTACACGCCGACGCTCCCATGGCTGCAGGCCAACACGAGCAACCACGTCTGCGCGGCGCCGAGCGTCGTCACGGCCGGCCCGGACGGAACCGTCTGGGTCGGCCTCCAGAACACGACCGGCCCCACTGCCTCGTCTCCGATTGGATTCCTCCGCGTCTCGACCAGCGGTGTGTTCATCGACTTCATCCCGACCACAGGGTATGCCACGGCCGCGACACTCGGCGCAGACGGCAACCTCTACGCGCTCGTCGGCAACCAGAATTCCTGCGGCCTGCAGCGCTTCGATCGGTTCGGCGCCATCACGCCCATCCCGACGCAGGTAGGCCTGGCGTCCTTTCTCTCCTGCCATTCCATCACCTCCGGCCCGGATGGGCAGTTGTGGATGATCGGCGCGGTGTTCAACGGCACGGACTTCGTGGTTTCGATGATCGGTGTCGATCCGCTGAACGGCGCGGTCAACGCCTACCGGGCGCCCGCCACCCAGTACCTGACCGCGGGCCCGGACCAGGGCATCTGGTTCAACTCGATCCCGAGCGCGGTCGGGCGCTTTGATATCGGCGGCGGGTCCGCACGTGCGTTCGCCTCTCCGAAAGCCCTCGGCTTCCCGGCGACGGCGCTCGGTGTGCCTTCAGGCGCGAGGATCGTGACGGTACGGAGCACGGGCACCGGCCCGCTCACGATCTCCGGGGTGTCGCTCGGTGGCGCCGATCTCGGTGAGTTCGTCCTCAGTGACGGCTGCAGCGGGGCCGTGCTCCAGCCCGGAGCGTCATGCGAGGTCCTGGTATCGTCCCGGCCGATTCACAACGGCAGCCACGCTGCCACGCTGATCATCAACGATGACGACACGTTCTCGCCGCAGGTCGTCAGGCTCGAAGAGTTCACGCTGCCGGCACCGCCAGTCGCCTCGCCGGCTACCGTCGCGTTTCCCTCGACGCTTGTCGGACAGCACAGCTCGGCCGCCACGCTGACGCTGTCCAACCCGGCGAACAAGCCGCTCAATGTGTCGTCCGTGAGCCTGAGCGGCGCGAACGCCGGCGACTTCTCCATCCTCGTCGATCACTGCTCGGGCACGAGCGTTCCAGCCGGCGGCACGTGCACGGTGTCGGTCTGGTTTGCTCCGACCGTGGCGGGCGCCCGCACCGCGACGGTCACCTTCACCGACAGCGCAAACCCGCCGGCTCAGTCGGTGTCGCTCTCCGGCGGCGGCCAGAACGGCTCGACGACGACGCCGTGTGCGTGCGCGAAGACCGGCCTGTTCGTCGATCCTGCGGTCGTAGCGCCAAAGGTCTCGGTAACAGCAACATCGCCACACGGTCTCTATAAGTTGATGGTCACGCCAGGTGGTCCCAACGGCGGGCCTTCACTCCTGACCGTCACGACGGCCTCGGGTGCGCCGGTGATGACCTTCACGCCGCATGCCGATTCGACGTGGCCCGTGAAGTCGGCGTGGGGCTTCAGCCCGGACGACAAACGCTTCGCCGTGCACTTCCAGTCAAACGGCGAGGACTGGATTGAGCTGTTCGACCTCACCAGTGCACACCCGGGGACGCCCGCGTGGTCGTCGAACATCCCGATCGCCCCCGGCGGGACCGTCACCAGCCCGGCCGGCTCGATGGCGTTCAGCCCGCACGGCGACTACTTCGTCGCGGCGCAGCTGCAGTCGCCCGTCGGGTCGACCCTGCAGACGGTGTTCATGTCCGTCGTGCCGGCGGCCGGGGGGACGGCCTATTCCACGACGTGGAGCCCTGCGCGCACACCGGCGGCGCCGCATACCAAGGTGGACTCGGCCTTCTGGGGGTTCAGTCCGGACGATCAAAGCTTCACCTTCATCCAGCTCGCGCCAGACGGCATTCCGACGCTGACGCTGGTCAGCCTGCCCACGCGCACCGTGGTTCAGCAGGTGACGTTCACGAACAGCCTGGCGACTTACGTGCAGTTCGCGCCGTGCGGCGAGGTCCTGGGGCTCGTCAATCAGGCGACCGATCCGATCACGGTCAGCCCGCCGAACCCGGTCACGATCACGCTCTATTCCACCAAGGCGTCCGATGCCCACGCCGCCGCGGTCGGCAGCGTATCGAGCCTGCCCGTGGCGACCATGCAACTCGCTGCCGGTCCGGCCAATTACACCGCCGAACTCGCCGGGTGGCCGACGACGGTGATCCTCGCGCCGCGCACGACGGCGGCTGGCTGCCCCGCGCCGACGACGAGCGGGAGCGCGGGCGGACTGGCTGCTCCCGATCCGCCGGCAGCGCCGCTGTTCACCGCACTGACTCCTCCGACTACGGCGGTCGTCGGCCAGCCCTACACCTATACCTTCGAGGCGCTCGGCTCGCCTGACCCGACGTTCGCGCTGAAAGCGTTCGGTCCGCCGTGGTTGACGATCGACGAGGACAGCGGCAAGGTGACCGGCAAACCGCCCGTCGACACCACGTCGTTCACCTACTCGGTGGTCGCGTCCAACGCCGTCGGCTTCGACGACGTCGGGCCCTTCGTCGTGACGGTGAGCGCAACGCCAACGATGCAACCGGCCCTGGCAGCCGTAGCCTCTGCACGTGCGGCTTCCAGCCCGCTGCCGTCGTCGGCAGTCCTCCTTCTTCCGAACGGACGCGGGGAACTGCGCCTCGCGGCGGACATCACGCCCGCGGTGTCAATCTTCACCTACGCCGAAACCGACGCGCCGTCGCAACCGCTCGGGAGCCTCGTTTTCGCCGGCCTCCATTTCACGTTCGCCGGAATCGACGCGGCCAGCGGCGTCCCCGTATCCGCGCTGATCGACGCGCCCCGCGCAACGATCGCCTTCAGCAACGAGGAGATCGCTGCCGCCAGAATTCGAGATCTTTCGACGCTCGGGCTGTTCTGGTGGAACGGCAACGCGTGGGTCAACCAGTTGCCGTGTGCGGGATGCGTCCTCGATGCGGATGCCGTCACGCTGACGGTGACACTGGCGCACCTCGGCGAGTACGTGCTCGCCGCGGCGCCGCCGCCGACACCGACGCTGACGATCACGGCGGCTTCGATCCACGCCACCGCAGGTGTGGACTTCGCCGGCACCATCGCGACATTTGCTC
>Ga0157376_10002326_pt1 | contig 12848 bp, 12 predicted proteins | sample M45metaG_FD_121801 | JGI IMG/M metagenome (GOLD analysis project Ga0157376, IMG submission 121801) | Miscanthus rhizosphere microbial communities from Kellogg Biological Station, Michigan, USA - M4-5 metaG | ecosystem: Host-associated > Plants > Roots > Rhizosphere > Soil | place: USA: Michigan... | reverse complement strand
GAACACTAAGGCGGGTAGGGCAGAAACAAACTTCATCAACGCCTTTGTCCCTAGCACTGGGGGGGGTTTCAGTTGGTACAACGTTCAAGTCGGTACGCCGCTGACCACGAACACTGTACCCTCGATGGAGTTAGACCCGAACAACGCGCTGCACCTGACGGGAAAGTTTGCTTCATTCATAACCGAGCAGGCAGATGTAACAATCGCTGAAGCTCAATCTTCCGTGACTCGTCTCAACTTAGCCGTAAGCGGAGTGACCGGCAACAGGTTCCCCGGACAATTCACCATCCAGACCGGGAACCCTAACTCCGACTCCTATCAGCAGTACGCCTCCGTACAGCACTACGCTCAGGACACTGGGGCGGTTGAGGTCATGCTGTGGGACGGACGAGGCAACACCTCCGTAGCGATGAACGGCATACTTGGGGTGGGGAACCACATCGGCGGTTACCCGTTGGGAGATACAGCAGCCGGGGTAGCGGGACTGAAACAACGGATGCAACTAGGCGTAACCGGAACGACGGGGGCAGCATACCCCGGCCTGTTCATCTACAACACATATAACAGCGGCAACCCCGGCGACCCCTCTACGGACACGATGGAGATACGCCACGTCACCGCCGCGCCCATCGCGAACCCCGCCAGCGGCCCGATATGGTCAATCACACGCGGCGGGTTCATGAAAACCTTTGTGGGTCAATTCGACTCAGTGAACTTTATCAACCCTGCGACCGCCAACATGACAACCATGTTTCTCTATAGCGGGAGGGCGGGAGACGGGAACTTCGTCGGCTTCGCTAAAGATAAAGATGCGATCATCACATGGTCGAATGGCACCCCGCCTTCAGGCGCGGTATCCATCGGAGGATGGAGCAGCAATACAGGAATCCGTATCGACCCGCCGTTGAACAACGTTGTGGTTTATGGGAACTTCGGAACTGTCGGCGGCACCAAGGCTTTTATCGTTCCACATCCTTTGGATGACACGAAAGACCTCTGGCACGCTTGCCTCGAAGGGCCGGAAAACGGCGTCTTCTATCGCGGCGAAGCGGTCGTTGTTGACGGCTACGCAGAAGTGACCTTGCCCGATTACTTCGAAGCCCTCACCTTCTCCGAAGACCGCAGCGTGCAGCTAACGCAAATCTTCGAAGGCGGCACACTGTTCGCACGCATGGCGGCATCGCGCATCGTTGGCGGAAAATTCACCATTCACGCCACCGAAGCCGTCACCGTCGCATGGGAAGTGAAAGCCGTTCGGCGCGTCGGCGTGGACAGGCTTCAGGTGGTGGCCGACAAGTATGTCCCGCCGATCACAGACGACGAACCGATGATGCCGAAGACCACAACCAAAACAGCGAAAGGGAAAGTGAACTAAATGAGCGACAACGGACACGCAGAGATGACAGAGTTTGAGCGGGTGAAGCTGGAGAACTTCGCGCTCAGGCACAACGCCATGCAGAACCAACTCAGCATCAACATGCAGGCGCGGGGCGCGTTCATCCGCGAGCTAGAGACCGCGCACCCCGGATACCGCTGGGAAGAGTCAGAGAGTGCCCTTGTAGCGATTGAGAGCTTTGAGGACGGGGCGTAGCTCCATGTTCCCGTGGCGCAAGCTCAGAGACCCCCAACAAGAGCGCGGTGACAACCGGCTATTTCGCGCCGAACTCACCGCGCTTGTGCTCTCTGACGAACAGGCGAGAGAAGACGGACGCCGCGTGTGCGAGTCCAACCTGCTCGGTCTCGCCTACGTGCTCGGCTACACCCTCATCACCGAGGAAGTCCACCGCGAAGCTATCAACTTCTTTCCCAACTTCGATAGCTCCGTCACCGTGGACACGCTTTCAAAGCAGGGATTCAAACGCCGCCGCACGCTGCTCTATCCGCGCAACACCTACAAGAGCACCATGAACATTGTTTTCTGCGTGCAGCTAATCCTCAAGTTCTACATGACCATTTCCATCCTCATCCTGTCAGGCGGCAAGGACTTGGCGCACGACTTTGTTATGCAGGTGGCGAGTTTTTTCTACAAGCCGAAGTATAAAAATACCACTCTGTTTCAGGCACTCTATCCAGAGCTTTGCGTGGAGAAGGAGCCTGCGGGTGGTTCCTTCACCGCAGCGATGCGACAACAGGAACCGGCCATCATCGAACCCGCGATATGGTCGTCATCGGTAGAGGCCAGTACGACCGGCTGGCATCCTGACGTGCTCATCATTGACGACATCCACACCAACCGCAACAGCCGCAACTATCCCATGCGCCTCAGAATCACCAAGAGCTACAAGATGGCGCGGAAGATTCTGAAGCCGACCGGCATCGAATTGAAGATCGGGACTCCCTACGGCGTTGGTGACACCTTCAACGATGAGGTGCTGAATTCGAAGCCGGGAACCTACGACCGCGTGTATAAACCCGCGCTCAAACTTCGCAACGGTGACCGGCTCGATGCCAACGGTTTTCCCAGCGAAGACGAGATGGAGTTGTTGTTTCCCACCATCCTCGACTATGAGTTTTTGCAGGAAGAGTACACGGGCGATTACGAAACCTTCATGAGTCAGTACATGCTCGACAGCTACGGCGCGAGCGACATCATCTTTGGCGAAGAAGAAGTGCTGCACGCGATGATTGACGAGGGCCGTCTTCCGCTGGAAGGCGATGTGCTCATGGCGGCTCGCTTCCCTTGCACGTCGATGAAATGGATGACGACCTCTGTAGCGGTGGGCGTGATGCACGGTGGCCGCGTGTACGTCATAGACGTGCTACAGGGCCGGTTCAAGCCCTCTGACCTTGCCAAGAGCCTGCACGCAATGGCACGCAAGCACGGAGTCCACAGTGTGCGCGTAGAAGACTCACCGGGAGCACGCACACTGGACTCTGTGATTGGGAACTACTGCCTGACGACCGGCTGGCCGCTGCGGGTGGAATGGCTGGAGTTTGAGAAGGACTCCGCAGCGCGAGACTCGCGCATCCGTGCTATCGAAGCGATGATTGCCACGGGGCGGCTAAAGTTCTCTTCCGGGGTGAAGACCAAGCCGCTCATCAACGGCATGATTCAATACGGCATGATCGACGAGACGGGGTTACCGGATGTCATCGCACGGCTCACCGACAGCTTGCCGGTCTCCATCGCCAGCGAGTACGCAGGCGAAGACGAGGACAACGGCTGGGAGATGATGAAGCAGCGCGACAAGCACAATTACATCTACGGGAGAGGAACCTATGCGCCGGTTGAGCCGGAACCTGAAGAAGTGCAGGAAGAGGAGCCGGGAATCGAAGACCAAACCCACAACTCGCAAGGTCTCGAAGTCATCATGCCGGGGTTAGAGTGGTAAGCATGAAAATTATGATCGACGCGGTGCCCACAAAATCAGGGTGTATGAATTTCCAGCCAAAGCCAGCGGGAAGCGATATGTGCAAGTGCGGCCATAGTCTCTACCACCACTACATGTGCGGGTCTCCAGAGGAAATGCGTTGCTTGGTGTGCAAAGCATGAACCGCCGTAGAGAGGATGCTGATGAGCCACCATCTGAGGCATCGGTAGAGAAGTGTGACGATGCTGGAGTGATGGCAGTATGGCGCGAAGTCGGACTTCCAGAATACTTTCTCGGCAATGGCGGAACGAATCATAAACTCGTGGATTTCTACCAACGCGGCATAGCAGATGGGCGCAGGCAAGCTCTCGATGAGTCGGCTGCAATGTCCAAGCAACGGGACATCCGGGGGGAAGCATGAGAAGTCGAACCCCTTGGATAGTGACCGGAGGCGACGACAACGGACAGGTGGGCCGCTGTACGCGCTGCGGGAACATCCTCATCCTGAAGTTGCCGATGAGCCTCAAAGCGGTGGTGCTGTACATGAAGGCTTTCGTAGAGGAACACCGGCACTGTAAAGATGCACCGGACTGGCGCAAGGGGCCACCAACAATGGTTGGCCCCCTCTAGTGTCGAAACAAAAAAAACCCCGGCACCCAAATGTGAAGGAGAGTGCCGGGGTATATGTTTCAGCCGAGTCTATTTACAGACTTTCGCCTATTTTACATTCCCCCCTTGTAACGAAATCGTGACATGGTGTAAGCTCGCGGCACGCAACAGGCTGTAGTTCGGTTCGCAGCCTCACGGAGTGCGCGGCCCAAACCCGCCAATTCATCGGACTGGTAAGCATGTGGCCCCTGTTGCGACCCTGCACGCTATTTCGGATTGGTCACGTCCGGTTCGACCGGACGACGTATCACTGCATAAGGTCGAAGATGCAGTTGACCCCAAGTACACCGATGAAGCCGTGTTGTCGATTGTCGTGCAGGACTACAACTCTTCCGTCGAATGGCTGAATACGAATCAATGGACGCTGCACTGGCGCGAGAACGCGATTCTCTACCAGTCACCACGAACGCAGGCGGTGTTCGAAGGTTCCAACGTCAGTAGGTCGAACATTTCGCGCTTCGACGTGGCGCGACAGGTAAATAGCCTCTCTCCAGCAATTGCAGCCGCCGTCTTCTCCGAACCGACCCCCTTCGAAATCCGCAACAATCCCAATACTCATTCCTCCACGTCTAGGGCGTGGAAGGAACTGCTCTCCATCTTCCTGACACTCTGCACGTTTAAGTCAACAGCCAGTGACGGAATCGACGGCATGGTGAATCAGGGAACGGTCATCTTCAAAATTGGCTGGGAAGAGTACGAAGAGATAGAGGTTCGCTGGGTTCCGAAGCAGGCACCCGTAGAGAAGACAATGCCGATGGGCAACGTCGTGCAGCTATTCGCGGACAAGGCCGATGAGTTTGAGCGCGTGGAGAAGGTCATCGTTAAGAAGCGGCCCACCTTCGAAAAATGTGCTCTCGGCAAAATTTTCCCGAATCCAAAGTGGAACAAGCCGAACAGAATCGACCTTGCCGGTTGGGTGGTCTACGAAGACTACCTCAACTACGAAGACCTTACCCGCCTGCGGCAGAACCCCGATTATGACATCCCCTCCGACGATGAGTTACGCCGTCTCTTCATGGAGGACTATGAGCAGACCGAAGGCCAGAACATCCTTGCCGACACGCTCAACCCCGGAAGCACGATGATTCATCAACCGGAGCGCGAAGACTCCGACACCTACGAGAACGACCCCCTCGAAAAGCCCATGCAAATTCTGGAGCGTTGGTCAGAGGGCAAGGTGATGACGACCCTGCAAAAGAAGGTCGTGATTCGCAATCAGAAGAACCCCGTCCGCCGTATCCCCTACCTCTCCGCAAACTACTGGAACATCGAAGACGCAGGCTGGGGCATGGGCGTGGGCCGCGTCGGAGGAGCAGACCAAAGGCTGAATCAGGGTTTAACGTGCGCCGCCGCTGATATTTTGGCGTTCGCCACCAATCCTGAGTACGCCATCCTTCGCGGGGCCAACGTGCCCACACAGGAGCAGCGGCGGCGGCTGGGCGGCATACGCCTTGTGGATGGGCCTGACGCGAACAAGGCTATCGCGCTCGTCCCGCAGCCGCAGGTTCCCGCCGACGTGTGGCGTGCTATCCAGTCCTCCATGCAGGCATCGGACAACGCGACCGGGGCCGACCAAGCCGCCGTGCAGGGTTCGCTACCGGGGCAAGGCTCATCCATCGGACGCAGCGCACGCGGCGCGGGGATGATACAGGCGGCGTCACAGGGCAGGCTCCAAGCTCCGGTTGAGCGTTTCGTGGAGGGCGTGGTGCTCCCCTTCATGGACTTCCTCTGGGACACCGGCAAAGAGCAGTACACCATTGCTGAAATTCGGCTCATGCTGGGCGACACGATGACGGAAGCCCTACAGGTCGATTGGGGGAACTTCCTCAACTCACAACTGAAGTTCGATAATCTCGCCGGTTCTCGTCTCGCTGCACGCGCACGCATGGCACAGTCGCTTCCCTTCCTTCTGGAGATTCTTGGTAATCAGGCACTCATCGGACAGCTCACGCAGACGGGGTGGAAAGTCAATGCGTTGGAAGTTGTCAACATGGTGTTACAGGTCTCGGAGTGGAAAAACCAGACTGACCTCATCGTGAAGATGAACGATGAAGAAGTGAAGGCACTGGCCGCGCAGAACCCCGCGCTTATCAAGGCGCAGAGCGAGCAGGCGAAGATACAACAGGAACACCAAAACGATATGGAGTTGGAAGACGAGAAAATCAGTGGGCGCATCGCTACGAAGGCGATTGACAAGCAGCACAGCAAGCTCATTGATTCGCCGCTGGAGAGGGCGGCATCGTTCGCACAGCGCACAGCGGATGAGCGCACCATACAGGGTTCGAATTACTACGGAGGGCAGTGATGAAACCAATTAGCATGAAGGACGTTGACGACGAGGAAGTTGAAGAGAAGGACGACGACAACGAGGACGAGAAGGAAGAACCGAAGAAGGAAGAAGAAGACGATTGAGCGACGCAGGCACAATCCGCACGGAGAGACGCTTTGGCGTGACGGCGCAGCTTGACCCGAACGCGCTACGGCGTCTCTACGTCACACGCTCGCAAGATGTGTGGGGCGACCTTCTGGACGTGATGGAGCAGTGCTGCATTGAAATTGAATCAACCCTAATCAACACCGACGCCGACGACGAGAAAGCCGTACTTGCGAACCATAAAATGAGCAAGGCGGCATGGCAGATATTTACGCACTTTCAAGAACGCATCGACGCCGAACTTAATACCTATCTCTCCACTATGTTGCCAACGCCTACGCCGTCTCCACGCGCACTAGAGGACTTGGAGCGAGAACACCTGTTGAATCCGATGTTGCCGGAACCAATGGATGACCGTGGGCCAAATTGAAGGGAAAGCAGAGAAAGGGTTCGAACGATGAACTATCAATGGCGTAATGATCGCAGACCGGATGAGAATGGCGATTTTGCACTCGACATACTAACCAGTGCCGGTAAACGGGTCTCAACATTCAAAGCTAAGACGATGGAAGAAATGGTTGACATGCTGGCGGAAGCTCAGGTGTTGTCATCCCGCAAGCTGGGCCGCATGATGAAGCCCGACAAGGGCCGCAAAGAACCTTTCCAGCCTCGTCCCACATCCCTCACAGCCGAAGACCGCGAGCGGCTTGCGATGGATATAACCGACCCTTCCAAGGTCGCAGAAGTCGTGTCGGAGATTGTAGAGCGGACAACGGGGGCAACACCGACCCGTATTGTTGCGGAACTTTCGGACAGAGACCGCAGGGACAGCGAGGCATTTGAAGTTGCTGAAACCGACGCGTTTCTGAGGGACTACCCGGATTACTTTCGCTCACCGGAAAACTATCAGGCTCTCCGCGCGGAGATGAACCTGAGAGGCTACGACCTCACACGCAACAATCTGGCTATTGCCTACGAACACCTGTTGAGTGAAGGGAAAATGATGCTGGCGGGAGATATCCCGTCCACGCACACGCAGGAGACCGAAGGCCAAAGGACGCCACCGGAAATGGCCCCTGTAACCGAGGAACAACCCCGCGCCCTTCGCTCTACAGGTCTACGCTCCGCAGACACCACCGCTAGCAGACCAGCCCCGAAACCACGGAAGCCGCTCGTCACACGTCGTGACTTGGCCTTCATGGGAAAACAGGAGTTGAACCAGAGACTACGTGACCCTGCTTTCCGGCAGGCCGTGGACGAACTAGGCGCGACTTAGCCGCCTACACAGCGCGAATACAACGCTCTTATGAGAGCCACATGAGGCGGCTTAAGACCCGCAAAAAATTTCCTATAAGGGGGATTTTCCCATGCGCTCTCATAAGGCTGCGTTGCGCGGCGAGCGATTCTTTCAGCGTGTAGTCGTCCCGGTTGTTGAGTTCATCCTTGCGCTCGGCTCATCGGCTATCGGCTACTTCGGCGGAACAGGCAAAGCCTATTCGCACGTGTTCGGTATGGGCGTCAGTCCAGCATCGAACCTCACGACAAATTTACCGCAGTCCCTCGTCACTCAGTATGATGCCACCTTCATTGAGAACCTTAAGGCAAATACTCCGTGGCTTCGCTGTGTGAGCCGTCGCACGTTCGATGAGAACCAAGGCAATAAGCTTGGTTTGTTCATGTATGACCCGGACGTTCCCGCGCCGAACTGGACACCCCTTGTCCCGCCCACCAAGGCAGCAGAGGGAACCATTGGCACAGGCTTGGCCGTCTCGGTGCGTTCGAATGTAACCACCATCGGAGCATATAGCGACTTCATGAACGTGTCGCGCTACGCTCTCCAGACTGCTATCGACAACGTGATTGAGGGGATGGGCACGCAGCTTGGTTACAGGCTCGCGCAAATCATCAACATCATTTTGCAGCAGACCGCAGACGGTACGACCGACCCGATGGCCGGTCACTTGTCGAAGGATGCAACCACCAAGGTTACAAACACCGACATCACGGCAGCAGTGCAATCGCTCGCCGGGGTGAACGCTCGCCCGTTCTCGAACGGACGCTATGCGGGTGTAATTTCGCCGCTGACGGTGGGGGATATCCTTTCGGATAAGTCCAGCAATTCACTTGTGGATGTGGTGAAAAGACAGGCGGACGGCGGCGAACGCCTCACCGACCTTCCCAGCCCTGACGGTGACACCGTTCCAATCATTGATTGGGGTGGTGTGACCTTCTATCAATCGACGCTTGTGATGAAGACGGCGAACTATGCCGCTGGCTCAGGCACCGCGCTTCGCACCTACATTCTCGGTCAGGATGCGGTCATCGCGCTCTCTCTCGGTGCAAAAGAGAACACCGATATTGGCGACGGCGACTGGAGAAACCTCAAGGTGTACATGAAGCGCATCACGGAGCCTAGCGGCTATGACCCGGCAGCGGCAATCGGAGGGTTCGCTTCTTACTATGCGAACTTTGCAGCGACGCTCCCGCCTGACCCCGTGGCACGTCTCCGCTGGATTGACGCAACATCGGCAATCAGCTAACCGCTCTCCCCACACACCAAGGGAAGGGCGGGTGCCCTTCCCTTCCCCACGCGAAGGGACACGATATGCCACTTACTGAGATTGAGAAGAATAGGGCCGAACTGGAAGCCCTGCAACTGGAAGAACTACGCGAGCAGGCGAACGAGCGGAAGTCGGCAAGGGCCGCACGCGTGCGCCAGCTACGAACCGTGGCGATGGCACTCAAGCTGACCGACGACGCACAGCGTAACCGGCAAGCTCGATGCGCTCACCGCAAGGGAGGGAAGAACCTTGAACAGTTCTTCGACGGCAACGACTCCAACTACGCCGTAGTCAAGCACACGCTCTCGCACGGCCCCATCATCGTTCTTTGCCAGCGTTGCCAGAAGCTATGGGAGCGACCCGCGCAATTGAACCCTGACGCGACCAGAGAGCAGATTGCCATGTGGGAACAGCAGATGGCAGAGTACCGCGCTGCACTCGCGTTCCCCACCGACAACGAACCTTCGGGGTCAGTTCTCTTCGACTACTCCAACATCATTCCCACCACAGCGATGCAACACCTGTAAGCAAATCCAGCTTCAAGGAGAATTCCGATGACCGAACCAGCCAGCGTTACCAGCCACGTGATTCACGGTGGCCCCGCCGTGACCGCCAAAGACGCCGCGAACATGGCGAAGGATGCCGCAAAAGCCGCCGCCGAAGTCAGAGACAAACTCGACATCGAAATCGCGGACAAGGAAGGTGCCCTTACCAACCGTGTCGCACAACCAAGGGCCGGGGCGACTGGCAAGGAGCCTCTTGAGGCCGAAGGAACCCCCGCGCCCATCACCGCACCGTCGATTGGAACGCTCCCCGTGCCGCCGAACGAAGCGGACGTGAAGCAACACGAATTGGCGGGATACAGGGCGACCGCCCTGCAAGGCGCGTTTCCGGGGGAGACCGCAGAGGGCTTCCAGCTACGCGAAGAGAAGCTTGTCGAAGAGTACGACAAAGCGCAGAAGGACGCGGCCAAGGACACCAAGACCCTGACCGATGCCCGTAACAAGCAGATCGCGGCGGCAGACGCAGCAGCAGCGAAGAAGTAAGGCGAGGGAGAGCATGGGCAACAGCACAGTTTCGATACAGAAGATCGTTGACGGGGTATCTGTCATCGCGGACTTGTCGCCCGTGCTCTCCAACGCTGGAGGCTATGCCAATGAACCGGCATTGACCATCGCAAATGATGTCATCATGGAGATGTTGAGCGAGCGGTTCCCGTGGAAATGGAACCGTTTCAAACTCGCGCCTTTCTACCTCAACTCACTTCAGCAGGATTACGTTCTCTTCCCCGATGAAAAGCGCATCGGCTGGCTAGAGAACGGCTTTCGCGTTGATATGTCATCAACGCAGGTTCCGCCATCGGCACCCCCGGTAGGCGTGGTGCGCGACCTTCCCGTTGCGGCTACGTCGTTCGGTGCGAGCGGAAGCAGCTTCGCAGGCAGCGGCTCGCCGCGTGTGTGCTGGATGCAGAACGACCAACTGGAGCACGGCGTGTGGCCGGGGCCGGGGGTTATCTACAGCAACCCGCTCGGCATGACGACAACGCCCGACAACGCTTGGACGCAGATTGAAGACGCCTTCGGCAACATCCTTGTGCTCACGGAGTACGGCACCACCGGCCTGCTCGCGCCGGTAGTTCCACTCACACCCCCAGATGATGACGTGTCCTATCCCAACTGGCCCATAGGTGCCGTTGTCGAAGATGGTTCATGCAAGTGGACGGTGGCAGACCCTTCGGCGCAGGGCATCCGCATTGAGGTTCCCCTGTCCAGCAACGCGAACCTCTGGCTCATGCGCCTGTTCGCACAGAAGAAGGCACCGACCTACACCAACCTTCAACAGAAGATCGACCCCGTACCGGATGACGAAGTGCGGTGGTTCCGCGACGGCTTCATAGCGTTCTGTCACCAATACTCCGCGAACCCCGCAGTCAAGGCCCGTTTCGAAATCAAAAAGCTGGACTGGCAGAACTCGATGGCGGCACAGGCGCGTGCCAACAACCGCGAGGACGAAGGCAAAGGGTTCTTCCCCGCGCAAGGTGTGATGTCACCGCAATACACCGGAGGCTACGCCCCCGGCTATCCGCTCTGGAGAGGGTAACGCGATGGCCTGCACACGCAATCTCATGGCGAGTACGTTGTTCGCGCTTCCCTTTGTCGGCTATCAACCCGCCGACATCGTGAACGGGCAACCGGCTATCGACGCGGCCAACCTCACCAAACAGACCATGCTCGGCCCACCCTTCGCGTGGCCGTGGAACCGGAGCGAATTCGAAGTCGGATTGGTCGATGAACTCAACGGCATAAAGATTGTGCCGGAACAGGACTACCAGCTTCCCCCCGACCAGATACCGCAGTTCGGATTCCTAGAGCGGGTGTGGCTTCGCGCTCTCAATGACCCCGGCCTGAAGATCATGGAGTTGAAGGTAGTCCTCTCGCTCGCGGAAGAAGACGCACAGATGCGACCGCAGAGCGCAGCCGCACAGATGGTGGGCGATGACGACTCGGTGCTGCTTCGCTTCAACTCCCGGCCTGACCAAGCCTACTTGGGCAAGGGGTGTTATCAGCGTTCGGCCAAGGTCGTCACGTCGATGGCATCGCTGTGGAAGCCGATTCCCGACCACCTCTCGTACATCTACGATTGGGGTTACATGAGCTTTCTCGCACTCCTTGTGCGAGACCCGCGTGCGGCCATCTACGCGCAACGCTTCGCCGCGCATCTGCTCGGCGCACAGGACGGACTCACCGCCACCCAGCGCAACATCTTCCTTGCCAACTTCCTTTCGCTCATGGGCGAACAGCAGAGAACCCCGCAGCAACAGGCGCAGGGCGTCTCCGCGAGGCAGGTATAGATGGCGAACGCCATACAACACGCCGGGGGCACACAGGAGCCATCCCCTTCCGCACCGCTCTACACGTCGCGCATGTTCACGGGGTGGTACACCAACCGCTCCCCGTTGCGCGATGGCGTGACCACGCACGCCGCAGAGAAGGCAGGCTATGGCAGGCAAGACTCCATCCTCGATGGCCGCAACATGGAGATATCCCCGCGCCTGACGCTGACCCGCCGCGCCGGTACAAGCGCATGGGGCGCAGCCAATCCCTACCAGCGCATCAATCGCTTCTACTCCTTCAACACATTCACGCTGACAACGGAAGTTATCAGGGTGATGGTGGACGAGGCCGGGGCGGTCTATGACGCGTTCGACGGCTCACAGAAAAACCTCATCTTCACCAAGACGGCTCCGAATCCAACCTACTTTCTCGGTGTGGGCAATACGCTCTACTTCACCAACGGTGTCGATAACAAACAGTGGGTGTACGGTCAGGGCGTCTTTGATTGGGGCGTCGTCGCTCCAACCAGTAAGCCGACAACCGCGTTGCCGGATTACTCCATATCGGGCATCGTCTCAGGCTCATGGGCCGCGAACACGGTCTACTCGCGCAACGATTTTTTTGTACGCGTCGCCATCGTTGACCCGAATGGAAACGTACAGAACGCAACCACTCTGGGAAAGACAGGAGCCGCCGACCCCGTAGCGTGGGACACGCGCCCTTTCTACGCAACCATCGACGGCGGGGTGACGTGGCAGAACTACGGTACGGGCGTCTGGGCGGCGAGTCACGGCTATAGCGTGAATGACTTGGTATATCGCGTCGCCAGCGATGGCAACTCGTATATGTTTCAGGTCATCACCAACGGTACGAGCGGAGGCGGCGAACCGACTTGGCCAGCCCCCATCAACGCAACCATCGCTGACGGCGGGGTGACGTGGAGAAACATCGGCCGCGTGCTGCATCGCGGTGACATCGGCAACAGCACGCTACTCTCCCCGGTTAACACCATCGTTGACCCAAGCGGCAACGTCCAGACATGCGTACAGGCAGGCAAGAGCGGCGGCACGGTGCCGTTGTTTGGGAGCATCAAAGACCG
>Ga0157376_10002324_pt1 | contig 12854 bp, 10 predicted proteins | sample M45metaG_FD_121801 | JGI IMG/M metagenome (GOLD analysis project Ga0157376, IMG submission 121801) | Miscanthus rhizosphere microbial communities from Kellogg Biological Station, Michigan, USA - M4-5 metaG | ecosystem: Host-associated > Plants > Roots > Rhizosphere > Soil | place: USA: Michigan... | reverse complement strand
TACCACGTCGCCTTCTTTCACCAGCAGGCGAAGCACTTTCCCGGGCATCGGCGCGGCAATCTGCTGGCGGCCTTGTACTTCCAGCGCGCCGTGCTTTCGCCCACGCCACTGCCGCGGATCATTTACTTCGGCTTGATATTCAGCAAGCCCGGTATGTACTGTCAGCGTTCCGTCGACGCGCGGCGCAATACGAATCTGATGCGATTCGCCGTTGAGTAAAACGCTAAAAGTATTCGGCGAAACTTCCACGGCGCTGGCATCGAGTTCTTTTCCGTCCAGCGCAATTTTCCAGGCGTCGTCGACGCGAGTGAGTTCGACCGCGCGGGCCTTCCCGGCCAGCAGCACATGGTACTTCACGAGAGCCACTCCAGTTGCCTGCGTCGCCCTTCGCGTTTCCACGCTGACTCCTGCTCTAAGTTCGCATCCTGCGAACTGTTTCCGTTGTGGGTAGCCTGCCAAAGTGCCGCGGCAATGGCTGCTGCATCGGTTCCGCTCGCGTTGTCTTGCGCAACTGGATGCGGTCGTCGCAACAATTCGTCCAGCCACGTGGTGTGAATCTCCGCCTTCAGAAAATCCGGCTCGGCCAGAATACGGCGGAACAGCGCAGAATTGCTTTTGATTCCGGTGATCGAATATTCCTCCAGCGCCCGGCGCAAACGGGCGATGGTTTCCTCCCGGCTGTTGCCCCAGGCAATCAGTTTGCTCAGTAGCGGGTCGTAATCCATCGGCACGGTCCAGCCTTCGTACACGCCTTCGTCTACGCGAATGCCCGGACCGCTGGGCTGGTGCTGGGAAAGAATTTTTCCTGGCGACGGAAAAAAACTATTTTCGGGATCTTCGGCGTAGAGCCGCACTTCCATAGCGTGTCCGCGCGGCGTGATGGTTTCCCAAGCGAAGGGCAAGCGATGCCCGGCGGCGATGGCGATCTGCAATTTCACCAGATCCAGTCCAGTGACCTGCTCGGTTACCGGATGCTCCACTTGCAGGCGCGTGTTCACTTCCAGAAAATAGAAATTGTATTGCGCGTCCACCAGAAACTCGACGGTGCCAGCGTTGACATACCCACCGGCGCGCGCTAGGCGCACTGCGGCGTCGCCCATGCGCTTTCTTAGTTCCGGAGTCATGATCGGCGACGGTGCTTCTTCAATCACTTTTTGGTGGCGGCGCTGCACCGAACATTCGCGTTCGCCGAGCGAGACCACGCGTCCGTGCGAATCAGCGAGAATTTGAATTTCGATGTGCCGTGGGCGTTCCAGATATTTTTCCAGGTATACGGCGGCGTTGCCAAAAGCGTTCAGCGCTTCGGAAGAGGCATCGCGGAACGCGGCGGAAAATTCGGAATCCCCATTCACCAAGCGCATGCCTTTGCCGCCACCGCCGGCAACGGCTTTCAGCAAAACCGGATAGCCCATGCTGCGGGCAAGTTCCTGTGCGTGCTGGGGATCTTCGATGGGATCGTTGGTGCCGGGCACGGTAGGAACTTCGGCGCGGCGGGCGAGTTGCCGCCCGGCCGTTTTTGCGCCGAGGGCTTCCATAGATTCAGCGGACGGACCAATGAAAGTGAGCCCGGCTTCAGTGCAGGCGCGCGGCAGCGCGGCATTTTCGGCGAGGAAGCCATAGCCCGGATGGATCGCGTCGCAGCCGGCGCGTTTCGCTACATCCATAATCTTGTCGATGCGCAGATAACTTTCGCGGGAGGGAGCAGGACCGACCGGATAGGCTTCGTCGGCAAGGCGCACGTGGAGGCTGTTGCGATCGGCTTCACTGTAAATGGCCGTGGTACGGATACCGAGTTCTCGGCAGGCGCGGAGGATGCGCACGGCGATTTCGCCGCGATTGGCAATCAGGATTTTTCGGAACATGGCTGATTCAAAATGGGCAAATCGAAACGCAGCGAAATTTTAACACGCGACTTGCGGGGGAATTGGCGGCATTTTACTTGCGTGTCCAATTGTTTCGGGTATAAGAGAAGACTTCGAATTGAGGGGAGCTCTGGACCATGAACATGAATTCACTGCAACGATTGTTGCTTGCGGGCGCGCTGCTAGTGCTTGCAAGCGTGGGGATGCGCGCGCAGGAAGCGGTGGTTGCCGCTCCGGAAAGTATTGCGGCTGACGGAGTTCCGAAGATACCAGCGACGCTGGTGGAGACAGCGGGGCGCTATGGAGCATATCGCAGCGCGAGCCTTGCGGACTGGAATCCGGTGAAGCGCGAAATGCTGATCGCCACTCGTTTTGGTGATACGCCGCAGCTGCATTTAGTCAGCGCGCCAGGAGGCGAACGGCATCAGCTTACGTTCTTTCCGGACGCGGTGACTAACGCTCAGTTTCATCCGAATGGCGGTGGCTACATTGTATTCAGCAAAGACAGTGGCGGCGGCGAATGGTATCAACTGCATCGCTACGATCTGAAAAGTGGCGATGTGACTTTGCTGACCGACGGCAAAGCGCGGAACCTGATGGGGCCGTGGAGTTCCAAGGGCGACGAGATTGCCTACATGTCCACACGGCGGACGGGAAAAGATACGGATTTGTGGGTGATGAATCCGAGCGATCCGAAAACGGATCGTCTGCTGACCAAGTTAGAAGGAGGAGGTTGGGAGCCGCTGGATTGGTCGCCGGACGACAAACACATTCTCTTGCTGGAAGGACTCTCGATTAACGAATCGTATTTGTGGCTGGTGGATAGCACGACCGGAGAAAAAACGGAGATCACTCCGCGGGATGCGAAGGAAAAGATTTCCTATGCGGATGGTCAGTTCAGTAAAGACGGAAAAGGCATTCTTGCCACGATGGACAAAGAGTCGCAGTTTCATCGGTTGGCATATATCGATCTCGGCGCTAAGAAGGAGAAATATTTGACGTCGGATATTGCGTGGGATGTCCAGTCCTTCCAGCTTTCGCATGATGGGCGGCATTTGGCGTTCGTAACCAATGAGGGTGGTGTGAGCGTGGTGCATGTGCGGACCGGCAATTTTGACAAGGACATGGCGCTTAGGAAACTTCCTTCCGGAGTGCTGGGCCCCGTCCGGTGGAATCGCAATAATCATGACCTGGGATTTACGGTGACCAATGCGCGTGGTCCGGGCGACGCTTATTCGATCGATGTGACCACGGGAAAGTTGGAGCGGTGGACGAACAGCGAAACTGCGGTGAAGACCGATGCTTTTCCGCAAGCGGAATTAGTGAAGTGGAAGAGTTTTGACGGCAAAGAGATTTCAGGATTCTTGTACCGGCCGCCCGCCCCAAAGTTTCCGGGCAAGCGTCCGGTGCTGGTGGTGATACACGGCGGACCGGAAGGACAATCGCAGCCGATATTTCTGGGGCGTGGAAATTACTATCTGAATGAATTGGGAATCGCGCTGATTTATCCGAATGTGCGCGGGTCCACGGGATATGGAAAAACGTTTTCGCTGCTGGATAATGGATTTCAACGTGAGGATACCTACAAGGACATCAGCGCGCTGTTTGACTGGATCGGCGGGAAGACCGATCTGGACGCTTCACGGATTTGCGTTACCGGCGGAAGTTACGGCGGGCACATGACACTGGCCGTTTCCACTTTTTACAGCGACCGCATCAAGTGCTCGGTGGACGTTGTGGGCATGTCGAACCTGGTGACATTTCTGGAGCACACCGAAGCCTACCGGCGAGATTTGCGACGCGCGGAATATGGCGACGAACGCGATCCGAAAATGCACGACTTCCTGGAAAAGATCGCACCGATGAACAACATCGAAAAGATCAAAAAACCGATGATGGTGGTAGCCGGGAGAAATGATCCGCGAGTTCCGGTCAGCGAGAGCCAGCAGGTTGCGGACGCTTTGAAAAAGCAGGGTACGCCGGTGTGGTTCCTGATCGGGAAAGATGAGGGGCACGGATTCCGGAAAAAGGTGAATCAAGACTATCAGTTTTACGCGACGGTGGAATTTCTGAAGGAATATTTGCTGAAGTAAGGAGTGGATTTTTGCAGGTGCCTCGCCGCTCAGCTACGAATTGTGACCGCCTCTGAAAAAGGCTCGCAGCCACAAGTGGCCACGCTACTAAGGAGAATTCTACAGCGGGATGTTGCCGTGTTTTTTGCGGGGGTTGGTGTCGCGCTTGTTTTCCAGGCTGCGGAGGGCGGTGATGACGCGGGTGCGGGTTTCGGCGGGTTCGATGACCGCGTCGATGTAGCCGCGTTCGGCGGCGATGAAGGGATTGGCGAAGCGTTCGCGGAACTCGGCGATTTTTTCCTGACGCAATTTTTCGCGATCGGATTCAGGAGCTTTGTCGAGTTCGCGGCGGTAGACGATGTTGACGGCACCTTCCGGACCCATCACCGCGATTTCGGCCATGGGCCAGGCGAAATTGGCGTCGGTGCGAATGTGCTTAGAGGCCATGACGCAATACGCTCCGCCATAGGCCTTGCGGGTGATGACGGTGATTTTGGGGACGGTAGCTTCGGCGAAGGCGTACAAGAGTTTTGCGCCGTGGCGAATGATGCCGCCGAATTCCTGCTGAGTGCCCGGGAGAAAACCGGGAACATCTTCAAACGTGATCAGCGGAATGTTGAAGGCATCGCAGAAACGCACAAAACGAGCGCCTTTTACGGATGCGTTGATATCGAGAACGCCGGCAAGAAATGCCGGTTGATTGGCGACGATACCGATGGGCCGGCCATCCATACGGGCAAAACCCACTACCAGATTTTTAGCGAAGTGTTCGTGAACTTCGAAGAAATAGCCATCATCCACCACAGAGTGGATGGCGTCCTTGATGTCGTAGGGTTGTTGCGGATCGGCCGGGACTAACGAATTGAGAGCGAGGTCGCGGCGAGTGGGCGGATCGCTGGACGGTTTGCGCGGCGGATCTTCCAGGTTGTTGGACGGAAGAAAACTCAAAAGTTCACGAATCATGGCGCAGCCGTCGGCGTCATCACGAGAAATAAAATGGGCCACGCCGCTTTTTTCGTTGTGGGTCATGGCGCCGCCAAGCTCCTGCTTGGTGACTTCTTCATGGGTGACGGTTTTGATGACGTCGGGGCCAGTGACGAACATGTAGGACGTTTCGCGGGTCATAAAAATAAAATCGGTGATGGCCGGAGAATAGACCGCGCCGCCGGCACATGGGCCCATGATGGCGCTGATTTGCGGGATGACTCCGCTAGCCAGAGTGTTACGCAGAAAAATTTCGGCGTAGCCAGCGAGCGACATTACGCCTTCCTGAATGCGCGCGCCCCCAGAATCGTTGAGGCCGATGACCGGAGCGCCGTTGCGCATGGCCAAATCCATAATTTTGCAGATTTTTTGGGCATTGGACTCGGAGAGCGAACCGCCGAAGACGGTGAAGTCCTGCGCGAAGACATACACCATGCGGCCATCGATGCGGCCGAAGCCGGTGACGAAGCCATCACCGGCAGGGCGCTGCGACTCCATGCCAAAGTCGATGCAGTGGTGACGAACAAATTTGTCGAGTTCTTCGAATGTGCCTTCGTCGAGTAGCAGGTTGATGCGTTCGCGGGCGGTGAGTTTTCCGGCTTTATGTTCGCGTTCGCGACGTTCGAGGCCGCCACCTGCTTCAGCTTCGGCGCTGCGGCGGCGCAACTCGTCAATGCGGCTTTGTTCGGAATTGGCGGAGGCGGACGAAGACTTTTTCTCAGGCACGCGGACCCTCCGAGGACGACGGATGTTGTACCTGGAAAATGCGGACGGCGAGATGGGTGGCAACCCAGACGGTGCCGAGCAGCAAGACGATTCCGAGAACCAATTCGGCGGCGATAGCCGCGGCGCGTGCGAGGGGCGAGACAATATGGGTGACCTTTAACGTGGCGTCCACCAGAACGAACATGGCGGCGAGAGTCAGCGCGATGATCAGGATGACGGTCAGGATGGAGCCGAGAATTTGTTTCATGAGGAGCGCTCAGCTGCGAGACACATTGGCACGAGGTTCAGCTTAGCGCAATCCGGACCAATCGTCGGCCACCAGAATGGAATCAGTGGGATTCGACGGATCGTATTTGATGCTGGCAGGCTGGCCGGCGACCAGGCGTTCGAGGCGAACCTGGCTTTCTAGGCCGGTGATGTCCTGTGCGGTGTGATAGGTGACGCCAGAAATCGCATAGCTGTAGGAAACCAGGTGACGCGGAGGCAAATTGCCGAGCGGTTGCGGCTTGCTGCCAAAAATTCCACGCGCCTGCGCAGGCCGAGTGGCTTCATGCTCGGCCAGTTCGACGACCTGCCCTTCGGCGATTCTGCCGATTTGATTGAGGTGCAGGCGGCGCTTGCGCTCGGCTTCTTCCGGATCAACCGCGGGACGAAAAAATGCGTAGGCGATCATCGCCAGTCCCGCGATGGCGACTCCAGCAATGGTAGCGACCAATTTCCAATCAACGATCAAGCTTTTCAACGTTGAAACCCTCGAAAGCGATTCATCGGGAGGTTCACCGACCAGCCATAGCTACGGTGCGAACGCGCAACGCGCGTGTTACTGGGACAACCCCTCCGAGCGCTCCTATTTTAACCAATCCATGGTGAGGATTAAATTTACGAGATGAAAGGATGCGCCGGATTGCGCAACACGCCAATCCCTTCGATTCGAACGTCAACGACGTCGTTGGCGACCAGCGGACCGACGCCGGAAGGAGTGCCGGTGGCGATGAGGTCGCCGGGCTCAAGAGTCATCATGCGGGAGATCCAGCGAACCAGAAAGGCGGGCGGAAAAACCATGAGCGAAGTTTTGCCTGACTGGCGCACTTCGTTGTTGACCAGGCATTCGACCAGCAGGTCGTCCGGTCGGAGTTCGGATTCAATGTGCGGCCCAACGGGACAGAAGGTGTCGAAACCCTTGGCGCGAGTGAACTGGACGTCGCGCTTCTGCAGATCGCGGGCAGTAACGTCGTTCACGCAGGTGTAGCCAAAAACGTAGCTAAGCGCGTCGTCGTCGTCGGCAAGATGCGCGCACTTGCGGGCTATGACCAGGCCAAGTTCGGCTTCGTGTTCGACGCGCTGCGAATACTTGGGAAGAACGATCGACTCTGACGGTCCGATGATGGAGCTTGAAGGCTTCAAGAAAATCATGGGCTCCTTGGGGACGTCGTTGCCGAGTTCGGCGGCGTGCGCGGAGTAATTCCGGCCGACGCAGACGATTTTGCGCGGCTCGACAGGAGCGAGAAGACGCACGGAAGAAAGCGGCTTGGGCTTGCCAACAATACTCCGCTCAGTCCATGGGGCGGCGATGAGTTGTTGAACATGATCGCCGTAAAGGATGCCATAGTGCGGGAGTTCGGGGTGTTCGCCGGCAGCGAGAGAAATAAATCGGCAAAACTTCATGGCATGAATTGTAGCAGCTCAGTGATTTACGTGAGAGCGCGAGGAATCACTTTGGCGAACTCTCCAAATAACCGAGCCGACCCAAGCTACGGTGGCGGAAATCAGATAGAACAGGACGCCAAGCATTAGAACCTGAGTGGGGGTGTGAATTCCGGCCAGCCCATGGAAGTAAAGGCAAAGCAGCCGATAAACAAAACTCAGAATGGTCCAGCCAACCAGACCGGAGGCAAGCAGCGATCTGGGTGCATGCATGTATTTGATCACGGGAATGAGTGCGAAGAATCCGATCAAGGTGCTGGCGGCGAGATTGCGTTCGCGGTCGAATGCCTCGAGATATGGAACACGGTTGGCAACTATGATCCAGGCGAGCAGCGAAACGGAAATTGTGATGCCAAGATACACGCCGACGCGGAATGGCGCGTATCTTACGCGCGCCGGCCGCGACAGATCCATTAACGGATCGGGCGGTAGGCCGGGCAATTGATCTCGCAATCGATCGGGTAACTGCATTGGCGACGAGCTCCAACGAGCCGTTCGAACAAATACCCACTCAGGGCAAAGGCTTGGTCAGGTCGGCAAGCACGGAATCGGAAGGGGCACTTTCATTGCCGGACCGATCAAGTGCGGTGACGGTGTACCAGTAGCGATGTCCGGGCTGGACTGAATTATCACGATACGCCGGTGCGAGCAACAACTCCAGCTGAAGAGGTTGGCCGCGATCGCCCTGTTTCTCGCTGCGGTAGACGCGGTAACCGGCGAGGTCAGTTTCAAGATTGATGGACCAGGAGAGATCGATGGTGGCGGCATTGTCTGCGCCGGGGATTTCTGCGGCAACCACATTTTGTGGCGCCGCAGGCGGAAAAGTGTCAGCAGGGGTGACGATGGCGGGAGTCGAGTCGTCGGACTCAATCGGATTGCCGTCGGCGATGACCAGCGTGCGGACTTGATAGACATAAGTCTTACCGAAGTCGAAGAGCGTGTCTTGATACGAATTGGTTTGCACCGGAGCGAGAAGTGTTGGCAAGGATTTCCATTTGGCTTGCGAGAGATCGTTGGAGGAAGGAAAAGGCGCGGAGGCGTCGAGTTCACCGCGATAGATGTGATAGCCGGCGAGAGTTTCGCCGGTGCCGGTGCCGATGATTAGGGTTGGAGTCGGCCAGGAGAGTTCGATGGAGTTTTGCGTGACGTGCGCATCAAGCGAAGTGATTTTTTCCGCGACTGGATAAACTTTGGCGCTGACGGTATTCGAATCTGCAGAATCTTTTTTCTTGGAGGCACGAGTGCGCACTCGATAGGCGTAGACGGAGCCGGGATGCGCGCGCAACTCTTCGGCGGGCAGCGGATCGGTAAATTGAATTTTGCCGTTGGTGGCGTAAACGTCGGCGAGTGCGCCGGGGATAGTGTAAACCAGTTTGAAGGACTTATTGTCGGGAGCGTCGTTGGGCTTGAGCGAGCCGCGGAAAATTTCCATGGCCGGAGGTTCGGAGAGACGTTCGCCGGAAACGCTGCGTCCCGGAAGCGTAAAGATGAGCTGGACGCCATTGCCCTGCTGACGTGCGGCAAGATCGGTGATGGCAACGGGGACCGGCGGCGAAGGTGGTTGCGGTTCGCCGGGCGCGCCGCAGCCGGAGAGCAACGCAATACTCAAAGCGAAAACAGGAAATTGAAAACGACGTTGGCGGGCAAATTTGGCTGAGCGGCCGTTCACCGAAATTGCGGCTCCCGTCTTTGGCAACGAGCTTTGCTCAAGTTTTAGAAAACGAATATTGGTAGCTACAAAATATAGCGGCTCAAATCCTGGTTCTTGACGATGTCCGCGAGTTGTTTATTGACATAGACGGCGTCCACTTTCACGGCCTTCTTCTTCAGATCCGGCGCTTCGAACGACAATTCGTCCAAAACCTTTTCCATAATGGTGTGTAGACGGCGCGCGCCGATATTTTCGGTTTGCTCGTTCACGGTGGTGGCGAATTTGGCAATCGCTTCCACGGCGTCGGCGGTGATGTTGAGCTTGATGCCCTCTGTTTCGAGAAGTGCAATGTACTGCTTGATGAGCGCATTTTTCGGTTCAGTGAGAATGCGGACGAAGTCTTCTTCTTTCAAGGATTGCAATTCCACACGGATTGGCAGCCGGCCTTGAAGTTCGGGGATAAGATCGGAAGGCTTGGTGACGTGAAAAGCGCCAGCGGCGACAAACAAAATGTGGTCGGTGCGAATCATACCGTAACGCGTGTTGACGGTGGTGCCTTCGATGATCGGCAAAATATCGCGCTGCACGCCTTCACGGCTTACGTCGGGCCCGTGGCCAGACTCGCGCCCGGCAACTTTGTCGATTTCGTCGATAAAAATAATGCCCATCTGTTCGGCACGTTCGACGGCGATGCGCGTGACCTGATCCATGTCCAGCAGCTTGCCTTCTTCTTCCTGGATCAGATATTCGAAAGCATCGGCCACGCTCATTTTGCGTTTCTTTTTTTGCTGGCCGAACATCCCGCTGAGCATCTCCTTAAAATTGACGTCCATCTCTTCGACGCCTTGATTGGAGATGACTTCAAACGACGGCATCATGCGCTCGCGGACTTCAATGTCCACCATACGCTGATCGAGTTTGCCTTCACGAAGCTGCGCGCGAAGTTTTTCGCGGGTGCGCTGATTCATTTCGCGCTGTGCGGCAGCTTCACTTTCGAGGGTGCCAGGGGCAGGAGGGGGCGGCGGGGGCAGCAGCACATCGAGCACGCGTTCCTCGGCAGATTGCTCGGCGCGCTCAGCGACTTCGTCCAATTTTTCCTCGCGAACCATGTCGATGGACATTTCTACCAGGTCGCGCACCATGGATTCGACGTCGCGGCCAACGTAGCCGACTTCGGTATATTTCGAAGCTTCGACTTTTACAAAGGGGCAGCCGGCCAGGCGCGCCAGACGCCGAGCAATCTCCGTTTTACCCACACCGGTGGGGCCGATCATCAAAATATTTTTGGGAAGGATGTCTTCAGCCAGTTCGGGAGGAAGTTTTTGTCGGCGAACGCGATTGCGCAGTGCAACTGCCACGGCTCGTTTGGCGGCGGCTTGGCCGACGATATATTTGTCCAATTCCGCAACGATCTCGCGGGGAGTCATATCGTCCAACGCGGGCAAAAATTCCTCGCCCTCCGGCGCGGCGCCATTGGTGCCGCCCGGGATCACAATCAATTCCTTGTCAGACTTGCTCGGCATAAGAAACTCTTGGCGACCTGTCCCTTGCTTTTAGAGTTACAACTCCGATATTTCGTTGTGGGCCGTATTTCTGTTTCGTTTTAGCGCTAGCCCAATTCTTCCATGGTGAAGTTCGCGTTGGTGTAGATACAAATTTCGCTGGCTATGCGCATCGCTTCCATGGCCAAATCCTTGGCGTTCAGCTTCGAGTGTTTCATCAGGGCGCGCGCCGCTGCAAGTGCGTAGGAACCTCCGGAACCGATCGCGACAATGCCGTCGTCCGGCTCAATGACGTCGCCGTTGCCGGACAAGATAAACGTTCCCTTGGTGTCGGCGACAATCAGCAAAGCTTCCAGATGACGCAACGCGCGATCTTTGCGCCATTCTTTGGCAAGTTCCACCGCAGCTTTCTGCAAATTCCCGGAAAATTCCTGAAGCTTGCCTTCAAAGCGTTCGAATAGAGAAATTGCATCCGCCGTGGAGCCGGCGAATCCGGCAATCACTTTGTCCTGGTAAAGGCGGCGAGTCTTGCGCGCAGTGTGCTTCATCACGTGATCGCCCATGGTGACTTGGCCGTCGGCGATCAAAACCACTTTGGCGTCTTTGCGAACGCACAAAACGGTGGTGCCATGAATCGCGCCGCTCCTCTGTGCACTATTTTGGCCAATCGACATTTCCCCATTATACGCTGGCGCGTCTCCCGGCGGCAAAACGCCCTCGCTGGCCGATAAGACCTGCACACCGTTGGTGCCTGGAGTGTCTACCTTTAGCATCTTGTTTGCTGGCGATGGAAAGTCTTTTTTGTACGCGATGCCCTCACGCCACGATGTCACCTTCTATCGCCAGGGTTGCTAGGCCGGAAAAGTGGTCGACGACCACCGTTTACGCGCGCCCCGGCGGCCACGCGGATTTGTATTTGGTCAGCCAGAGATGGCTTTTGACGCCAGCACCGTCGCGTTGCGATGTGCGATCGCTTCAATCGAAATCATTGGGTTCACTCCTGACGCGCTGGGGAACGACGAGCCGTCCATCACGTAAAGATTTTTCACTTCCCAGGTTTCGCCGTCGGGATCGGTTGCTGAAATACTGGGCGAATCGCCCAACCGCACTGTGCCCATGATGTGAAAGGAAAATAGCGCCAGTTGCGCGTTGCCCCAACCAGCAGCGTCCATGTCCTTCACGAATGATTCGATGGAACCTTTTTGCCCCGGCTCATACGAGCACAGTTTCGCGTGCGGTGAATAGATGCGCTTTGCATCGGCACTTTCCAGAATTTCCGCCGCTCCCCGAAAGCCCCGCTGCATGTGGCGGCGGTCAAAATCCGATAGCGTATAGCTGGAGACCGGGTGCCCTTCGCGATCGGTAGTCACTCGGCCTTCGCCGCGATCGCGCAGGAGCACACCAATCGCCGCGGTATTTTTCAGTTGGGACATTCGCGTATGAAAATCCTGAGGCTCGCGCCATGGCATCACCGCCATGGCGATTACTGGTTGCAGTGCGGTGGTTTCGTACTTCACGCCGTAGTTTCCAGTCAGGTAGCGGTGCTGGTCAGAGTAGATCGCCTGCATCGTTCCTTCCCACGGGCGAATCTCTTCATCGAACACGCCGCACACATTCGATACCGGATGCAGGTGCAGGTGCAGGCCGATGTGCGCATTCTCAAGTCCGGAGCGCAGCAGCAGCGCCGCGGTATGAATCGCGCCGCACGCCACCACCACGCTCTTGCATTTCACGATGACGCGATGGCCATTCTTGGTGCGCGCTTCCACTCCAGTGGCCACGCCGCGTTCCACGCGCACTCGTTCCGCGCGCGTCTCGACTACAAATTTCGCACCGTGCGCTTGCGCGTCCGCCAGCCAGGTCTTCACCGTAGATTGTTTCGCACCAATCGCGCAGCCATATCCGCAATAACCGCAAACTTTTCCTTGATCGCAGCCGATCACGTTGCGCGGCATGGCGTCCACATGCCAACCCAGCTTCCTTAGACCGCGCTCCAGCATCTCCTCGCGCTTCGAAACGTGATTATGCGCCTGATTGACGTTCAGCCGTGCGCAGACCGTGCCCAAACTTTGGGAAAACTCCGCGCCGCGTATCCACTCCACACCTGCGCCCGCCCACTCCTCGCGAATTTCCCGCGGTGTTCGAAACGATGTGCAATAGTTCACTACCGTTCCACCGCCCAGACATTCGCCGGCCAGAAATCCCACGCTGTGATCGCGCGTCGACGCAAATCCGCACTCACTATAAAGATTCTTGAATCCGGCCAGCTCCGCGCCGTCAAAATCCGCATCGTCAAAGTAGCCGCCGGCCTCCACTACAATCACTTCTTTGCCCGCCGCAGCCAGCACCGCCG
>Ga0157376_10002323_pt1 | contig 12856 bp, 9 predicted proteins | sample M45metaG_FD_121801 | JGI IMG/M metagenome (GOLD analysis project Ga0157376, IMG submission 121801) | Miscanthus rhizosphere microbial communities from Kellogg Biological Station, Michigan, USA - M4-5 metaG | ecosystem: Host-associated > Plants > Roots > Rhizosphere > Soil | place: USA: Michigan... | reverse complement strand
TTTTTATGAAAACAATTTATGGGAAATATTTATTTACTATGGCCCTGATCATTTGTATGATAGTTACAACCCGTGCCCAGACCGATTCCGGCAAGGTCCGCGTTATCATGATCGGAGCGCATCCTGATGATTGTGATGAAGATGGCGGTGGCACGGCTGCTCTCTATGCGAAGATGGGATATGCGGTAATGTTTTTGTCCGTGACCAACGGGGACGCCGGACATCAGACGATGAAAGGGAAAGAGCTTGCAAAGAGAAGATATGAAGAAGCGCAGTTAGCCGGGAAGCGCCTCGGAATTACTTACGCTGTCCTCGACAATCACGATGGCCTGCTGATGCCGACACTGGATGTAAGATTGCAGATCATAAAAAAGATCCGGGAATGGAATGCCGATGTTGTTATCGCACCCCGCCCAAATGATTATCATCCCGACCATCGGTATACGGGCGTGCTTGTTCAGGATGCTGCCTACATGGTGGCCGTCCCCAATATTGCTCCGGAAACTCCGGCACTAAGGAAAAATCCGGTATTCTTATATTATGAAGATCATTTTAAAAGGCCCAATCCTTTTCGTCCCGATATATCTGTAGATATAACTTCCGTCTATGCTATAAAGATTGTTGGACTGGATGCCCATGAATCACAGATGTACGAATGGCTTCCATGGATCGGGGGATATCTGGTAGAAGTTCCACAGGGTAAAGATGACCGGATCGGATGGCTTTCACGGCGAACTGTCAGACCCATTAATGCCGAAACCAGGGCATCACTGGTAAAATGGTATGGAAAAGAAATAGGAGATAAAGCAGAACATGCAGAATCCTTTGAAATCTGTGAATACGGTGCACAGCCTAATGATGCAGAAATAAAAAGATTATTTCCCATGCTCGGTAAATAGTGAAATGAACCGGAGAAATTGAATCTAATAAATCTTTCAGCATTGGTAAATTTTCTGCGCCTGTTTATGTTTCTTTTTCTGCCAGTCATCGCAGTGCAGGGTCAGGTATCTGATACAACTAGGTTGGTAGTTAACAAAACAAAAGATTTTGAAATCAGCGGCGATGGGCAGGCATCAAACTGGCGAAATGAAAAATGGCTGTTATTGCCGAAAAGAAACAAGGGCGGAGCTGATTACCAGACAAAGATGAAGATCCTCTATTCCGACTCGGGAATTTATAACCTGTTCTATTGCGAAGACACTTTGCTGTCATCCACCCTGAGGGAAGATTTTTCAGACCTGTTTAATGAAGATGTGGTGGAAGCGTTTTTCTGGACGGATGAAAAGGTGACGGTATATTTTGAATATGAACTTTCCCCCTTCAATTTTGAATTGCCCATCTTGGTGCCAAATACAAAGGGATATTATCTGGGGTGGCGACCCTGGCATTATGAAAACGGACGGAAAACCAGGCATGCCACCCATGTATATAAAAATAATAACAGGATTACGGGCTGGTCCGCCGAGTTTTTTGTTCCATATAAATTACTTAAGCCATTGACTAATGTACCGCCTGTGAAGGGTACCCGCTGGCGGGCGAATTTTTACAGGATGGATTATGACAATAATAACCGGGTTTCGGACTGGTCCTGGCAACTCACAAGAACTGATTTTCATGATTACGAACGATTCGGCACTTTATTATTCAATTAACCCGATAGGGGTTTCAATATTTGGTCCATATGAAAGAAAAAAAACTGAGTCCTGCAGCCATCACGATTTTTGGTGCGAAGGGCGATCTCACTCATCGCAAACTGATTCCCGCCCTGTATAATCTTTTTATCGACGGACATCTGCCATCAGTATTCACTATCCTTTGTGTTGATTTCCTTTCGGTAAATGACAGTGAATTTAAGAATTACCTGCTGGGGGGTATCAATGAATTCAGCCGCACCGGTAAGGCAGATGAAAAAAAATGGCAGGAGTTTTCCGCGAAGCTTTTTTATCACCAGGGAGATTTTTTGAAAGCAGAGACTTTCAGTACCCTCAAAAGCAGACTGGATTCTTTCGACAAGCAAAACAGTCAACGGGGTATTAGAATGTTTTACTATGCCGTCGCCCCGCGTTTTATAGAAGTAATTTCTGATTCTTTGTATAAATTCAAAATTTGCCATCAGCCTAACCGGGATCGCATCGTCGTGGAGAAACCATTCGGAACAGATCTGGATTCTTCAAAAAAACTCAATCGCTTTTTGGGAAGAAGGTTTAAAGAAAACCAGATTTACAGGATCGATCATTACCTGGGAAAGGAAACTGTGCAAAATATCCTGGCTTTCAGGTTCGCTAATTATGTTTTTGAACCCTTATGGAACAATAAGTATATCGAATTTATTCAGATCAGTGTTGCGGAAGCTGTGGGCGTGGGGGCGAGGGGAGGCTACTATGACAGTAGCGGAGCATTGCGCGATATGATCCAGAATCATCTTCTACAACTGCTCTGTATTGTCGCGATGGAATGCCCCGAAGCTTACAAGGCGGAGTTTATTCGCAACGCCAAGACAAGGCTCATGCAAAGTGTAAGGATTTATACACCCGCCGATGTTTTCAAGAATACGGTGCGCGGGCAATATACCGCAGGCGTCGTTGATCAAAAACCAAGAAAAGGGTATAGAGAGGAAGACCAGGTGCCATCCGGATCTACCACCGAGACATTTGTAGCTGCAAAATTTTTCATCGACAATAAGCGATGGAAGGGTGTGCCTTTTTTTCTTGGAACCGGTAAATCCCTTCCGAAACAAACTTCAGTAATTGCTATTCAGTTTAGAGATTCACCCAACAAAATTTTTAAAGATGATATTATGCCCAACCGGCTGCTCATCAGTATACAACCTGAACTGGAAATCTGTTTGCTTTTTGAAAGTAAGGTTCCGGGATTACAGATGAAGCTCCAGCCCGTGGAAATGGACTTTACTTACCAGGAAAATTATTCTCAAAGTCTTCCGGAGGCCTATGAAGCCCTCCTCCTGGATGTGATGGAAGGCGATGCAACTTTATTCATGCGTGCTGACCAGGTGGATGCAGCATGGAAAGTCGTCATGCCCATCCTGGATGCCTGGAAAAAATTCCCCACCAAACAGTTGCACTTTTATGAGGCGGGCAGTTGGGGTCCCGTTGCTGCCAGGGAACTGGTGAAGCCTTATGCAAAGGAATGGTTTCATCTGCCCGTGAAAAAAAAGCTATAGATAGTATCCACTTTAAATGAGGTGGCCGGTTTTTTGAATGGTTGGTGACAAACGATCAGGTTATATGAAAATTGCAACCTACAATGTAAATGGTGTCAATGGACGGCTGCCTGTGTTACTCCGGTGGCTGAAGGAATCTTCACCGGATGTGGTTTGTTTACAGGAGTTGAAAGCACCCCAGGAAAAATTTCCGGAACAATCCATTGTGGACGCAGGATATCAGGCTATCTGGCACGGACAAAAGAGCTGGAATGGTGTTGCCATTCTTTCGCGGATCGGCAAACCAGAAGAACTAAGACGTGTGCTCCCTGGTGATCCGGAAGATTTACACAGCCGCTATATAGAAGCGATGGTTGGAGGTATCCAGATCGGATGTTTGTATCTGCCGAATGGGAATCCCCACCCCGGGCCGAAATTTGAATATAAGTTGGGTTGGTTTAAAAGATTAACCGCCCACGCGAAAGATCTTATTGCCCGGGACAATCCTGTAGTATTGACGGGGGATTTTAATGTGATGCCCACGGAACTGGATGTTTATAAGCCGGAACGTTGGTTGAACGACGCCTTGTTCAGGATAGAAATCCGGGAGGCATTCAAAAATCTGAAATCCCAGGGATGGACTGATGCAATCCGGAAACTTTATCCGGATGAAATAATATATACATTCTGGGACTATTTTCGGGATGCCTATGGACGGAATGCCGGATTGCGCATTGATCATTTCCTGCTTAACCCTCAACTACAAAACCGCCTTAAAGCAGCCGGCGTTGATCGTCATGTAAGGGGTTGGGAAAAATCCAGCGATCATGCTCCGGTCTGGATTGAACTGGCAGAAAAAAAGCGATAGCCCTTTTAAAAATACCTTATTTAAAATACGACTCCGGGATAGTCCTCCACATATCATGGGAAAGATGACCGGTTAACAATGCGTAAACAAGGTAAATCGGCCAGAAAATCCAGTGAAGGATCAGGAAAAAAAAGGAATGATTATAATACCAGCTGATCATCATGGCATAAATACCCAGCAGAAAGTAAATTATCCCTGAATTTCTCATGTTGTTGAGGTTTGATTTTTTACTGAAAATATCGTTCCAGCAAATAAATGTCCTGTTCTGGCTCCTCAGGTATTATTAAATATGCTGAAATATTTTGTCCAGGCACCCATTTCCTCCTTGTATTGTTTGGCCATAACACGGGTTATCTGAGTCAAATGGCCCAGATCGTGGACCACCCAGGTGGCCAGCAGTTGTCTCAATGTCACTTCCCCTAATTCGGGATGAACACCTTTTTTATTGAGCCGTTCATCGGTCAACGTTATTTCACCCAGAATTCTAAGATTTTCGAATCTAAGTCTTTTGAATTCAGCAAGCAGTTCCGGCATGTTTTTCCCTTTGCTGTCTTCAAATTGGGCAAACATGTCAAAAGGAGTGAACCGCTTATCCGATTCTTCACTCAGAATAATCATCATTCTCGGTATCCAGTCAGTTTTTTCTCCATGGATCAGGTGTCCAACAATATCAAATGGAGACCAGGTAGCAGCACCCTCATTATTAAAAATCCATTTTTCATTTAAACCCAATAGCAGGGTTTCCAGAATCGCGGGAGTTCTTTCAAGGATTTTAATGGATTCCTTAATATTAAATAACATAAGTTGAATTTAAATCTTAAGGCGAACGCCAATAGTTTGTATTATTCAGACTCCAAAATTATTGGATAAATTTGGAATATGGCGAATAACAGCACTACCAGGTTCAGTAACCGGGTTGATGACTATGTTAAGTACAGACCAGGTTATCCGGATATTATACTAACTTATTTAAAGGATCATTTTGAACTGAACAGCAATCAGGTAATTGCTGATATAGGTGCAGGAACAGGTATCTCCACTATTTTATTTTTGAAGGCCGGCTATCCCGTTATTGCGGTAGAACCAAACCGGGAAATGCGGGAAAAATTATTAGAACTGCTGGGTCATTTCTCTAATCTTACTGCAGTTAATGGCACCGCAGAAGACACAACACTACCCGACTCTGGTGTTGATTTGATAGTGGCTGGCCAGGCATTTCACTGGTTCGACAGGTCAAAATCAAAAAAGGAATTCCAAAGGATTTTGAAAACCGGTGGCCGGGTCGCGCTAATTTGGAATGAAAGAAAAACAATTACTCCCTTTGAATCGGAATATGAAAAACTCATTTTAGCCTATGGCAAAGATTATGAGAAAATTGATCATAGAAATATCAACGACAGCGATATCGAAGCTTTCTTTTTTCCGCAGCATTGCATTCTTAAAATATTTGAAAACTTTCAGTCTTTTGATTTAGAAGGACTGACTGGCCGTTTATTGTCTTCTTCTTATATGCCTGTTAAAGGTGAAACCGGATTCAATGGTATGATCGCAGACCTCAAAAAATTGTTTGATCAGTATAATTTGAATAACCTTATCCGAATCAATTACGATACCAAATTATATACAGGCAGATTGAAGTAATCAATAAAGGTTATCGTCTCACACTTGCGGAACGGAATGCAACGCTACCCGGTTTCCTTCTGTATCTATAAACACCGCCATATAACCGTAGTCCGGAGAAATCTGGGTTTTTGGTACCAGGATACGCCCGCCCGCTCCTTCGATCCTGTCAAGGACAATTTGTACATCCGGATTCGCATTCAGATAGATCAGGGGACCCTTATCTTCAGAAGGAATATGAAATCCGCCACTGGTACAAACCGCACCGCCAACCCCGTTCATCATATCAGTTGTAGGGAACATACGCATTTGGATCTGCTGCAAATCCATCGGGATCATTTGAAAATCAAATATTGATTCATAGAATTTCTGGGCGCGATGAATGTCAATGGCCGGAATTTCAAACCAGCTGATGGCGTTTTTAAAGATCATGATTTTATTTTTTAGTATTATGCGAAGCTCACTCAGAGCGCAGGCTGGTGGCCGGATTTGCCACTGCCGCTTTGATTGCCTGGAAACTGATAGTCGCCAGCGCTACTACAAAAGCAGCAAGACCCGCCAGCGCGAAAACCCACCACTGTATATTGATGCGATAGGCAAAATCCTGCAGCCAGTTATGCATAATCCACCAGGTAAGCGGCGTCGCAAGTATAAATGCTGCCAATACCAGTTTTAGAAAATCTTTTGAAAGGATAAAAAGAATATTTTGTACAGAAGCTCCTAATATTTTCCGTATTCCGATCTCTTTATTTCGCTGCAGAACAATAAAGGCCGACAAACCCAACAGTCCAAAACAGGCAATCAGGATTGCCAGAAATGAAAACAGGCCGAAGACCTGACCGAATTGTTTGTCCGCTTTATACTGGCTGTCAAAAAGTTCGTCCAGAAAATAATAATTGAAAGGATCCGCGGGAAAATGTTTGTTCCAGGTATTTCTGATGGCGTCGATGGTAGACTGAATATTTCCGGTAGCTATTTTTAAAGAATAAGCCTGTCGGTCGTTGGGCCTCAGGCGGAAAATCATCGGATCAATTGCTTTTTGCAGGCCCTGATGATGATAGTCGGCTACAATACCCAGAATGCTTACCGTATCACCTATTGAGACGATTTTTTCTCTCAGGGCCTTATTGAAATCTTCAAATCCCAGTAACCGGGCTGCCTTTTCATTGAGCAATATTCCTTTTTCGTCTGTCTTGAATTCTTTGGAAAAATTTCTGCCTGCCTTAATATCTAACCCGAAAGAAGGAATGAAATCATAGTCCACCCCGAGATTGTAAAGGGTAACGGCCCCTTTATTACCCGCCCCGAGTCTGCGGGCTCCATTGGTCCAATAGATTTCCCGGCCCATGACACTCGTCGACACGGCGACATTTTTCACATCCGAAATTTTCAGGAGATCATTCTTAAATGGCTGAAAGGCGCTTTGATACATGGAATCAACAATGGAATTAGCGCCGTCCATTACCAGTGTCTGGTTAATATCGACGCCCAGATTCTGTTTGCGCATATAACTCACCTGCTGGAAAACTATGATGGTGCCGGCTATCAATACTACTGAAGTGGCAAACTGACCTACAATGAGTCCCTTCCGGAGAGCAATGCCCGCAAAACTGCTTCTGAATAATCCTTTTAAAACATATATTGGCTGAAAACCGGACAATACAAAAGCAGGGTAGATGCCGGATAAAAAACTTCCGCCGAGGAACATGGCCGTAAAACCCACCCAGTAATTTCCGGGTAAATGAAAGCCCGGATACATACCGTTTTCAGTCAGCTGATTGAAGGCGGGCGTCAAAAGGTACACGATTCCCATTGACAATATGAATGCAATAAGATTCAAAATCAAGCTTTCTACAAGAAACTGCCCGATCAGATTTTTTCGCAGCGCGCCCAATACTTTCCTGACACCGACTTCCTTTGCCCGCTCTACCGATCTCGCGGTAGAAAGATTAATATAATTGATCCAGGCAATGGCGATGATAAAAAAGGCGATCAGGAACAGGAAGGATGCCGATCTTCCGTTACCATTCGCTTCTGCTTCCTGGTTGTAATTTGAATAGAGATGAATGTCGTTAAGGGGTATTACATGAATTTCCGTGCGGTGTTTATTCGTTTTTGCCCATTCTTTATTGTTCATGTATCGGTCACAATATGCCGGTAGTTTTTCTTCAAATTTTTTTAAATCAGTGCCTGGTTTCAATTGCAGATAGGTATAGAAATCATACCAGTCGAAACTTGTTTCAGTAGAGTTGGAAGTGTCGCCGTACTGGCTAACAAGATCAGCCATTGTCGCATAGGAAGCAAGGTGATTGATAATGAGGTGTGAGGTGACCGGTATTTCTTTGAATACTCCCGTTACTAAAAAAGTTCTTGAAAAAGGCGGATTGCGGAAAACCAGTTTTTTACCCAATGCTTCTTCATTGCCGAAATATTTTTTTGCCGTTTTTTCTGACAGCAGGATTTTATCCGGTCCGTCCAGCACATTTTTTTGATTGCCGCTCAATAACTGAACATTGAACATGGAAAGAAAAGAGGCATCTGCATAGTATCCCTTCTCTTCCTTGAATTTTATATTTTTTTCGTCGTTGGATAAAACCAGGTTGGCATCATGAAGCCGGCAAAAATTTTCCACCTCTGGAAAATCTCTTTTCATGGTGGGCCCGAAAGCGGGATAAGAAGTAGCAGATTTCCATTGAAGTTCACCGGCATGGTAACTGTCCAGCCTCAACCGCACGATCTGGTTTGATTTATTTTCAAATTTATCGAAGCTTCTCTCAAATGCGACATATTGAAAAATGAGCAGGCAGCAGGTAATTCCCAGGGCCAGGCCGAATATATTCAACAGGGAATATCCTCTGCGTTTGACCAGGTTCCGGAAGGCTAGTTTGAAATAATTCTTGATCATAGCAGCAATTGCGCAATACAAATGCCACTGTGCTATCCTTATGATTATCAAAAGATAAATATCTTTATTTACCTGAGGCTGTCCGGTTTTGATACAGGCGGATGTTCGCTTTTACCGAATAGGATAAACGGTAATCATTTTCACGGAAAAAGTGCCAGTATCATTATTAGTTGAGCCAGTATACCAGTTTCATGGTAAAACTATAACCCTGAATGGTATAATCGGGCGTTATATAGTTGGATGAATATACCAGAAAGATGTCTGAGGCAGGTTGGAATCTCCATTGAAATTTTGTATTGATATTGAAGTTATGGATATCAGAATTGTATTGGGAGAACGTCGTCAGAAACATATTCCTGTTGAATGCCAGTTCTATTGTCGGACTGATGATCAGTGGATTTACTTTTTTTCCTTCCACTTCGATATGATTATAATTGACCATTACTCCGAAGTTTCCCCAGGGTTGAATTCGTTGCAGCACCTTGGCTGTAACAGAGAACCGGTTACCGTTAAAATATTTTCCAATCTCTGTATTCACACTCCAGGAGAATGGCTTTAAAAAGTTGGATTCATAATCCAGCTGAAAATAACCAAACCGGTAGGGTCCTGGTTTGAAATTGTCAAGACCACTGAATATACTGGTTTCAAAAGGCAGGTTGATGAACTTCTGCACCCAGCCTAAGTAGAAGGTTCTCCGGTTGGCGAAAAGGATGGTGTATTTAAATGCCAGGTCAGCTTCATTTAAACTCCTGTCTGATGAATTTATAAACACGGAGGGATTGAATTCTGCCACAAGCATATTAATAAGCGCTTTATTTTTGGGATACATATCATATTCAACATGTGTGCTGTTTTCATAGTAACCCATACGGATCGTCTGCTTGCTGGCGGCGTCATAATTATATAATCTGGGGGTAAAGCCCATGGCGGGAATATAGTTTTTACCGATCTGATTGAATTGACTGGAAAGGTTCAGGTGTGTAGAATAATAGTCTACATTAATATTGGTGAATAAATTATCGCCGGATACAGAAGGCGCAAAGGCACCTGAAAACTTCGCCCCAATATCAAAATTTCCCTTCGGTGTAACATAGGTGAATTCGGCGCCTAGTACCCGGTTGTATTTATCCGCATGTCCGACTTTAAAACTGGAGTCTCCGAAAAATTCACTGTCAGTATAATATAAACGGACGTTGGATCTTTTCAGCACCTGCCTTTCGATTACGGTTGTAAAATAATTCTGGTAAAAACTATTTTGTTGTTTGCCCGACTGCATGTCCATAACCTCAATTCTTGTTTTTGTATTCAGATATCCGTTTAACCGGGCCCCGGCGATCAATGGTATGGGCTGACCATCGTCTGTTAAACCGATCTTCCGGGAAAAATATGGTCTTATGTTGGCGGATCCGAGATTGGTATACAGATCACTGTTCTCCAGAAAAAATAATCTTTTTTCCGGGAGTGAAATGCTATACCGGTCAAGATTGATTACCTGCTGGTCCACATCAACCTGTGAAAAATCGGGATTGATGGTAGCAGCGAGGTTGAGCGAAGAATTGACTGCAATCCGGGCATCCAGACCCGCATGAAATTTGATACGGGTCGAACTATCATGTATGACGTTAGTATTTATATAAGGAATAAATGAGTTGTTGTTAGAAGGTTTCCGGGGTATACCTTCAAAAAGTGCATTCCCCAGGCAACCCAGGTTGGCTCCGAAATATTGAATGGGAACACGGTTCCAGGTGGAAAAACAATTATTCCGCATATCGTTACGGATAAAATTGACACCCCAGCCGGATCTGTCTGCCGGGAAACGCAGCGATTTAAAAGGAATAGCCAACTCAGCCGTCCAGTATTTTTCAAACCGCCGCGTTGCTGAATACCATTTGCTGTCCATTTCAAAGGACGCACTGTTGTATTGCGCTATGCCGTCAAATTGTGCACCGCTTGCATTAACTCCGAATGTAAAGCCGGATGCTTTCTGACCGGTGGGATCAAGTACAATTGAAAAACCCTCGCTATAATATGGATTTATATCCCGCTTTAAGGATTGTATCACCAGGTTGTCGTCCTTTACCTGCATGATGGCAAAAACATAGAGGAATTTTTCATCATAGAGCAGGCGAACCTGAGTCTGCAGTTTTGCCAGACCAGTGTCGATCGGCCATTTATTAATGAACTGGTCTGCCTTACCTGTTTTAGCCCAACTGCCTTCCTTGTCCAGACCATCAATAGTTATCTGTTCAGTTGTCTTTGTTATCTGAAGTGCCCTGGGTGCTTCTCCCTGTGTCAAACCCGCAAGTGGAAGCAGGGTGATCAGCCATGCGGGCCATAAGCCCTGAAGAATTTTATCTTGCATACAATCGATTTTTTTTTATCCAGCAGGTAAAAGAAAATAAAATGGGAACCCGGTAGAGAGGATTTAGACCGGAGTTGAAGTAGTGTCCGGATATAACCGGTTTATTAACGGGAATGGCTTAGCCAAGTCGATCTGTGCTGTTCAGGGTGAAAATTCGGTTGTTGGTCGAAGGTGGTGATCTAAAGATTCTTATGATTTTCCGTTCATTTTACGCTCATTTAACCGTTACATAATCAACCAAAGCCGTGATTATGAACTTTATAACCGGAATTAGACGAATTTTGGAGTCCCGGTAATATTCAGATGTCGAGGTAATTCTGAAGCATTTTATGTCGCATGGGTAAAAAAGCACTAACTAATCAATTTAAAACAACATTAAAACTTCAATTATGAGAAAGCTAAGTACAGGTATTCTACTTGTCATTGTGATTGCATTCAGTTCCTGCAAAGCCAAGAAAGAGCTTGTTGTTGCAAAGGAAAGGATTGCGAAACTGGAGTCTGATTCGGCAAGTTGTAATACTAACCTGACAAATGCAACAGCCAAGATTGGCGATTTGAATGGCCAGCTAACAAAATGTACAAATCAAAATGCCGAACTAAGCAAAGATGCCATGGCATACCGGGAACTAAAAGAGGATCTGAGAGCCAGGCAGGCCCGGTTAAATGCAGCACTGGCAGAACAGGGTACATCACTTCGGGAAATTCGTGAAAAAATCATTGCGGGTCTTTCCCAATTGACTGATTCCGGTATTGATGTTACTTTCAAAAGTGGTTTACTCTATGTGACCCTTCCGGAAGCTTTATTGTTTCCACCGGGGAGTGCCACGCTCAATGCAAAAGCCAAAAATGCATTGTCACCGCTGGCTTCCGTTCTGAATAATTATCCGAAAGTTCAGATCTATGTTGTAGGTAACACTGATTCAGTCAAGATTCACACCGCCCGGTTCGCAGACAACTGGTCTTTAAGCACCGAAAGGGCCAACAGCATAGTACGCGTAATGCGGGATAACTACAACGTTGATCCTACCAGGTTACTCGCAAGTGGAAGAAGCAAATACAATCCGGTTGCTGACAATGGAACAAAGGAAGGCAGGGCCCTGAACCGTCGTATTCAGATCGTTCTGAATCCCGATCTGGCTAAACTATGGGACATGATGGAAAATAATTAGAATATTTGAAAGGGAAAAAACTTTAAAGAACATATTTTGAGCGCTTCCTGTCAATGCGGGAAGCGCTTTTTTTGTGCTAATATTGTTCCATCCGGATTTAAATCTGTTCTTCCAGAATTATGCGATTGAAAAGAAATATCACTGTTTTTTCTGTAATGGTATTTATCGGATTGGGGACCTTTCTGGTTCAGCAATGCAAACCCGGCGCATCCTCGAAGCCTGAAGAAACAGGTACCAATTCCTTTGTTGGAGACAACCAATGTAAAACCTGTCATGCCAATGAATATAGTGCATGGTCCGGTTCAGGACATTTTAAAGCCATGATGCCGGCGAATGATTCTTCCGTATCCGGTGACTTTAACAATAAAACCCTAGTGGCGGAAGGTGTATCCAGCCGATTTTACAAAAAAGACGGGAAATATTTTATAAATACAGAAGGGGAGGACGGCAGAAATCATGATTTTGAAGTGAAATACACATTTGGATATTATCCTCTGCAACAATATCTCGTAGAATTTCCCGACGGCAAAATGCAGGCCACCCGGGCCAGCTGGGATCTCATAAATAAAAAATGGTATAACCAGTATGCCGGTCAGAAAATTCCAGCCCATAACTGGCTGCACTGGACGGGCAATGCACAAAACTGGAATACCATGTGTGCCAGTTGTCACAGTACCAACCTGCAAAAAAACTACAATGCAGAAACGGACAGCTATCACACCACCTATAGTTCAATTAATGTAAGCTGCGAAACCTGTCATGGGGCCGGCCA
>Ga0157376_10002322_pt1 | contig 12857 bp, 8 predicted proteins | sample M45metaG_FD_121801 | JGI IMG/M metagenome (GOLD analysis project Ga0157376, IMG submission 121801) | Miscanthus rhizosphere microbial communities from Kellogg Biological Station, Michigan, USA - M4-5 metaG | ecosystem: Host-associated > Plants > Roots > Rhizosphere > Soil | place: USA: Michigan... | reverse complement strand
TTCTTCGGTGATGGTTTCGGTGGGGCGACCACAATCCGGGCAATTGTCACCGGGCTTGGCGTCGCTCACAAAAGCGTTGTCGAAAATGCAGTATTGGCCGGTGTAGTGGCCCTTATAGACGTAGCCATTTTCTTTGCACAGCTTGAACAGCCATTGCACGGAGCGCACGTGTTGCAGATCGGTGGTGCGCACAAATTCGTCGGCGGTCAGGCCCAGTTCCTCCCACAGCGCGCGCCAGGCGGTAGCCATTTTCGCCACGAACTCGGATTCCGGGATGCCGGCGTTCTTTGCGGCGCGCTCCACGTTGACGCCGTGCTCGTCGGTGCCGGTGGTCATCACCACTTCGTAGCCGCGCATGCGTTTGAAGCGGCGAATCACATCGGCGACCACCGTCGTGTAGGTGTGGCCGATGTGTGGCAAGCCGTTGGTGTAGTAAATCGGCGTGGTCAGATAGAATTTTGGTTTGGTGGGCATTGGAAAGTCTTCAGGAATCGGTTCCCAGTTCTAGAAAATAGCAAACGCGTCGGATCAAGAGCCCCCATTGTACGCGCGGAGTGCATCGCTTATCACCCGCTGCAGCGGAACGTTTTTTTCCACCGCCAGCTTGCGGCAATCATCGTATTCCGGAGCCACGTGCAAGATTCGGCCGTTCACACGAGAAAGCTTCACGCGCACATCGCCGAACTGCGTGTGTACGTTGACCGATTCCCGCGGCAGAATACGTCGCTGCGCTTGATAGCTGCGCACACCGAACGTGGTGGTCTCGGCAAAAATCAATGACATGAGTGCATTTGTGTCGGAAGGCTTGCACAAAACCGTCAGTAGTACGCCGGGGCGATTTTTTTTCATCTGGACGGGCGTGGTGTAGACGTCGAGCGCGCCGGCCGCTAGCGCCTTTTCCAGAAAATAGCCGTAGATCTGGGGATTCATGTCGTCGAGATTGGCTTCGACGACCGAGATTTCTTCGTCGAATCCGGCGACGACTTTTTCAGCGGTTTCGCCAATCATGATGCGGACTTCGTTTGGCTGGCCCTCCAGGTCCGCGCTGCCTGCACCATAGCCAATCGCGGAAACGCTCATTGTGGGCTGTGGACCGAAATTATCGCAAAGCGTAGATACGATTGCCGCGCCGGTCGGCGTGACCAACTCTTCCTGCACACCGTTCGAGTAGGTCGGTTTGCCTTGCAGTAATTTCGCAGTGGCGGGAGCGGGCACCGGCAACACTCCGTGCGCCATTTTTGCCGTGCCGCCACCAACGTTCAGCGGAGAGCACGCAAATTTCTGAATGCCCAACGCGTCGAAACCAATGCACGCACCGACGATGTCCACCATCGCATCCACTGCGCCGACTTCGTGAAAATGAATTTTCTCCAGCGGAACGTCGTGCACTGAAGCTTCGGCTTCGCCAAGTCTACGAAAAATGGCCGAAGCATTTCTTCTGACCGATTCACAAAGCTGCGAATGTTCCAGAATTTCCAAAATAGCCGAGAGGCTGCGGTGCTTCGATTGATCATCGGTCGCGACGCGCACATAAGTCGCTGACATTCCATTTTTCCAAACTTTCTCGGAAGAAATAGTCCAGCCCGGAACTGGTAATCCTGCTAAGCCGGAGCGCAACCGTTCCAGTTCGCAACCGGCATCCACCAGCGCGCCGAGCGCCATGTCGCCGCTAATTCCGCTAAAGCAATCAAAATAAGCTAGTTTCATGGAAATTCGCCGTTCGATTGATACTATCGGCGCAAGCTGGCACTGTCAAACTAACGGGCAAATAGCGATTCAATCGTTGGGCCAGAAACCATCTGCGACGGCAAAGTTACGGAGGATTGTCGAGGAATCGAGCGACTCTACTTTTGCTGGGAAGATGATTTTTGGCAACTTCACATTCGGCCACGCTGCTGCGGTTAAGGTCGTGGATATTTATCCGGATTCTACGCGCACGGATTATATTTTCACCGCAAAAGCTGCTGCAGGGATGGAAAATCGTGAACAAGAATTTCACTTTCGAAAAACATACCACGGTAGCGGCCGAGCGCGGACCTATTCGGCATCGCGATTGGTGACGGTGACTCGGAAGACCGGCTTGGCTTTTTCCGCCGCTTCGATGTCGTACGTTTGCGAGATTTTAGACGAATCGTAATCGCGCCATAGCCAGATCATTTCTGCCGGAAATTCCGCGGCGCCGTGCGCGGAATTGTGAGTTCCCTTCCCGAAGCTGAAATGAAAGTCGTAATTCTGCGCTTTCAGAGCTTTGGCCATGCGCAGATTCGCCAGCGGCCAGTTGCCGTAACGCAAATCCAAATCTTCGGAACCGTCCTGCAGCCATACCCGAATGTTGCGTTTTGGCTCGCGAAGAATCTTGTCCGGAAAGTCCTGGCCGCCATCGAGAACCGCGGGATCTTCCTTCCACTGAATCGCGGAAAAGCTGCCGATCCAGGAAATGACCCGGCTGAATTGATCGGGCGCTTGCCAAGCGGCGTTGAACGCAGCGATCCCGCCGGAGGATAGACCGGTGATGGCGCGGCTATAGGCGTCTTTGCGCAGGTTGTATTTGGCGCCAACTTCAGGAAGGATTTCGTCGCCAAGAAAGCGGACGTAGCGGTTGCTCACCGTGTCATACAACGTACTGCGCATGGAGTCCTTCATGGTACGATTCCACTCGTCGGAATATTTCTTCACTTGCACGTAGCTGAGACTACCGGGCGAATCGGAAATGTCTCCGGGGTTGATGAACACGCAGATCATCACCGGTATCCTTTTTTGCGCGATCAGATTGTCGATCACATTCAGAGCGGGATTGTTGCCGTTGCGATCCATGTACCATTGGCCGTCCTGAAAAACCATTAACGCGGCGGGTGTATCGGATTTATATTGCGCTGGGACGTAAATCCAGTAGTCGGACTTCATGCCGTCGTAGATTTTGCTGGTGTGCGTGATTTTTGCGGAGAGCGTGCCGGAAGGCACGCCATCCTGAAGGTACGACATCGGACCGAATGCTGGAACATCCACTTTGCCGCCGAATTTTTCTCCGTTGATTAGGTAGGAGAACGAATGGAGTTTGCCAACTGGTTCGATCCGAGCGGTGGCGAACCAAATGTCGGAGGCCACTAGCGATTGCATTTGTGGGCCAGGACCGGCGTCAATTATTAGCTGTGGTTTTGAGTTCGTTGCCACCGCAAAGAAAAAATCTTTGCCGCGACCGGCCCAGGCAGTGCCCTCTTTAAGATCTTTGGCGTCGAAGGTCGCGGTGATTGCGTCATGCAAGGGTGGTCCTGGCGTTTTTGCCAGTTCGATCAACTGAGTGGCGTTGGATTTTTCCGCGCCGCGTACGGGCGCAGCGGAGCTTGCTAGCACAACTGTCAACGCGGCTGCGGCGATGTGCGTTGAAATGCATACCCGATTCTTCATGGAACGCTCCGATAAGGTGGCGATAGTATCGGCGGAAGCGCATGCTGTCAAACATCCAGGTTTTGACCGCTGAAATGGCGGCCCCTATACTTACTGATTGCCGAATTCGAGCGAGAAGGACTAAATCTACTTGTATCTAAATTTGATCAGGGCAGTGCGGAAGGCGTTAGCCGCACACATCCTGGAAAAATACGGAGTTGAGCTTTCTGTGACGTTGGAGAAGCCGCCCAAGCTGGAATTGGGAGAAGCGGCTTCGCCGGTATGTTTTGAATTGGCGAAACGGCTGAAGCGTGCGCCGCGGCAGATTGCGCAGGAGATTGCCGCGACCGTTCCGCTGGTTCCAGGAGTTGCACGAATCGAAGTTGCGGGCGCTGGATACTTAAATTTGTTTTTTGACCGAGCAGCATTCTGGCAACAGTTGACAGACGCACACGCCGAGGCGACAACTGCATCCACGAAGTCCGAAAAAGTCATTGTCGAGCACACTAGCATCAATCCCAATAAAGCGGCGCACATTGGGCACATGCGCAACGCGGTGCTGGGCGACACCATCGCACGGATTTTGCGCGACGCCGGCGAACGGGTGCAGGTTCAGAACTACATTGACAATACCGGAGTGCAGGTGGCCGACGTGGTGATCGGATTTCAGCACATGGAAAAGAAATCCGCGGCTGAAGTTCGCGCCATGGCTTCGCAGCCAGGCTTCGATTATTTGTGTTGGGACTTGTACGCGAAGGTGACGCAATTTTACGAGCAGGATAGCGCGAAGAACGCCGCATTGCGCGGCGCCACCTTGAAATCGATCGAAGAGGGCCACGGCGAAGCCGCGGAGATGGGCACAATTATCGCCGATGCGATTGTCGGATTTCATTTGCGAACCATGAAGCGCTTGGGGATTTCGTACGAATTGCTGGCGCGGGAAAGCGAAATTCTGCATTTGAAATTCTGGGACGCGGCATTTGCGAAGTTGAAAGAAGCAGGAGCGATTCAGTTGGCGACCGGCGGGAAGCTGGCGGGTTGCTGGATCATGCCCGCGGAAAAAGACCGAAGGCTTAATACAGAGAACACCGAGGGCACAGACAACACGGAGCAGCCGGCAGAAAAAGACGAAGAGAATATGCAGGACAAGATTATAGTGCGCTCGAATGGCACGGTAACCTACGTCGGAAAAGATATTGCCTATCAGCTGTGGAAGTTTGGGCTGCTGGGAAAAGATTTTCATTTCAAGCGATGGCTGGATGCCCCTGTGGGCGAGACGGTTTGGACCACCACCACCGATGCAGATGACCCGACAGCGCCGCATTTTGGCGAAGCGGCCGCGCGCGTTTACAACGTGATCGATACGCGACAATCGTATTTGCAGGATGTGGTAGCGCAGGGCTTACGGGGACTTGGCCACGGGGAAGCGGCCGCGAACTCAATTCACTTTTCGTACGAGATTGTGGCGTTGACACCGCGCTGCGCTGCGGAACTTGGCTATCAGTTCAATCCTGAGGACGCAAAGAAACCGTATGTAGAAGTAAGCGGGCGCAAGGGGCTGGGCGTCAAAGCCGACGATCTGATTACCAAGCTGGAAGAAGCGACGCTGGCGGAAGTGAGCAAGCGTCACTTGGACATGGCTGCGATAGAGCAAAAAGCGACCGCGCACGCGATCGCGGTCGGTGCGCTGCGATTTTTTCTGCTGAAGTTTACGCGCACAACGATCATTGCTTTTGACTTCGAAGATGCATTGAGTTTCGAAGGCGAAACCGGACCGTATTGCCAGTATGCTGTGGTGCGGATTCGCGGGATTCGCCGCAAGGGAACGGAAGCAGGCGGCGGCAAAGTGGGCGCGGCGGCTGCGGCCAAATGTTTGACCGGAGCGGAAGGAGCGGGGCTCTGGGAGTTGCTGTTACAGGCCGGGATGTTGGACTTTGCGAGCGATGCAGCAATTGGAGCTCAGGAGCCGGCTTTTGTGGCCAAGTATGCGTTTCAGTTGGCGCAAGCATTTAACAATTTTTATCACAAGCACCACATCCTGTCGGAGGCGGACGCAGAGAAGCGCGGATTCTTACTGGGATTGAGCGAGGTGGTGGAACGGCAACTGGTGAAGGCGTTGTCATTACTTGGCATCGTGGCGCCGGAGAGAATGTAAGGCACTAGCCTCCGATCTGGAACAAGACTAGCGTCGATCAGTGTTTCCCCTGGTTGCAGAATCGCCTTTGAAGCCACAAGAAGGGAGCAGCAGAGCTGCTCTTGTACACGAATTTCAAGGACCGTTCTGCGCTGCTGCTGCGGGCGTCGCTCTGCGCTAGCAAAAAAAACCTGCCTAGAAAGACTGGACTAGGTGGACTAGGGTGCGCAGGGCTACTCCGGTTGGGCCTTTGGCCAGCCAGGGCTTGGCGTCGTCATTCCAGGCTGTGCCGGCGATGTCGAGGTGAATCCAGGGAGTGTCGCCTGCGAATTCGCGGATGAACCAGGCGCCGGTGATGGAGCCGCCACCTTTGCCGCTGCCGATGTTTTGAATGTCGGCGAAGCTGCCCTTGATGAATTCACGATACTCGTCGTCCATGGGCATCTGCCACATTTTCTCCCCGGTGGCTTTGGCGCTGGCGAGCAGTTTGTCGGTCCAAGGCTGGTCGGAACCGAATACACCGACGTTGATGTTGGCGAGAGCGACGACGATCGCGCCGGTAAGCGTGGCGGCGTCGACGATGTGCGTGACGCCCAGCTGTTTGGCGTAGTGAACGGCGTCGGCGAGGATCAGACGGCCTTCGGCGTCGGTATTGAGGACTTCGATGGTCTTACCGGACATGGAGGTCTGAATGTCACCTGGCTTTTGGGCTTTGCCGCCGGGCATGTTTTCAGTGGATGGAACTACGCAAATTACTTTTACGTTGGGCTTGAGAGCGGCGAGCGCGCGAATGGCCCCAAGCATCGTGGCGCCGCCCGCCATGTCGTATTTCATTTTTTCCATGCCATCGGCGGGCTTGATGGAGATGCCGCCCGTGTCAAAGGTGACGGCTTTGCCGACCAATCCGATAACCGGAGCATCGGGCTTGGCGTTGGTGGGCGTGTAGGTGATGACAATCATGCGCGGCGGTTCGGCGCTGCCTTGCGCGACGCTGAGTAGAGCGCCCATTTTTAGTTCGGCGATTCTCTTTTCGTCCAGAATGTCGACGGCTAGGCCGGCTTCCTTGGCCATGACCTGGGCTTTCTCGGCGAGGACGCGAGGAGTAAGAACGTTGGAAGGCTCATTGACAAGGTCCCGCGTGAAATTCTGAGATTCGGCGATCACTTTTCCAACGGCCAGCCCCTTTTCCGCGGCGGCTTTTTCTGAATCGGAGTAACCAGTGAGGACGACCGAGTGGATTTCCTTGCCGTTCTTTTTTTCGGTTTTGTATTTGTCAGTTTCGAAATTGGCGGTGATGAAACCTTCGGCGAGAGCCTGAGCGTTGTCGCCAATGGCCGCGCCTTCACGAATCAGGAAGGCAAAATTCTTGACGGACCGAGACTTCAAGTAGCGCAGAGCGGCACCGGCAATTCGGCGGAGGATGGCGCCGGTAAATTGTTCGCGCTTCCCTGCCCCGACCAGGAGCAAGCGGGAGGCTTTGAGACCGCCAGGTGCATGAATCAGAGTGAACTCGAGCGTTTTGCCGGTGGCTTCACCACTGCCGGCAATTCTCTTAAGCAATCCATTGGCGGAAGAATCGATTTCAGCGAGGCGGCCTTGGATAGGGTCGGGTTCATCAAAAATGTAGGTAACCAGCGCTTCGGCTTCGAGAAATGCAAACGGCCTGGTGTCTAGAGTCAGTTGCAGGTTCGTTTTATCCATAAAGGGCTTATCGCCTCCGGTTGCGATACATTGCAGTTTCCGCTTCCCTGCGGGCTTCCTTGTCGCGTTCGTTCTGGCGGCGGTCCCAAGTCTTCTTGCCCTGAGCCAGAGCGATTTCGCATTTGGCGATGCCATCGCGGAAGTAAATCCGCAAGGGAATGACGGTTAAACCTTTGGATTCGCTGCGGCCAGCCCACTTGGCGATTTCGTTTTTGTGGAGAAGGAGCTTGCGATTGCCAAGAGGCTCGTGGTTCCAAGGGCCACCGGCCATATATTGGGCGATATGGGCGTTAACCAGCCAGGGACCAGTGGATTTGAAGTCCACGAAAGCATCGCGAATGTTGGCTTTGCCTTCGCGTAAGGCTTTAACTTCGGTGCCGTGAAGCACGATTCCAGCTTCCATACGCTCTAGAAGTGTGTAGTTATAGCTGGCGGCGCGGTTTTGGGCGACGATGAGTTCGCCGGACTTATTGGTGGAGCGCGCTTGCGTTTTGGTCGGCTTGGCCACAGCTCTCCACTATAACATTAGATGAAAAGGGCGTTACTGAATGCGCCACCACCAACCCCAGACTTCTTGTGAGTCCTCTAAGCCTAATGTTAGAGTAAACGAGGTTGCCGTCGAGGTGTGACGACGTCACGGAGCGTGCATGCGGAGCAGGTGGAGACTCATTGTTTGCATAGGAGCCGGTCTGCTCGCTTCGGGCTGCCCAAAAAGCAGCCAGCACTATAGTGCCGGGCAAAAAGCTGAAGATATTCAGGATTACGACACGGCCCTCCAGCTTTACCAAGAAGCGCTGGCCGCCGACCCTAAGAACGCCAATTACCGAATCAAAGTAAACCAATTGCGGTTTGAGGCTAGCGAATCGCACGTTAAAAAGGGGGTAGCGCTGCGCGAAAAGGGCGACTTACAGGCAGCGGCAGCGGAATTCCAGCGTGCTTCGACCATTGATCCTTCCAGCCCGGTGGCGACGCAGGAATTGAAACGAACCATCGAGCAGATGAACGAACTGGCGCACAAGCAGGACGAAATGGCGTCCGGGACCGAAGATTTGGAAGGCAACGAGCTGGCGTCGGCGCCGCCGGAACTGAAACCACTGCCCAATACTCCGGTCAGCTTGAAAATGGTGAACGACGTAAAAATCATTTTTGACACCATTGGAAAGATCTCGGGCGTGACGGTGACCTACGACCCAGACTTCCCCGCGCGGCGCATCAGCGTGGACTTGAATAATCTAACGCTACAGCAAGCGCTGGACATCGTGTGCATGCAGAGCAAGACGTTCTGGAAACCGATCACTGAAAATATTATTTTTATTGCGCAGGACACCACGCAAAAGCACAAGGACTACGACGAACAACTGGTGGAGACTTTTTACCTGTCGAACACCGTGCAGTCGCAGGATTTGACGGAAATCGCCAACGGCTTGCGCCAGGTGCTGAACCTAACCAAGGTACAGCAGCTGAATTCGCAAAATGCGATTATCGTGCGGGATACTCCAGACAAGCTGGCCATCGCGCGAAAATTGCTGAAGGATATCGATAAGGCTAAGCCGGAAGTGGTGGTGCAAGTGGAAGTGCTTTCGGCGAGTACCGAGCGGTTACGGGATTTGGGCGTGCTGCCAGGGCAATCGGCTTCGCTGACGTTCGCGCCCCAGGGAACGACGACGAACTCCTCCGGATCGAGCACGGGAACTAACACCCCGACGGGAATTCCGTTGAATGCCGGAATCAGTAGCGCCGACTATACGGTGACGTTGCCGGGCGCCACGGCCAATTTCCTGCTGACGGATACAGCGACAAAAATTATTCAGAATCCGGAAATTCGGTCAATCGACGGACAGCCGGCCAAATTACGGGTTGGCAGCCGGGTGCCGATCGCCACGGGTAGCTTCCAGGCCGGCGTGGGCGTTGGAACAGCCTCGGTTAACCCGTTGGTGAATACTCAATTTACGTATTTGGATGTCGGCGTGAATGTGGACATTACGCCGCGGGTACACCCCAATCACGAAGTCAGCCTGAAGGTAGCGATCGAAGTTTCACAGGTAACCGGAACTTCGACGATTGGCGGCATTCAGCAGCCGATCATCGGGCAACGAAAGATTGAGCACGACATCAGGCTACGCGAAGGCGAAGTAAACGTGCTGGGCGGACTCTTCGAACGGATCGACAGCAAAACGGTGAACGGCTGGCCCGGGCTGGCGCAAATTCCACTGATAAAGTATTTGACGGCGGACCACAAGAGCGACCGCCAAGAGAACGATGTGTTGATTGTGTTGATTCCACACATTGTGCGACTGCCGGATTGGACGCGCGGAAGTCTGAAGCCGATTTCGTCGGGCGTCGAGCAGAACATCAGTACCAGGCGGGAGAGCGATATTCGGACGCCCGCGGTCACCCCGAACCCTGCGCAGCAGCCACCTCTACAGCCGGCGCCGCCAGCACAACCGCCGGCGGCGGGCGCGAATTCGCCAGGAGCAGCCGCAAATGCGCAGAGCCCGCGACTGCGATTTGATCCTCAAGTGGTGAACCTTGCGCCGGGACAGACAGCAACACTGGGAATTTCAGTCGATAATGTGAACGATCTCTATTCGATTCCCATGATGCTGCAATACGACCCGGCGGTGATCAGCGTGGAAGAGGTGCAGCATGGCGGATTCCTCTCTAGTGGAAATCAGGAAATTGCCATTGTGCAGCGTGTGGACAAAGAACATGGACAGGCAATGATCGCGGCAACGCGCCAGCCAAATACTCCGGGAGTGAGCGGCAGCGGGACTTTGCTTGGAGTGGTGATTAAGGCTTTAGCGCCCGGGAACACCAACCTTTCGATTGTGCAGGTGAACGCGAAAGATTCGCAGCTGAAGCCGTTGGCACTGCTGACCGGCGAAGCGACGATTCAGGTGAAGCAGTAGGATTCGCTCGGCGCAGGGCGGGCCGGATGCGCTGGGAAGTTCCGACGATGATCCGATCAATACCAAATCGCGCAAAGCTACAGGCCGAAGCCGGAATGACCCTGCTGGAACTGATCATCGCGTGTTCAATCCTGATCATTCTGGCATCGGCGGCGCTGCCGATTGCACGCTATTCGATTATTCGCGGCAAAGAGAATGAGCTGCATCGGGATTTGCGGGAGATGCGCGATGCGATTGACCGGTACAAGGACACTGCGGACAAGAATCTGATCCGAGTGGAGGTGGGCAGCGAAGGATATCCCCCGGACCTGGAAACGCTGGTAAAGGGCGTGCAGGTTGGCGCGAGCGGCGATAAGAAGATCCGGTTTCTACGGAAGATTCCGGTGGACCCGATGACCGGGCAAGCGGAGTGGGGGCTGCGAGCGGTGCAAGACGATCCCGATTCGCAGAGCTGGGGCGGAAAAAACGTTTTCGACGTATATTCGAAGTCGCAAGCGGCGGCGATGGACGGAACCAAGTATTCGGACTGGTGAGTATGACGCCAAAGAACAATCACAATTCCCTACTGGTCGTTCGTGGAACGAAACTACGCTCGAAAGCAGGCGGATTTACGCTCATCGAATTGATGATCGTGATGACCATCATTCTGATTCTGATTGGAATTGCGGCGGGAAATTATTCAAGATCGGTTTTGCGCAGCAAAGAAACTGTTTTGAAACAGGATTTGCAAGAGATGCGCAAGGCCATCGATAACTACACGCTGGACAAGCAGGCTGCGCCGCAATCGCTGGACGATCTGGTGCCACAATATTTGCATCTCTTGCCGACCGATCCGATCACTAACAACAAGGATTGGGTGCCCGTGGTGGATTCAGTGGTGCTGACGCCAGATCAGGCGAGCTCCGGCGTGACGGATGTTCATTCGGCGTCGGACAAAGTTTCTCCGTTTGAAAACACTGCGTATAACACCTGGTAATTGACGTTCGCGGCGTAGGTTACTGCTCGATGATTGTGCCGTTATGCTGGTCGAGCTTTCAGGTTCCGCACCAGCATTTGGCCTGTCGGTAGGCATGGCTGCGATGGCGACACGGCAGTCGTTGGATTTGCGTTCGCTGGCAGAATCCATAGCTTTCACAATGAAGACTCCTGTAGGAGCTTTAAAGGCGCTTTTTGGTTAGTGCGGTCTCGGCTTTGTCTTTAAGCAGGTAAAAGCCATGATTGCCGGCCAAGTTTGGAGCCCCGAGTGGCGAGGCTGCGCGGGGAACGACGGCGAGAACCGCATTGTGCCCCGAAGGGCGCCCGTACTCAATATTCCCCTAATTCCCTCCTTTGGGTGAGCTTACACGGCCGGCTGGTGTCTGCGCTCCATTGGAATTCGACCGAAGAAATGAGAAAAGGCGAGTACCCACGGGCAAAGCATCAAGATATCCGAAGCTTAGGTGGCAGCGCGGTCGGCACCCACTGCTTCTGGAGCCGCTGTGTCTCGCAAGACGCCGGGGTTAACCGCGATGAACTCGTCTAGCACCCCTCTCTACCCTACGGGATTCTATGAGCGGAGCTCGTCGTTCCTCACATCCCATTGCTCCTAACAACGTGCAAGAGTGGGACGCCGCATCGAGACCTAACGACGCTACTTGTTCGGGTTCACGCGATGGCGAGCGGCTATGAGCGAAAATTGCTCGAGTGTGGGGTACTGACCCTGTTCGTCAGCTTTGCGATCGCCTGGCTTTAACTGCTGTACGGTGGTCTGCGCGGGAAGTGAGCCCTTGAAGTATTTCTTGTAAATGTTTCCGAATTGCGGCGCCTCCGTTAGATCATCCAGATAGATAGTGGTGGAGACTACCTGATCGAAGTTCATGTCGGCCTCTTCGAGATTATCGAGAAGGTTGCGCATGGTTTGGCGCGTCTGGTCTGTGGTTGACGAGAAGTAGACGCCGCCATTGGGCCCCGGAATAAAACCGCTCTTGGCAGAGCAATACAAAGTGTCACCCGCGAAAACACATGGGCTGGCGGTCGGGCTGGGTGCCATATTTTTCGGACGGATTGCCTTACGTCGCGTGAGGTCGCGCACGGCGACTCCGGTATAAGCAATGTGCGCGGATTCAGGAAGACTTGCGACTTCGATCGTGGCGCGAGCCGGAGTATTTCCAAACTCGAAGCGCCGCGCGTAATGTTCATTCATGACCCGCATCGAAAGATCGGGGGTAAGGTAGGGATTCACAAAAACCATGTTGGCGTTGCTAAGCCCTGCCGCTTGTAGTACGGAAGCCAAACGATCGAGCGCCAGATCCACTTGGACTGCCGGATCCCTGGGAACGGTCCCGGTGGCGGGATCAATGCCCGGCATGGTGGAAATGAACAAACGATCGTGGGTCAACATTCCCGATGAATACGCTTTGCTCACGGGCCACCCGGGAACCGAAACAGATTTCTTTCCTTCTAGATCCCGCACGGCGACTGCAGTAATTTGTACAGGGGGGTCGGGAAGGCGCGCAACCCCGAGGACCGCCCGAGCCGGCGGATCTTTCTGAAAGTAGGAAGCGAAAACGTCATTCAACTCACGGTAGTGACTAGTGTCTTCGAGATAGACCTGGATATAAACGACGTGCTCGAGATTCAATCCGGCTGTTTCGACCTGATGCTTTACGTTGTCGAGAGACTGACGCACCTGGTCTGCGAAGATGCTTGGCGCTGTGTCGTCCGCGCGGCGCGGTCCTTGTCCGGAGATA
>Ga0157376_10002321_pt1 | contig 12858 bp, 10 predicted proteins | sample M45metaG_FD_121801 | JGI IMG/M metagenome (GOLD analysis project Ga0157376, IMG submission 121801) | Miscanthus rhizosphere microbial communities from Kellogg Biological Station, Michigan, USA - M4-5 metaG | ecosystem: Host-associated > Plants > Roots > Rhizosphere > Soil | place: USA: Michigan... | reverse complement strand
GCTCGCTGCTGTCGCCATCGCTTTGGCGCCTTGGGATTCCATACCGTCGACGGCCATGTCCGTAGTTCCACCGCAAGAGCGCTTCGCGCGCGTCGAGACGATCATGCGACAGCGCTGTGTCCCGTGCCACGCGCCCGCGCCGACCTTCGCCGGGCTCACCGCGCCGCCCAAAGGCGTCGTGCTCGACTCGCCCGAAAGCATTCTTGCGCAAGCGCAACCGACCCTCGTGCAACTCAGCACGCGGGTGATGCCGCTGGGCAATCTCACGCAAATGACCGAGGATGAACGCGCCGAGGTGATTGCCTGGCTATCCGACGGGGCCCCGCATTGACATGACCACCGCTGCTTCGCCACGTGACCTGATCGGCTACGGCCGCCGGCCGCCGCATCCGCGCTGGCCGGGCAATGCGCGCATCGCTGTGCAGTTCGTGCTCAATCACGAGGAAGGCGGCGAAAACAGCGTGCTCAATGGCGACGCGACTTCGGAGACATTTCTGTCCGAGATCATCGGCGCACAGGCGTTTCCCGCCCGCCACCTGAGCATGGAGTCGCTGTACGAATACGGATCGCGCGCGGGACTATGGCGCGTGCTGCGCGCATTCGAGACGCGCAAGCTGCCGCTGACGGTATTTGCCGTCGCGCAGGCGCTGCAGCAGCACCCAGAAGCGGTCGCGGCGTACCGCGAGTTCGGCCACGAAATTGCCTGCCACGGGCTGCGCTGGATCAGCTACCAGACCGTCGACGAGTCTACCGAACGCGCGCACATCGCCGAAGCGACGGCAATCCTGACGCGCCTTTTCGCTGGTGCGCCGCTCGGCTGGTACACCGGTCGCGACAGCCTGAACACGCGCCGTCTCGTCGTCGAACACGGCGGTTTCGTCTACGACGCGGATTCGTACGCGGACGACCTGCCCTACTGGCGGGAAGTCGAGATCGAACGCGCCGGAACAGCGGGGCGCGTGCCGCATCTCGTCGTGCCCTATACGCTCGACAGCAACGACATGCGTTTTGCGACCGTGCAGGGCTTCAACAGCGGCACACAGTTCTTCGACTACCTCAAGGATGCGTTCGACGTGCTGTACCGGGAAGGTGATCCGGCCGGCATGAATGCGCCGAAGATGCTGTCGGTCGGACTGCACGCGCGTATCATCGGCCGCCCGGCGCGAATCGCGGCTCTGGAGCGCTTCCTCGACTACGTGCTCGGGTTCGAACAGGTGTGGATCTGCCGCCGCATCGATATCGCGCGGCATTGGATCGCGCACCATCCCTTTGTGCGGAACGCCGCGCGGTGATCGCCCTGGCCCAACTCAACTCGACAGCGCCGGCGCAATTCGTCGACGCGCTCGGTGCAATATTCGAGCATTCCCCGTGGGTCGCCGAGCGCGTAGTCGCGCAGCGTCCATTCGGATCGGTGCTCGATCTGCATGCGGCGATGACCGGCGCGGTCGCCGCAGCAAGCGGCGACGAACAGTTGGCGCTTATCCGCGCGCACCCGGAACTCGCAGGCCGCGCCCGCGTGCGCTCCGGGTTGACCGCCGAATCGGCGCGCGAACAAAGCAGCGCGGGCCTCGATTCGTGCACGCCCGATGAGTTCTCGCGCCTGCACGAACTGAACAAGGCGTACGCCGAAGAATTCGGATTCCCGTTCATCCTGGCCGTGCGCGGCCTTGATCGCGCTTCGATCATCGCTGCGTTCGCCGCGCGCTTGCAGAACTCGGCCACTGCAGAACGGCGGGAGGCGTTGACGCAGATCGGCCGCATCGCCTGGTTCCGCCTCGCCGATGCCGTGAGCGAACCCGTCGGCGCGCGCATCATGGCAATGCACGTGCATCTCGCGAAGTTCAGCGACGAGGAGTCGGCGTTGACCTGCACGTACCTGCGTCCAGCCCACCGCGCAACGGCTGCCACAATCCGCGACTTCATGCTGGCGGCTGGCCTGGAAGTCGAAATCGATGCCGTCGGCAACGTCGTCGGCCGCTGGCGCTGCGGCAAGGCCGGCGCGAAAACGTTGATCACCGGATCGCACTACGACACGGTCATCAATGCCGGCAAATTCGATGGCCGCCTGGGCATCGTGCTGCCGATCGCCTGCGTCGCACATCTGCGCATGCAAGACGCCACGCTGCCGTTCGATCTCGAGATAGTCGCGTTCGCCGAAGAGGAAGGCGTGCGCTTCAAGTCGACGTTCCTCGGCAGCAGCGCGCTCGCCGGGTGTTTCGACGTGCAGGTGCTAGATCAGCTCGACGGCGATGGCACCAGCATGCGAGCGGCGATGCACGAGGCCGGGCAAGATCCGGCGGGGATCCCTGGCATCGCGCGCGATCCGCGCACGCTGGCCGGATACATCGAGGCGCACATCGAACAGGGGCCGGTGTTGCTCGATGCCGGCCGGCCTCTCGGCGTCGTTACCTCGATCGCCGGCAGCGTGCGCATGCTCGTGACGATCACCGGGCTCGCAGGCCACTCGGGCACGGTGCCGATGACTCTGCGCCGCGATGCGGCTGCCGCTGCAGCCGAAATCGTGCTCGCGGTCGAGAAACGTTGCTCGACCGCGCCAGGCCTGGTAGGGACCGTCGGCCGACTCGAAGTACCGGGCGGCGCGATCAACGTGATACCCGGCCGCTGCGAGTTGTCGATCGACATCCGTGCCGGCAACGATGCGCTGCGCGACAGCGCGGTCACCGATGTCCTCGCCGAAATCGAGCGCATTGGCGCGCGGCGCGGCGTCGGCATCGACGTCCGCCGTGTACTCGACGCGACTGCCGCTCCGTGCAATGCGGCGATGCAACGGCAAATTGCAGCCGCGATCACGCGCACGACCCGCGAGGCCTCGCCATTGCATCTGCCAAGCGGCGCCGGCCACGACGCAATGAAGATGGCCACGATCACGCCGGTGGGCATGCTGTTCGTGCGTTGCGGCAACGGCGGCATCAGCCATCATCCCGACGAGTCCCTTGACGCGGACGACGCCGCTATCGCCGCGCGCGCATTCACCGACTTTCTCCTGCACTTCGAGCCCGTGAACCCATGACTACCGATGCGCGCCATGACGCGATCAGCCGATTCGTCGACGAGCACTTTGCCGACGAGTGCAGCTTTCTTGCCGAACTCGTCAAGGTGCCGAGCGACAACCCGCCCGGCGACTGCGCCGCGCACGCGCGGCGCGCGAAGGAATTGCTCGGGGGACTTGGCCTGGAAGTCGAAGCCGATGCCGTGCCCGAGGCCGACGTGCGCGCGAACGGCATGATCTCGGCAACGAACCTGATCGTCCGCCAGCGTTTCGGCAACGGCGGGCCGGTGATCGCGCTGAACGCGCATGGCGACGTCGTGCCGCCCGGCGAGGGCTGGACGCACGATCCGTATGGCGCCGAGATCGTCAACGAGCCCGGCAAAGGCGCGACGATGTTCGGCCGCGGTATCGCCGTCAGCAAGTCCGACTTTGCAACCTATGCGTTCAGCCTGCTCGCGCTGCGCGCACTCGCGGCGACGGGCACGCCGCTGGACGGCGCCGTCGAACTGCATCTGACCTACGACGAAGAAGTCGGCGGCGAGATCGGACCACGCCGGCTGCTGGAACGCGGGCTGAGCAAACCCGATCTCGCCATCAGCGCCGGCTTTTCCTACGCCGTGACGACTGCGCACAACGGCTGCCTGCATCTCGAAGTCGTCGTGCGCGGACGCCAGGGCCATGCGGCGATGCCGGAGCGCGGCATCGATGCGCTGGCCGCGACGAACCAGATCCTGAGCGCGCTGTATGCGTCGCGCGACGCGCTGAAGTCGCGCACGTCGCAGACGGCGGGCATCACGCACCCGACCTTGAACGTCGGGTTGATCGAGGGCGGCATCAACACGAATGTCGTGCCGGACCGCGTCACGTTTCGCATCGATCGGCGCATCATTCCGGAAGAATCGCCGGCAGCAGCCGAAGCGGAGTTGCGCGCACTGATCGAGTCCGCCGCCGCAAAATGCGCGGGTGTCACGATCGAAATCCGCCGACTCCTGCTGTCGCTGCCACTGGTAAAGCTCCCGGGCGCCGAACGCCTGACACGCGTCCTGCAGTCGCGTGGCGAGGAATTCTTCGGCACGCCAATCGCCGAGCACGGCGTGCCCATCTACACCGACGCGCGCCACTACACGACTGCCGGAATCCCGACTGTCCTCTATGGCGCCGGCCCCCGTACGCTGGCCGAAGCGAATGGTCACGCGGCCGATGAGAAATTGCATCTGGAGGATCTGCGCCGCGCGACGAAGACGGTTGCGTCGGCACTGGCTGACCTCCTCGATGCAGGCAGCGCGACATAAGGCGCGGCGGAATCGTCAGGAAACAGTTCCAATGGGTGGTTCGACCAGCACGGCGCAGTCGAGCCAGCGCACGAGCGCCTTCGGGAACGCGAACCCGGGTTCAGCCTGCAAACCTGCCGTAATCGCCGCTTCGACGTCGGCGCCTTCGCGCAGTCGCGCGAGCGCGGCCAGTTCTCCGGCACTCGATGAAAGCACTTCGACGCGCCAGCGCGGACGCACGACCAGCGCAAGTTCGCTGCGATCGAGCGAGTCGGGCAATCCGACCGTTGCCTGCGGCTGATGCGCGAGCCAGATGCTCGCGACCGGAAATCCCGACCGCACCCAGGCGCAGGCCGGATGCAGCGCAAAGCGTGCCATCAGCAACTCGCCGGGCGGTAACGTGCCAATCCGCTCACGCGTCAGCGCTACCGGATCGGCGGCGTAATGGGCACCGTGGACGCTCCACTCGAGCAAGGCGACATCGCCGAGATAAGGCAGCGATCGAGTGTGTTCGAACGCGTCGATGAATTCGGCAAACCGCGCGCCGAACCGATTGAGGTCCCCGCTGACGCTTGGATGCGCGCGGCCATAGGCGCGGGCCAGTCCGCCAAAAAACTCATCGCCGACGAGCGCGCGTACGACAGGATAGGCGTTCGCAAGCGTCTTCTCCCAAGCGGCACTGACGTTGCCGCGATACAACGCCAGACGATCGAGCACGCGTGCATCGCGCCCAGCCAGCGCCGGCGCCAGGGCCGACGTTGCGCTCGGCTCGACCAGCGCCGCGGCGAAGTCGGCCTGAACGCGCTCAAGCTGCGCGGACATCGCTGCTCCTGCGCGCCGCGCAGCGCTGCCGCGCAATGGCCGCTTCGTCGATCAACACGTCGAGTTCGGGCACGTCGGTGTCCCACTCGATCAGGGTCGGAACACAGTCGCAATGCGCGATGGCTCGCTCGTACAGCGCCCACACGGCATCGCTGACGCGGGCGCCGTGATGATCGATCACCGCCAGCTCTGTCACGAGATGGCCGGCCAAGTGGATTTCGCCGACATGCTGGGGCGCAATCGCGTCGATCTGCGCCGCGGCATCGTCGCCATGATTGAGCTGGTTCACGTACAGGTTGTTCACGTCGAGCAGGATGCCGCAACCGCTGCGCCGCGCCAGTTCGTTGAGAAAACCGGCCTCGTCGTATTCGTCTCCGGCAAAGCGCACGTAGCTCGACACGTTCTCGATCAGCACGCGGCGCTGCAGTACATCCTGCATTTCGGCCACGCGGCCGCACATCAGCTCGAGAGCCTCCCGCGTCATCGGCAGCGGCAGCAAGTCGTTGAGAACTCGGCCGTCGACTGCGCCCCAGCACAGATGCTCGGAAACCAGCGACGGTTCGATGCGCCGCACCAACGCGGCCAGCCTTTGCAGATGCCCGGTCGAGTAGCCGGCCGCCGAGCCGAGCGCCAGACCGACCCCATGCAGGCTGAGCGGATAGCGTTCGCGCAGGCGACTCAGGACATGCAGGTCGTAACCGCCGTCACCAAAATAGTTTTCGCTGTGCGCCTCGAGCCAGTCGGTGCAGCGCTCGCGCGCGAGCAATTCGCGATAGTGCGGCGCGCGCAAGCCGATGCCCGTTCCTTCGAGGCGGCTGGCGCCGGCGCTCTGGCTGGACTGTTGAATGGCGCCTTTTTGCATTTGTATAGTCTATTCCGGATTGCTGCGGATCGCCCCGGAAGGACGCGGTGGGGGTGACGTCAATTGGAACGGAATTTCGATCCGAAACCGGACAGGCGACCTGTACGGGTCGCCGCCTGCGCACCGGTCTCGATACGCAGGCGGTTCCTGCACTTGTTTACTTCGCCGGCGGAGCGGATTTTCCGCCGAGCGACTCGCACGTGCCCTTGGCAACGTACTTCCAGTCGGTAGCCTGATTGTCAGCCTTGGCCTGCCCGGCGCAACCGTGCGAGCCGTTGCTCGAAGCGCAGTCGTTCTGACCGGCCTTGGCGATACCGAAGCACTTGTCTTGGTTGGCATGATCGTCGGCAGCCAGAGCCGAGGCGGAAACGGAGAACAGACCCGCAACGGCGGCGGCGATAAGGGCGTGACGCTTGTCCATCGTGAAGCTCCTCTTGGTTGAGAAATACTGGGGTTGCAGAAAAGTGGAAAAGTCGACTCGTAATCGTGCTGCATTGCCGGGGGATTCCATGTGCGTCCCCGCACCGACGGCGGCGGTTCACTCGTCGAGTGTGCGTTTGACGTGCCGCACTGGAAATCCTTACAGAGAGGTTACGACCATTGGGGACTAGGAACTAGGGGCCAGGGATCAGAAGAGCGCCGCTGCTCTCACTCGTCCCTCGCCCCTCGCCCCTGCCCTCCTGTAAGGAATTTCCGACCGCGCCGTCCAATTTTGCGAGCACTCACAACATCTGCGCGCGACGGGAGAGGGAACATCGCAATGTCGGAAAAAAGACCACATATCGTCATCGTCGGCGGCGGCTTTGCCGGCGCCAATCTCACGCGCCTGCTGCAAAAGCGTGCGAAGTTCGCCGACATCACGCTGGTGTCGGAGGAAAGCTATACCACATTCAACCCGATGCTTGCCGAAGTCGTCGGCGCAACGGTGTTTCCCGAGCACGTCGTGGCTCCGCTGCGCGCCACGGTCGGCCGCGCGCGCTTCGTCATGGGCACCGTCGGCAACGTCGATTTCGGCAGGAAGCGCCTCGTCTGCGACACGCTCAAGCGCGAGGTCGCGATCGAATACGATCATCTTGTGCTCGCATTCGGCAACCGTGCGCGCGTCGACCTGATCGCCGGCATGGCCGAGCATGCCGTCGTGCTCAAGACCGTCGGCGATGCGATGCACATCCGCAACCTGGTGCTGCGCCGGCTCGCCCAGATAGAGCTGGAAACCGATCCGGCGCTGCGCAAGTGCCTGGGTCACTTCGTCGTCGTCGGCGGCGGTTTCTCCGGCGTCGAAGTCGCGGGCGCCGTCGCCGACAGCCTGCGCGAGATTCGCCGCTACTATCCGCGCGTCGCTGCCGACGAACTCAAGGTCACGCTGCTGCAAAGCGTGGATCGCCTGCTCGTGGAGCTGCCCCCGTCGCTCGGCGAGGCGGCCGAGCGTTCGCTGACCCGGCGTGGCGTCGATGTCATGACGATGACCGGCGCATCGGCGGTCAGCGCGCGCGATGTGCGGCTAAACGACGGCCGGCTGCTGGCTGCCGCCACGACGATCTGCACGATCGGCACGATGCCCAATGCTCTGACCTCACGGCTTGCGTCGCTGCCGACGGAACGCGGCCGCATTGTTTGCCAGCCCGATCTGTCCGTTGCCGGTGCGGACGGCGTATGGGCTGTCGGCGACTGTGCCCTCGTGCGCAATGGCGATGACGGCCCCGCACCGCCGACCGCGCAATTCGCGATCGCCGAGGCCAGGCACTTGGCGAAGAATATCGTTGCCAAGTCGCTTGGACGCGCGACGCAGCCTTTCATGTACCGCGCACGCGGCATGATGGCGACGGTCGGGCACCTGAAAGGCGTTGCCAGCATTTTCGGCATCAGGCTGACTGGACTACCCGCGTGGATGCTCTGGCGCGCCTACTACCTGAGCCAGGTGCCGACGTTCGGCCGCAAGCTGCGCATCTTCGTCGAGTGGAGCTGGGGCATGTTCTTCCCGCCCGACATCACACATTTCCGCTTCACGCGCAGCCACGAGTTGCTCGACAGCGACAAGGAAGGGGTGATGCCGGGGCAGCAGGCCGCTACGTCAGCACTGCGCGCAATATAAAGCCTTCTGAGGTCCTCATTCCACCGAGGTGCAGGTCATCCGCGAAGTGCTGCTGATGGCGCAGCCGACCAAACAGTTCGCGCGGTAGACCAGGTCGGCGCACTGGCGGGTGTATCTTGCGAGCAACGCATCGTTATCGACGACGGGTACGGTCATTCCGTTCGATGGCGATGGACGGCGCACCAGGCGACAAATTTTTAGACGCGGATGGCGCGGATTCGAAGAGCAATTTCGCGGATAGATCAAAAGTCACCTTCGTGAGAGATGTCCTGCTCCATCCGCGTTGATCCGGGTTCATCCGCGGTAATCCGCGTCCAAAAAGAAAGCACATCGGGATAAGACCATGGCTACTACGAAGAAGAAGACATCGGTGACCCGGAAAGCGATCAACCTCGCCCTGCAGGGCGGCGGCGCCCACGGCGCGTTCGCCTGGGGCGCAATCGACACACTGCTGGCCGACGGCCGGATCGACATCGAGGCGATCAGCGCGACAAGCGCGGGCGCGATGAATGCCGTCGTGCTCGCCGATGCGTTGACCGACGGCGACCGCGACCACGCGCGCGCGCGCCTGACTGCGTTCTGGAAGGCAATTGCCGATGCCGGCGCAAAGTACAACCCGGTCAAACCGTTGCGCGACTGGACCGGGCGCGCCCTGCCGATCGAGCAGTCGCCGTTCTACTGGATGTTCGACACGATGATCCGTGTGTTTTCGCCGTACCAGCTCAATCCGATGAATTTCAACCCGCTGCGCGACGTGCTGAACCAGCATGTCGACTTCGAAAAGCTGCGTGGTACCAAAGGCATCAATGTGCACTTGTGCGCAACGAACGTCGAAACCGGCAGGGTGCGAATCTTCAACCGCAATGAACTGACGGCAGATACGGTGCTCGCCTCGGCCTGCTTGCCATTCTTGTTCCAGACGATCGAGATCGAGGGTTCGAACTACTGGGACGGCGGCTACATCGGCAACCCGGCGATCTTCCCGCTGATCTACGGCTCGAAGAGCTGCGACGTCGTGATCGTGCACATCAATCCGATCGTGCGCCACGGCGTGCCGAAAACCGCCCCTGAAATCCTCAATCGGATCAATGAGATCAGCTTCAATTCTTCCCTGATGCGTGAGATGCGCGCGATCGCCTTCGTGACCCGCCTGATCAGCCAGAAGAAGCTCAAGGCGTCCGAAATGAAGCAGATGCTGATCCACTCGATCCGCGACGACGAGGTCATGACGGCGCACTCGATCGCGTCGAAGATGAGTCCGGACTGGGAGTTTCTCTGTTCGCTCAGGGACAGTGGCAGTTCGGTGACCGAGCGCTGGATGCGTGCGCATTACCGCGACATCGGCGAACGATCGTCGGTCGATCTGGAGGCGGAGTTTTTGTAGGCGCGCTGATATTTATTGCTCGTCATTCCGGCGAAAGCCGGAATCCAGCTCCTTGCATTTGTTGCAGAGGCGCTGGTCCCGGCTTTCGCTTTGACGACGAGCAATTTTTTTCTCCCCTGTCATTTTTTTCGTTGTTGCTCTTCTCTCTGGAGAAATTGTCTGAACCGCAAACAGATCCTCGCCAGCCCCTCGATGCCGCTGGCAAACCCGAGCGTGCTGTATGATTATTTACGCGAAGGCGCGGCCGTCCAGGTTCCGGAACTCCGCGCGGCATGAGGAACGCATCGACTATGCTCCTGTTCTCCCGCTGCCGATGAACACGCGCGACGCCATCAACGCCGGAGTCCTTCTCGGCGTCGCCGCGGCAATGATCGGCGCAGTCTCGATGAGCGTGCGCCAAAACGGGCAGGGATCGATCGAGCGCGAGCGTTGCTACGGCATCACGAAGGCCGGCCAGAACGATTGTGCGAACGCCGTGCACTCGTGCGCGAAGCAGGCGAAGGTCGATTCGGATCAGCATGAATGGGTCGCCGTGCCGAAGGGCACATGTCAGCGCCTAGCTGGTGCAGTCCTGGAGGAGCGCGCACAGTGAGCGCGCCCGAAGCTTGCGCGCGCCAATGAGCAGAAGCGACGCCATTCGCGACCGCGCTGTACTCCTCCCCCTTCAAGGGGGAGGCCGGGTGGGGGATGGTGTTTGCGGCATCCTTTCCCGGAACTTGCGCTGCGATCAACACCATCCCCACCCAACCCTCCCCTTGAAGGGGAGGGCTTTCAAGAGCATCCGCTGCTTGTGGCGGCGGTTTGACTGACATGACGGTCCAGTTCGCTGCCCGACTACGCGCACTTGCCGGTGCAGCGACTCCACAGCTGCCGCGCGTGACCGAAGAAATCGCGCGCAGCCAGCGGGAATCGGAAATCTGGGTCAGCTGCGCGCAGATCGCCGTGATTGCGGCCGCACTGCTTGCCTACACGTTTACTCCACGCGGCTTCAGTCCCGATACGCCGATTGCGGCACTGCCGCTCGGCATCGCTGCACTGATCCTGCTGATCGCACTCCGGGCGTGGTTCGCATTCAGCGGCCAGCTGTCGCGGCCGGTTCTCGCCGCTTCGGTCGTCGCCGAGATGGTGGTTCTGCTCGGCCTTCTCTGGGGCTTCGCGCCGCAATACGAAACGACGCTGGCGATCGCGCTGAAGAACTCGCTGTTCATTGCGATCTTCGTGCTGATCGCGTTGCGCGCGTTGCGCTTCGAGCCGATCTGGGTCTGGCTGTCGGGCCTGACTGCGGCGCTCGGCTGGACGCTGCTCGCGATTTTCGCCTGGCGCGAAGCCGGCGCGAGCGGCCAGACGATGGACTTCGTCGTCGCCGCTACGACGGGGCGCATCGACGTGCACGACGAGATCATCCGCGTGGCCGTGATCCTGATCGTGACCGCCGTGCTCGCGACGGCGCTGACGCGCGCGCGCCTGACACTCGGGCGCGCCGTGCGGGCGAGCCAGTCGGCCGATGCGTTGTCGCGCTTCTTCGACAGCGAAGTCGCTGACCAGATAACGACGACCGACCTGGCGCCAATGGCCGGCCAGAGCGTGGCACGCGATGCTGCCATCATGTTCACGGACCTGCGCGGCTTCACGAAGGCCTCCGCAACGTTGTCCGCGGCGGATCTCATTGCGCTGATCGCCGAATACCAGAACGTCGTGTTGCCAGTCGTGCGCGCGCACGGCGGCAACATCGACAAGTTCATGGGCGACGGCATCCTCGCCAGCTTCGGGGCGGTGCGCGCATCGTCGACCTATGCCGCCGATGCGCTGCGCTGCATCGATGCGATCCTGGCGACCTCGCGCGCATGGGCACAGGATCGCCAGAATCGCGGCCTGCCGGCGCTCGGCATCGGCATCGGCGTCGCGCACGGTCCGCTCGTGTTCGGCATCATCGGAGTCGAACGCCGGCTCGAATACACGGTGATAGGCGAAACCGTCAACCTCGCGGCCAAGCTCGAAAAGCACAACAAGGCCGAAGCGGCGGCGGCCTGCGCACCGGCGAGTCTGATCGGACTGGCCTGTCGGCAGGATCCGGCGCTCACCACGAGCGGCTTGGAGATCCGCCGCGCCCGCGTCGTGGCCGGAACCGCCGAGCCGCTCGACCTCGCGGTTTGGCCGGCTGCCTGATCGCGGCGCTCGGGCGTTACGGAGAGCATCCGGCCGGCGTCGGCCCTGTGCGAGTCAGGCGTGAATTGCAGCTCTGGAAGGCGATGCTGACGCGACCAGCCTTCGATCAGAGACCTCTTCGCGGACGGCCATGCGCAGCGGCGCGCAGCCCAGTCGGATCGCGATGGCTCGAGCTCCATCCACTGTTCGAGCCGCCACTACGTTCGCGCAAGCAGAAGGAGCAAAAAAAAGGGCGCCATTGCGGCGCCCTTTGAAATCTAACTGGTCTCAGCCTCGGTTCAAGGTCCGTCGAAGCCGTCGGCGAACACCCGGTCGCTCTGGGTCTTCAATGTAATCGATCCACCGCCGCTTCTGAGCTGCGCGTCGCTGATCGTGATCGGCAGACTGAGTGTCGCGCCGATTGGTGTGCCGGGATCGATCGTCGCTTCGAACGAGAAGACGTTGTCGCCCGCGACCAGGTCGCCGTGCGTTCCGTCATCGTAGAACTGCTGCGGGGCTGCGCCACCGATTTGCGTCAGGTCGACTGTGACCACGAGGCCCGTGGACGTCGGATTGCTGCCTGGCGTTGCGACCGCCTGCAACAGTGCCGTATCGCCTGGAAGAGCCGAGACCGCGATGCCAGTCGCGTATGGCGCGTCCGAAGTCAGCACATTCACCGCCAGCGTCGCGTTCGCGTTGCGACCTTGCCCATCGGTCGCCACTGCAGGCATCAGCTTGATGCCTGCTGCCGTGTTGGCGTCGACAGTTGCGTCGTACGAGAACGTCAAGCCATCGCCATCATCGGCAAAAGCCTGCGTGGCGCTGCCTCCGATGGCCGTCAGATCGGCCGTGACCTGGACACCGCTGCTCACCGGATTGCTGCCCGGAACGATCGTGACGGACAGATGTGTCGGCCCACCGGCAACTACCGCCGACGGCGTGGCCGAAGCCGACGCAGTGAGTGCGGTCGGTGCCAGCACGGTCAGGCCGATGTTCGTCGTGCCCGTGCGCGCCTGGGCGTCGCTGATCGTGACTGCGAGGCTCTTCACACCCGGCAGCGTACCGACTGCGACTGGAGCGCTGAACGAGAACGTGCCGTCGCCACCGAGCGCGTCACCGTGCGTGCCGTCATCGAAGAACGCCTGGTTGGCGCCACCGCCGATGCCGCTCAGATCCGCCTTCACCGCCAATCCTGTGCTCGCTGGTCCGGTGCCCGGAGTGACGACAACCGTCAGCAGCGAGAACTCGGTCACCGAGACAGTCGCGGGAGTC
>Ga0157376_10002320_pt1 | contig 12859 bp, 15 predicted proteins | sample M45metaG_FD_121801 | JGI IMG/M metagenome (GOLD analysis project Ga0157376, IMG submission 121801) | Miscanthus rhizosphere microbial communities from Kellogg Biological Station, Michigan, USA - M4-5 metaG | ecosystem: Host-associated > Plants > Roots > Rhizosphere > Soil | place: USA: Michigan... | reverse complement strand
CGCGCCTGCCGAGCGTTGAATGAAATAGATCTTTTCGGCGTCTTCGGGTCGAGTCAACACCACACAGCCGCCCGTCGAATCGCTGTGACCATTCAAATACTTGGTCATGGAATGGACTACGATGTGCGCGCCTAGAGCGATCGGACTCTGCAGATAAGGACTGAGAAAAGTGTTGTCCACTACAAGCATTGCGTTGCGCTCGGTAGCCAGCTTGGCCATTGCAGCGATATCGGTGATCCGCAGTGTAGGGTTCGTCGGCGTCTCGATATACAGCATGCGTGTGTTGGCGCGCATCGCCGCCAGCACCAACTCCGGCGAAGATGTGTCCACGAAGCTGAATTCCAGTCCAAAGTGCACTAACAACTGCGTCGTAATTCGATACACGCCGCCGTATACCGCTTCTGACAGCACCACATGGTCTCCGGGGCGCAGCAGCCGAAACACGGAGTCAATCGCCGCCATTCCCGAAGTAAACACGTAAGCCGAGTGGCCGCCCTCAAGTTTCGCCAGCGTTTTTTCCAGCGCTTTGCGGTTGGGATGATTGGTTCGCGCGTAGTCAAACCCTTTATCCTTGCCGAGCTCTTCCTGCACGTAGGTGGAAGTCTGATAGATGGGAAGTACGACGGCCCCGGTAGCCGGATCAGGATCCTGCCCGACGTGAATGGCGTTTGTGGCGAAACCCATAACCATCTCCTTTAATTTCAGCGCTTGCCAGGTCCGGCGCAGAGACCGTGGGCTGGGCGGGGACATTCCCGACAGGCATCACACGACTCGATGAAAGCGGTGGAACAACAAAATGGGAGCGCGCCCCACGCAGGCGCAGCCAAAAGCATCCACAATTGGGATGCCAAACAGTCCAATCAAATTACAGGAGGGCCGTGGCGCCGTCAATTCGGCAATCCGACGTTTATCGGCCTTCGCCGCTTCCAAGTAAGCCATAAAGATCGGTAACGGAACGCTTGACGCAACCCGTCGTTTCCATGGACGATTGATGAGAGACAGGCCAATGGAAAGAATAATTTTCATTTCAGTTTTCTTACTGACGTTTTCCGGAGCAATTTTCGCACAACCGCAGGAAAAAAACGCCGCCCAGCCCGACGCTGTGGCTCCTCCCAAGAGACTGACCATCGAGGTCACCGGCGGAGACAAGAACGTCGCGGTGGAGAACGCTAGCGTCTATTTGAAATACGTCGAGGCGAAAAAACTTGCGAAGGACCATAAGTACGAATTGAATGTGAAAACAAATCGCGAGGGTGAAGCGCATATTCCCGATCCGCCGCTGGGAAAAGTGCTGATTCAAATTGTGGCGGATGGTTGGAAGACCTACGGAAAGTATTACGAGCTGACCGACCTCGGCCCAACGATCAAAATCCATTTGGACCGCCCAACCAAGTGGTATTAGTGTGCGCAGGAAAAAATGTGCAATAAGGATGCCCTGAAATTGTGCAAACCGCGTCAGCTTGTTGGAATACGTGGAGTTAGGTATGGCTCAGCGGCCCTTTTTCACAGAGTTATCCACACTTGTGTGCAAAACTTCACAGCAGAGAAATATTTGCCTGGAAGTTCGGCCGAAGTTGTGCTCAGCTGCGCAGAAAATTATCTGCCGCTGACAAATAAGTACTTAGGCAGCTGAAAAGGGATTTTCGCGATGGACGAGACGTTTGAAGGGCGGTTTGCGCAGGCTCAACTGCTGTGGGGAAACATTTCTGCGCGCCCGCTGCGAGCCACGCTGAACATTTTGGCCATCACCATCCAGGTGTTTCTGGTGCTGATGATTGTTGGGCTGACCACCGGCGTAGTTTCCGAATGGGGCAAGCGCGTGGAAGGCGTTGGCGCGGATATTTTGGTGCAGCCGCCCAACTCTTCGATGTTCATGGCATTTTCTCGGGCGGTACTGCCGCAATCGCTCACCGATAAAGTTTCCAAACTCCCAGGCGTCGACGAAGTCGCTCCTACCCTCACCCTGATGGACCAGAAGAATTTTGTACTGGTCTATGGCATTGACTATCCAAGGTTTAACGGACTTAGCCGCGGCTTCTTGTTTCGTGACGGGAAGCCGTTTGAAGGTCCGGACCAAGCCATTGCCGACGACATTGTGGCGCAATCGAAGCACCTAAAGGTCGGCGACAAAATTCTGCTGATGAATCACGAATTCACGCTCTGCGGAATCGTGGCGCACGGCAAAGGCGCGCGCTATTTTATCCCACTGCAGACCGCGCAGAAGATTGCCGGCGTCGAGGACCGCGTATCCATGTTGTACGTGCGCAGCAAAGGCGACGTCGAGACCGCCCGCGCTCAAATTTTGGCCGTGGCGCCGAATACCGGCGTGAAGTCCATGGCCGAATACACTACGCTTATGAACTCCTCCAACTTGCCGGAATTAAAGCCATTTATCCGCACCATGGTCGGCATTGGCATGGTCATCAGCTTTCTAGTGGTGCTGCTGAATATGCACACCATGGTGATGGAGCGAACCCGCGAAATCGGCATTCTGAAAGCTCTTGGCAGCTCGCGCTTTGATATCGTGAAGCTTTTGTTGGGAGAGACGCTGGTGCTGGCGCTACTCGGCGGAATCACCGGCATCGCGGTCACTTTTCTGGTGGAAGCGATCCTGCGGGAAACGACTCCCACGCTGCAAATCTTGATTACGCCCGGTTGGGTTGGCGGGGCCATTCTGCTGGCCGTTGCCGGCGCCGCGGCCGGGGCGGTTTACCCGGCGATGCGCGCCGCAAGTTACGACCCTGTCGTGGCACTGGCCTACGAGTAATGCTCGGGCTGACTTGTCACTGACAAGTTCGATTGCCAGTTTCCAAGTAAACTGATATTAGATGGAGTCCGCAGGAGTTGCGTTTGAGGCGCGTCCGCTCGTTGGTGATGAATCTCGTAGTATCGCCGTGAACGCGGGCGCGTACAGAAGGATGCAAGGAGAGATTCATGAAGCGCAAGATTTCATTGCTGCTGGCGATTCTGGCTTGTGCTGCGGGTGCTTCGGGAGTGTATGGACAATTTGGATTCACCGGCATCAAGCGGCCGAACATCGCCAACATTTTCCGACCAGTGCCTGGGGCGGGCGCCGCTTACGAAACGACCGACAAAGACGGAAGCAAATCCATCATGGAAATGTCCATCGTGGATTCGGAAATGGTGGGAACGCAGCAAGGCTATTGGATGGAGATTGGGCACTCCAGCCGGGAGTCCGACGGCATCAGGTATGGCAAAGTGCTGGTCACCCCGGCGGATTTTGCATTCCACAAGATAATCTTCGTGATGCCGGGCTCTACGCAACCGATGGAAATGGATATGGACGCCACAAAATCCCGCCGGGAGACCATGGACAAGAATTTGGAGAAATGGCATTCGGTCGGAACCGAATCGATTACTGTTCCAGCCGGGACTTTTTCCTGTGAACACTGGACCAAGGACGATGGCAAGGGCGATGTGTGGGTCAGTTCCAAGGTATCGCCGATGGGCATGGTGAAGTCGGTGGATAACGGCGAGACCATGGTGCTGACCAAGGTCATCACTAGCGCGAAGTCGCACATTACCGGTACGCCGGTCAAATTCGATCCGCAGATGATGCGCCAGCAGATGCAGATGAACAAGCCCAAGCCTTAACTATCGTTGGCGCGGGACAGCTCAACCGAATCGGCTAGAATGTGTGCGGGCGGCATGCCGCTCCGTTATTTTCTGTGCTCGGCCCTTACGGTGAGCGAGGAGCGGATGAGCGAAATTCGGATGGTGCCAGCGGGCGACAAGCACTACGAAGCCACGGTATTGGAGCGGCGCGAACTCTCGGAAGATTTGTGGCTGGTGAAAGTTGATCCGGGAGGCCCGTATCAGTTTAAGGCCGGGCAGTACGCCACGCTCGGCGTGGATCATGATGGCAAGCGCATCGAACGCCCCTACTCCATCGTTTCTTCGCCCTACGAAGAAGGCATGCTGGAATTCTTCGTGGAGCTGGTGCCGCAGGGCGAGCTGACTCCGCATCTCCACAAATTGCATCCCGGCGACAAACTGCTGTGCCGCAGGATTGCCAAAGGACGCTTTACGCTCGACTTACGCAGCGGCCATGACAATCATCTGCTTTTGGCAACGGTCACCGGCCTGGCGCCGTTTGTCAGCTATGCCCGTACGCTGTACAAAGACTGGAAAGCCGGCAACTCGCCCATGCCTGGCAATCACAAATTGTATTGCCTGCAGGGCGGCAGCCGTTCGTGGGAGTTCGGCTATCGCGACGAAATGGAAAGATACGCTGCCGAAGCGCCTTGGTTCAAATACGTCACTACGATCAGTCGCCCGTGGGAAGACGCCAACTGGAAGGGCGAAACCGGCCGCGTGGACGATCTGGTTCGCAAATACACCGATCTGTGGGGATTGAAGCCGGAAGATACAACCGCATACCTTTGCGGTCATCCAAGCATGGTGGAAAACGGACGCGGCATCCTGCAGCGCGCGGGATGGGCCAAGATCTCCATGTTTGAAGAGGTCTATTTTCAGCCGGCCAAGGAAGAGTAGCGCTGTACGGGCGAGATTTCAGACAAAGGTGCAGGAAGATTGTTTATACGCCGGGAGTGCTCGCGGCAATCTGTTCTGCGACGTCGTTTATCGTTCTGAGCGGAACGGTTACATGCACGTTTTCTTGAGGATTCACCACGTCAATTTGGATTTTGGTGCCCACGGTGCTCACTCGTACGTGGTCGTGGCCATCCTGCACCTCCACAAAAGTGGAGTCGGGATACTTGCGTAGTTCGCTGGAGAGCACCTGCACCACCGGCAGGAATTCGTTGGCGTGAAGCGCCGCTTCGCGGAAATGTTCCTTGGGCACAAAGTGCATGGCCATCGGAACTACCGCTGCCGGCGCCCACAGGTGCACGTGAGAGCCGCCGTCGCGATGTTCATCCACATCGACGCGGATGACTCCTTCGCGAAAAGTGTAAACGGTGGCGAAAATCATGGTGCTGGCAAATCCGAGTGCGAGTTTAGCGAGGATCATGCGCGTAGTTTTCCTTTCCGCTTAGTCCGAAATGTTTTTGGAGTCCAGCCAGATCCGTACCGTGTTGTCTTCGCTCTTTACTGAAACCAGTTCGGTGTCGCCATGTGCCGAAAGCGCGTGCAGCGCTGCCACCAGGTCCAGCTCGTCTTTCCCGGCGGAGAACAACGCGTCCACAACCTTCATCGGGACTTTCACTTCCACTTTGGACTTTTCCGTGGTCTTGCCGTTCTTGGAGTAAGAATTCTTTTCGGTGACATGGACGAACATATAGCCGCCCTGCTTGGCTACCCGCACATCGGCGTCAGTGCCTTGCACGGTGACGTATTCGCCGTCCTTGGAGGTGCGCACCGCGTCGAGCAGCGCCTTTACGTCCACGCAGTTCATATCGTGCTCGTCAAATCTCACTTTGCCGTTGTGCAAGCGATCTTTATTGATGGCCGGCAAGACTTTTTCGGCCATCTCCAGAGGTACGTTTACCCTGACGGTTTCGGTCCTGTCCTCGGAGCTGGTAACGCGCACGTGTAGCCAGCGATCGGAACTGCTGCTGCTGGATACGGTCACGTTTGCGGTCTTGTCCTGAGCGATGATTCCTGCCGGGGAAGCCAAAAGTGCAGTCACTGAAAGCAGAGCCGGGCCGATATAGCGGATCAAACGAGCTTGCATGGTGTAGTATCCCCGTTTCCTCGGTGGCCTTAGGCCGGTCACCGATTCCTTGTGGATAGTTACGGGCGGGCCCCGAGAAAAGTTCCGAGGGTGGCCTTAAATATGGCGAATTTTAGCTGGCCGGTATGGGTAAGACGGGCTTTGACCTGCATTCTGGCGGTCTGGTTGGGTGGGTCGGCGGTCGCCCAGGACGCGCCGGTGACCATCCGAGTGGACGCAACGGCCAGTGAGGGCGAACTTGGCCCAGTCTGGAGCTACTTTGGCTACGACGAGCCGAACTATACCTATGCCCCGAACGGCAAAAAGCTACTAAGCGAACTGCGCCAGCTGAGCCCTGCACCGGTTTATGTTCGGATGCACAACCTGCTGACCAGTGGAGACGGATCGGCTTCGCTGAAGTGGGGTTCGACCAACGCCTACACCGAGGATAGAGCGGGGAAACCCGTCTACGATTGGACGATCGTGGATCGGATTTTCGATGCACTTCGAGACGCGCGGATCACACCGTTGGTCGAACTTGGATTCATGCCGGAGGCACTGTCCACCCATCCCCAGCCTTACCGCCATGATTTTCCCAAGAGCAGCGTTTTTACCGGCTGGACCTATCCGCCAAAGGACTACTCCAAATGGGAGGAGTTGAACTACCGGTTGGCCAAGCATTTGCGGGAACGCTACGGCGACAAAGCAGTGAAGAGTTGGCTTTGGGAAGTCTGGAACGAGCCAGACATCGACTATTGGCGCGGTACTAGAGAAGAGTTTTTTAAACTTTATGACTACGCCGCAGCGGGAGTCTTGCGGGCCCTACCACAAGCGCGGATCGGCGGGCCGGATACCACCGGGGCCGCCGGTCAGAAGGCGCAGGAATTTTTGCGCGCGTTTTTGGAGCACTGCGCACGGGGTACTAACGCTGCCAGCGGAAAAGCGGGGGCGCCGCTGAGCTTCATCAGCTTCCATCCCAAAGGCGCGCCGCAATGGAAAGGCGATCACGTGCAGATGGGACTCGGCCGGCAGCTGTTATCAGTTCAAAAAGGATTTGCGGTGATTGCCGAATTTCCAGAGTGGCGAAAAACTCCGATTATTCTGGGTGAGTGGGATCCGGAAGGTTGCGCGGCATGCTCGGCAAAAAATCATCCGGAAAACGCCTATCGCAATGGCGAACTCTATGCCGCGTACACGGCCGAAGCATTCAATGACACTCTGGCTCTCGCCAACCACATGGGTGTGAACTTGCAGGGAGTGGTCAGCTGGTCATTTGAATTTGAAAATCAACCATATTTCGAAGGCTTTCGCGAACTGGCCACCAACGGAATCGACAAGCCGGTACTGAATACGTTTCGCATGCTAGGAATGCTCGGCTCGCAGCGAATCAAACTGACGAGCAGCGCAGCAGCAGCCTCACAATCTGTATTGAATCCCGGCGCCGCGATTGTCGAAGGCCTCGATGGCATGGCCACAAAAAGAGAAAGCGAAGTCGACGTGCTGTTGTGGAACTACAAGCAAGAGGACCTCCCAGGTGCCGCCGCGAGCGTGGTGTTGACGATTGCGGGCCTTCCGCCGTCCGTGAAATCAGCCCAGCTAGAGGAGTTTCGCGTCGACCACGACATGGGCAACGCGTACACGGCGTGGCAGAGAATGGGACGTCCCGAAAAACCAACCGGAGCGCAGTACTCTGAATTGGAGTCGGCCGGGAGGCTGACCATAGTCAAGCCACCGGAGTCGGTGACCGTAGAACAAGCCACGACTTCCCGACAACTTAAGTTGCCGCGGCAGGGACTAGTCCTGCTTCGATTGAAATGGTAAACCCGCAGCCGATCGGCGGTGTCTACGAAGAGCGAGCTACGACCCACAGCGTAATCGGCTCTATCGGCAAGAATAAATTCGAAATTCACCGGTAACCTTTCAAAGAAGTGCCACTCCCATGCAGTGAAGGACGAGGCCCACTGCGGCGCTCGCCTAAAACTGAACAGATCGGGATGGGAGATAGGTGATGATCCACATAAAGAATATGGCCTTAGTTGTGGCCGGACTGGCGAGCGCGCTGACTGTTGTGCCGTCGTCTGGTGCGCAGGAGGCCCTGAAACAGGAAGCAATGAAACAAGACGAAATGAAACATGGCATGAAACAGGACGGCATGAAGCAGGACGGCATGAAGCAGGACAGCATGATGCATGACGCCAAGGCCAAAACAGTGGCCACCGGAAAATTCCACAGCAAAGTACACAAGACCGAAGGCCGCGCAACGATATATCAGGAAGCCGAAGGTAAGCTGGTGTTGCGCCTCACCGGATTCAGCACTTCCAACGGTCCGGATGTGCACGTCATCCTGGTCTCGACCACCAACGCCGCCGATGACGCTAACTTCATGAAGAGCAACGCGGACAGAGTGGAACTCGGAGGGTTGAAGGGCAACCACGGCGATCAGAACTACGAAATTCCCGCCGGAACCGATTTGAACAAGTTCACTGCGGTATCCATTTACTGCGAGCGTTTCAGCGCCAACTTCGGCACTGCGCCGCTGGAGAAGTTTTAGGGAGAACGGTAACCGGGGCAGGCACAGGCTTGCCCTGTTTGGCCCGTCTGACGAACATCAGGAGAAAAGTAATGAGCGAAATTAAAAAAGGATTGAGCGCAAAAACAAAATTGATTCTGGCGGTAGTCGGTATTCCGGCCTTGGTGGCAGCTTGGTGGGCATTCCGTCCGGAAAAACTTTTCGTGAATGAACAAGTCAGCGAAGCACCTCCGGCGGGATTAAGTGGCGAACCCGAAGCGCTGTACATCGGACGGCTGGAAAGCAGAGCCCACCCTACCAATGGACGCGCCACGATTTACAAGTCCAGCGACAGCAAGCAATACTTGCGGCTGACCGATTTCAGCACCTCCAACGGCCCGGACGTGCACGTGGTTCTGGTCAAGGCATCCGACAAATCGCTGAGACAGGATATTACGACCTCCGAGCTGGAGCACGTCGAACTGGGAATGCTGAAAGGGAATCACGGCGATCAGAACTACCTTCTGCCGGGAGGCGCCGACCTGGAAAAATATCAGGCCGTGGCTATTTACTGCGAACGGTTCCATGCGGTGTTTGGTATAGCGAAGCTGGAAAAGTTTTGAGCGATTGAACTTGAAACGCGTCCGCCGGAATTTGCACGGCGGATTGCGTATTTATGTAGCGTTGGGAGTGGGGCTGAGTTGATGCGAAGTGAAGCCAGCAAAACGGCGATGGAGCGCGATGAACCGGAGTTGATTGCGCGTATCCTCGGTGGAGAAAAGGAACTCTTCCACGAGTTGATCCGGCCGTATGAGCGCATGGTGTTCATGACCTGTTTTTCGATCGTGAAGAATGAAACCGACGCCGAGGACTGCGCGCAGGATGCCATGGTCAATGCCTACCGGCATTTGAGCAAATTTCGCGGTGACTCCAGATTCAGCACATGGCTAACCACTATTGCGGTGAATGAAGCACGGCAAAGATTGCGCCGGCTGAAACGCTCCAAAGAAGATTCGCTGGACGAACCGATCGAAGGCCAGGAGCAGGAAATTTCTCCTGCGCCACTGACCGATTGGCGAGAAATTCCGCTGGAAGCACTGGAGCGCAAAGAATTGCGGGACGAGTTGCGCGAAGCGGTGGCCGAGTTGCCGGATATTTACCGGCAGATTTTTGTGTTACGGGATATCGACGAACTGAATGTGGCGGAAACCGCTGCAACTTTGGGAATCAACGAGAACATGGTGAAGGTAAGATTGCATCGCGCGCGCATGATGCTACAAAAACGATTGGCGCCGATTTTGAAAACGTCTGTTCCGGCGCGCAAAGGTTTTTGGGGGAGGATGCCATGGAACTGAAGTGCAAACACGTATGGGCACACATCTCCGAATATATTGATGACAGCGTGACGCCTGAACTACGCGCGGATATCGAGCGGCATTTGGAGCACTGCGAGATTTGTTCGGCAGTACTGGATTCAACGAGAAACATTCTGGTGTTGACCGCGGATGATCGTACCTTTGAGTTGCCGGTGGGATTCAGTAAGAGGTTGCATGAGCGGCTGGCGAAAGAGCTGACGTCGGATTCGAAAGCGAATCGTGAGTAGTGCATGGCTAGTGGTTGCGGATTATGGGATTGGATGGACGATGGGGTGAGTGATCCACTCGGCGGAGAGAAGAATCAAAGTCAAAATCGAAATTGCGATTTGAAAACGTTCGGAAAGTAGTTTGCTCTTGGTGATTGGTTTTTGGCGCCACTGCGCGGCGGGCTTGATGCGCAAGCTGCGGATTTTCCAAATCACAAAAAGATTCAACACCGAGCCGACTAGGGCGAAAATCATCATCGGAATGCGAATGGCATCTTGGTGAAATCCGCGCGCGGGATGATGAATGCCCGCGGCCGCTGCGAGTGCGCTGAGTCCGAGAGCGACGCGAATACTGCTGATAGCGATGACTGCGGTACACGCACTTTGTAGGGCCGCGAACAAAATTCCCGAAAAACCCAACATCTCAAGGCGCGAGAAAAGCGATTGTTTGGGCTCCGCCCCTGTTTCTGCCTCAGGCGAGTGTGCATCGCGAACCGAGTATTCGGCCATACTGGGGATTTTAGCGAACGGCACTGTTTCGCGTCCAACCAAGCGATTCGCGTTGGAGGTCCATGCGCAATCGCAAGTTGAGATCCGTTCGCCCTTCTTCGCGGATGCGCTTAGGATGACAACCCTGGAGGAGACACTAGGATTTTCTGGGGAATTTTGGCGGAATGGGTTTAGCGAGTTTGACGTGCCAGGGGAGTTTGCCGGAGTCGAGAATGTAGATGCCAACTTGGTTGGATTCGGAAGTGCCAAGCTGGCCGATCCAGGCGACGCGGAAACGGCCCTTGCCGTGCCAGCGGCGTTTAACTTCGATGATTTCTCCGGGAGCGGTGAGATAGGCCACGTTGTCGAGGCGCGCGCCGTCTTCGCTGATGTCCAGAGTGTACGAGCTTTGCGAAAAGGGATTGCCGTTGCGATCCTTGCCGCGAACGAAAACGCGAAGAGCTTCCGGAGCGCGGGGATTACGGCGCGTCTTGCGCCAGAAAGTGGTGACCGGTTTGGCGAAGGCGAGACCGATGTCGAATTTGCCGTCCGGCTGCGGGTCTTTGAAGACCACGCGGACTTCCTGCTCTTCCTTGGTGAATTTGTTGACGATGAAGAGATTTTCGCCAAGTTCGAGTGGAGTGGCCATGCGGACCAGCGCGCCATTGGTATTGAACATGAGGGTAGTGGTGTCTTCGTGAAATGTGCCGAAAGATTTGCTCCAGCCATAGACGCGCACGGGGGCATGGAAAGGTTTGCGTTCGCTGGAGCGATGCGGCTTGGCAGACTTGGGGGTGCAAGGCGGGGTGGAATTCTTGCTAGCGGATGACGACGGATTTTTCTCAACGCCTTCCAGGGGAAAACCTTGCTGGGCGCCGTGAGTGGGACATTCAAATTCAAAGGGAGCACCGCACAATTGCTCGAGCGACTCGATGCGATGGTGCACGGTGATCCAATCGTCGAAGTCGCCGTAGGGACAACGGACACGAAGAGAAAACGTTTTGGCTGTTCTGAGGACCATAAGGATTCTTTAGGTTTCATGTTACGCGCCTGGAGCAGGGAAGTGAGCCCGTCGGAACCAGGTGTAGCGGGAAAGTAATTGGGCGGCGGCTCGCGACGTCAGCGGTAATCTAGGCTTGCGGCTCGCGGAAGCTAATGAAAATGGCGCAAGGGTAAGGTAGCAACGGCTCGGGGCCGACGAGATCGCTTGCTACAGTGGAAAAGTTGAGACCGTGTATGTGTCTGATCCGGTGCGTGCGTGATGGAGCGAGTAATGGGGCGTTGTTGTCTTCCCCTGTGGGGAGCGGCGATAGCCCGCGACTCTTGCTGAGGTAGCCGCAGCACGCTCTCCGCTCCCTCCAGGAGGAACGCATGCCTTATTAAAGATAGCGGGATGGATGTGTATAAACGGGGTGCTGGCCATAGTTGTGTCCGACGTGGAAGTTGACGGCGAGGCTGGGAAAGCGTTGGGGTGACACTGCTGGCGTCGAGGGGCCATTTCCGTTGGTGAATATTGGTGAATATTAGAGATTGATTGCGACAATGGAGCGACGTGAGAGGAGTATGAAACGGGTGATGGTGGCGGTTGCGTGGTTAAGTTTGGAGTGGCGATGCCGCTGGTCAGCAGAATGGTTTGACCGATGATGCCCAGAACCGTAGTGTTAATTGGGAACTGTCGTCCCGGTTTCTTACCGGAATTCGGATAGCAGAATCGTTGCCGAGGATTAGGCTGTATCGATGGCTGGTGCAACGATTCCTTCACAGCGAATACTGATTTACTGTGAGAGTTCTAGAGCTTCGGTCCTCAACCCTCTCTGGCAGGCGGGCGCAGCTGCAGAGCAGCGGGCGCAGTATTGCTTGACCACGACGTCTGGCTTATCGAGCGGCACCCAAAGTGGGCAAGTGGAAACCTTGAGTTGATTGGAGATGGAAGTGAATCGAGACGAAGCCTGGAAGTTGGCGAAGGAGTGGGTTGCGGCTTGGAACTCGCATGATCTGGAATTGATCATGACCCACTATGAGGATGCGGTTGAGTTGACTTCACCGGTCGCGGCGCAGCTGTTGGGGATGGCTGAAGGCAAATTGGTTGGAAAGGTGAATTTGCGAGCGTACTTCAAGCGCGGGCTGGAAGCTTACCCGGAACTGCATTTTGAACTTGAGGATGTGCTGTGGGGCGTGAATAGCGTAGTGCTTTGCTATAAGAACCAAAAAGGGACGCGTTCGGCGGAATTTATGGACTTGTCGGCGAACGGAAAAGTGGTCCGGGTGGTGGCGAACTACAATGCGTAACGATTTGTAGGACTATCGCGACGGCAACGCTCAATGGTTGAAATGGGGATTCCGATGACCAGCCACAGCTGAGACCGGCGTCGTGCGGCACCGGCTGGGACACCTCTATCCTGTGTCTACCTTCCCAGTTTGTGTCGAAGGTCCATGGCTGCGCGGGCGAGAATGCCCAGAGCTGTGACGACAAGCGCCGAAGGAATCAGAGGCTTCTGTATGGCCGAAATGTTTCCCTCCTCCCGCCGGCCCTATCGCCATGAATATTCCGCCGAGCGAACCAGCAGCAAGGTCGGCGGCGAACACAACGCCGACGATGTCTAGAAAAAACCGAAACGGAGATATTGCCTCATTGCGTGACGCT
>Ga0157376_10002317_pt1 | contig 12862 bp, 11 predicted proteins | sample M45metaG_FD_121801 | JGI IMG/M metagenome (GOLD analysis project Ga0157376, IMG submission 121801) | Miscanthus rhizosphere microbial communities from Kellogg Biological Station, Michigan, USA - M4-5 metaG | ecosystem: Host-associated > Plants > Roots > Rhizosphere > Soil | place: USA: Michigan... | reverse complement strand
GTTCAATGCGCCGCCCGATACCGTAGCCGTGCAGTGCGCCGAGCGATTCCAACGTTTTAAGAATCATCAGAGCCAGAGTGCCCTGCCAGACATCTTTCTTTTCGCCCATGAGAAATCTCCGTCCGCTCGTATGGGAATCCAATAGCACTGTGGCACAGCTCCTATTGCATGGCAATAGGAAAGATGCTGACGGCGGCTACGGCATTGAGCGCGCTCCCGCAGCGCGGTGTCCTGCGGGCTGCAAACGGGCGCGCACGGTGGTACCTTGGGCTAGTAAGCAAGAGATTGTTCAGCGCGATCTTCTGCACCGGGAGGCCGGAATGTCGATTCGACCAGTGAAGCGACTGATCAAAGCAAAGCCAACGATGGAAGGCGCGGGAGTTCACCTGCGCCGCGCATTTGGATTTGGCAACACCTCGGAATTTGATCCTTTCCTGCTATTAGACGATTTTCGCAACGACGTGCCGGAAGATTATCTGAAGGGTTTTCCGTGGCATCCGCATCGCGGCATTGAAACCATCACTTACGTTTTGGCCGGAGAAGTCGATCACAGCGACAGCCTTGGAAACAAAGGCGCGATCTCTCCCGGCGATGTGCAGTGGATGACAGCCGGAAGCGGAATCATTCATCAAGAGATGCCGCGCGGCGATGCGGCCGGCAGAATGCACGGTTTTCAGCTATGGGGAAATTTGCCGGCTTCGTTGAAGATGACCGACCCCCGATACCAGGAAGTGAAATCCTCGGCGATTCCGGAAATTACCGATGACGATGGCACCCACGTTCGAGTGATTTGCGGAAAATTCTGGGGCAAGACCGGTCCGGTGGACGGCATCGCCGCCGATCCGATCTATCTGGATGTTTCGGTGGCTCCGGGACACCGCAAAGTGCTACCGGTCGGCACCACGCGTCACGCTTTTGCATACGTATTTGCCGGCAGCGGAAAATTTTGCAACGCGTCTGACCCTTTGGCGGTACCGACAGAACCGGTGGGCTGGGCGGACACTCACCCACCACTTGAGGCCGACAACCGCTCACTGGTGCTATTCGATCGCGGCGACGAAGTAGTCGTTCAGGCCGGCGAAGAAGGCATCCGCTTCCTGATGCTTTCCGGAAAGCCGCTGGAAGAACCGGTCGCGTGGTATGGACCGATCGTGATGAATACGCAGGAACAGCTGCAACAAGCGTTCCGCGAGCTGGACAAAGGCACGTTTTTGAAAAAAGGAAGGTAGCCGCGCGCTAATCGACAATCGCCCGATACGCCTTGCATTCCTCCGAGGCACTCGCGAATCGCGGGGACTGTACAATGAAGGCTCGCTACCATTTTTGCGGGAATTACAATTTTAGCGAGCGCAGCCGAAGCGCGTTAGCGATCACCGAAACCGAACTGAAGCTCATCGCGGCGCTGGCAATCATAGGGCTCAGCAGCCATCCAAAAATGGGGTAGAGCACGCCTGCAGCGATCGGAATTCCCAGCGCGTTGTATAGAAAGGCGAAAAGCAAATTTTGTTTAATGTTGCCAATGGTGGCGCGGCTCAGTTTGCGCGCGCGCAAAATTCCGCGCAGATCGCCCTTGAGCAGCGTAATCCCCGCGCTTTCGATGGCGACATCGGTGCCGTTGCCCATCGCGATCCCTACATCCGCGGCGGCCAGCGCGGGAGCGTCGTTCACGCCGTCGCCAGCCATGGCCACGACGCGTCCCTGTTTCTTCAGCTCGGCAACAATTTCTGCTTTTCGCTCCGGCTTCACTTCGGCTCGCACATCTTCTATTTGAAGTGTCTGCGCAACCGCGTTGGCCGTGAATTTTCGGTCGCCGGTGAGCATCAAAATTTGCACTCCGTCCGCGCGCAGATCGGTCACCGCTTGAGGCGTGGACTCTTTCACGGGATCCCACAGCAGGATTGCTCCGGCGATTTTCCGGTCCACTGCGACCAACACAAAAGTCATTGCTCCGGGCTGGCTCGTACCGGTGCCGCTATACAAGCTTTTCGGATCGGTGGCATGGTGATTTACACCCTTTGATTTCAAGAATTCCGGTGTTCCCACCAACACTTGCTGACCGGAAATATCCGCTTGCACACCGCCGCCGAATGTTGCCGAAAAATTGGTCGCCTCGGCGAGCGGCTTCTCATTTCCCTGAGCCGTGCGAACGATTGCGCGCGCCAGGGGATGCTCGCTGGGTTGTTCGGCGCTTGCAGCAAGCCACAGCAGACTATCTTTGGTGAAACCGCTCTCCTCCAACACAGTGACATCTCCAAGCACCGGCCGGCCTGCGGTCAGCGTGCCGGTCTTGTCCACCACCAAAGTATCTACGGCTGCCAATTTTTCCAGTGCTTCGGCATTGCGCACCAACACTCCGCTGTGAGCGCCCTTCCCTACGGCGACGATGATCGACATCGGTGTGGCCAGCCCCAGGGCACACGGACACGCGATGATCAACACTGCCACAGCGTTGACCAATGCGTGCGCTAGGCGCGGTTCCGGCCCGACCAAAGCCCACGCGGCAAAAGTGAGGATTGCGACAGCGACCACTGCTGGAACAAAAATCGCCGCAACTTTGTCCACCAATCGCTGCATTGGTGCGCGGCTGCGTTGCGCTTCACTGACCAGCTTCACAATTTGCGCCAGAGTGGTTTCGCTGCCCACGCGTTCGGCGCGCATCACAAAACTTCCGCTGGTGTTTAGCGTGCCTCCGGTCACTTTGTCGCCCGCCGATTTTTCCACCGGCATCGGTTCACCGGTGACCATTGATTCATCCACCGCGCTCTCTCCGTCCAGCAAATCTCCGTCCACCGGCACGCGCTCGCCCGGACGTACTCGAAGTGTTTCGCCCGGACGCACTTGATCGAGTGCCACATCCAGTTCTGCGCCGTTAGCGTCAATGCGATGCGCTGCCTGCGGCGCCAGTTTCAACAGCGCGCGAATCGCCGCAGAAGTTTTTGCCCGTGCGCGAAGCTCCAGCACCTGCCCCAACAAAACCAGGGTGGTAATCACCGCCGCCGCTTCAAAATAAACGGGAACCGACCCGTCGATTTCGCGGAACGACACCGGAAATACTTGTGGGAACACGGTTGCGATTACGCTGTCCAAAAACGCTGCCCCGGTGCCCAGCCCGATCAGCGTGAACATGTTCGGACTGCGATTCACCAGCGACGACCAAAAGCGTTCGAAAAACGGCCAGCCTGCCCACAGAACTACAGGCCCGGCCAGCGCAAACTCAATCCAGTGCAGAGCCTTTCCGGACGGTCCCAGGCCCAGCTTTTCCCCAAACATACCGAGAATCATGACCGGCACGCTCAAAATCGCGCTGACCCAAAATCGTTTGCGCATTGAATCGTATTCAGGGTCCGCGATTTCCGCGACGACAACGTCCATCGGCTCCAGCGCCATGCCGCATTTTGGACAGCTTCCTGGCCCAATTTGCACGATCTCCGGGTGCATCGGGCAGGTGTAGCGAATTTTTTTCGCCTCAACAGGAGACTCTTCCGATTTTGCGGCGTTCGCCGGAGGAGCAGCATGCATGCCAGCCATTCCAGGTGCGGCCAAAAATCTTTGCGTTTCTTTTTCAAAACGCTCTGTGCAGCGTGCCGAGCAGAAAAAATACATCCTGCCGCCAATTTCACGTTTGGCCGCAGCTTTTTCAGGACTTACGGTCATTCCGCAGACAGGATCTTTCTCAACGGGCACAGCCCTCAGAATCGGCAAACTGGTAGGCACAGTATTTGAAACTCTTTTCGGATTAGCCGGAGCCGGGCCCTGCTTCTCCAGAAAACGCTCAGGATTCTCCAAAAACTTCCGCGCGCAGCCCTTCGCGCAGAAATAGTACACCTCGCCTTTATGCTCCACATCGGCCGCAGACGTCGCCGGTTCCACCGTCATTCCGCAAACTGGATCGCGTGCCATCAAATCCTCACAAATCTCTTAGCGCAAGTGGGCGAAAATCAGGCCAAGCAGTTCGTCGTACATCGCGTTGGCTTCTTCTTTTTTCGCCGAGCGCAGCGCTTTGGCCGCGCAATGATGCAGATGGTTTTTCATCAGGTTCCTCGCCACCCCGCGCAACGCTTCCTGCACCGAAGCGATCTGCACAATGATGTCCGCGCAGTAGCGATCTTCAGCCACCATTTTCTGCAGTCCGCGCACTTGCCCTTCAATTCGCCGCAGGCGTTTGTGATTACTCTGTTTCAGTTCGGGATCGACGGCCAGCGCCGCATGCCCCGGCCCCACCAGGCAGGCACATTCCGCGGATTGCGTATGAACTTTGCCCTTGACGGCCATCGTTAACCCCCAAAGGTAGTTTATACCCCTACCCCCTATACTCCGTCAACGCAAGACCGCCGCGCTCTTTCACGGCCACGACCGAACCCGCTCTGCGACCCTGTTATACTACCGCCATGACACTCCTCGAAATTAGATACGCGCTTTCTTCTCCGCTGACCCTCAATCAGCTCAAACAACTCGGCGAATTCGCGAACACCTATGGCTTGCGGAAATTCCACTTGAATGATGCCAAGACCGAATTGTCGTTTGAATACGACGCTTCGCGGCTACGCGAAACGGAAGTGGCGCACTTGCTCGGGGTAGCCAAAATTGCCGTTGGCAAACGGCTGAACTAAGCGCGAATGGTTCAGGAAATCACCGATCTTCGATTGTCAGTTATATTTCCGATTAAGAACTAGCTCGTAGGCAGCAGGCAAAAAATGGGGCTCCAGCTTGGGACCGGGAGCGTCTGGAAGGCACGGTCTATTTTCAACTTCGTTTTCGCGCCGGATGCGTGCGGTCATCCATCCTAGCTTCCCTCTTCCGAGGCAGGTGGCAACAGTCCGCCACGGATGCCAACCAAGCCCCTTCCTCCCCTGGGTTTTAGAGTGTTGATCTGAACCGCCACGCGATACAGCATGCAGGCTGTAACCAACGCTCACTAATTCGACTCGTACTACACTGAATAAAAAGGGGTTATCCATTTTTGCTTACGGTGCCGAGTGCGCCGATTCCGTCCCAAGAGCCACAATAAAACGACTCCTAGGTCGAATCGGGAATCCGCGACTGCCCCCATCTCCTCGCCGACCCAGTCCTAGAACCTTAGTTACAAGAAAACTTTAGCCACCAGGTCCATCGGTTTTTTTTGCTCTTCGGGAGGAAACTGCTTGCAATGCACCGGATTGCACCGTCACTCAAGCCGCTTCCCTCTTCACCAAGGAGGTTCTTGGCATTGGCATTGGTGCTGTCTAGCGCGCTGTCTGCGAGAGCCGACACGCCGGGAATGTTGCGCCAAGTTACGCCTTCGTCGTGCTACTGCGGATGCAATCAATCGCACGCACGCGCAGGTTGTACCAGAATGTGCGACACGCGCAAACACGCATCGCGGTGGGGAGCGGTAAGCTGCGCCAAGGCCAGAATCAAGCCACCCGTCGACAATCCCGGAGCGGGCCCGCGTTTTCGAAGATCAGACCGCGCGGAACGCGCCAGCCTCTAACCACGCAACTTAGTTTCCGACTTTCGCCTCGACAGGCAACTCTGCGGAGCTGTCTGTCTTTTCTCGCAGCAAGCTCGACAAGAATTCCGGAATTTCGAATACTGCGCGATTGTTCTGCGCTTTCACATTTCGCTGCAGTTCACTGAGCCTGCCCGGTTCCATCAATGACCGCACCGCAGGCACCACATTCGCGAAGCTCCTGATTACCACGCCCACCTGTTTTTCAATAACCCATTGCGTGTTGTAGTGCTCCTGGGGCAGCGTGCTGGAATTGCATTCCACCAGGACTGGCAAGCCCGAAATCATGGCTTCGGCAATGCTGCCCGGTCCAGGTTTTCCGATCAGAAAATCCGCTGCATGCATCAGGCGGTTCACTTGCCGCGTGAAACCGACAATGTGCAGAGGCAAATTCCACTTCGCCTCGCGCAGTCGTTCTGCCAGCTTTTCATTTCGTCCGCAGACTAGAATCATCTGCAGCGGCAATCCCGCGCGGTTGATCTGCTCGACGATATCGAAAATGACGTTCGACCCGTATCCGCCGAACAGCACGATCGCCGTCGGCAAGGCGGGATCGAGACCAAGATCTTTCCGAATGGCCAGCGGTGTCTCCTTGTGCTCGGCGTAAAATTCCGGATGCAAAATCATTCCGGACGCCTGAAAGAGGTTGGTGGCGGTTTTGCCAAGCTCGCGTGCCTGTAGCGCCGCGCGCTCCGAACCAGCGACGACTGTTTGCTCAGTGATCGGCTCAATCCAGAATCGTGGCGGGAAATCGGCAAGGTCAGTGATAACGGTGACAAACCGACGTCCTGGATAAACGGTGGTCCAGCCCTCCGCGATCTCTCGATTGAAATGCGGAATCACCGAGATCAGCAGGTCTGCCGGATTAGCCCTCCAGTGATTTGCCAACAATCTGACCATGGGTTTGTGAAAAATTCGAATCGTCAGCTGCAGCACGCGTAGCAGGTATTCGCTACCCCAAGTCCAGCCGTTCCGCAGCAGAATGTTGTATTGCTCCTGGATACGAATCCCGGTCAGGCGCCGCAACACGTCCAGGTGATCGGTCAGGTCCTGGAACTGCACCAAGTTGATTTCCCACGGCCGGTTTTGTTGCTCGCAGGCCGCTTTCAGAGCTACTGCGGCGTTGCGGTGGCCGCCACCCGCGTCATGGAACAGAACATGAATTCTTTTCGTTTCGGGCATAAGGCGAGTGTTACACGACAATCTTGCTAGCGCGAAGAGCACGGTCCATGCCATGTGGATAATCTGATAAGTCATTTTTCTTCAGTAGTTTCCAGGAGCACATTCACCCAGATTTCGTCACCTCTTTATGCACTGTTCATATCTCCGCCTTAAAAAGGGACCATGCGATGCGACCTGCACATCCATTCAACGGCTTCAGGAATGTTCAACGTTCCCGTCCTCAACCGCATTTCACGGGAATGCTACAACTCCCCCGACGAGGTTTATACCCGCTGCAAGAAGCTGGGCATGTCCATCGTCACTCTGACGGATCATGACTCGATTGACGCGGCGGAATCGTTGCGCCGACATCCGGATTTCTTCATGAGCGAAGAGGTGACCTGCCGGATGCCCAGCGGGACCGAAGTGCACATCGGTGTTTACGACTTGGATGAGCGGGATCACCTGGAGATCCAGCGCCGGAGGGAGGACTTCGTATCGCTGCTGATGTATTTGACGGAGCGGAAACTCTTTTTCAGTGCGAATCACATTTTTTCCGGATTGACCGGCCGCCGCGATGCCGACGACTTTCATTGGTTCGCTTCCTACGTTCCGGCGTTTGAAACTCGCAACGGCCAGATGTGGACACAAGCAAATCGGCACGCCGAATCGCTGGCCACCAAGCTGGGAAAAATTCCGATTGGCGGCAGCGATTCGCACACCATGGCTGGTGTTGGTATGACCTTTACCGAAGTGCCGGGAGCGCGCACCGTGGACGAATTCTTTGTGGGACTGCGCGCGCGGTGCGGGCGAGTCCGCGGCGCGGAAGGAAGTTTTGCGAAACTGACGGCCGACGTGTTTCGCATCGGCAAATCCACCTTTCAGGAAAAGCCGGCGACACTGGCGCTGCTGCCTTTCGCCCTTTTTATTCCGCTATTCACCGCGGGCCACTGGGCCAACGAATTGCGATTTTGCCGCAAGTGGGCTGCTCATTTTCAGGACGAACAGAAATCGCCACGCATGCTGTGGGATTTGGGCGCGGAGGCCGAGCGAGTTTGAGCTGGCCGCAGGCCTGAGATGAATTTATGACCGTCGCACGCGAAATCTGGGGCCACCTCTGGAATCAGGTCTGGAGTCTGGTCTGGAAACAGATCGAACGCCGCGATCATCGACTGATGCGGCGAATGAATCGCTGGCGCGCGCCGCGTTGGATTAGAATTTGGATGATTGCCGCGACCCGGCTGGGCGATGGCTGGTTGTGGTATTCGCTGGCGGGAATCTTACTGCTGTATGGTGGGCCACAGAGATTTGCAGCGGTTAGCGCGGCGGGTAGCGCTGCCTTGGCAGGGGTTGCGGTGTTCAAGATCCTGAAGCGCCTGAGCCAGAGGAAGCGGCCTTGCCAATTGGAGCCGCACTGCTGGTCAAAAGTGTTGCCACCGGATAAATTTTCATTCCCTTCCGGCCACACCATGACCGCATTTTCGATTGCGCTGGTGCTCAGCTATTTCTATCGCGGAGTGGAAGTGCCGGTGTATTTCTTTGCCTGCAGCATCGCCGTTTCGCGCATTGTGCTGGGCATGCACTTTTTGAGCGACGTTTTAGCCGGCGCCATCATTGGCGTCGGTCTGGGCTGCTGCACGCTCACCGCATTCGCCGCAATGGGTTTCATCTGATTCTAGTGTCCCCTGGAATTCCGTTCAAAAGCGCTTGCATTAAATGCTCTATAGCACTATTCTCTCGCATCCGGACGCGCTTGGATCCATTCTTCTTCCGGCCATTCGATTCAGCGAGAGGACTATGCCACTTACCACCACGGATTGGGTAGTCATCGTTGGATACCTGCTGATCAATCTTCTGATTGGAGTTTATTACCGTCGCCGTGCCAGCGGAAATACCGCGGAGTTTTTTATTTCCGGGCGCGATGTTTCCTGGTGGCTGGCGGGCACCAGTATGGTAGCGACAACTTTCGCTGCCGACACGCCGCTGTTGGTGACTGGATTGGTTGCGACACAAGGAATCGCTGGCAACTGGCTATGGTGGAACCAGTGCCTGACCGGAATGTTGACAGTATTTTTCTTTGCGCGGTACTGGCGGCGCGCAGAGATCATGACCGACGTGGAGTTGACCGAACTACGCTACTCGGGAAAACCTGCGGCGTTTTTGCGCGGATTGAAAGCCATTTATCTCGGTCTGTTGATGAACTGTTTCATTCTGGGCTGGGTGACGCGCGCGATGGTGGACATCATCGCGGTGCTGCTGGGTCCGGCGATTACCGTAGGAAAAGTTTGGCAACTTTCGCTCGGCAATCATGTGCTTTTGCACTACACGCTCGGTGAACCGCGGCACACGGCGCTACTGATCTGCATCTTCGGATTAATTCCATTCACCGGACTGTACACATTTATCGGCGGGTTGTGGGGCGTGCTGGTCACCGACCTGTTCCAATTTATTTTGAAGATGAGCATGGTGACGGTGCTGGCCTGGGAAGCAGTGACGAAGATTGGTGGAATCGACGCTCTCACGTTGCGTTTGCAGATCGTCGGCAATGAATTGGCCAAGACCGGAGTGCAGACCGCGAATCCCCTGAAATTTTTCCCGGATTTCGGCTTGGGAATGACCACCAACGCGATGTGGACGATTCCACTGCTGTCCTTCGTTTTGTTTTTGGGAGTGCAGTGGTGGAGTTCGTGGTATCCGGGAGCGGAACCGGGCGGCGGCGGCTACGTGGCACAGAGAATGTTCAGCGCGAAAGATGAAAAGAATTCGCTGGGAGCGACGCTGTGGTTCAACCTGGCCAATTATGCGCTGCGGCCATGGCCGTGGATTTTGACCGGCCTGGTGGCGCTGGCGCTGTATTCTCCGCACGGCGGGATTACGCCGAGCGCAGATTTTGCGGCCAGTCCGCAGCAGGGTTACGTGATGGTGTTGCGCGATTTTCTGCCGCCGGCCCTGCGAGGCGTGATGGTCGCGGCATTCTTGGCGGCGTTCATGTCCACCATCGGAACGCAGTTGAATTGGGGAACTTCGTATCTGGTGAATGATTTCTACCGGAGATTTCTGGCGCCGGACCGCAGCGAACGGCACTACGTGAACATCGGAAAAGTTTTCACGGTGGTGCTGGTGCTGGCGGGCGGATACGTGGCGAGCCAACTCGCTTCGATTTCTGAAGGCTGGCAAATCGTACTGGGCATCGGAGCGGGAACCGGAGCGGTGCTGATTCTGCGGTGGTATTGGTGGCGAATCAATGCGTGGAGCGAAATCACCGCGACAGTAACTGCAGCGGTGCTGACTTTCCTGCTGGCGAAAATGAAATTTGAAGGCGGCGATGCGGTAGTAACCGCAAAAACTACTTTGATCACGGCGGGCGTGACTTCGATCGCCTGGATCGTCGGAACGTTTGCGACCAAGCCGGAGCCGGCCGAAAAATTGGTGGCATTTTACCGGCGAGTGCATCCCAGCATCTATGGGTGGAAGCCGATCGCCCAATTGTGCCCGGAATTAGATCCGGTACGGGACTTTGTGGCGAACGCTTCCAACTGGGTGGCCGGCTGCGTGATGGTCTATTCGGCGATGTTTGGAATCGGCATGCTGGTGTTTCGGCACTGGCTGGTCGGAACATTGTTGTTGGCGGTCAGCGGAATCGCTGGCTGGCTGATTTTCTGGAATCTTTCCCGGCAAGGGTGGGGGACCCTTTCAGGAAGTGTGGAGGCCGCGAGCGCGAAGAAGTAACGCCGCAATTCCCCTAATGAGCAATCGTCCCCTGCTGGAAATCTGTGTTGAAACACTGGAAGCTGCGCTGGCTGCTATGCGCGGCGGCGCCGATCGCATTGAACTCTGCGAGAATTTGTTGGTTGGTGGAGTGACGCCAAGCATCGAATTGATGCGCGCAGTGCGTGCGCAAATCAAGTTGCCGGTGTTTGCGATGATTCGAACGCGTGGTGGGGATTTTGTTCCCACGCAACCAGAATTTGAACAAATGATTCGTGACTTGGCGACTGCCAAGGCGTGCGGCATGGACGGCGTGGTGCTGGGAATGCTTCACTCGGAGCGCAACGTGGAGGTGGAAGGAACGAAGAAGCTGGTTGAGTTGGCACGGCCGCTCCCGGTGACATTTCACCGCGCATTTGACGAGACGCCGGATTTGCTACAAGCACTGGACGATGTGCTTGCGACTGGCGCGGCGAGAATCCTGACCTCCGGCGGAAAACCAAACGCCAAGGAAGGAAGTTCGAGGATTGCAGAATTGGTGAAGCGTGCCGGCGGACGAATTGAAATCCTGGCCGGCGGAGGGATTAATTCCGCGACTGTCGAATGGGTGATGCGAAAATCCGGCGCGCGGGAATTCCATGCCGGCTTGAGTTCGACGCTGCCGTATCCGCAAACGGATTTCGCGGCCTTCGAGAGCGAAGTGCGAAACCTGTCGGAAGCGCTGGAAACGCAAATCAGACCGAAGCTGGCCACTGTGAAGAGTAGGGGCATTCCCAAACTCTAGAGTTGACCCGAAGGTGAGATAAATTCCAACTGGCAAAAGTAGCAGCGGACCATCCTTGCACGGATGGGCAGAAATTCGAATTTCTATGCGGAATTTGACTTCCCCGCTCCCAATCACTTTGCTAGAGTACGCCCGCTCGCGCCTAATTCTAATAGTGCAAGTCGGCAAGGCTTGCAAGAACGGAATGCACTATGGGCGCACTGGATGCAGTAATCAACGAAGCCGGGAGCAGATTTGGCATCGGCGGCAGCAAGGTGACGACACTCCTGTCGTCGCTGTTTTCCTTTCTAAATGAACAGGGCGGCGGATTGACGGGACTGGTGGACCGGTTCAGGAGAACAAGTGTGGGCGATTCCGTTTCTTCTTGGCTTGGCGTGGGCACTCCGAGTGTGAGTCCGGATCAAGTGGAAGCGGCGCTAGGCCGGGACACCGTATACAACCTGGCAGCGAAATCAGGAATTTCGGCGGGCACCGCAGCCGCGGCACTTGCGTTTCTGATCCCGCGGGTAATTCAGCGGGTTTCAGCCGGCGGGGTGATCCCCAGCCAGATTCCGGCAGATTTAACTTCGTATATGACCGGGCCAACGGCGGCGATGGCGGCTGGCGCAAGACAGGCGATGTATTCCGCCGAACGTGTTGTGGAGAAGGGCGGATTTCTTCAGCGATTCTGGCCTTTGCTGTCCGTGCTGGCGTTGTTGTTGATTGGACTGTGGCTATGGGCGGGAAGGAGCGCGAGCAATTCGGCGTTTAATGCTGAGGAGCAGGTGCGTTTGGCGGGGCAGAAAGCGAGTGCAGCGTTGGCGGCGCTGCGACCGGGCTTTTCCGCGAACGACCTGGTCGGTGCTCTGAATCTGGAGGTGATCAATTTTCAAACAGCGAGCGCGCAAATCCCATCGGAGGATTATGAGTTCCTGAATAAGACGGCGGCGGCAATCAAGATGGCGCCATCCGGGACAGTGCTAGAAATCGGCGGACACACTGACAATACCGGCGACGCCTCGGGCAACCAGCGCTTGTCGCAAGAGCGAGCAGATGCGGTGAGGGATTATTTGGTCAAACAGGGCGTGGACGGCTCGGCAATTATCGCCAAGGGGTACGGCGATGCGCGCCCGCTGGCCAGCAACGACACGGATGAAGGGCGGTTCCGGAATCGGCGGATTGAATTCAGCGTTTCCAAATAATTGCAGTCCGAACAAGACTTATTGTGCGGCCCGGAGGATCCACCGATCTTCCGGGCCGTTTTTTTGGAGACAGGAAGACCGAGGAGAAAAGAGTGATGATTCGGGCACGCGAATGGGAATGGTGCGTCGCTCTGGAGAAGGAGAAAATGTATTATGATGGTACTGGTACTGTAAACTTTGGAGGCGCAATGGTTCGGGCCCTTGCCACGCTAGGTTGGTTGAGAGATATCGGAATCGTGCTGTTATTTTTGACCGGGAATCAAATCCGGCACAGTGCCTTCGCGCTGGGCTTGGCCATCCAATTCTGTGCAGTAGTAGTGTTCGCTGAGCGATTTCTGTGGTCGTGGCATCTGTTCAATCTGCGAGACGCGCGCGCGAAGGCCGAGCAGTCCAAGGACTGAGCGGTAGGGCTAGCTTCGAATCCGTGAAGCCTTAAGACACCCTGCCCTGGAATCGCACCGCAGTCGATTCGATTTATTGGAATTTCTCTCCCGCCGGTTCGCAGGATCATTCGTGTGACACGGCCTCGATCGTCGGATT
>Ga0157376_10002316_pt1 | contig 12863 bp, 17 predicted proteins | sample M45metaG_FD_121801 | JGI IMG/M metagenome (GOLD analysis project Ga0157376, IMG submission 121801) | Miscanthus rhizosphere microbial communities from Kellogg Biological Station, Michigan, USA - M4-5 metaG | ecosystem: Host-associated > Plants > Roots > Rhizosphere > Soil | place: USA: Michigan... | reverse complement strand
GGCGAGTAGGCGACCTCGGCCGGAGAGAGCGCCGTCGCGCCGGCGCTCGAGCGCGAGTTGATCGCCTGGACGAGAACCTTGCCGTCCGGCCGATCGGCGACCGCGCTCTCGACCGTTTCGGCGAGCTCGTCGAGGTAGGCGCCGAGCGTCGTCGGCTCGATCGGCCGCGCGAGGAGCGTCGGGTCGAAGGCGCCGGCGACGAGCTCGAGCTGAGCCGCGAGGCCGGCCTCGGTGAAGGCGCGGGTCACTCGAGCGCTCCATGCCTCCTCGGGATAGGCGACGGTGCCGATCGCGTAGCCGCCGAGCGTGCGGAGCCGGCCGACCGCGATCACGGTGAGCGAGTCGCCGACGAGGTCGCCGTCCGTGAGCCGGCCGGTGAACCGCGGCGCGATCGTCGCGCCATCGGTCGCGTTGATGACGAGCACGACGCCGAGCCGGAGCGGCCGGGTGAGCGAGCGGGGGACGCCGAGGAGCGTCACTTGTGCCGTCGACGGCGAGGCCGAGTCGAAGTAGCCGGCGCGGCCGTGGCGGATCGTGACGTCGGCGAGCACGCCGTTGAGGTTGACGGCGACGCCGTCGAGCGTGATCGAGGTCAGAGCGAGAGCTCCGGCCGGGAGCGCCAGGAGCTCGAGCTCGCTCATCGGCCGAGGCGCCGCTCCGAGTCGCCGAGGATGCGCTTGATCGCGCGCGCCGTGCCTTCGGGATCGACGGCGCCCTGGATGATAAACGTGTGACCGCCGGAGCTCCTCGAGCTCGCGCCGGCGGCGAAGGTGCCGGCGCCGGCGAGGCCGGCCGTCGCGGCGAATGGCCCTGGGAGGTCGATGTGCGGGACGTGGATGCGGCCGAGCGCGCCGATGAGCCGCTCGACGGCGCCGATGACGGCCTCGATCGCGCCGGCGATGTTGCGGACGCTCGAGGCGATCGCGTCGAAAACGGCCGAGGCGACGGCCTTGAGGGTGTTGAAGTTGTCGACGATGAGGAGGATCGCGGCGCCGATCGGACCGAAGGCGAAGAGCGCGACCTTCCAGTGGTCGACGATCCAGTTGAAGGCGACGGTCGCGACGGCGACGAGCGTCTTGAAGGCGGAGACGAGCGGCTGGACGCTCTCGACGACCGCGGCGAAGGCGGCGTCGACGATGCGCCGGAAGGTGTCGCTCTTCGTGTAGGCGATGACGAGGCCGGCGGCGAGCGCGGCGATCGCCAGGACGACGAGCCCGATCGGGTTCGCGTCGAGCGCGGCGTTGAGGAGCCACTGAGCCGCCGTCCAGACCTTCGTCGCCGCGCTCACGATCGTCTGGAAGGCGGCGTAGGCCTTCATGGCGGCGTTCGCGACGAGGATGCCGGCGGCGAGGATCGCGATCACGGCGACGAGCGCCTTGATCGTGCCGGTGTGCTCGGCGGCGAGGTCGCCGAACCTCGAGAGGATCGGGATGATCGCGGCGATGATCGGGAGGAGCGCGGCGCCGAGCGTCTCCTGTAGCTCGCTCATCTGCAAGCTGAGAATCTTCATCTTGCCGGCCGCGGTGTCGGCGCTCTCGGCCATCGCGCCGCCGGTCTTGTCGCCGAGCTCGGCCATGATGACGCCGAAGTCCTTCGAGCTCTTCGCGGCCTCCGAGAGGCCGGGGACGAGCTTCGAGAGCGCGGCCGTCTGGCCGGTGTAGCCCTTCGCGATCGCGGTCGAGACGGTGCCGAGGTCCTTGCCGGTCGCCGCAGAAATGTCCATCGCGGCGGTGAGGTAGCCCTGCGCCGAGGCGACGTCGCCGGTCGCCGCGGCGATCTTCTCGAGCGCCGGCCGGAGCTCGTCGTCGGCGACGCCGGTCGCGCGCGACTGCGCGCTGATCCAGTCCTCGACCGCGGCGATCTGCTCGGAGGTCGCGCCGGTCGAGCGCTCGAGCGCGCCGGCGAGATGCTCTTGAGCGGCGGCGTCCTCCATCGCGGCCTTCGCGGCGCCGACCGCGGCGAAGCCGAGCGCGCCGAGCGCGGCCGCGGCCGGGAGCGCGGCCTTCTTGAGGCCGGCGCCCATCTTCTCCGAGGTCGTCATCGTCGAGCCGAGGCTCTTGTTGACGCTCGAGAGCTCCGAGAGCGCCTGGCCGGCCTCGGCGCCGATCTTGATGAGGATGTTGCCGGGCCCGGCCACTAGATGAGCCCGTAGCGCTTCTCGATGTCGACGACGGCGCGGAGGTAGATCGGGACGGCCTCGTTGTCGGCGAAGGCCTTCACGGTCGGCGCGATCCAGTAGCCGCCGCTCGCCGGCACGCCCCAATGGTTGACCGAGCCCTTCGGCCCTTGCTCCGAGCCCCACACAAGAGAGCCGGCCGGCGCCCCACGCCGGCCGACCCTCGTCGCGCCGCCGATCGAGACGACCGGGATGCGGTCGCTCTTCGCTCGGATCGATCGAGCGACCCTCGGCGCGACCGGCACGCCGCTCGAGCTCGCGGCGACCTTGAGCTCGACCGCGAGCGCGCGCGCGCACGTCTGGCCGGCCTGGCGGAGCTCGCCGTTCGCCTCGCGGCGGAGCTCGAGCTCGAGCCCCTGGAAGGCCTTGAGCGTCTCGAGGAGCCCGTCGATTTCGAGGCTGACGCCGCCCTTAGCGGCCACGGCGACGACCTCGAGAGCCGAGCACGTCGACGAGCGTCGCGAGCTCGGCGTCGTCGAGCTCGCGGAGCTCCGAGAGCGTCCAGCCGGTCGCGACGGCGAGCTCGATCATGCTGCGTCCGTAGCTACCGCGAGCGTAGGAGGGACGCCCTCGCTCTCCATGTCGACGCCGTCGACGGTCTTGAGCCAGACGTCGAGCCCCTCTTCGATGCCGAGCGCGGCGTGCGCGACGACGGCCGAAGCGGTGACGGGGTTCGCGGCGATGCCGCCCTCGATCGCGTGCCGGCGCGCGTAGGCCTCCCAGGCGACGAGGATCGCCGAGCCGCGCTCGAAGTGATCCTCGCGGCCGTCGAGATAGGTGACCGTGCCCTTGAGCCGGATCACCCGCGGACCTCCTTCGCCTTCGCGCTCGAGCGGACGCCGGTCGCGCCGTCGACGCGGGTCGGCTGTCCGACGACGGGGAGCTCGACCGAGGTCACGACCTGCACGGCGACGTCGCCGCCGACCTCCATCGGGACGACCTGGATCGTGCCGGAGTAGACGACGCCTTCGGCCGTGATCGGCGTCCAGACGAAGGGAACCTCGGAGAGCGCGTTGTCCATGAGGTAGTTGACGAGGCCGGCCGGATCGGTGAAGTCCTGAATCGCGTCGATGTTGAGCGCCCACGCGATCGTTGTGTTCGGCGCCGGCTCGGGAACGGCGAGCGTCGGCGTGCCGTCCTCGCTCGAGACGTCAGGCGTCAGGCGGACGGCCGAGGCCTGGTAGCTGAAATCGTTCGCCTCGAGCGTGAGCGTTCCCGGCCCTTGACGTGAATCGGTGAGCGGCATCGGTCAGACCTCCTGGGTTTCGGTGACGGTGACGGTGACGGTGAGCTCGACCGCCGGGAGCGGCTCGGCGTTGACGCTCGAGCGCCAGGAGCTCGCCCGGTAGGCGTCGGTCGCGAGCGCGTAGGCGACGTCGTCGGCGAGCGCGTAGACACGGTCGACGGCGAGCGGAGTGTTGAGAGGGTCGCCGGAGACGACGAGCACGCGGATCGTGAACGTGCGCGCGGCGAGGCCTCGAGAGACGAGCGTCGGGAGGCCGACGAGCACGCCGACCGGCTGAGGGAAGAACGCGCCGGCGTCGCGGGTCGCCGAGACGCCGGCCTCCTCGAGGCGAGCGACGAGCTCCTCGATCGCGCGCGTCGCGGCGTTGAGTGTCGCCGGCGTGCTCATACGACGGTCGGGAGCTTCCAGCGGAGTTGCCGCATGATTTCGGCGCGGTTGGCGCCGAGCGAGTCGAAGAGCACGTCCTCGGAGCCGTAGCCGGTGAAGCCGCTCGGAGCGTTGCGCGACTGATAGGTGAGGCCGGCCGCGCGGATCGCGCCGAGGCGAATGTCCGCCGGCGGCGTGTAGACCGGCGGCGTCGCCGAGTCGAAGTAGGAGGGATGGCGCCGCTCGACCGCGGCCTTCCATGCCGCGGTCGAGAGCGCGAGGTTGTCGTCGCCGGCCACGCTCGAGGCGGGGAGGTCGAGGTAGCCGGCGACGTCGTCCGGGGTGAGCCAGTCCGGCATCTAGCTCGAGGCCTTCGCCTTCGCCCTTGCCGTGGCGACGACGGCGCCCGGTGCGAGCTTGACGACCTCGGCGGCGTAGTCGACGTCGAAGAGCCCCTCGCCGACGACCGCGAGCTCGACGTTGAGCGCGCCGATCGCGTTCGCGGTCAGGCGAACCGGCTCGGTGATCCGCACGTCGAGAGCGCGCTTGCTCGCGAGGTACTGATCGCCGGCGGTGAGGTTGCCGGAGGCGATGATCGGGAGGCCGGCGAACGAGGAGCGGAGCCCGCCATCGGTCGAGACGCCGCCGGAGGCGGTCGGCGCCTGGAGCGCGCCGGTGTCGGCGAGGTCGCCCCACACGTCGGGAGCGACGAGGATCACGCTCGGCGCCTTGTCGTTGACGTCGAAGAACGTCGCGATGCCGGCGCCGAGCGTCGAATCGGTGCCGGCCGCGGTGAGCGAGAGGAGGCCGGCGATCTTGATCTCGACGTCGAGGTGGAAGTCCTCGACGGCCTCGGCGTAGATCGCGTCGATCACGTCCGGGCTCGAGCGTTGCACGACGACGTAGGGGATCGCGCCGGCCCAGTCCCAGCGCTCGACGTTCGCGGCGTCCGAGCCGATCGTGACCTTGTTCGAGGTCGCGTCGGCGTCGACCGATGCGGCCCACGCGCCATCGGGTCGCGTCGTCCAGCGCGGCTTGTTCACGGCGAGGCCGACGCCGGGGAGCGGCTTGCCTCGGAACGTCTCGAAGAGCGGCCGCGGCTGATCCTTGCCGCCGAGCACGGTGCGCTCATAGCTCGGAGGGAGCACGCCGGAGAGGTCGGTCGAGATGCTCTCGACGAGCGCGGCCTCGAGGTAGCGGAGCGCGTCGCGCTCGCCGTGCTGCGCGCGAACGATGAGGCCGACGAGCTCGCCGGCGCAGAGCTCGCGATCGGGACGGTCGGCGCCGGCGAGAATGACAGGCGCCGCGAGTGTTGCTTCGGTCATCGGTGTTCCCTCCTCGGGAGTGTCGCCGGCGGCGCCGGCATCGTCGTCGGGCTCGAGGTCGAGCTCGGCTTGGTCGGGGTGCTCGTCGTGCTCGTCGTCGAGCGGTCGGCCGCACGTCTCGCACGTCTTGACGACGACCTCGGCCTCCTCGTCGTCGGCCTCGGCGGCGACGCGGCTCACGGTCGCGCCGGCGAAGGCGCCGAGCGCCAGGAGGCTGACCTCATGGATGCGCGCCTTCAAGACGTCGATCACGCCATCGGCGGCGACGTCCGAGTCGACGACCTCGGCGCCGACCGAGAGCGAGCCTCGAGATCCGCTCGCGGCCTGGACGAGCGCGGTGTCGCCGTCCTGCGTGCCGTCGATCGTGAACCGAGCGAGCGCCATCTCCGGCCCGTCGACGAGCTCGGCGAGCACGCCGACCGGCCGGCCGCGATCGTGGTCGACGAGGAGAGGCGTGCGCGGCCGCGCGAGCTCGAGCGAGCCGGCGGCGAACCGGTAGCGCTTGCCGTTGATCGTGCCGACCTCGCCGTAAGGAACGGCGACGCCCTCGATCGTGCGAGCGTTGAGGTCGGCGGCGACGAGGTCGAGCTCGAAGCGAAGCATCTAAGTCCTCCCAGGAGTGAGGTCGGCGGGGGATGCCGCGGGGATGCCGAGGAGCGAGCGCGCCTCGTCGCGGCTGATGAGGCCGGCCTCGAAGAGCGCGATCGCGTACTCGGAGGCCGCGGTCGGATCGGAGCGAAGGAACGTCTGCACGTCGAAGGCGATCGCCTGGCCGCGCGGGATCGCATCCGAGAGCGTCGCCTCGATCGTCGCGAGATGCGGCGAGACGGCGTCGACGAGGAGGAGCGAAAGCTGCTGCGAGAGGTTCGCGTAGAGGAGCGCGCTCGCGTTGCCGGACGGCGACGCGCCGATCATCGCGACCGGCACGTTGAAGAGCCGCGCGACGTCGGTCGCGACGTTCGCTCGAGCCTCGACGAGTTGGAGCTCGGCCGGGTCGAGCGCTTGCTTCTCATACTTGACGCCCTCGAGCCAGGCGAGCCCGTACTTGCGCCGGCGCTCGGCGAACGAGGCGAGGTAGGCCTCGGCCTCGTCGTCGGAGAGCGAGACGCCGCTCTCGTTCGTGAGCGTGCCGGCCGGGAGCTCGACGCCGGCGAAGCGGCGCGCCGCGAGCTCGAGCTCGACCGCCGCGGCGAGCGTGCGCGCGCCGGTGTCGAGCACGCCGGGGATCGGCGAGTCGAAGCGGATCACGTCGGCGACCGGGAGCACGTCGGCGATGCCGGCGATCCGGTAGCCCGTCAGGACCGAGTAGGCGCCGCCGGAGCTCCTCACTTCCGGGGTGACGTCGTCGACCGGCGTCCAGCGAGCTCGACGAGGGAACCCCTCGGAGTCGCGCTCGAGCACGCGCCAGTAGGCGCGGCCGCGGAAGAGCAAGTCGTCGACGGTGCCGCCGATCGTCGCCGGCATCGTCGTCGACGGGTCAGGCTTGGAGACGAGGTAGTCCGGCTCGAGCCGCTCGCCGCCACGGAACCGGAAGAGGTCGAGCTGTACGACCGTCCCGACGACGAGATTGCGACAGGCGGCGACGGCCGGGATCGAGAGCGCGGCGTCGCGGCCGACGCCCTCGGCGAGCCAGGCGACCTCGGCGACCTCGAGCGCCGTGCCGGAGCGGACGACCGGGACGCGCGCGCCTAGCTGCCGAGCTCGAGGCGCGTCGGGGACGACGTCGGCCGCGGCCCGTAGTCCGAATCGCTCGAGAGCTCGCACGCCCTCGAGGATGCGCCTCGAGCTCGCCGGCGACCATCGCTCGAACGGCTACAACGACCGAGGAGCCCCTCGGAGCTCCTCGGCCGGCCGTCAGACTCGACCTCGTTCGCCGGAGTGTGTGTGAATACGACCGCCGGCTCGAGGCCGAGCCTCCGAGGGTACTCCGGTTAGCCGCCGAGCACAACGCGCGGCTTGCTCTTCTGCTCCGGCCGGAGCTCGGCGCCGATCGCCCACACGGCCGCGCGCGCGAGGTAGATCGGCCCTGGCGATCGCCGAGCCGAGAGCGTCGTGCCGGAGTCGGGGATCGTGACCGGCGTCGCGGTGAGCATCTGCCGAGTGAGCTCGTCGTCCTCGTCGTGAGCGAGCCGGCCCTCGACGATCGCGGCGAGCGTCGGCCCGTAGCCGGCGCGCTGCTCGGCCGTGCCGACCTTCGTGCGCGTGAAGCCGGGGAGGCGCGCGACGTGCTGCTCGAACGAGGCCGGGTAGAGGAGCTCGGCGCCGCGGCGCGACCTGGCGAGCTCCTCGAGCTCGGTCCAGAGCGCGCGCCGAGTCGGGAACGAGCGACCGCGGAGGAGCACGCGATCGTCGGCCAGGCGGACGGCGACGACGTAGCCACACTGGCCGGGAGCGCCGGCCTCGTCGTTGATCGCGACCGTCCCAGGCGGCGAGCTCGGGAGCTCGAGCGCGGCGTCGCCGGCCGCGGCCCACTGAGCCGGCGCGACCCACGACCGCGCGGCGAGTACCCACTGATTGAGGTACTGCCGGCGCCAGTCCGACTCGGAGCTCGTCTCGAAGGCGTGCTCGAGCGCCTCGAGCCGTTGCGGCGTCCAATGCGGCGAGGCCTGGCGCCAGGCGTCGCGGTCGTCCGGGTAGGCCTCCGGCGGCGCCGACCATTCGAGGAGGAGGATGCGCGCCGAGTCGGCGTCGACGAGTTGCGCGATCGCGGCGTCGCGATCCTCGAGGAGGAGCGTCGAGCCGCCGTCGCCGGCCGTCGAGACGAGGATGAGTTGCGGCGACGCGCGCTCGAGCATCGTCGGCGCGATCGAGCCGTCGACGACCTCGCGGCCGACGCGCCAGGCCTCGTCGACGAAGGCGAGCGAGACGCTCGAGCCGACGCCGCCGTCGAGCGTCGACGCCGCGAGCCGCCAGGCCGAACCGTCGCCGAGCTCGATCGCCTCCTGGCCGTTCGAGCGGCGAACGATCGCGCCGAGCTCGGCCTCGAGCGTGCGCGCCGCCGGCGTCCAGATTCGTTGAGCGGTCGAGCGAAGGTTGGCGACGTGGAGAACCTCTTGCGGCTCGCCGAAGAGGTCGGCGGCGCCGACGCGCCAGCCGCAGAGCCCTCGCGAGAGGATGCTCTTGCCGCTCTGCCGGCTCACGGTGAGGATCACGCGCCGCCATCGGAGCGAGCCGTCGGCGCGGTGCTCGAGGATGCGCTCGAGCGCGTAGCGCTGCCAGGGTCGGAGCTCGTCGCGGAGGTAGCGACCGATCCAGCCGGCGGCCTCGGCGCCGTAGGAGCCGACGACGTCCGAGGGTCGCGGCGTTTCCAGACGAGGCGCGACGAGCTCGACCGAATCCGCCGATCCTGGCCGGCCTCCGGGGGAGATAGAGGTTGGCGACTGGCGCCGGGTCGCCTCGACGCTAGAAAATCGCGGCGACGACTGAGGTCGAGCGATCGCGGCGAGCTCGAGGTCGTCGAGGAGCGACGGGTGCGCGAGCTCCTCGCCGCGGCGACGCTTGACGGGAACGTAGGCGACGTCGCGCGGCTCGGCCGCGGGACGGAGCTCGACCGCCGGCGCGACGCGACCGCGAGGAGCGCGCCGCTCGAGCGCGCGCGTGCGGTTGCCTCGCCTCGCGTTGCATCCGTAGTGGACGAGCCGGAGCTCCTCGATCGGCGGGAGCTCCTCGCCGCCGGCGTGTACCGGCACGACGTGGTCGACGCTCGCGCTCGAGCTCGAGCGCGCCGGCGCGGTGAAGTCGATCGGCTGACCGCAGAGCTCACAGAGGTCGTCGGCCCTGGCTCGGAGCTCGGGCATGAGCCGCGCGATGTGTGCGCGCCAGGCGCGACCGTGAGCTCGAGCGGCGACCGCCATGCCTTGACGATAGACGGCCGATCGGTTCACACTGACGCCGTCAGTCCTAGCCCCACTAGGAGGAGGTCGTCAGGATGCAACGCACGATCTACGTGTGCGATCGCTGCGAGAACGAGACGCCGAAGGCCGAGCTCTACTCGGTCACGGTGAAGCCGCCACGCGGGAAGCAACGCAACGCGCTCGAGCTCTGCTCGACGTGCGTGCTCGAGCTCACGCGGCCGGCGCTCGAGCTCGCGAAGGCGTAGCTCGCCGAGGCCGGACGAAGAGCGGCCGGGAGGAGGAGGCAAGAGGCGCCTCCTCCCGGCTCTAGAGCGCGCCCGGTCCCCCGACGAGTGGAATCGCGACGAGTGTCGCCGCGATCGCGAGCCTCGCGCGCCCCCACTGTCTTGGCCGTGGTCGCCCTGCGTGTCTTGCGCTTCACGCTGCCGCCCTCGCGTGAAGTCGACGCAACGCTGACCTCGGCGCCGGCGAGTGTCGCCGGCGTTGCTATCGAAGCGTCAGGGATTGAGCGCGCGCTCGACGAGCTCGCCGTCGACGTCGAAGCGCTCGCGCCAGAACCAGCCGGCCGTGAGCATGGCGGTCGCGCCGCCGTTGCGCTCGATCGAGAAGGCCATCATCCGTAGCAGCGTCTCGCCGATCGGCGACCGCTCGCGACTCCATGCGTACTCGAGCGCCGAGAGCGTCGGCGGCTCTTCGGTCGGGAGCTCCTCGCGCGCCGAGCTCGAGCTCGAGCGCCGGCGCGGGTCGGCGCCGGTGCGCCAGGACGCGATCGCGAACGAGGCTGGATTCTTGACGTTCGGCTCGTCGATCGCGTACTCGAGCACGGCGATCGCGCGCTCGGGATCGGCGAGCATCTCGGCGCGGAGGCGATCGCTGAGGATCGCGAGCTCGTCGACGAGGTCCAGGACTCGAGCCTTGAGACGAAGCCGCTCGAGCTCCTCGTCGTGGCTCACGTCGCCCAGGTGTCGATCATCGAGACGACGAGCCAGCCGGCGAGCGCGGCGATGCCGATGAGCGCGAGCACGGCCGCGAGCGCTCGAGGCGTCGAGACGACGGCGAGCACGGTGCGCGCGAGCTCGGTCACAGCCGGCCGGCCCGGATCGTGAGCGCGACGGCCGCGGTGACGTTCGTCACGCCGAGGCGCGCGCACGCGCTCGCCCGGATCGTCTTGACGGTGTGCACGCTGATGTAGAGCTCGTCGCCGGTCTGCTCGGCCGTCCGGCCTCGAGCGGCCGCGCGTAGGACGTCGATCATGCGAGGAGTGAGCGAGCCGACGCCGCCCTCGCCGCAGTAGCCGCGATCGCTCACGTCCGCGGCCTCCAGGCCTCGAGGAGCTCGTTGACGGCCTCGCCGATCCGCTTGCCCTCGCCGCGCGCCGCGGCGCGGAGAGCGCCTCGGAGCGCGTCACACTTCACGCGATCGCGACAGAGGAAGCCGCCGGCCGACGAGCGCCGGAGCTCGCCCGTCTGGACGACCCTGCAACAGCGCTTGCACATCGGCACGCCTAGCGCCCCCATCCGAAGATGAGCGCGAGCGCGAGCTCGACCGCGATCACGACGAGCGCCAGGCGCGGGAGGTCGATCACGAAGCCTCCCTCGCGATGACCGAGAGCGAGAACGCGATCGAGAGCTTGAGCCAGAGCTCGAGCTCCTCGGTCGCTCGGCCGTGATTGAGCTCGACCTCGACATAGTCGGCGATTTCGCCGGCGCGCCTCGCGCGCCAGGCCGAGGCGGTGAAGTAGCGCGCCTCATAGCTCTCCGAGCTCGCCTCGCTCATACGCTCGCCCTCGCCGCGAGTTGGTCGCCGATCGTCGGCGCGCCGTGCGTGTAGTTCGTGTGATGCTTGAGTTGCTCGCCGGCCTTCCAGCCGGGGTAGCGCTCGACGTTGACGCCGACGTGGACGTGCGGCCCTCCTCCCTGGCTCGTCGCGACCGTGACGCCGAGCTTGGCGCCCTTCGCGAACGAGCGGCCGGCCGCGGGAGACGAGACGAGATGGCCGAACCAGTAGCGGAGGCCGGAGTCGCCATCGGCGTAGCAAGCGTCGCCGGGGTTGCTCGACGAGTCGCGCGTGATGACGAGAGCCTCGGGAGCGAGGATCGCGACGCCGGCGCCGAAGGCGTCGTCGAAGGCGGGATAGAGCGGGATACCGCTCGTCGCGTGCGTGCAGTCGTGCTGTAGGAGCGGCTGACCGCCGGCGAACATCGGACCGAGCGAGGGGAGCGTCGGCGCCGGCGGCGCCTTGTGCGACTGCTCGAGGAGGTCGACGGCGATCGCGTCGAAGAGCGGCTCGCCGGCATTCGAGAGGCCGGCCGGGATGCGCGCGTAGCGCATCGTCTGATACGTGGCGTCGCCGAGTTGGCCGGTCGGCTCGATCTTCGACTGACGCTGGAAGCCGGCGACGCCGCTCTCGCCGACGTTGCCGCTCTTCCCGCAAGCGAACGCGCGCGAGTACGTGTCATCGAACGAGCTCGCCGGCCCTTGCCAGCGACCGCCGCGCCAGAGCGCGCGCTTGATCGCGACGACGTCCGGCCCGTCCGAGCTCGCCGGCCGGCCGCTCGGGTTGCCGGGGAAGTAGAGAGCGCGCGCGAGCTTGCTCGGTCCGACCGGCGAGCCGCCCGGATAGGCGACCTCCCACCAGGAGCTCACGCGCCGGCCTTCTCGAGGAGACGCTCGACCGCGCGAACCTGTTCGCGATCGCCGCGGCACGCCGGGATGAGGCGCCGGCGGCGAAGCCGACGAGGCCAGTACCCCCTACAAGTCTTGTGTACTGCTGCTAGTCTCCGGGTGTACATATGACCTTCTGAGAGAGGAGCAAGAACGATGACAACGAAGCAAGCTACTCCCATCGCCGGACGTAGGCAAGCCGTCGGGTACGTGCGCGTGAGTGACGTCGGCGGTCGCGACGGCGAGAGCTTCATCTCGCCGGCGACGCAACGCGCGACGATCGAGGCGACGGCCGCGGCGAAGGGTTACCGGATCGTCGAATGGTTCGAGGATCTCGACGAGGTCGGCTCGAACCTCGAGAGGCCGGAGCTCGAGCGCGCCTTCGCGACGATCGAGGCCGGCGGCGCGAGCGCGATGATCGTCTGGAAGCAGAACCGATTCTCGCGCGGCACGCTGGACACCTTGAAGGCGATCGCGCGTCTCGCCGCGGTCGATGCGAAGCTGATCGCCGGCGACCTCCCGGACGTCGACGACCAGACCGGCATGGGGAAGATGTTGCGGGTGTTCATGGCGGCTCAGGCCGAGCTCGAGCTCGACGGGATTCGCGAGGGTTGGCTCGAGGCGCGATCGAGCGCGACCGCGCGCGGCGTCGCGATCAAGAGCCGCGCGCCGTTCGGCTACCGCTTCGACGACGATCATCGGCTCGAGGTCGTCGCCGGCGACGCTGCCGTCGTCGTCGAGCTCTTCGAGCGGCGCCTCGCCGGTGCCGGCCTCGGCGAGCTCGTCCGATGGTTCGAGGATGCGACCGGGCTCGCGCGGAGCCGGACGACGATCAAGTCGATGCTCGCGAATGACACCTATGCCGGCGTGCTCCGGCATGGCGCCTTCGAGAACGTCGGCGGCGCGCCGGCGATCGTCGGCGAGGAGCTCTTCGCCGGCGTCCAGGCGTTCCAGGCGGCGACGACCGAGGCGCACGTCCTCGGCCGGCGCGTGAATCACGGGAAGGCGAAGAGCCTCCTCGCCGGGATCGCGCGCTGCGCGCATTGTGGCCGGTCGCTCGCGTGCGTGCCGAACGGGAAGGCCCGGACGATGACCTACCGGTGCCCGTCCGAGCGGAGCCGGTGCCCGGAGCGCGGCTCGATCCTCGCGGCCGACCTCGACGCGCTCGTCGAGGCGCGCGTCCTCGCGTGGGCAGGTCCGACGCTCGACGTCGTCGACGAGCTCGAGCTCGAG
>Ga0157376_10002313_pt1 | contig 12871 bp, 8 predicted proteins | sample M45metaG_FD_121801 | JGI IMG/M metagenome (GOLD analysis project Ga0157376, IMG submission 121801) | Miscanthus rhizosphere microbial communities from Kellogg Biological Station, Michigan, USA - M4-5 metaG | ecosystem: Host-associated > Plants > Roots > Rhizosphere > Soil | place: USA: Michigan... | reverse complement strand
GCGCCGAGCCGGCGCATCGCGATGATCTGGCGCAGGACTTCGGCGATGGCGCCGTTCCTGAAGAAACTCGCCGCCGTGCTGCGCACGCTGCCGCTCGGCTTGCTCGACGCGCGCACGGTCTCGGCTACGAGTCACCACGCCGAAAACCACGGCAAGCCGCGGCGGACCGCGCACCAGCGAGCGCGGGATCTGCAATAGACCCTGTCTATTGGAACGATCGTTACAATCAATTTCGTTCTGCCCCTGCGGCGCGCTACCCTGCCTATATCCGCCGCGCATGCGGCCGGACCGAATTGCTGGATCAGTGCGATTGCTGGATGAGCACGATTCCAGCTGGGACAGGTTTTTCCTCCGCCACATGAGAGGTGTGTCATGAGCAATCTGAAAGGCTCCCAGACCGAGGGCAATCTCAAGGCCGCATTTGCCGGCGAATCGCAGGCCAACCGGCGCTATCTGTACTTCGCCCAGAAGGCCGACGTCGAAGGTTACAACGATGTCGCCGCGGTATTCCGTTCGACCGCCGAAGGCGAGACCGGCCACGCGCATGGCCATCTGGAATATCTCGAGGCCGTCGGCGACCCCGCCACCGGCCTGCCGATCGGCAGAACGTCGAACAATCTCAAGGCCGCCATCGCCGGCGAAACGCACGAATACACCGACATGTATCCGGGCATGGCCAAGGCCGCGCGCGACGAGGGCTTCGGCGAAATCGCCGACTGGTTCGAAACGCTGGCCAAGGCCGAGCGTTCGCATGCGAATCGGTTTACGAAAGCGCTGGGCGAAATAGCGTAAGCGTTTCCTTTCTGCGGAGCCGGTTCTTCCTTTCTCGCACCGGGAGAAGGTGGCGCGAAGCGCCGGATGAGGTCGAAGGGGCCGCGCTTACGCGATGCCATGAATGGCATCGCGTGCGGCGCCTGAGGAGGAGGCAGGAGGCCGACTGGAGGTGATCTCCATGGACGGAACTTTGTCATGAATGTACCCCTCTCCCGGTGGGAGAGGAGTCCGAGCGCAGGCGAGACCAACGCAAATGTCGAGCGTCCCACCGAGCACCACTCCCCGCGAAGGCAGTCTCGATGCGCCGACCCGCCATCCGCTGGACTGGAAGAATCCGCAGTTCTACGACCAGGCCGCGCTCGACGCCGAACTCGAGCGCGTGTTCCATATCTGTCACGGCTGCCGCCGCTGCGTCAGCCTGTGCCAGGCATTTCCGACATTGTTCGATCTCGTCGACGAATCGAAGACGATGGAAATCGATGGCGTGGCGAAATCCGATTACGCCAAGGTCGTCGACCAGTGCTATCTGTGCGACCTGTGTTACCAGACCAAATGCCCGTACGTGCCGCCGCACGAGTGGAACGTCGACTTTCCGCATCTGATGCTGCGGGCGAAGGCGGCCAGCCACAAACGCGGCGAGACGCCGTTCAGCGCGAAAGTGCTTTCGTCGACAACCGCCGTCGGCAAGCTGTCGACGATTCCTGTGGTGGTCAATGCGGTCAATGCGCTGAACCGCAGCCCGACCGGACGCAAACTGCTCGAAAAATCACTTGGCGTGCACCGCGATGCACGCGTGCCGGCCTACGCGAACCCGACCGCGCGCAAGCGCCTGAAAAATCTCGATGGCGCGGGACAGGCGCAAGCGGCCGGGCGCACACGCGGCAAGGTCGCGCTGTTCGCGACCTGCTACTGCAACTATTCGACGCCGGAACCAGTCGAGGATCTTGCCGCGATCCTGCGTCACAACGGCATCGTCGTGACGCTGGTCGCACGCGAGGTCTGCTGCGGCATGCCGAAGCTCGAACTCGGCGACCTGGAAAGTGTTGCAAAGTATAAAGAGCAGAACATCCCGGTGCTCGCCGCGGCGATCCGCGACGGCTACGACATCACCGCGGCGATTCCCTCCTGCGTGCTCATGTTCAAGCAGGAACTGCCGCTGATGTTTCCGGACGACGCCGACGTCCAGCTGGTCAAGCGCCATATTTTCGACCCGTTCGAATACCTGTGGTTGCGGCATCAGGCCGGCTCGCTCAAAACCGAATTCAAGCAGGTGCTCGGCAAGATCGCCTATCACGCGCCGTGCCACCAGCGCGTGCAGAACATCGGCCCGAAGACGCGCGACGTGCTGGCGCTCGTGCCGGGCACCGAGATCCAGACGATCGAGCGCTGCTCGGGCCACGACGGCACATACGGGGTGAAGGTCAAGACCTACACGCTGTCGCGCAAGATCGCCAAACCGGTCGAGACGCGCGTGCAGCAGATCGCGGCGGCGCACTTCGCCAGCGATTGCCCGATGGCGGGCAGCCACATCGCGCACGGGCTCGGCGACAACCCGCGCGCCGAGAGTCCGATCAGCCTGCTGCGTTACGCGTATGGGATCTGATGGGCTTGTTTTTTGAACGCGGATTACGCGGATGTGCACGGACAAAATCGGATAGAGCGAAGAAACGAAGAAATGACTGATCTTTTGCTGACAAGGCACTGCGGCTTCATCCATTTGCGTTGGAGCCCATCACCACCAGTTCGTCAAACATTTTTGCTTTATCCGCGTTGATCCGCGCAAATCCGCGCCATCCGCGTCCAAAAATGACTTGCCAGAATCCCATGGACCAACTCAAACAAACCGACCTCTACACGCTCGAAGCCTACGCGCGCGAGCGCCCCGCATTCCGCACCCGCGTGCTCGCGCACAAGCAGCCGCGCAAGGTGTCGATCGGTGCGCATGTGACGCTGCTGTTCGAGGACCGGCTCACAATCCAGTACCAGATCCAGGAAATGCTGCGCGTCGAGCGCATCTTCGAGGCCGCCGGCATCCAGGACGAACTCGATGCGTACAATCCGCTGATTCCGGACGGCAGCAATCTCAAGGCGACGATGCTGATCGAGTACCCGGATCCGGAAGAGCGCGCGCGGCGCCTGCTCGAACTGCACGGCATCGAGAACCGCATTGCGCTGCATATCGACGGCCACGCGCCGGTGCTCGCGATCGCCGACGAGGACATGGACCGCAGCACCGAGCAGAAGACCTCGGCCGTGCATTTTCTGCGCTTCGATCTCGACGCCGCGCAAGTGGACGCGTTCAAGCGCGGCGCGGCCGTAGAGCTGCGCGTGGATCACCCGCGCTATCTCGAGCACAGCGTGCTCACCGAAGAGTCTCAGTCGGCGCTGGCCGCCGATTTCGATTGAGCGCAATACCGCGCTGGCTCTGGCTGCTGGCGCTGCTGGTCGCGCTCACCTGGTATTGGCACGGTTCGCGCCCGATCAGCCGTCCGCCCGGCGTACTCGTTGCCGAAGCGCCGTTGCAGCAAGCGCTCGACGAAGCCGTGTCGCTGCGCAAGGGCGACGTCGCAATCAAGCCGCTGGCGAAGTTCGCGCTGACCGCGCGCGTCCTCGGCCGCGCCGATTACCGCTGGGACGGCCTCGCCACACTCGTGCCGATCGACCTCGCGCTCGGCTGGGGCCGCATGTCCGACAGCGCTGTGCTCGACAAAGTACACATTTCCCAATCCAGCCGCTTTTACCTCTGGCAGGTCAGGCAGCTCCCAATTCCGGAACGCGAGATCATCGAGTCGAGCGCGAACATGCACCTGATCGCCGCCGACGATACGATTGCTCGCGCAATCAGGCGCACGCGCGTCGGCGATGTCGTCGCATTCGACGGCTATCTGGTCGAGGCCGACTGGCCGAACGGCCGCAAGGCCGTCAGTTCTTTGACCCGCAGCGATGCCGGCGCGGGCGCCTGCGAAATCGTCTGGGTCGAGACCTTCAGCATCGCGCCGCGCTAGCAGGCCGATCTACGGAGCGCACTGCGAAAGCGCAAGATCCGGCCGCGACGCCGCAGCGGCATCCCGATACGTCTAGCCGCCCGACGACGACGCGCGCGAAAGTCTCTGCTGGATGTCCTCGAGCGCAAAACCTCGCGTCTCGATGCCACTTACGAGCAGCAGCGCGCCGGAGATTGCCATAGGCACGGCGATCAGCAGCGCCGACAGCACGAAGTGTTCGAAAAACCCGACGACGCCGAGCGCCGCACCGAGGATGCCGCCGAACTTCGAGCTCGCCGCGATGACACCGGAACCGGTGCCGCGCAATTGCACCGGATAGATTTCCGCGGCGTAGGGAATCAGCATCGCGATGACGCCGCTGACGCTGACGAGCAGGGCGACGGCGGCAGTCATCGTCGCCGCTGCCGAACGAATGCCGATCCAGGCCATGAGGCAGAACGCGAGCAAGGCGCCGGTCGTCAATGCGATGAACAGCACGAGCGACTTGAACGAACTCCAACGGTGATACAGCCAGACGACGACGGCAATGCCCGGTAGCGCAAGAATTGCCGACTTGGCGAGCAGTGCCGCGGTGCCCTTGGCCTCGATGCCGAGGTCGACCAGGTTCGTCGGCAGCCACAGCAGGAAACCGAAGTTCACGAGACCCCAGGCCACGCCGCACAGCACCAGGCCCCAGGTGATGCGCGCATGGCGGCCGCGCAGCAGCTGGCGCATGCCCGTGACCGGATGCTGTTCGTCGAGCACTGTCGCGGCGAGGGTTTGCTCGTCGTCGCGTTCGAGCACGCGTGGCGCATCGGCGGCCGAACTGGCGCCGGAGAATTTCATCAGTACGGCGCGCGCCTGGTTTTCCAGCCCGACACTCGACAGGAAACGCGGCGACTCGGGAATCCAGCGATTCAGCAGCAGGATGACCGCGCCGGTCGGCAAATTCAGCAACCACAACGCGCGCCAGCTGAAAGTCGGTTCGAGCAGCGTGGCGGCCCACGCCGCCAGAAGATACCCGGCCGATGTGCCGACGCCGCCGAGCATGACCAGCAGCCAACCGCGATGCGCGGCCGGCACCGTCTCTGCCATCAGCGTGAACGCGATCGGCAGCATGCCGCCGGCAGCCATGCCCATCAGGAAGCACATGGCGAGGTTCCAGTTGTAGGTCGGCATTGCCCCGCAGATCGCCGTCGCCATGAACATCAGCGCCGACAGCAATATCGCCGCGCGCCTCCCGAACACGTCGCCGAGGCGTCCCCAGACCACCGAACCCACCGTAGTGCCGAACAGCGCGACCAAAGCGAGCAGTCCGCCGGTTTGCTTGCTGATCGCATATTCGGCCGTCATGCCAGGCATGACGAAGCCGAGCGTTGCCGGCTTCATCACGTCGATGGCCAGGGCCACGATCAGCACGGTCACGAGCGTCCAGTGTTCGGCGTTCAACGGCACGCTGTCGGCGATATGAAACGACGCGTGATCGCGCGCGCCCTGCAGCACCTGGCGCATCTGCTCCAGGCGCGGCATCAATCCGTACGTCGCCAGCAGAAGACCCAGCGGAATCACGGCCATGCCGGCCAGCATGACCGGATCCATCGGCATGCCGGCAAGGTGATAGTGCGTGTGCGCGCCCATTGCCAGCATCGGGCCGTGCGATAGCACGCCGGCGATCAGGAGGGTGCAACCGACCCAGAACGCGATCGGGTGATGGAACGAGATTCCGCCTGAAGCCATGGACCGCATTTTCGAACGATTACCCCGGTAAAACCGCAAACTCGAGGGAAATCGATCGACTCCCCGCCCCCCGGCATTGTCGCCCATGCCACAATGGTTTGCACTGGGCGGCTTGCGCGTTCTCGTCCGGCTCGGCTTCATCGAGGACGACAAGTCCTACGCGCGCATGTACCGCGCAAGCGCGGCCATCGGGCACCAGCTGCCCGCGAAAATTCCTCAGATGCAGCAGGCACACTTGCTGCTGCACAGGCACGGCACGTCGCTTTGCATCGATCATGGCCGCGCTGCGGTGAACGCCCGCTGGCGAAACAGTGCGCTTACCGCGGCGCCCGCGCAATGGATCAGCCCTGATCGGATGCAGCGCGCACTCGCGACCGATGGGTTGTGCCGCGCCAGATGCCAGGCAACTCCTGGTCGGGTTGTGTGACGCACTGCGCATCGATGCAAACTCCCCAGCCGATTCTTTTGTGGCAACATGGCACAGCGGGAGATGGGGACCAATGCCGTGAATCGCTTTCAGACGACGCGCTGGAGCATCGTGCTGCATGCGGGCAGGGAAACCGCGGGAGCACGCGCTGCACTCGAGGAATTGTGCCGGACCTATCGATCCCCGGTAATCGCTTACGTCCGTGGCCGCAGCGGCAGCGCGGATGAGGCGGAAGATCTGGGCCAGGCATTCTTCGCGCGTTTCATCGAGGGCGCCTATCACGCACAGGCCGATCCGGAGCGCGGAAGTTTTCGCGCATTCCTGCTGACGGCGCTGAAACGATTCCTCAACGACGCCGCTGAACGCGCTCACGCGCAGAAGCGTGGTGGCAATATTCAGTTCCAGTCGCTCGACGCGATGGACGGCGACGAAAGCGAAGCGCAGAACGTGGCCGAACGCGACACGCCCGAGCAGGCGTTCGAGCGCGCATGGGCCAAAGCCGCGTTGCGCGCCGCCATGCGCCGGCTGCGGGCCGAGACCGCCGCGGCCGGAAGGTCCGAGCTGTTCGACCAGATGTGCGAGTTCCTGGCCGAGCGTCCGAGCGAGGCCGACTACGAACGCGTTGCCGAAACACTCAAAATGCGGCGCAACACGGTCGCTGTAGCCGTCCACCGGCTGCGCCAGCGGTTGCGCGAACTGGTCCAGGCCGAACTGGCCGACACGACCTCCGATGCAGAGGGCCTGAACCGCGAACTCGACCAGCTGCGGCCTTCGCTGGCCGCCGTCATTCCGTCGCTGTGAACCACGAGAGGTAATCCGTTCCGGCGAATTCCGTATCTACCAGTGGGTATCTCAGCTTGATGAAAGGGGCACTGTGAACTCTCGGCCAGATCGACTGCACGACCGCTTCGCGACCACACGCTGGTCGGTGGTGATGCGGCACGCCACGACAGAATCGGCGAGCGCCCGCGATGCCCTCGGCGAGCTCGCCGGGCGCTACTGGTATCCGGTATACATTTACGTGCGCCGCTGCGGACACGCGCCCGAAGCCGCCGGAACCATCGCTCAAGGATTCCTGCAGCAGCTGCTGCGCGAGGTGAACGAGCGCGATGCCCAGCCGTCGCAGGGTCACTACCGCAGCTACCTGCTCACGCGCCTGCACACATTCCTTGCGGCCGGTCACACCGGCAAGGGCGATGCCGCGGCGGAGCCGGCCATACCGCCGGACCTGGAGGACCGCTACCAGCGCGATCACCTCGACCAGCTGTCACCCGAACAGAGCTACCAGCGCGCCTTTGCGTTGCAGATACTGCATCGCACACTGCGACGGTTGTCGGGCGAAGCACAGCAGACCGGACATCTGCCGATGTTCGAGCTGCTCGAACAATTCCTGGCACGCGATCCTGCCCCCGGCGAGTATGAATCGATCGCCACGCGCCTGCGGGTTCGTCCACTGACTCTGGTGATGGCGCTCAAGCGTATGCGCCAGCGCTTCCGGGAACTGGCAGCCGAGGAACTCGCCGACACCGTCGCATCTGCGGAGGACCTCGCTGGCGAGCAGGACGCTTTGCTTGCAGTGATGAGCGACCTCAAGTCATGACGGCAACGCTCCGCGTCCGCGTTTCCGCGAACGGCGGCGGTACCGCTGCCGATCTCGGCGTGGACTTGTCGGTGATTGCCCAGCTGGCGTTCGGGCGCGCCGGCGACGACTCGGTTGCTGAAGGCCGTCATCTGGCGCTGCTGCCGATCGAATCGCTCGAACTGGATTTGTCCGATCCTGCCCAATGCCAGTTCGGCGAGTACGAACTGCTCGAACCGATCGGCGAAGGCGGCATGGGCGTGGTCTATCGCGCGCGCCAGCGCAGCCTGGATCGCGAAGTCGCGATCAAACTCCTCGCCGCCGGCGTCTGGGCATCAGCCGAATTCATCGAGCGCTTCCGCCGCGAAGCGCAGAACGCCGCGCGCATGCAGCACCCGAACATCGTGCCGGTCTACGAAGTCGGCGACCACGACGGACTGCACTTCTTCAGCATGCGCCTGATCGGCGGGCCGAGCCTGGCTGCAGAACTCAAGCGCGAGAAGAAACTGTCGCCATCGCGCGCTGCCCACCTGCTGCGCACGATCGCAGAAGCGGTCGACTACGCCCATCGTCTCGGCGTGCTGCACCTGGACCTTAAGCCGGCGAACGTGCTGATCGACGAAAACGGCATTCCGCACGTAGCGGATTTCGGCCTAGCGCGGCGCATCGATTCCGCAGCCGACAGCGACGAGGTGTCCGGCACGCCGAGCTACATGGCGCCCGAACAGGCTTCGCCGCGCGCTTCGGGGATCACGCGCGCGACCGACATTTGGGGACTCGGCGCGATCCTGTACGAACTGGTGACCGGCGAACCGCCGTTCCTCGCACACTCGCCACAGGAAACGCTCAAGCTCGTAGTCGAAGGCTCGCTGCGCAGTCCGCGTCGCTACGTACCGGAACTGCCTCGCGATCTGGAAGCGATCATCCTCAAGTGCATGGCCTACAGGGTCGAGAAGCGCTACGCGAGCGCGCGCGACGTGGCCGATGATCTGAGCCGCTTTATCGAAGGGCGCGCCGTATTCGCCCGCCCGCTCAACGCCGCACAGCGCGCGCTGCGCTGGGCCCGGCGCGAACCCAAGCTCGCAGCGATGACGGCGTGCGCGTTCGCTGCGTTGCTGATCGGCCTGGCTGCGACGACGAAGCAATGGCAGCGTGCCGATGACAATGCGCAGCACGCCGAAGCCAATGCGGCCGTCGCCAACGAACGGCTGTGGGATTCGCGCGATAATGAAAATCTGCGCATGACGGAAAGCGGCGACGGCTGGAGTGCCGCAGCACTGCTGCTGGCCAACACGCAGGAGATGGAGGCCGACGGTGCGAGCGAGCGCGCATTGGCCGCGCGCAAAAGACTCGGAATCCTCGAAGCCCTGAACTCGCGGTTGATCGACGTCATCGATGCGCCCAACGTGCGTGGGCTCGCCTTCAGCCCCGACGGCGAAACGCTCGCGATCAGTTCCGAAGGCAAACTGCAAGTCCTGAACCTAGCGTCCGGCGTGTCGCGGAACCTCGGCCACCCGGTTGCCGACATGGAATTCGCCGTGTTCCAGCGCATGAGTTTCAGCGCCGACGGCCGGCGCCTGACCGTCGAAGTACCCCAACCGATGCCATCGGCGCCGCTGCCTCCGGGTTTTCAGGTGCAGATCGACCTCGCAACAGGTACCCAGCGGCTGTCGCCCGCTGAATTCACCGCCAGAAACTCGTGGGCTGTGCTGGCCGCGAGCTTCAGCGCTGACGGCGACTACGCGGTTCTGACCGACGCGGACACGCGCTCGCAGGTGTGGGCCACCGATCCTTGGCGGGCACTGAGTCCCAAGCGCCACCTGAGCATGAATCCCGGATTGCCGTTCGTGTACGCGCAATTCGCGCCGGACCACAGCTACTTCGCCTACACGCATAAGGGCGGACTGGCGTTCGTCGACACACACACACTCGCCGAAACGCCAGTACACCTTCCCGCCGGTTTCGGGAACGTCTATGCGTGGGCGATCAGCCCTGATTCGCGCTGGCTAGCGATCAGCGATCGCGAAGGCCATGCCCTGGCGGTCGACCATGCGACCCGCGCGCAGCGCCCTCTCGAACCGCGCCCGCCGTTTGCGATCGATGAATTCAATTTCAGCAGCGACGGCGCACGCCTCGCCGGGGCTGCTGGCAGGGCCGGCGTGTACCTGTGGCGATGGCCGGCCGGCGAGCTGATATCGCCTCCGTTCGGAGCTCCTGCCGCGCAGCGTGTCACGCTCGATGACGGAGAGCGTGTCCTCGCCAGCGGGGACGCCGCCACATCGCTGTGGCAGGCCCCACCAGCTGCATTCGATGCCGACCGTACCGAAGCGGTGCGTCTGGGCAGCAGCGCGACGCTCAATGCGGCGGCGTGGCATCCGGCGTCCGGATTGTTTGCCGCGGCACTCGATGGCTTGCGCGTGTCGCGCTTGCCGGCGCCCGTGCTCAAGCATGCGCGTGCGTCGCCACTACAGCCGACCACGTTGCGCTTCGATGGCAGGTATTTGGCCACGGTCGACGGCAATCGCGTTCAGATCGTCGATGCCGAAAGCGAGGCGCCAGTCGTCACGGCGATCGAATTTTCGGAGCCGCCAAGCTGCGCCGAACTCAGCGCCGACGCAGCGACACTCGTCGTCGTTTCCGGCCGGCGCCTGTATGTCTACGACGCCACGAGCGGCGCGCCGCGTTTCGATTCAATCGAGCTGGCCAATTCGCCGCTGCACGTAGAGATCAGCCCCGACGGCAGACACGTCGCAACAGGCTGGCTCGACCACGGCGAAAACGGAACTGGCGAAACACTTGAAACGTGGAATCTTGCAACCGGTCTGCGCGCCGGCGGACCGGCGCGCGTGCCGGGTCCGCTCGCCGGCGTGCTGTTCAGTGCTAGCGGACAACGCCTCGCGGCCTGGAGCGCGGAGCAATTGAGCCTGCGCGACGGGCGCACTCTGGAGCCCGTTGCAGGCCCGCTCGCCGATTTGCGGGCGCCGAGCTTCCGCGGCCGACGCGAGGCCGGTGAGTTTGGCGTCACCGCTTTTGCCGGCGAGCAGTTTCTGTTCACCGCGCTGCACGGAAACGGCAGTGAATATGTCGACGCCGAACTGCAGCGCCAGGACGTCGACGGGCGCTCGCACAGCGAATCGATCAGCCTCGACTGGCAAGGCATGCTGCCACTGCCTGGCACGCAATCGTTGCTCATCGTCCCGGCTGGCGACCCGCTTGCGTTGCGCGCAGCAGATGGCACGCAACGCGAACTGGGCGGCCAGGATGTGGTCCGTCCGGGTCAAAGTCCTGCATTGGCTGTCAGCGCCGATGGCCGATGGCTGGCCACTGCGACGCGCGACGGGGCCGATCTGTTCGACGCACGCGATCGCAAACGGCTGGTGCGGCTGCACGTGCCGTTGCCACTGCCCGACCGCGTCTGGCAGCTCGCCTTCAGCAGCAACGGCGATCGCCTGCTCGGCAGAAGTGTGCGCAACCGGCTCATGGTTTGGAGCGTCGCGGCCGATATGCGCCCCGTGGCAGAGATACGCCGCGAGCTCGAACTGCGCGGAATCGACCATCGCGAGTCCAAGCACGCTGCGCTACTGACACTTACGGCGGATGAGCGCACTCGCCTGCACGCGAGCGATCCCGGTCCACCCGCAAGTATTCCGGTGGCGGCAAGGCCGGCAGCGGCACGCGTCTTGCCGGGGGGAATCGTACTGCCACGCAGTACCGAAGCGCCCGACACAACTCTGGACCTGACCACCCAGTACAACCTGGCCTTGAGCGATCTCAGCCGCAATACGCTGCGCGCGCCGACCGATTATGCGTGGTTGCCGCAAGGCGTGCAGCGTCTGCTCGGCGTCGACTTCGACATCCGCGGTGCGATCCAGTTGAGCCATCCTTCGGGCTTCGTCGAACGCGCAACAAGCACCGGACCGATAGCGGTGCACATGCCGGTGGGAAACCGTAAGGCAGCGGCGATCGACCTGCTACTGCTGCAGAACTACGGCGGCCTAAACGACGAGAACGGCAAGGTGGCAAACGTCACTTTCGACTATGCCGATCGGACGGCCGCGGAACTGCCTATCCATACAGGCGTGGAGGTCTTCATGTGGCGGCAGCAATCCGTCCTCGGCGACAAAGCGCGATTGGCGACGCTGGGTTTCGATGCACGCGTGCTGCCGGGGTTCTTGCGGCCAGTGCGCATCTATTCGGTGCGCCTCATCAATCCGCATCCGGAAAAGGCTCTGCGCGCGGTGACTCTCGCGGCGGCCCCCGGCGTCGGCGGCGGGCTGGTGTTCTTCGCCGCTACGCTGGAAACAGCGACGCCATCGGACGTGAGCGATGCGCAGCGTTAGGCTGTCTGCCTGCGGACACGCCGGATTGAATTGGAGGCCGTTCAGCTTCCCGTCTTTGGCGGTGCGCTGCGCCGTTCGTCGCGTGCCGACCGGCGACCGTCGAGCGCTTTCGACGCTCAGCGGCGAGACGTCATGACCCAGACGTTGTTCGTATCTCCTTCAGCGCGCGCCGATTCGCTTGCCGATCGCGGCGTGGACGTATCGCTGATCGCACAACTGGCCTTTGCCCGTGCCGGCGCGGAGTCGGTCGCCGAAGGCCGTCATCTGGCCCTGCTTCCAATCGAATCGCTGGAACTGGATTTGTCCGATCCGGCCCAGTGCCAGTTCGGCGACTACGAACTGCTCGCGCTGATCGGCGAAGGCGGCATGGGCGTGGTCTATCGCGCGCGCCAGCTCAGCCTGGATCGCGAAGTCGCGATCAAGCTGCTCGCCGCCGGCGTCTGGGCCTCCAAGGAATTCGTCGAACGCTTCCGCCGCGAGGCGCAAAACGCCGCGCGCATGCAGCATCCGAATATCGTGCCGGTCTACGAAGTCGGCGACCACGACGGCCTGCATTTCTTCAGCATGCGCCTGATCGACGGCCCGAGCCTGGCAGCCGAACTCAAGCGCGAGGGCAAGCTGTCGCCGCAGCGCGCCGCACACCTGCTGCGCACGATCGCCGAAGCGGTCGACTACGCACACCGCCTCGGCGTGCTGCACCTGGACCTCAAACCGGCCAACGTGCTGGTCGATGAGAACGGCGTTCCGCACGTCGCCGACTTTGGTCTGGCGCGGCGCATCGACAGCGCGCTCGCCGCGGACAGCGACGAGGTATCCGGCACGCCGAGCTACATGGCGCCTGAGCAAGCCTCGCCGCGCGCCTCGCGGATCACGCGCGCGACCGACATCTGGGGACTGGGCGCGATCCTGTACGAACTGGTGACCGGCGAGCCGCCGTTCCTGGCGCACTCGGCGCAGGAGACTCTCAAGCTCGTGGTCCAGGGCACGCTGCGCAGTCCGCGCCGCCACGTGCCTGACCTGCCACGCGATC
>Ga0157376_10002312_pt1 | contig 12873 bp, 13 predicted proteins | sample M45metaG_FD_121801 | JGI IMG/M metagenome (GOLD analysis project Ga0157376, IMG submission 121801) | Miscanthus rhizosphere microbial communities from Kellogg Biological Station, Michigan, USA - M4-5 metaG | ecosystem: Host-associated > Plants > Roots > Rhizosphere > Soil | place: USA: Michigan... | reverse complement strand
ATGGAAAAAACACCATCTGTGGCAATTAAACGAAATCGACTATCCATGCTTTCTTTAAGCTTATTTTCTAGATCGGCCATATCATTATTGGCATAGCGAAAGCGCTTGGCTTTTGAAAGGCGAATGCCATCGATGATACTAGCGTGATTTAAGGCGTCACTGATAACTGCATCTTCTTCTGATAAAATGGTTTCAAATAGACCCCCATTGGCATCAAAACAGGAAGAGTAGAGAATAGTATCTTCCATCCCTAAAAAAGCGCTTAATTTTCTTTCTAATTCTTTATGGATATCTTGTGTGCCACAAATAAATCGCACTGAAGACATTCCAAAACCATATTGCGTTAATGCTAATTGAGCAGATTGTATGAGCTTAGGATCGTTAGCAAGTCCTAGGTAATTATTGGCGCATAGGTTGATGACCTTTTGACCCTTGACCTTGATTTCAGCTTGTTGGGGAGAGAAGATAGTTCTCTCTTCCTTATAGAGACCATGTTCTTTTAATTCTCCAAGTTGTTTATTTAACAGTTTATAGAATGAATCCTTCATAGATGCTCCCAGCAAAAGGATTTTTATGACACTTATTGTGTTAAAAGTAAAGTTTTTATATTTTTATAGATCTTTGAAGTGAACCCAGTATATATTTAGTTACATGACAATTTCTCATCCCTTACAAGAACCAGGGCAGGTCGGTCGTGTTAGTGCTCCTTGTATTCTCGTTATTTTTGGAGCTACTGGAGATCTAACTGCTAAAAAATTATTGCCAGCTCTTTATAATTTAACATTAGATGGTCAATTGCCATCGCAATTTGCTTGTGTTGGATTTGCCAGAAGACCTAAAACGCATGAACTTTTTCGTGAAGAAGCTCATAAAGCTATAGAATCCTACTCAAGAAATAAACCTGTGAATGAAAATTTATGGAATGGCTTTAAAGAGCAAATTTTTTATCACTGTTCTGAATTTCATGATGAGAGCGGTTATCAAAAACTGAAAACATTTTTAGCGGATCTCGATCGTAAATTTGGGACTAAAGGGAATCGTATTTTTTATTTAGCCACTGCTGCTAGTTATTTTTCTCTCATTTGCGAACAATTACATAAAGCAGAGCTTATTTATAAAGAGGAAGCGACAGATAAATGGTCTCGTATCATCATAGAAAAACCCTTTGGGCATGATTTAAAATCGGCTCAGGCTCTACAAAAAGAGTTATTGCAATTTTTAAAAGAGGATCAAATTTATCGTATTGATCATTATCTTGGAAAGGAGACAGTTCAAAATATTTTAGTTTTTAGATTTGCAAACTCTATTTTTGAATCCCTGTGGAATAACCGTTATATAGATCATGTGCAAATTACTGTGGCAGAGGATATAGGTATTGGAACACGGGGAAAGTTGTGGGAAGAGTCGGGTTACATGCGTGATATTATTCAAAATCATATGATGCAGTTATTAACTTTAATGGCTATGGAGCCTCCTGTGAGTTTATCTGCCTGTTCGATTCATGATGAAAAGGTCAAAGTATTACGTGCCATGCGTCCTATTGAACCCGATCGAAATACAATTCGAGGCCAATATGGCAAAGGTTTTGTGAATGGAAAGGAAGTGGTAGGATATCGTGAAGAGCAGGATGTAAATCCTCAATCTAATATAGAGACTTATGTAGCGATGCGTTTATTTATCGATAGCTGGCGTTGGGCAGGAGTTCCTTTTTATATACGCGGTGGAAAACGGTTGCCAAAAAAGGGAACTGAAATAGCGGTTGCATTTAAAGATCCTCCGGAAGTGCTGTTTCAAAATGGAAAAAAGAATCAAGCCAATATACTCACTATTCGTATTCAGCCAGATGAGGGCATCTCTTTGAAAATTAATTCTAAGATACCAGGACCTAGTAGTCCCATTCAGCCTGTTAAGATGGATTTTCGTTACGGCTCTTATTTTGGACTGGCTCCCCCAGAAGCTTATGAAAGGTTGATTTGTGACTGTATTTTAGGGGATTCCACTCTGTTTGCTAGGGAGGATGAAGTGTTTCAGTCTTGGCGGTTATTGAGTCCTGTTCTTGAATATTGGGCCATTCATAAGGCGGAAGATTATCCTAATTATGAAGCAGGTAGTTGGGGGCCCAAAGCCGCAGATCATTTGATTGGTCAAGATAATCGTAAATGGAGATTGTTATAAATGACTGCACCTGCAGATATTCAACAGGAATTGTCTCGTGTTTGGAATACCTTAGAAGGTGCTCATAAAATGCGAGCCAGCTTATTTAATCTTATTATATATACACAGAAAACAAGTCGAGATAGCTATCTTCATACAGTAGCGCATAAGGTCATCGAGCAGTTTCCTTGTCGAATCCTTTTTATTTCGGTGGAGCATGAAGCTACTGAAGAGTATCTACGAGCTAAGATCTCTTTAATGTATGCAGGTAAAGAGCCTTCTGCTATCGCTTGCGATCTTATTGAGTTAGAGGTAGGCGGCGCTCAATTGAAACGTATTCCTTTCATTATTTTGCCTCATCTATTACCCGATTTGCCTATTTATTTAGTTTGGGAAGAGGATCCCTCTTTAGATAATCCTATTTTTGAGCAAATGAGCCTTTATGCTTCCCGTCTTATTTTTGATTCTGAATCGACTTACCATTTACCTGCTTTTTCTCTCAAATTATTAGATATTTATAAAGAAATCAAAATAGATATTGCCGATTTAAATTGGGCGCGGATGGAAAATTGGCGTCATCTTTTGACGGCTCATTTTTATTCATCAGAAAGTTTAGAGAAATTGCAAAAAGTGAATGAGATGACTATTTTCTATAACTCTCATGAAACAGCCTCTTTTTGTCATACGCGCATTCAAGCTATCTATTTACAAGCCTGGTTATCTTGTCAGTTAGAATGGCAATGGATAAAGACGATAAAAAAGAACAAAGATTGGGTTTTTGTTTATCAGAATAAGAAGGATCAAATTTTAATCACGCTCTCTCCGGAAGATTATCCTCATTTAGCTCCTGGAATAATTACCGCTGTCACTTTTTCTACCAAAGAAGATCACCAATATTCTTTTACACGCCATAAAGAAGCTCCCAATCATATCGTTGTAAAAATAGGAACTCCTCAAAAATGCGAACTGCCCACTCTGCATATTTTTGCAAAAGGGGATTCAGGACAATCGCTGGTCAAAGAAATTTGTCACAAAGGGATGAGTTCTCATTATTTAAAAGTACTGGATTTTGTCTCAAAAATGGAAAACCCATGCTGAACCCTCAATCTTGGGATAATCGTAGAGATCTTATAGTGCCAGGTGATCGATTAGCAACTATTGCTTTTGCTGTAAAAGATCTTATGGCAGCAGCTGAAAGAGCGATTGCAGATCATGGCGCTTTTTACATTGCCTTATCAGGGGGCTCTACTCCAAAAGCTATTTATGAAGAGTTGTGTCAGCCTCAACAAAAAATAGAATGGGGCAAATGGCATCTTTTTTGGAGCGATGAGAGAAGTGTTCCTTCTAATCATCCTGAAAGTAATTATCATATGGCTATGGAAGCTGGATTTAAAAAAATGATGATTCCCCCTGATCAGATTCATCGTATGCAAGCGGAGAAAGAGATAGAAAAAGAGGCTCATCTATATGAAAAAACCATTCAAGATAGATTGCAAGGCAGAGGTTTTGATTTTATGATGCTAGGGATGGGAGAAGATGGGCACACCGCTTCGCTTTTTCCGTTTACCGATGGGTTAAAAGCTCAGGGTAAATTAGTCATAGCCAATTATATTCCACAGCTACAAACGTGGCGTATGACTCTGACCTTTGATTGTATTAATGCCTCTTCTCATATAGTCTGTTATGTCTTAGGCTCCCAAAAAAGGGAGAAGTTGAGACAAGTGTTAGAACCCACCGCCTCATTTGAAGAGCTTCCCTCTTACAAGATAGGAACCCCTACCTATAAAGCGCTTTGGGTAGTAGATGAGAGCGCCGGACTCTCTCTTAGGAATGCCTCGTAAGCGCGCAAGCCTTCCAGTTTGTTTAAAATAGTAGCTTTGGGTCTTGCCTGTAGAATAATATCACTCACACCTTGAATAGATAGAAGGGCTCCATCTGCATCTTTGCCATATTTGAGTAAATAAGCAGCTATTGCCTGTGACGATCTTCCCACTCCTGCTCGACAATGCACATACACATGGAGACCTTTTTGAAGAGAAGTATGGATCTCATCTGCCAGTTTATCCATATCCTTCTCTAATAAAATAGAATGATCTAGAACGGGATGGAAGGAATGGGTGACCCCCATCTCTTTCCACTGCTGAGCGTTATAGGCTGCAGAGGGTCCCATATGCTCTCCTTCCCATCGTTCTGTAACGGCCACTACTCTATTGATATTATGATTAATCACGAGAGTTTCTCCCTCACTACGCCATTGGTTGGGGAGGGCTCCAAAAAACAATCTTCCAGTAGGTCTATTGGGGATGATGATTTCTCCATAATTGTTTCTCATAACTAGTCTACCTATAGAGCTGATCTCAAATGAAATTTGATTAGTTAAGTGACTTTCGTGATTAAACGCCAGTCCTAAAGAGAGATCGAGCACTCCAAGTGCACCTAACCCGATAGCCGCGGCAGCTACTGCTATTGCAAGCAATGACCCAGGATTGGCTAACAGTAGCCCTCCTGTTATTAGTAGCGCTGTAACGGCCAAGACCTTTAAGGATTGACTGCTTGTTATGCTTGTGGGAGCTAGTGTTATAATTTTTTTTAAAAAAGTTTTTTTTACAACTGGAGGTGGAGGGGCAGCGGATGGATCAGAAAGGTAATTATATTGTATAATAAGGCTCATATTTTATTTACATTTTATTGTAATATATATTTGTTATGTTATTAACTTTAGTATAATTTTATTAAAATGTATATATTATTAAACTATATCTATAATTAAAATAAATTATAGATATGTAATTTTTTTTAAACAATAACAAAATGCCCATGTCTATAATTAAAACAGTCTATTATGCTAATAAGAAATAGCGAAATTAACTAGCAATCATTAAAGGAGAGGAAGGCTTCAAGGGCCGATGGCTGCATTCTAATCCATGTTATCGGGGTATTGTGCTCTCTCATTCTCATTGTGTGCTCTCTCATTCTCATTGTGTGCTCTCTCATTCTTATTGTGTGCTCTCTCATTCTCATTGATAGCTGTCCAGACTTTCATCATAGCGCCTATTCTTTTTCTAAAAGTATCTGCTTGGCGTGACACTTTGCTACGGTAGTGATTCACTGAGTATTGAGTTAACCATAATTTTTTTATTTTTTCGGGAGTGTTAAACTTCTCAACAGTAGCCTCATTGGAAAAATCATTACGCTTAGCCTTCTTAATGCCTATCTCTTCTTCAAAATATTGCATGTTTACATGTATTCTGTCACGTATCGCCACTTGAGCTACTTGGTAAATATAGGCTAAAGGAGGAGTAGATACTTTGACTTCTGTTATCCTATTTTTGATTTTTGTTATGGTACTTCTATTATCAAAAAACCAGGACCAGATATACCAGTTAATCTTTCCCCAAATACTATTGCTTTTCTCTGCTAATCGTTTGCCTGCGGATCTCTTAGCTATTTTACCCAACGAAGTGGGTATGATTTGAAGAGCTTTAGTAAAACCCTTACCTTCAGTTTCTATCTGCCCTAGTGCCGCGATAACTGCTTTCTCCGGATGAGAAGAAAATATGTTTGCTGTGGTGATAATTTTTTTAATGCGCAAGTTCGTTTCCAGATTTTCAGGTATCTCGGAAGGTTTAAATTTTGTGCTAATAGTAGAAATGAATTTTTGAGAAATAGATACAATTTCCTTAATGGATAGTTTTTTTCGAGAACTATTCCAGCGCGAATGCTCCTGAAAAAAATTATCAAATTGGATTTTTGAAAGAATTTCGATACGGCGTTCACTACCATTTCTTCGAGTCTCACAGATCCAAATAGGAGAAGTTGGTTTATTTGATGTTGCTTTAGTTAAATATTGACACCAATTATTTAGTGTAACTGACATAATGCCTCCTTTATAGAAGATACATACTAACATCATTATATTAAAATAATCAAGCATCTATACTAATATAGTAATTTAAAAATATTAATTATTAATATGGAATTTTAAAAATTTTATTAAAAATGGAGAGTTTTTTCTTATTTTATTAGATCTCTTGCGTAACGTGAGTTATTAAGGCTCTGGCCGTTTTATGACTTTTTTAAGTCAAATTTCTTTTGACTTTTGTGATTTATATCGAATAGTATTAAAGAATTAAATGACTTATATAAATTAGTTGTCAAGCATCAAAAACAATTTTTGGATAAATGGAATGAGCACTTTAGCACTAAAAACAGATGAGCGAGTAGAAGCAGTCTATTTTACTAGGGACTACATAGTCGTCGATCTTATGGATGGACGTACGATCTCGGCTCCTCTTATTTGGTATCCTAGATTATATAAAGCCTCTATAAAAGAAAGAGCGCATTTTGAAATTTGTGGTGGCGGTTATGGCATCCATTGGCCTGATATTGATGAAGATCTAAGTAGTGCAGGACTTTTACGTGGCGCGCCAGCTAGCAAAGCATCCGCGCGCACTCCAAAAAAGAAGATATCGAACACAAAAACTTTTAAATAGCAATGTAATGAGCAAGTTTTGCTACGATGAGAGATCTATTCTAGGTATAGCTTCCCATAGAAGTGTTTCATTCGAAGCAAATGCTTGAGCTCGGGAAACATAGCCTTGAGAATCAAAGCTAAACTGTACTTTTCCTTCTGGAAAACCCTTCACTCCAAAAAGGCTAAATTTTTTGGGATATAATAAACCGCTGAGACCTCCTGTAAATAAGATGGCCAAATGGCGGTCGGATAGAGAAATTTGAAGCTTCTGTTTGGAAGGGGTCTGAGGAAAAACAAGCTCATATTGACCTGTAAATTTATTGAGGTAGTCAGTGTCTAAAGAGAGCTCTTTATTTATTGAAGAAAGAGGAAAATGAGGATCTAAAAGGTGCTTGCCCAATTCATCAGTCCACTCTTCTCGAGAATTGGATAAGATGACCACTCCTTTTTGAGCTTTATGATCAAAGCCGATAAAACTTCTAAAGCCCCCTGTACTGCCATTTTGGATAATTAATTCACTAGTGGGAGAATTAAGTAAGATCCATCCTAGGCCTGTGATAAGATGGCCTGTTCTATAACGTTTTTTATGACAGGTTTGTAAAAGAGTGTTGAGAGGAGAGTCTATCTTCTCTAAATTGGCTAAAAGAAATTGACTCATATCTTTTATGTTAGAGAGTAAGGAAGTGGCACCGGTTAACACAGGATTATCCCAGGGATCTACGACTATGGCTTTGTGATGTCCACTGGCTAGATTGGGTGCTACTTTGCTTCTTGAAATAGAGGTGTGAGACATCCCTAAGGGTTTCTCAATAAGGGTGGTTAAGAGGGCTTCGTAGCTTATATCCGATTGTAAGCTTAAAATATGGCCTAAAAGCCCCATGCCGATGTGAGAATACTCTAGGGCAGTTCCCGGAGCTCTTGTTAAAACATGGAGACTTAAAAAATGATATAGAAGGTCTAATGTATAATCAGAATAGGGATTATTGATATTTTGTGGATTGAAATTAGTGGGAAACTTAGGAAGACCCGAGCTATGGGTTGCTAAATGGCCGACGCTTATTTTTTTACCCTTAAATTCTGGTACTTTTACCTTGGGTAAGTACTTTTCAATAGGATCCTTCAATAGCATCTCGCCTTTAGCTACTTTATCGGCTAAGGCTAAAGTAGTGAACACTTGGGTTATCGAGCCTATCTCAAAAACAGTCTCTTCCAAGAGGGGTTCTTCGCTTTTTATCGATTTCTTTCCATAAAAAAAGAATTGAGGTTCTCCCTGGTCTATAAAACAAAGAGCCGCTCCTACTGCTCCATTATTTTCAGCTTCTTCTTGTAATGTTTTTTGTATGTCCATATTTACCGATTCGCTTTCATGTCTAACAATTGAACATTTATATTAAAGGTTTCTGCCTTGGGTTTTTCATCTAGAAGGAGCTCTTCATTTAAATTCTTCGTAGAAGAGCACCCGGAAAGAGCTAAAAAGCAGAGTAGAGTAAGAGAGCAATTTTGCATAAGGTGAGTTTATAATAGAAGAGCGCTCTCTAACGCAAGAGTTTTTTTTATTTGGAAATAATAGAGTTCATTTAGTAAAAGAAAAATTAAGGAGAATCTATGAATAAAAAACAAATAACAGGTTTTGTGGTAGGTTTGTGCGGGATTGCCTTGAGTCTTTATTCGTTATATAACATGAAGCGAATAGCTAGTGCAAAGGGTGCTGTGAATCAGGTGTCTGGCCCATTTTCTGGAAATGTAGCAGGGGATATGGTACATGGGGGAATGATGAGTCAGGTAAGTCAGTATGATTTAATCGTCACTATTATGTTGATAGCCGGTATTGTAATGATTATTATAGGAGGAGTTATCTTATTACGAGGTTATAAAAAAAGACATTAGTCGTTAAAGTTTTTGTTTTAAACTCACTGGTTGTTTTTTTGGTTATTAATAGCTTATAATTAGAAAGCTATGGCGTTACTTCCTCGAGATACAAATGGTACTCCTTTTCTTATCTTAGCCCCTATGGAGGGAGTGGGGGATCGCGCTTTTCGTAAAGCTATGAGTAGAGTGGGTGGTTTTGATTTAGCGGTACGCGATTTTATTAGAGTCCCACGCTGTGGTCATGTCCCAAGCCTTGCTAATGCTTATGTCGCTAATGAAATAGAACCTATAGGGCTTGTGGCTCAGTTAATGGGTTCTGAGCCCGAATTGATGGGTGCTATGGCGCAGGAGATAGAAAAAAAAGGAGCTCCGCGCATTGATATCAATTGTGGTTGTCCCAGTAATACAGTAACAGGAAAAGGAGCTGGATCTAGTTTACTAAAAGATCCCTATTTTTTACATGAAGTAGCTAAAGCAGTTGTTAAAGCAGTAAGTATTCCAGTCTCTCTTAAAATGCGTTCTGGTTATGAGGATATTTCCCTTTTTCGAGAAAATCTGTTGGCAGCAGAAGAGAGCGGAGTATCTTATATTACTCTCCACCCACGTACGAAGCTAGATGGATATGGACCCCCTGCCAGATGGGATTTAATTGCTGAAGCTAAGTCATTGTTGAAGGTTCCCTTAGTAGGCAATGGAGATATTTTAAATGTTGCAGATGCTTTAGAGATGTTAAGACAAACTCGCTGTGATGCTTTAATGATTGGAAGGGGCAGTCTCATTAACCCCTTTATTTTTCATGAAATTAAGATGCATTATGCTCAAAAAAATTACCAATCGGCCTGGGAAGATCTTATAGACTATTTTAAGGTCTATATGGATAACCTCTTTTCTGAGAAAAATAAAGTGAGTAAGCTCAAGCAGCTTATGGGCTTTTTTTTTAAAGGCAACCCCATGCTATTAGCCAAGCGATCTATGGTATTGAGAGCTCAGCACCCTGATCCTGCCGATTTTCTAGACTTTTCATTAAAATTATTAGAGTCAGACTGGAAAAAGGGATCAAACGAGCCCTAAAACAGACCTTAAGATCCCTTATTTAAATGGTTCCTTGGTTTTCCATATTATAAATAGTATTTATTCCCTGAATACCTCGATGACTGAGCCTCCATATAGAAGCTACAGCTAATATATTATCTGCTAAGCAAAAATCCTTAAGAAGTGCCGCTGCGATAACAGTAACTTTTAGAAGTGTAGCCACTCCAGCTATTGGTATCAATGCTGTTAAGGTAGGGGTAAAAAAAATGACTGCAGTGGTTATAAAAATTTTTGTAATTAATTTAGCAATGTTCCAAAGAGCATGGTTTCTTTCTATTTTTTCTACTGCACGCAAAGCATCTGGTTTATCGATGTATAGTTTTAGATATGCCATTCCTATAATAGAATGTAGGCATAAGATAGTTCCTTTATCGCCAAACAAAGAATTAAAGTGACTGGATGTTGCCCCCTTTTTTATCCATCGCTTTTTGGGGTCTGTATCAATAATGGCTATTTTACCATTTTTGGTGAAGTGTAAGTTGTTATAATTTAAATTAGTATATCCTAAAACAGATAATCTGGCTAAGGTCGTAGCCTGGATGACTGTTAGACTTTTTCTTTGGAGCATTATTAGCTAAAGCTTGCCCTTGTCCTCCAACGGTAGTATCGGCTTTAAAAGCAGTTTCGATCTCTTTAGATGCCGGTGTAGCAACGTATTTGGAGAGCTTCACTTTTTCAGCCACAGTATAAAATTGGCTCTCTTGTTCGTTCCAATAAAGGTATTTTCTAGGGACTGTTATGTGCGCTTCTAGTTGGTTTTGACGAATATAGGTGCGTATTTTTTCTGCTTTACGCACGCGATATAGATGCGCGTCTGGGGTAGTTACTCGATTATCTGTCCTGCGAAGTTTGAGAACCCATTTTTCTTCAGCAAATATATAATCGCTTTTTAAGGGAGTTAAATGGCCGCGTCTAAATATAGCATCAATTTGGGGTTTTATTTTTGCAGCGCAAGCTGGGTGGCCAATTTGGGAAGAACTTAAGAGGAAGGGAATTCATATTAATAGCTGACATATATGTCCTTTGTATAGATCTATTGCGTAATTAAAGGGTTTGTCGATTTTATGGAGGTTTTTGGCCAAAAGAACCATAAATTTACGCAATAAATCTGTTTATTAAAATGTCGAAAGCGTAACAGGGGATATATTAAAAACCAAGATTTTTCTTTATAAAAAAAATTTGTAGAGGCCTTTCAATATTTTTCACAACCAGAGCATTGGGAGCAATTAGCTAGCCTAATTTATGATGGATTTCAGCAAAATTTAAAAGAAGAGGTAGAGAGAGAGTTGTTTTTAAAGTTAGGTGAAGGGTTTGTAATTGGCCAATTAATATTAGGGATCCAAGCAGGCTTTAATGAACTTTCAATGAGTAAAGCAAGGGGAGGAATTCCGTTAGAAGCTCTAATATCTTCTTCTAGGGCAAATGCAAAATCAATGAAATTTATGCGCCTGGTTCAAGAAATTTCAACTGCTTGTTTACTAATGCTCAATTCACCCCAAGAAGAAAAAGAGGAGTAATTTTTTATTAGATCTCTTTTACCCACATCCATAGCGATATTAATTTTCTAGTAAATGAAGCGAGATCTTCTTCTTTGTTTTCTTCAAAAAAGGTGCGAATAGCCTCAGGTAAATTTTCTGGGGCTTGCAACTTATTAAAAAAATTTCTTATCAATGTCGTATCGTCAAGTGAGCCATTTTTTATAGCCATTTTAAGCTGCTTCATAAAATAGTTAGATTCATTTATTGGATTTTCAAGATATCTATTTTGTTGATGCACTGAATTTATATACATAATTCACCATTTTTGTTGATTTTGCTGTTTATATTATCAATATAGTACAATTAATTAAACATTATTATGCGATAAATCTATAACTTCATGCAGCTTTTTTATGTTCGCCAGAAAGATGTAGACAACTTTTGAAAAATTCGTGATGAGGAGGCTCTTGGCACATTTTTGCGATTTCTTTTTCTTTCTCTTGCCAGATAGTTTGAAAGTGGCGAGCCTCTTCAAGACTATTCCACGTAGCTATGCCCAATACTAGATGGGGCTGTTTTTCATTGCGTAGCAGCTCTATACCTTGACAACCTTTTTCTTTGCATTTTTTACTGATTTCATTTTCTAATAGTTTAAACCCTTGTTCTTCTTGGCCTTTTTTAAAATGATAATGTACAATTGCTTTAAAATTTGACATATAAACTCCATAATTAATTTTCGTTCTCTTATTAACTTTATTGTTAATTATAAATTTAATTTAATCAACAAGAATCTGATTAATTTGAGTTTGATCCAGCTATAAAGCCTGTTGTCCAAGCATTTTGAAAGTTAAATCCACCTGTAATGCCATCGATATCGAGAATTTCTCCAGCAAAAAAGAGACCGGGGCATACTTTGCTTTCTAGGGTTCTAAAATCGACCTCTTTTAAGTGAATGCCCCCGCAAGTGACAAATTCCTCTTTATTGGTGGTTTTCCCCTGAATAGGGTAACTGTCAGCTTGTAATTTATAAGCTAGTTTTACTAGTTCTTTGATAGGAATTTCTCTTAAAGGCTTATGAGATAAATGAGCGAGCAAGGTTTTCCATAAATTTTTGGGAAGATTAAAAAGATTTTCACTTATCAGAGTTTTTTGGGGAGAGTTTTGTTTAAGGTTTAATAATTGTTTGTGCAAATCGCTTTCTAAAAGTATTGGAAGCCAATTGATTACAAGCTCCACTTGATAATTTTTTTCAGCTAAGTATCTAGCTCCCCAAGCAGATAGCTTTAAAGCGGCAGGTCCGCTAAAGCCAAAATGGGTAATCAGTAGGGCTCCTTCTTGTGAAAAAGGGCTTCCTTTAATCTTTAAATGAACGGGGTTAATGGAAATGCCACTGAGTTCTTTTAGGGGAGAGGTTGGGGCATTAAAAGTAAATAAAGAAGGAACAGGAGCTTGGATTGTGTGTCCTAGTTTTTGAGCCCAGCTATGTCCGATAGAGTTATTGCCTGTAGCTAAAATGAGACGTTTAGAATAGAGGGGTTCTTCTTTTTCTCTAAGTAGGGTAAATCCCTCTTTGGATTTTAAGATTTCTTGGATCTGTTGTTTAAAAAAAAAGGGAATATTTAGACGATGAGCTTCTGTAAGAAGGCAGTTGATAATGGTGTCAGAGCAATTGGTGGTCGGAAATATCCTGCCATCTGCTTCCCTTTTTAAACAGACCCCTCTTGCTTCGAACCACTCAATAGTGACTTTTGGCTGAAAACGATGAAAGGGAGAGAGTCGTTTTTTTTGACCTCTAGGATAATGTTT
>Ga0157376_10002310_pt1 | contig 12878 bp, 10 predicted proteins | sample M45metaG_FD_121801 | JGI IMG/M metagenome (GOLD analysis project Ga0157376, IMG submission 121801) | Miscanthus rhizosphere microbial communities from Kellogg Biological Station, Michigan, USA - M4-5 metaG | ecosystem: Host-associated > Plants > Roots > Rhizosphere > Soil | place: USA: Michigan... | reverse complement strand
TTTACCGAAGGTTTATTGATCTACAAAGGGTCGCTGTATGAAAGCACAGGTGATCATGGTAAGTCTAAATTGTTGAAAATTGATCTGAATACAGGTAAAGTTGAGAAACAACTCGACCTCGATCAGAAATATTTTGGAGAAGGTATTGTCATTTTGCGCGATACTATTTACCAATTGACGTACACAGAGAAAGTAGTGTTCGTGTACACAATGGATTTTAAAAAGATCAAAGAGTTCACCATTACCACTGATAACGGGCAGGGCTGGGGAATGACAACGGATGGAACGCACCTTATTGTTGATGACGGCAGCAGCAACCTTTATTTTTATGAACCTTCAACTTTTAAGTTGATCAAAAAACTCCCGGTAACGGATGCTGGTGCTCTTGGTTATAATTTGAACGAATTGGAATATATAGATGGGTATATATATGCTAACCAGTGGCAACTTCCTTATATTCTAAAAATTGATCCTTCAGATGGCAAGATAGTAGCCAAGGCCGATCTGACTGATGTCTGGAGTCGCATTCAGCAAAAAGCTCCAAAGGCGGATGTTCTCAATGGCATCGCTTATGATGCGGAAACAAAGAAGATCTATATTACCGGGAAAAACTGGCCGGAATTATACGAGGTTCAGCTCAATTGAATCACTTTGAGATAATATAGATCACAGAACTGCATTTCTTTTTATCAAATAGTGCTGCCAGGTTCGATATAAATCCATTCCAGCTGGCAGCAAACCAATTTGTTCTTCCCGGTTTGTCCGATGATCGGGCATTTTTGTACCTGCTGCTGAGAAAGCTCACATAGAAGCTATCGAACCACATTGGTTTGAGTTCAGCTATTCTCATTCCATTTTTATCGATCAGAAGTTTCATTGAAAGGGGCGAAAAATGGTAAAGATGTCTTGGGACATCATAGGCGGCCCAGTATTCTTTATAAACAGAAGCATCAAAAGAAGTATAGTTGGGGACTGCAATAACCAGCCGGCCATCCTTCTTCAATAATTTTTTAAATTGTTGCAAATAGCCATGCAGATCATGTACATGTTCCAGCACATGCCAAAGTGTAATAACATCAAAGGCATTTTCCGGAAGGTAGAAAAGTTCGTCTATGGTCTTTAATTCGCAATCAAGACTTTCTTTCGCAATCTTTCTTGCATCCTCATCAGGTTCAAGACCTGTTACGTTCCAGTCATTTTGTTTCATTTCATTTACAAAGGCGCCTGTACCACTCCCGATGTCTAACAAGGTTCCTTTCTTTCTCCTGGCTATCTTACAGATCAATTTTCTTTTTTGCCTGAGAGTTCTTTTTCGAACAATTTGGTACAATCGATTTATTAAACCCTCCGAAGTGTTGGTGTGGGAAATATAATTTTCAGATTTGTAATATTGACCAATGGAATTGTTGTCCGGAGCATCCTGGGTAAATCTCAATGAGCAATCAGCACATTCCCAAATTGAGAATGATTTACCTGATACGGAATAATCTTTTGTATTGAAAACGGGTTGTAGCAATAAAGAATCGCAGGCCGGGCAATGAGTATAATGTACAATTGAATTCATTCTTTTAAGTGATGCGCAAAGTAAAGTGAATTTGCTACAATAGATGTTTAGGGGGCCAGTTTGTACCCTGCAGGCGCGTTGGCGGGAGAAATTTTCAAATGATTCCCGGTAGAAACAGTTGTTATGCCCTGTTCAGAAAAATACCACCCGAGAAATAGGAAAATGGCAACAAAAATTGCAACCGGCCATACCCACCAGGAATATTTTTTTTCGTCCTTGACGGAATTTAATAGCCTGTTCATTTCTGTCGAAGTCTTTTCAATTTCACCAACAAGCATCCGGTGTTCAGCGTTGTCCCTGATTATCTTTTGACCCGGAACATTTTCAAGCCAGCGGGGTTCTCCTTCCACGCTTGTGAATTTGATCTCTCCCGTAAGCTCTTTTTGAAAACTTCCTATCTTTTGCCAGTGTATTTCTTTTCCTTCTTTCAGTTTCCTGGTCAGATCGAATACAAATTCATTGAACCGGATCACCGCCTCGCTGTCAGTAATACCAAAATGCGATGCCAGCCATGAAAATAATTTTCCCCTGGGAACCTCATCTTCTTTCTCGAGTGTAAAGAAATATTCGGGAGGAGAGAAATGGCGATTCGTAAATTCAGATCTTGAAGACTGCAAGTGCAACGCGATCGTTCCAACACCGGGAAGATCAAGCATTTTATATTTGATCAGGAACCTGTAGAGACATTCATGCATTTCAATTCTTTTGGTCGAATGCAAAGATAACACCGGCAACAAAGTTAAAACCATACACGGGATACTGGTTCCAGCGCTGGTATTTCCTGTTAAAGATATTATTGAACTGGCTCCAAATTTTTAAATTTTTTGTGATCTGGAAATCAAGACCGGCATTTAGATCAAATGCTCCGTTCAATTCGCCGTTATCGCCATTGCTTTTACGGTATTGTACCCCATTCCATGCGAACAGATCACCCGTAAGATAAAGGTCTTTTAACACCTGCACCCTCATGGCAGCATTTAATTCAACCGGCACCAATCCATATGCCTTGGCATTGTCTTTTAAATTCATGTAATCATTCAAACTGAACCCTGCTTTCAATGAAAATTTTTCCTGCACGGTGTAACCGATCTCTCCATCATAATGCAATACTTTCATCTGCGATTCATTCAGGACAATAAAAGATTTTCCATCTACGCTATCGTTTACAAATAAGGGTTGATTGGTCAGTTTATTAAACCCAGCCTTTGTACTGTAAGAAAAATGATCACCTATTGATCCCTTAAAACCAATATAGCGTTCTTCAATCCCTGTATTCTTGGTAGATGCAGGCGCCCATATCCATGGATTGAAGGAAGCCAGGTATTCATAAGTTGTTTTACGCAAATAGCCTATCCATCCTGCAATTAAGTTAAATCGTTTATCCGGTGTGCCTATTTCAGCGGTTATATTCGGATAGATCTTAGGGTCTTTGTTGTCCCATGTAGGACGAACGCCTGCCTGGATATTAATAGTAGGCGATCTGTACAACACAGAAGGTGAAATAGAATATGCTGTGTTATTAATGGCAACCTTTCCTCCCGGCTTGTATCTGGTCAGATCGAAATTTAGTCCAAGATCAACCGCAAAATTTTTCCCAACTGTTTTTTCCAATGGCAGGTTTATGACCGTGTTACTCTCATTATTGTTATGATTATCGTTGAATACATGAATATTCACTTCCGGTGCGTAGGTAAGTCCAAAGCTTGTCGGTTGAATATTATGAAATGAAGCTTTCGCGATCCACGTGGTAAAGGTTTGTTTTATTGAGTCGGTGGGAAACGATAGTATCTCCGGTAAATAACCGTATTTATAGGTCTGATCACTTTTCATCCCCAGTTTTGCATCCCATTCTAAATTTTTTGCCGTCTGGTAAAAGCCATCCAACGCAACATCTGTATGGCTGAATTTCTGGAAATCTTTTTTTCCTTCCGATGCTACGTGCCTGGCATAAATATTCAGTCCCGCTTTCTTGCCATCGCCAAAAGATATTCCCGCCTGCAGGTAGGGCGTTTTCTGACTTCCAAACCCCGCTTTGATATAACTATTGTTATCCCACCTCCCACCTGTATCGATATTCAATGCCAATGGTTTTAAATTTCCCGGCTGGTAGTCGAACAACAAATTTTGATCAGGCAGATTGTATTGCAACTTTGGTTTTGATGTATCAGCATCCGGCGGAGTAGCATTCATATTGATCTTGGCCGTTTCATGAAGCACGGGCTTGAAGGTGGAGGTCACTTCTACAGTGCGCTTTCTGGTTGAATCAACTTGTGCCTGCGAACAAATTCCCAATAGCAAGACCCCAATTCCCCAAAAGATTTTAGTGTAATGTCGCCGTCTTATCATTGTAATATCTTGTTTTTTGTTATCATCGTTTGTGCTTCTATTCAACTCTTCTTGCGTCGCACTCTTGTACTGCAACAACTCTATTCAGCTACTCACCATTGACCACTCACTTTACTGTCCCACCTTGCTGTTCTTGCCTTCTTCTTCGATCACCTTGCTCAACTTAGTCTGTGCTTCTGTTTTTAGTTCCATATTTATACTGTGATCAACAATGCTCTGAAATGTCGCCTTTGCATTGAAATAATCTTTCTCTTTGAAATAAATATCACCGAGAAGGATATAACTTTTTGTTACCCAGTAATCGTATGAGCCTGATTTGTTGATCGTTTCAAAAGCTGCCTTCTCGGCTTCGCTTAAATGATCAACAGCAAACCAGCTATTTGCAATTTCATACCTCGCCTCCGCGGCCAATGCAGACTTATTAATGGTAACTACCGTTTTATAGTTAGCAATAGCAAGATCATATTGTCCCCCGACCTGGTATGATTTTGCAATGGCCATATTGGCAAGAGCTTTATCATCGCTGCTACTGCCTTTTTGATTGAGCAGATCTTTTGCATTATTCACTGCGTCGGTCCACTTCTGTTGCTGGTATTGACTTCGCAATAAACCACGCATAGCTTCCAGTTTATTCTCCTGGGTGGTCGTGAATTGCTTTAGTTGAGCATAATATGTCTCCGCCTTTGCATAATTTTTTGACTCAAAGAAGTAAATACGTGCAGCCGTCAAAGCTGACTTTTCTGCATATTTGTTTGGGGCTTCAGCCACGACAGCCTCATAACCGTTCAAAGCATTATTCCAATCACCCTTACTGTTATAAATTTCACCGCGATAAAAATTTGCATCAACGGTATGAGCACCATCAGGAAATTTTTGCAAGTAATTATTAAAAGCATTCAATGAAGCCGTTACATTCCCATTTTCATACTGAGCTTCAGCAGCTGAAAATGTGAGTGAATCCTCTGCATCCACCGATAAAGGTTTCCCGGCCTTCTTCATGAAATCGACATAGTCACCGGTCTTGCCAGTCTCAACGGAAATGGTCTTTACATCATCCAAAGCATCATTCGCCTCCTCAGAATTTGGGTACTGTGCGATGAGAGTTTTATATTGGTTTAGCGCCTCACCCGTATTATTCAGGTTGTAATAGCAAATACCAAGACGTAAATAAGCCTGTGGTTTTTGTGAACTATTTCCCTGCTCTTTAATTATATTGTTTAAATAAGGAATGGCTTCTTTGAAACGTTCCTGCGACATATAACCTTTCGCGATCTCCATGTTTGCATCAGTCACTAAAGATGAAGTGGGAAATTTCCTGTTCATCGTATTTAACAGGTTGATCTTATCACCCGGGTTTTTTATTCCTGCGATCATTGCCTGCTGAAAAGTGGCATAATCTTCCGCCGGCCATGAATATTTGATCACGGTACCATACATGGCATTCGCCCTTGTATAGTCACGGTTCATGTAATAACAGTCAGCGGTTCGTATATAGGCATCTTGCGTAATGCCATCAGAGTTTAATGAAGCATTCTTTCCAACAGGTTCAAAAAAACTTAGCGCTGCAGGATAATTTTCTTTACGCAGATAACTATAACCCAAATTGTACTTTGCATTTGCCGGATTGGCTTCGCCACTTGCAGGCGAACCGGCAGTTACATAGTTATTGTAATAGCGAATAGCGTCATCAATTCTATTGTTACGATAGGCAATTTCACCTTTCCAGAAATTTATATAAGGTAGCACGGCTGCATTTGCAGGATCTTTCAATGCTTTGTCAAGTAAAGCGTCTGCTTCTGCCAGTCTCCCATCGTTGATGTATTCTGTAGCCCGGCCAAATAAGATCCTGGGATATAATTTTTTAACACTCTCGGATGGCTTGTCCACAGTCTGCAATAAATTCAGCGCGTCCGCATAGTTGCTGGTATTGGCAAGAACAGAAACCAACAATTCCTTTGCTTCTTTGTTATAGGTCGAGTTTGGATAGTCAGTTAAAAATGACTGTAAGCTGTTGAGAGCTTCATCCTGGTAACCCAATTCATAAGAAAGCTTGGCGTAATTGTATTTTGAAACTTCCTTTAATGCAGAGTTGCTGCTGTTGGATGCACAAAACAAATAAGCATTTCTTGCATTTGATTTCTGACCAGTTTTTAGATAAGCATCCCCAAGCATATACATGGCATGCTGGCTGAGCGTGTCTTCTTTACCGCTTAATTGTTTGAATCCCTCGATCGCTTTTGGATATTGTTTTGCCTGGTAATAGCAATAAGAAAGTTCATAGAGGTCTTCGCGACGAACCTTTTTTGTTTTATTGACGTAGGCTTCCAGATAAGGCAGGGCTTCTGTAAATTCACCTCTTTCAAAATGGGCATGACCCAGTAATTGGTTCATTTCAACGTCATAGTAGCTGCTCCCTTTTTTTAGTTTTTGCCCCGCGTAGGCAATCGCTTCTTCTTTCTTGCCCTGTATGTAATAGATCTGTGCTATATAGTAAGGAACAATAGTTTGATAATTTTTTTCATTCTCTACGATCTTAAAGCTTTGCAAAGCCTCATTATAATTCTTATCTCTGAAAGCGAGAAAACCGTAATAATAATTCGCGTCGATGTAATTAGGATCGTCTTTTACCTGCCGGATACTGTTGAATAATGGTTTTGCTTTGGCAAACTGTTGCTGTACAAAATATGAATACCCCTGGTGAAACTGCATGTCGGCAATTTCACGATTGCTGAGATTGGCAATGTTGGCTTGCTCATATCGTTCAGTCGCCTCTGGAAATTTTTCCTGGCGGTAGTAATATTCTCCCAGCTGAAAATTCATTTGTTGTACCCGCGCATTGTTCTTTTCAAGATCGATATAGTTTTTTGCCATTTCTTCGGCACGACCTTCATTTTGTTTCAAGGCACAGGCGATAGTGTAGTAATTTATTTCCTGGACCGTGGTAACATTATTGATCTTATCCGTTTCACGGACAGATTGCTGTAATTCTTTAAACATAGGATAAGCAAGGCAGTACTCTTCCTTCTGAAAATATTCTTTTGCTTCCTTAAATTTTTCTTCGGGATCTGAATAAAAGCGTGTTTGCTGTGCAGTTGCCGAAATACTAAAAAGAAAGGCGAGGATTACAATGCTTTGAGTCTTCATGTTACTGTGTCCTTTAACCGGTTGGAGGATTAACGTCGTAAATATTCAAATTATTTCAGGGCTGACCAAACATCATTCCAAACAGCTGTGGAAAACTGTGTATGTCGTTAATGTTTTAACAATTCATTCATTATTATCAATAGTTTTTACCTGCAATAATTGTCAATTCTAATTAAAAGTCTAAATCCCTTTTTTGTTGTTTTGAATGAATAACCTGTGGTCAAAAACCGGCGATCAGCGATCAGAAACCAACAACCATTTCGTAACATTGCATCTCGAAATGCAGACGTATGAAAATTGCAAGTACTAAATACTCCGATACCGCTTTTTCATTTGCTACTCTTATTCTTCGCCTGGGACTTGGAATGATTATGCTGGTGGCCCATGGCTATGATAAATTGCAGCATTTTTCAAAATATTCAACCGGTTTTTCTGATCCTTTTCATTTGGGCGGCGGGGTTTCATTGTCAATGGATATTTTTGCCGAATTCTTTTGTTCCTGCCTTATTATATTAGGTTTATTTACACGCCTGGCATGCATTCCGTTGATCATTGCCATGTCAGTAGCACTGTTCAACGCTCATCATGGTGATGCTTTCGGAAACGGGGAAAGAGCCGCTTTGTATCTCTCTGGCTATATTGCCTTGTTGTTTGTAGGGCCGGGAAAGGTAAGTATCGATAAATTGATCGGAAAATAAGAATCGTCAATCGTGAATCGTCAGTCGTGAGTGATCCAAATCCGATGAAATTGTTTCACGATTCACGTCTCACGAGTCACGAATAAATTACAATATGTTCTCCTCCGAAACCAAAGTAAGAGTTCGCTATGCCGAAACCGACCAAATGGGAGTGGTTTATCACAGCAATTTCTTTTTATATTATGAAGTAGCAAGGGCAGAATCCATTCGCCATTTGGGGTATACCTATGCAGATATGGAAAAAATGGGTGTAATTATGCCTGTGGTGGAGGTGCAATCAAGATTTTTGAGACCGGCACTGTATGATGAATTGCTTTCAATAAAAACGATTTTAAAAGAACTGCCGATCCATCATAAAATTGAATTTCATCACGAGGTGTATAATGAAAAAGAAGAGCTATTGGTGACAGGCAAGGTGATCTTGTATTTTATGGAAGCAAAAACAATGAAACGAACGACCATGCCTGAGGAGCTGCTAAGAAAAATAAAGTCTTATTTTGGTTAATTTTATTTCATGGAGAATAACCCACACTTTTCATCTGATCCCGGCTCTGGAAGCGGGGACACAAGTGATACCTTTTCTGCGCCTTCATTTGGATATCCGCCCAAGCCCGAGTTGGAAAATAAAAAGGGAAATGTTTGGGTTCGTTCGATCACCAGTCTTGCCTTATATCTGTTGCTCGGGTATTATTTTTTCAGCGCCAACTGGATGTACCTTCTAATTCTTACAGCCATTGTCATCTTCCATGAGCTTGGTCACTTCCTTGCTATGAAAGCATTCCACTATAAAGAACTGGGTATTTTTTTTATCCCCTTGCTGGGCGCTTATGCAAGCGGTACAAAAAGAGAGGTATCACAAAAACAATCAGCGATCATCTTATTAGCAGGGCCATTGCCGGGAATTATTATAGGTATTTTTTTATTTGTTCTGTCACAAAACCGCAGTACAGAGATGGCGTATGAGGATTATACCTTATTAGGAAAAACGGCTACCTGGTTGATCTTTTTAAATGTTCTCAACCTGCTTCCCATTTATCCATTGGACGGGGGACAGCTCCTGAACAGGCTGTTTTTAGATGAATCGAAGATCATTGGAAAAATATTTGTTGTTCTATCTGCATTGGCTCTTGGATACTTTTCGGTGAGCATCGGTTTCTATCCTTTGCTTGTTCTCCCCGCCATGTTGTTATACAGGTTGAGTAGTGATACAAAATTTGATGAAATGACACGCAAAGTCGAGGCAAAGGGCATCAATCTTGAAAAGACCTATGAGGAGATCACGGATGAGGAATACTGGAACATACGAAATATCCTGGTCGAGAATAATTATTCCACGTTGAGAAATGTAAATCCTGCTCCGCCTTATGAATATTCAGCTCACGAAGACAGGGTTGTTAACACTATTGAAAATCTTTTGCAGAGGACGATCATTCAGGATCTTTCATGGTTTGGCAAGGCAATTATAATACTTATCTGGGCGGGAAGTTTTGCAGCTCCGTTCCTTCTAAATATCGATCTCCCATTCCTGCATTATCAGGCGCGGTGATGATCAGCCCGCCAGTTCTGAATTGCTTTTTTAATTTCAGCTCCTTTCAAATTTTTATCCGCTGCCTGTCGACATAGATCAGCAAACTCTTCGTCAGGTGCAAATCGCAATGCAATGATCTGGCGCATGCCTAAACGCTCATCCAAAGGTTGACCGGTAAGAATAAAATGACGAAAATTTTCTTCTGTACGAATGGCCCTGTCCTGGGCTTTTAAAGCAAACCGACGGCTAAACCAGGCCAGGCTTGCAAGAATCAATGAAACAACAACCAGTAACGAAGCAGAGTAAAGATTTTCTTTTGATGAGTTGGCAAGGTTAATAATGCTGCCGATGATCACGGCGAAAATAGCTGCGTAAGTAACAATATGAAACATGAAAATATAACGCCCGTGATTTTTAAAACTTTGTTCTTTCATAACGACCAGTTTGATTTTAGTTGAAGTATTTATTGAGACTGACGATAAGACAATGCTTTTATTTTAAAACGTCCAATACTTTGTACATTTTATTGACAAGCGCTGATGACGAACCGCTGTAATTGTTTATGAGAAAAGAAAAGATGTATTGTGAACCACCGCCGGATGTATGGTATCCGCAAAAGCCTTTTACGTCGCTTATGGATCCGCTTTTCATTTTCATATTGTTGTATTCGGGCAATGCGTTAAAGAAGTAGGGGAACCAGGGTCGTTGCTTTGCATATTTTAAAATTTCAACCTGTGCGTGAGTGGTGACGCGGTTAAGAGGTGAAAGACCTGAGCCATCATAAATATTGAGTTCGTTTTCATCAAGGCCCTTTTGTTTCCAGAAATCTTTTACGATCACAACACCTGTATCGGTTGATTCATTTGCAGGGATGGTATCTATTGACTGTAATCCTAATTTTTGATAAGCAAAAGTCTTAATCAGAGCTTCGCCATAGAGATTGATCGATTTTTGAAGGAACCAATAAATAATTGAATCAAGGGTTGGTGAATAATGAGTATAATATACTCTGGGGTTGTGACCTCCGAAATTGCCGAGGATTCCCAGTGTAGGCTTAGTTGGATTCCATTTGTACCTGCCTCTTAACGAGTCTTCAAGAATTGAGATAAATTCATTTATCGGGTTCAGTATTGCTCCCGAAATTTTAAAATGCTCTTCACTCACGGGTATAGTTCCTCTTATCACTGCGTTTGTGTCGTTTAAAGGCAAGTAGACATAGGCATTATCACCTGACCCTTTTTCTGCAGAAGTAACGCGACAATCAATTTTTAGAGAATGGATTTTTGGTGAAATTTCAACTATCTGAACGGGGTCACCAATTTCCTTACCTGACTTCAAAAAAAGATCATATTGATTTTCCCGCCAATTGAGTGTTGCAGCTCCTGCTCCGTAATAGTTGCCAACGTCCTGCCAGATCCAACCATTAGGTATTTGTTCGGAATTCCAAACTCTTACAAATACGCCCTTACAAATGTCAAAATCGATTTGTCTAAGTCCATTCACAATGGTATTTAAAACATTTTGTTCTCTGGTTGACTCCCATCGCCAACTTCCAAACGTTGGATCACCGGAAGGGTTGATCCAAAGACATATGTCGTCCTCAGGATCAGGCCGTGTTCCGAACTCAGTTTTATACCGAAAATCCTTTCCCAATAATTCAAACGCTGTCGCAGCGATAATGATTTTCTGTGTTGATGCAGGCGCTAAACCGACCTGTGAATTTTTATCAAATACGACTTCGCTAGTTTTTGCATTGATGACATATAAAGAACTGATAGCATGCCTGAGCTGAGAATCGGATTCAAATTGCTGGTAAGCTTGTCGCAGTTTTTCTTTTATAGATTGTGCATCTAAACAATGGACTAGTGACCAACAACCAATAACAAGGAAAACTTTTTTCATAAATGAAGTGGTTATTACTTTGCGCTTAAATTACTTTATTTCCATTTAATCATTTATAATCCTTTAAATCGTGGTTCTTGCTTCTATAATAACGATTGGCGATGAGCTCCTGATCGGTCAAACTATTGATACCAACAGTGCATGGATGGCTGAAGAATTAAATAAAATTGGTGTATGGGTAAAACGGCGGGTGGCAGTGGGTGATGTTTGGGATGATATTTGGAATGCGTTGGACGAAGAAAGTAGACATGCAAATATCATTTTAATAACAGGTGGACTTGGACCTACAGCAGACGACATTACAAAACCTCTTCTTTGTAAATATTTTGGTGGCAAGCTTATAGTGAATGAACAGGTACTTGCGCATGTAAAATATTTATTTGAAAAAATTTTTCGGAGACCCGGACCTATTTTAGAAAGGAACCTGAAGCAAGCTGAAGTTCCAGATGTTTGCACAGTATTGATGAATGAGAGGGGAACAGCACCCGGAATGTGGTTTGAGGCCCCCTCTAAATCTTCCGCCGTAGGCGGAGAGGCTTTGAACTCCGACAAAAAAGTCTTTGTCTCTCTTCCAGGAGTGCCACACGAAATGAAGGGATTGATGAAAAAGGAAGTGTTGCCGAAATTGCAAGAGTATTTTAAAATGCCATTCATCCTTCACCAGACATTTCTCACATATGGGATAGGTGAATCGTTCCTGGCGGAAAAGATAAAAGACTGGGAAGAAAATCTGCCGGCGGATCTCAAACTCGCTTACCTGCCTCATTATGGTAATGTTCGTCTTCGTTTAACAGGAATAAGCTGGGACAAAGACAACCTGGAAAAAGAACTGGAGGAACGAACAAAGGTGCTAATACCGCTGATACAGGAATGGCTCGTAATCGATGACGATATGACAATTCAGCAAGTGGTTGCGAAACTTTTGAAAGAACGCAAGCAAACGGTCGGTACCGCAGAAAGTTGTACCGGCGGCTATATTGCCCACCTGCTTACCATCGATCCGGGTGCTTCGAGCAATTTCAAAGGGACGGTCGTAGCGTATGATAATAGCGTGAAGGAAGATATACTGGGTGTTTCACACAAAACGATTGAATCAGAGGGTGCCGTAAGCGAAGAGACAGTGAGACAAATGGTAGCGGGGACACTCAGACAACTAAGAACAGACTATGCCCTCGCAACTTCTGGTATCATGGGCCCTGACGGTGGGAGTGAACACAAACCCGTAGGAACTGTCTGGATCGGTGTTGGAAATCATAAAAAAATTGAGGCTCAATTGTTTCATTTTCGATTTGACAGACTGCGCAATATTGAACAAACATCACATACGGCGTTGAATCTTTTGAGAAAATTTATATTGCTAAATCGTGATTGATATCTGTAAATTGATTAGGGGGAAAAAATTACCTTTGACGGTCAGTAAAAATGCAGACACGAGGTTAGCGCTATTTCGCTGGATACTTAAAAAATAAAAAAACAAAATCAAATGGCAACAGTTGACCTGGTAATGCCGAAGATGGGTGAAAGCATAATGGAAGCGACGATTTTGAAATGGCACAAGCAGCCCGGCGATCATGTGAAAATGGATGAAACCGTTCTTGAAATTGCTACAGATAAAGTAGATACCGAGGTACCCAGCACAGCCGAAGGGATCATTGAGCAGATCTTGTATAACGTGAACGATGTGGTGCCTGTGGGG
>Ga0157376_10002306_pt1 | contig 12892 bp, 13 predicted proteins | sample M45metaG_FD_121801 | JGI IMG/M metagenome (GOLD analysis project Ga0157376, IMG submission 121801) | Miscanthus rhizosphere microbial communities from Kellogg Biological Station, Michigan, USA - M4-5 metaG | ecosystem: Host-associated > Plants > Roots > Rhizosphere > Soil | place: USA: Michigan... | reverse complement strand
TCCGCCTTCGATTGCATTGCCCACCGATACGCCCGTGAGGCGCATCCCGTAGCGCTTTCCGAACCCTTCCCAGTGGGGGCCGTACTCTTTCGGTGAATTGAATGCAGTGCCCCATGCGGCACTAGCGGGTCCCGCAAGCAAAAGGCTAACTGGGCCGGCCGTGGTGTTCACGAACCACTTGGCTCGCTCTTTCCCTGTGATTGACTGATAGTTCGGAACAGTTTCGGAAAGACTCTGCGCAAAGCCGAAAACGGACAGGGTCATGACCACTAGCAATGTCTTCATCCACACTCCTGGCGGCTTAGAGCCCCCGCGCTACGCCTTGGATGCGGTGGGCGTGCTTTCGGAAGCGAATTCGTTTAAGACCTTCATCTCGAAACCCGACAGCCGCCTGCTTTTCATGATCGTCCGAGTTAATGAAAAACTTTAAAAGGAGAAAGCCGGGCGCTTCTATGCCCTTAATGTGCCGCCCAGGTTTTGTAAGGCTCGGACAAGCTGCGACGACCACTGCGCCACTTCATCCTCACGCAGCGTACGCCCGGTCGATTGAAAGACCGCGCGCACTAGGAGCGAATACTGTCCTGCCGGCACGTTCCCGCCTCGGAAGGTCTCGACTGGTTCGAAGCGTCGGAGCTCCGCTAACTTCAAACCGTTGACGGCGCGCTCGAGATCCTCGAAAGTCGCCGAGTCGGAAAACAGAAACGAGAAATCGCGCTCAACAGCAGGATAACGGGGAAGTGCCTTGTACTGCGGCTCGCGCAGTCCGGCCTCGAATAGTTGGTTTAGGTCGAACTCTGCCAGAAAGATTTCCTGTCGTAGTTTGCGGGCCGCTGCCACCTCGGGATGGAGTTGCCCGAACTGCGCGACCGGGGTTCCATCGAGAATCGCGCGGGCCGAACGTCCTGGGTGATAGTAAGACGCGGTTTCGCGATCGTAGTGCAATGTGCGCGCGGCGAAAGCGCTTAGCAGGCTTTCGACATCGCCCTTCAGATCGAAGAACGTCAACCTGTGTGCTTCTTGAGGGCGAAGTACGTTGTGCGGCAGGGCTGCGCCCGTCGCTCCCATGCAGAGCCGTAGAGGTTCGATTGTTTTCCCCTGCGCCGGTTCGTACACATGGCCATGCTCAAGCAGCCGGACATTGTCGACTCCCCGGTTTAAATTCCACGCCAGCATGTTCAGCATGCCGGGAACCAGCGAGTTGCGCATGCAAGACGCTTCTTCGCTCTGTGGATTCTCGAGCTCGATCGGAGTTACAGAAGAAAATTGTCTGGCGTCTTCATGCGAAATGAACGTCAGCGAAATAGCCTCGTTGTAACCAAGACCGAGCAGGGAATTGCGGACCTTTTCATTTTTCGCCGCGTCTGGTTGTTCCACAACGCCGCCTGCGAACGAAGGCAGGGTATTCGGGAAATTATCGTAGCCGTGAATTCGTGCAATTTCCTCGATGATGTCGATCTCACGCTCGACATCCAGCCGCCACGAGGGAATAGTCACGATCAGCTCGTCGCCGCCCTCAAGCTCGGGCGTGAACTCGAAACCCAGCTTGTTCAAGATGCGGGCGATCTCCCCGAGCGGAAGATCTTTGCCAAGAATGCGCCGCACTTCTGCGAGTTGAAGCACAACGGGAGCTTGATCCCGATGTCCGACGACGACATCGATCACATCGCCCCGGAGCACGCCTCCGCCCGAGCTAAGAATTAACTCCGCCACCCGATTGGTGGAAACGATTGTGGACTCCAGGTCGGCACCACGCTCAAACCGGTGTGAGGCGTCGGTGTGCAGGCCATGGCGCTTTGCCATCTTTCGCACGGTTGCTGGATCCCACCACGCCGACTCGATCAGGATGTTGCGGGTCTTCTCGGTGATCATGGTGTCGAAGCCGCCCATGACACCGGCGAGGCCGACGGGCTTTTTCGCATCGGCAACCACGAGATCTTCGGTCGTCAGCTTGCGCTCAACTCCGTCGAGCGTTTTAAGTGCTTCTCCGGGACGCGCGTAGCGAATGATGAGGCGATGGCCTTCGAGTAGGTCGAGGTCGAATACGTGGGTGGGCTTCCCCATTTCCCAGAGTACGTAGTTTGTGGCGTCGACGGCATTGTTGATGGGCCGTTGCTCGAGCAGCCCGAGACGATGCGCGATCTTTTCCGGAGAGGGTTTGATCTGCACGTCGCGTAAGACTCGTGCAGTGAAGCGCGGGCAGACTCGCCCATCTTCGACGGTAATTTCAACTCCGCCCACGCCGGAATGCGGCGGCAGGTTCGCGACAATGGGTTTCAGCGGGAGGTTATAAAATGCGGCGGCTTCGCGGGCGACGCCGTAGTGATTCATGGCATCGGGACGATTGGTGCCGATCTCCATTTCGTAAACCGTATCGTTGGCGGAACCCGACACACCTTCGACCGCAATGCCGATGGTGGTCAGGTCGTGCGCGAGTTGGGTGTTGTCGACGCTGACGTCTACGAAATCACGGATCCAATGAGGGCTTAGTTTCATGAAAGCAGCTTCTAGCTTCTAGCTCTTAGCTCCGGTGGTCGATCCGGTGCGTACCAATGTCTCGCCCACCCAGTCGATTGCAGCACTTCTGGCAGCGACGTGCATAAAAGCGTTCCATTCGTTTATCCAAATGCTCCGCAAAAATGCGTCGTTGGGAAGCGACCTCAGCAATGCGGCGTCGAGATTCTTGGTTATGTCGCACGCGTCGATCGTTAACGGAGCGGATTTCCCGAATGGATAATTTGCAGCAGGTGCCTCCACTGCGAGAAAAAGCAGGCCCGAAATCTCAATTCGACCCTTCCTGTAAGCCTCGCGTGACTCGATCGGGTCCTCGATGTTCCCAACCCAGACGGTTAATTCAAGAACGAGCTTTTGCTGTGCGTAGTCCACCGCATAACTGTGCAATTCTGCGTCATGCAGGCCATTCGGCAGGGTGCGTTCAAGTTCTGCCAGCGTCATGAGTCACTCACTAAACAAGAGCCGACAACCGAGAGCCGACGACCAACGACTGTTCAAGCGAACTGCTGCAAAAACCTTACGTCGCCCTGGAAGAACAGCTGAATATCATCCACGCCGTACTTCAGGATGGCAACGCGATCGATGCCCATGCCGAAGGCGAAGCCCGACACTTTCTTCGGGTCATACCCGTTGTGCTTCACGAATTCGAAGACGTTGGGATCGACCATGCCGCAGCCGAGAATTTCGATCCAACCCGTGGTCTTGCAAGGACGGCACGGCTCCGCACCCCGCTTTCCGCCGCCACCACAAATAAAACAACTCACCATCATCTCGGCGCTCGGCTCTGTGAACGGAAAGAACGACGGTCGGAACTGGGTCTTCACGTTCGATCCGAACATGGCTTTCATGGCGTGGTCGAGCGTGCCCTTGAGATCGCCAAAGGTGATGTTCGTGTCCACCGCGAGGCCCTCGATCTGATGAAACATCGGCGAGTGGCTCGCGTCGGGCGGGTCGTTGCGATAGACCTTGCCCGGGATCACGATGCGTAGCGGCGGCTTGAGCCTCTCCATTGTGCGAATCTGTACCGGAGACGTGTGCGTGCGCAGCAACAATCGCTCGCGCGGCGGTTTCTTGTCCTGGCCGGCGATGAACAACGTATCCTGCGTATCGCGAGCCGGATGATTCGGAGGGAAGTTCAACGCCTCAAAGTTGTAGTAGTCGCTTTCAATCTCGGGGCCTTCGGAAACCGAGTACCCGAGATTGCGGAATACACTCACCAGTTCGTTGCGCGTGCGGATGACCGGGTGCTCTACGCCAACCGGACGGCGAACGCCAGGCAGCGTGATGTCGACGCTATCTGACGTGAGGCGTGAAGCTGTACGGCCGCCTTGAATACGCTGCCGGACGCTCTCAACGCTGGCCGCGATCTTGCCCTTGAGTTCGTTGACGCGCTGGCCGGCTTCGCGCTTGGCTTCCTTGGGAGCGGCTTTGAGCCAGAGATCGTTGATCTGGGTGACCATGCCGTCCTTGCGCGCCATCCAGCGATCGCGGAAAATCTTCCAATCGGTGTCGCCGTGAATCGCGGAGGACTCGGACTCAAGGGCGGACAGCAGATCACGCGTCGCCGTTTCGAACGACGCCGGCGAGTAATCGGTCAGTTTGGGAACGGTGTACACGGTTGCCATTTGAAGGACCCCATCTGTTGGGATCCTAATGTCATTGCCTATGTTAGTGGCTGCCGCGGCAAACTTCGCCGCGGCAGGACAGGCGAGGCGCCTGTCCCCACACAGTTCTGTTTTTGACTGAATGCTGAGTGCTGACGGCTGAAAGCTACGCGGCCAGCGCGCTTTTCGCCTGCTCGACCAGGTTCTTAAACCCAGCCGGATCGTTCACCGCGAGATCGGCGAGGATCTTGCGATCCAGTTCGACGCCCGCCTTCTTCAGGCCGTTGATGAACTTGTTGTAGCTGAGGCCGTTGAGCTTGGACGCTGCACCGATGCGGACAATCCAGAGCGAGCGGTACTGGCGCTTGCGCTGCTTGCGGCCCGAGTAGGCGAACTTGAGTCCGCGCTCGACGGCTTCTTTCGCAGAGCGGTAGAGTTTCGACTTTGTCAGGAAATATCCGCTTGCGCGGTCTAAAATCTTTTTCCGCTTGGCGCGGCGCTTGGTTCCACGTTTTACGCGAGGCATCGCATTCTCCTGTTTTTATTTCTCACTGCAAGCGGCTGGAGGTAAGGAATCGCGGCGGGTGCTGCGATTGGACCTCTTCACACGCTGGGCTGAGCCCGGAGGCTGCAGCCGCGGATCCGGATGACGCTGGATCCGATTGGGGTTCACGCGGGCGAGAGCGCCCGCGCCACACACTCAGTCGTACGGAATCATCCGCTTGACTTTGGGGGTGTCGGCATCACTCACCAGCACGGTCTGGCCGAGGTGGCCCTTGCGCTTCTTATCCTTCGAAGTGAGGATGTGGCGCAAGAACGCCTTGCGGCGCTTGACCTTTCCGGTGGCGGTCTTCTTGAAGCGCTTGTGGGCGCCTCGGTGTGTTTTTAGCTTCGGCATAATCTTGTCTTCAATGCTGACTTATGAACTACAGCAGTTCGCAGCTGGCAATTAGCAGCTGGCCATTGAGGCACAACTGATTTCTTCCGGTGCACGGCTTCTGGGCCGATTGCGCACTCGCACTAAGCCAAGTGCTAACCACTAAGTGCCAATGGCTGTTTTTCTACGCCTGCTTGGCTTGAGCCTGGGCGGGCGGTGTCGCGGATTGCGGCTTTTCTTTCTTCTCGCCCTCGGTCTTCTTCGGAGCCAGGATGGCGTGCAGCGTATTGCCTTCCTGCCTCGGCCGGAACTCGACTATGCTCTTGTCCTGCACGTCCTTGATCAGCCGCTCCAGAATCTGCCGTCCCAGGTTGGTTCGCGTCATCTCGCGTCCGCGGAAAAAGATGGTCGCCTTAACCTTGTCTCCCTCGTCGAGGAAGCGCAGTACATGGTTCTTCTTAGTCTCATAATCGTGGTCATCCACGTTGATGCGGAACTTCACTTCCTTGACCACGATTTGCTTCTGATGCTTCTTCGCCTCGCGCTCTTTCTTTTCCTGCTGGTACAGGTATTTCCCGTAATCCATAATGCGGCAAACGGGGGGTTGCGCGGTGGGCGAAATCTCGACCAGATCCAGGTTCTTTTCGCGGGCCATCTTGAGCGCTTCGTAAGGCGGCAGGATGCCGATTTGTTTGCCCTCATCGTCGATCACGCGAATTTCGCGTGCGCGGATGCGCTCATTTGTGCGGATAAAACGCTTATCGATACAGTCCTCCGTGCGCCTTGAGGCAGAGACTTGAGTGAAAATTATAGCATGGGACCACGGGTTCCCAGCGCGCAGTCCCATGCTTTGTCCGCAGCGTGCGCCGTTCCCCGCGACGCGAGCCGCGAATCCCGAGTAGCTACTCCGCTTCGTCGGCCGAGGGTCCGTACACCGCCGGCACTGCAATGCCATTCAGCCGCAGATACACTCCGAGCTGTGCGCGGTGATGAACCAGGTGATTCATCACCCACATGCGCAAGCACATGCTGCGCGGCATCGTGACGAGCACCTTGCGGTTGTAGAGCAGGGACCACGGTCCCGCGAGATCTAGATCGCTCGCCCCGAGGATCGCTTCGCGAGCCGCGCACACATCGCGATCGAAAGCCTCAAGAAGCTCTTGTGACGATTTCGGTGGTGGTGGAGGCTCGCTGGGCACGCCATGCGGCGCCATGTCCCAACTGGTATCGCGAATGGTGATAACGGCCCAGTCCGGTAAGCGAGCCAGATGTCCTGCCAGCCAGCCCATAGTGCCGGACTTCTCATGCGGCTTCCATAGGAACTTATCCTCTGGTACACGCACCAGGAATTTTCGGGTGGTCGCCATCTCCTGATCAAACTCGGGAAGAAGTGCCTCGCTGAGGGTCATGTTTTGTCCTCCCATCGCCGGTGCGCGCTAGAGCACCGCGCCTGCAGGGAGAAGACGATAGGCGAACAAATAGCGAAAGTCAAACCAAAAATAAAAACGCTTACGGAAAAAGAGCGTAGCCGGAGGCGAGGGCAGTCAACGCTGTGTGGCAGTCGTCGGCAGTCTCCTACACAGGGCCCTTCCCGCCAGATTGACTCTTTGATCCTCGGTTAAGACTTCTTAGCGAGGCGTGCCCTCGCAGGGCTAGGCTTTGACCGAAAAGCTATTCGCGTTACTACTGCCGGTGGCTTTGTTCTGCGGTTGCATTTCTTGAAACTCCTGCTGCAACGTCGCGTAGGCCTGCTGTGCTGTGGATAGATCATTCGCCTGCAGTGCCTGTCCCAACTGCTGCAGGGACTGATCGATGGCATTGCCGCCTTGACCTCCGTGGTGATGATGATGTCGATGCACCTGCGACGCCTGATTTTGCATGTCCTGCACGATATTTGCGTAATCCTGCTGTGCAGCCGAGGTATTGCCTGCCTGCAAATCGTTCGACAGTTGAGCGAAATCCGCTTGCAGCGCATTTTTATTCTGCGTGGAAGAAGTGGAGGAACTTGATTTCAACTGCTGAATCGCTGCGAAATCAGCCTGCGCGGCTGACAGATTTCCGGCTTGAAGGTCCTTCCCAAATTGTTCGAATTCTTTGCCAAACTGCTGACGTTGGTTCTGAACGCTTTCAGCTGCGTAACTGAACAGACTTGTGCTGGAAAGTCCACTTACCGACATAGCGATCTCCTTGTGGATCCGAAACACTCCTGGATGAGGTGTCGCCGGTCTTTCTGGAAACTTGAACGGCCAACTACCCGCAGGTAACCGCACGTTGTTTGCCGGAACCACAATCTTGAAACGAAACCGCAACTCCCCAGGATTCCACTGCTTAAGGGGTTCACCGATTTCTTCGTTGGCGCGATGGTCGGCAGGAGTTGCCCAGGACCGGGGAGTGCGGCGGCAGGCATTGCCCACAGGACTCGTGAGTCGGGAATTCTCGACCGAAATTCAGACGCCTGACGGCTTTCAGCCAACCGTCAAGCAGCTGGGTTTGGATCGTAGTACGATGAAAATATTCGTTTCTCAGTCCTCTGAACCTTTCACTACTCCAACCGCCGAAAGGAGCAATACCAAATGGCTGATGCAACGGTCGCTCTCTGGGTTCGCCTGGAAGCCAAGCCCGGCAAGGAATCGGAACTCGAGAGTTTTCTTCGTGCAGGTCTAAGTCTGGCCCAGCAAGAACCCGCTACCACGTCCTGGTTCGCACTTCGCTTGTCTCCATCGACGTTCGGCATTTATGACACGTTTCCTGACGAGGCCGGGCGGCAGGCGCATTTGAACGGCCCCATTGCGGCGGCGCTCATGGAGAAAGCTTCTACGCTGTTGTCGAAGCCGCCATCGATCGAGAAGGTTGAGGTGCTGGCGGCGAAGCTGCCTTCCGCCAAAGCTGAAAAAGCTGCGTAGTTTCCTTCACAAAAAATGCGGTCAGAACAGGATCGTCCTGGCCGCATCGCAAATTTGCAATTGCCCCAACGCTTACTTCTTAAGGCATGCTCTTGGTTCCAATTTGCGTGCCAATGACCTCGCCAGACACGACAATCTCCACGCGACGGTTCTTCTGTCTACCGGCAGCCGTATTGTTGTCAGCAATCGGATTCGCCATCCCAAAGCCCTGCGCCGTAAGCGTATTGGCTTGCAGGCCCTGCCCGATAAGATAGTCGCGCACGCTGTCCGCACGCTTTTCCGATAGCGTCTGGTTAAAATCGGCACTCCCCGTGCTATCGGTGTGACCTTCAATCGTCAGGTGCAGGGATGGATAGTTCAATACGATACCGCTCAACTTGGCGAGTGCCTCGCGCGCTTCGCCCCGCAAGTCGGCCTTTCCAGTGTCGAACAGAACGTCACCCATGTTGACCACTAGGCCGCGTGGCGTGTCGGTCGTGGGAAGGACGCGATTGAACTGCTGAAGCAAGCGGGCGCGCAGTTCCTGTTTTTCTTTCTCTGCCTTCGCCGCCGCAGCCTGGTCCTTGGCTGCCTGTTCCTGCGCTGCTTTCTGTTGTTCTTCCGCAGTTGCTCGCGCTTGAGCCTCCTGCGCCGCGTTTGCCTCGGCCGCAGCCCGCTTTCGGGCTTCTTCCTCTTGTGCCGCCTGCGCTTGCGCCTGCGCCTGCTGCGACGCCTTCTGCTCATTCGCGATTCGTTCTTCGCGCTGGCGCCGGATCGCAATGGACCGCGCATCTTCCGCGGCCTGCACCGCATTGCGAGCCGCCGTGGGCACGGCGTTCTTCTGCTTCCTCTCTTGATAGTCTTCAGCCTGAGCTAATGCCTTGGTAGCTTTTGTAAATGCTTCTGGTGCGTATTTCTCCGCTCCTTCATATTTGGCGATTCGTACCGCGTTTCGTGCCTGATACAGATCGAGCGGAATTTTCGGATTCATATCGAACGCTTCAAAGTGCGCAGCGTCGTACTCTCCCCGTTGCAGCAGTTCGAAGTTCGCCGTCACCGGTGCTACCGCCCCTTTCGTGTCGCTGCGCACTTTGTTTTCGAGAACCACCGCGTCGCTCGGAAACGAAACCGCAAAGTAGGGTTCCGCCGTCACGATCATTCCAAAGGTCTGCAGCTTGGTCGTCACGTTAAGGTCGCTCTTGTTCCCCTTGACCACCAGTTGCCCGAGATTGTTGGCTCGGCCTTCCGGTGTAATCGCCCATAAGACGTAGACCAGAAACGGAGAACCAATTGAGGATGGTGGTTGTAGACCTTTGAGCTGCGCTTCGATTGCCAAAGCGCCCTTTTGACTCTCCACCTTAGCGGAGCCTTCCGCACGCGGCATGAGTGCCGTGCCAACGAAGTCAACTTTGGTCGAGCCCCGAGCCCAATAGTTCACCGTCTCAATCGAACGGGAGACATGAATGTTGATAACCGAGCCGCTGGCAGCTTGATTGGTATTTTGCGCGAAAGTCGGGCTGCAAACACACAACAGGGTGGACAGGATGACGAAACGACTCGATTGCCTACGGAACTCCTTCTGAACTTGCCGGGGTCGCAAGTGGTCCGCAATCTTAATGAAAAAGTCGACATTTGTCTGCGATAAGCTCTCTGTCTCCGGTCGCCGATACCAGAACTTGCTGATTCAGAATTCCACGCCTTTCGGCCAAAAGTTCACGTCAATGCGGTCGCTTGCTCTTTATCTCGTTGAAAAACAGCTCCTTTCGGTTCTGGCACCGCGCTTGCACCATCGAAGAGTGCAACTCACGGAGGACCTCATGTTTGCGGTGAACGTGGAACGCTTCGGAGATATGGCCGTGATCGAATGCGAAGGCCGCATTGTGCAGCCAGAAGCCGCTTATCAGCTTCGTAACACAGTAATTGCCGAATCGGATGCGCGCATCATCATTCTTGATTTATCGGAAGTCAGTGCCGTGGAAGGCGGAGGACTTGGCATGCTTGCGTATTTGCAGCGCTGGGCGCTGGATCATGATATTCGCATCAAGCTCTTCAATCCGTCGCGTTCGGTGCGTGATCGACTGGATCATGCCTGCATGCACCCGATTGATGTAGCCTCGCTGGATGAGATGACGGCACTCCTGATGATTGAGGAGATGGCGCAGCAGCACTACACGGCGGCAGCTTAGTAGCGACGCGCTTCAAAACAAGGCTGAAACAATTTGGCCCGAGCATCCAGCTCGGGCCTCTGCGTTCTTAATTCAGAAGGCTCACGCGAGTATTTCAGAATCGGTACAAACTCCGCTTTCGATCAAACTCCCAACCAGCTCTCCATTTTCCGCGCGCTCTACCCTGCTGCGGATCCAGCGATTCGCATCCACTCGTTCTCGCAGAATCAATGGCAGGAAGTTATCGGTCAAGGCGCGACTACCAGTTGTGCATGTCGCCGAGCTGTGCGAATCGGGATGTAAGGTGATCGCTTGCACATCACGCCCGACATGAGTCTGGAGAAATGCGTTCTTTTTCTGCGCAGCTAATTCGCGCAGAACGCGATTCCGTTCGCGTGCAATTTGCCCAGGCACTTGATTCTTCATCGTGGCCGCCGGCGTTCCGGGTCTAGGCGAGTACGTGAATACGTGCAGGTACGTAAACGGAAGTTCTTCCACGATTCGCCTTGTCTCTTCGAACTCTTTTTCGGACTCGCCGGGAAATCCGACCATGACGTCGGCGCCGATGGCTGCGTCGGGTATGGCCCATCGTATCTTCTCAATCTTATCTCGGTAGTGCCAAGGCCGATACTTGCGATGCATGCGGCGTAAGACCGCATCGCTACCCGATTGCATTGGCACGTGAGCGTGCTTCGCGATGCGCGGCGAGGACGCCACCAAAGCAATGAGTTCGTCGCTCCAGTCCATAGGCTCGACCGAACTGATCCGCAATTTTTCCAGCGAAGTTTCGTTGAGGATCAGATGGATCAGATCCTCGAAGCGAACCGTCCGGGCTGTCGCCGAAATCTCAAGATCGCGGCCCCAGCGTCCCAGATTGATCCCCGAGATCACTAACTCACGAAACCCGGCTAGCACAAGGGTGTTTACTTCAGTCACGATGCGCTCCGGTGAGAGCGAGCGACTCTGCCCGCGAACAAACGGGATGACGCAGAAAGAGCACCGATTATCACAACCGTCCTGTACTTTCAGGTTCGGTCGTGTTCGCTCATTTGCGGCGTCGAACACCGGAGCCGCTAGCAATTCTGTGTGGGCGAAGATGTCGGAGACCACTACATCAGCACGCTCAGCTGATACCAACCGATCGAGCGGAACAAAATTTGCCACGGCCTGTACGAGACCCGTAGCCACGGCATCCCCCTCGGCTAAAGGGTGCGCAATCTCGGCCAGCCGATGTTTGTGGGAGTTTCCAATGACCTGCGTAACGCCTGGCAAGCTAGCCAGTTCCTCGGGCGCACGTTGGGCGTAGCAGCCGGTGACAACGATCCGCGCTCCCGGATTTTCGCGATGGACCCGCCGCACCGCCGCCCGGGCATCCTGGTCTGCTGGCGCCGTGACCGTGCAGGTATTCAGGACCACTAGGCTTGCGCTTCGAACATCGACCGCGCGCTCCATTCCTCGGTCCTGGAACTGCCGCTCAATGGCGGCACCGTCGGCTTGAGTGGCCCGGCAGCCAAAATTCTGTACGTAAAAACGATCCACAGCCTTATAGTACCAAGCGACCTAGGCGGTTTGTGGTCCGGTGTTACCGGAAAAGCGCGTACCAGATCGACGTTCGCAGGTGCGCCGTGTGGATGCCCAGCCGCCTTCCATTTTGCATGCTGCCTCGTATGTTGCTGGTCGATGACGATCCGTCAGTGTTGCTCACCCTGAAAGCCGTGCTCGAGCTAAACGGATTTGAAGTGGAAACCGCTGCATCGGCGGATCAGGCATGCGCCCTGATGAAAGCTTCGACCTTCCATATCGTGATGACCGATGTGCGCATGGAGAATGAGAGCAGCGGTTTGGACGTAATTCGTGCCGCACATCAGCAGAGCTATCAGCCCGTGACTGCAGTATTGACGGCTTATCCGCCGAAAGATGATCGCTGGCGTTCGGTCAATGTCAGTTCATTTTTCCTGAAACCGATCAGCACGCGGGAACTGGTGGCGCAACTCGGCGCTCTGCTCCGTTCCTGGCAGGCGAAACACACTCCGCTGGCGTGAGGGTCCCTTGTCCACAACGTCGAGCATCTGACCGATGGTGAGTGTGGGCTTCGCGGGTCGCAAGAGACTCTGCGGAAGTCACACTTCGGCGTGGGAGCGCCGATCGGAAGCTCCTCGCAAATCTCTTCTAGTCAGGTGCTACGCTGAAGCCGCGGTGCGCCTTGCGGTAAAGCACTCCCGACAGAAAACCGGTCGTCCTTGAGTAGGCTTAAACGGAACCGTAGTTTCTTTGCCGCACTGCGAGCAGGTGGTTCGCGTCTCAGTTTTGGCAAACGTCGCGTTTCCGGACGCAGGGGCGCCCAGGACAGCTACTCGCTTCGCCTTGCACGCCTTGCAGCGTTTGGGTTCGTTCTTGAATTGCTTATCGTGGAAAAAGAGTTGTTCTCCGGCAGTGAAGACAAAATCGCTGCCGCAGTCAATACACTTTAAAACCTTATCCTGAAATTCCATGACCGCTCACCCCACTCCCCGCTCGCATTCTCCCGTGGCGAAGGCTTGTCACCTTCACTCCAGTGCGTGCAGAGTCCGTTACTCACCCCCTCGTACTGCCCCTTGGGTTCGGCCCGCCTGCATTGACGAGGTGCAGGTTTGGTACACGCCGGAGTGAAGACCCGGTGCTGGGTCCGGCGATAAATTCGCCACGGATACGGATGGGAATGGCAAAAAGTCGCCATCGGGGAATGGATGGCGACCCGTGTGACTAGTCCTGTTCTTTACGAGCTTTTTTGCGGCTACGCTTGCGCGCCAGTGCTTCCTTGACGCGCTTCTTCTCGCCGGGCTTCAGGTAGAAGGAGTGACGTTTCACTTCCTT
>Ga0157376_10002301_pt1 | contig 12898 bp, 14 predicted proteins | sample M45metaG_FD_121801 | JGI IMG/M metagenome (GOLD analysis project Ga0157376, IMG submission 121801) | Miscanthus rhizosphere microbial communities from Kellogg Biological Station, Michigan, USA - M4-5 metaG | ecosystem: Host-associated > Plants > Roots > Rhizosphere > Soil | place: USA: Michigan... | reverse complement strand
CTATCTATGATCGCTTCAGTAAGACCGGGCAGATTGAAACTATAGCCATTGGCGCTGTCGATAACGATGTTGTTGAAATGAATGTACGTCGTATACGGTTCGTTTCCGGAAACCGATGTAGCCCGCTGTGCGTTTGAAAAACCTCCCATCCCAGTTTTCCCGCACGAAACGCACAATCCTGCCAAGACAATAAGCAGTAGTAAAAGATTTCTCATGAGTCAGGACACCTTTGCTTCTTAAAATTAATTCTTAAATCTCATTTTTTAAGCCAGCTTCTATTTATTGATTATCAATTATTCGCCAAAATCGGCAAAGAAAGGCAAAAGAAAACCCCTGAATATCAGGGGCCTCAAAAATATCATGCACCAATTAGAGGCAAACCACCCGCCGGCTACTTCCCAATACTAAAAGTAACTCAACTTGTATTTCAAGCAAGTATCAACGCGGAGGTACAACCGAGGTCCAGTTTTTTGCAAAAACCAATACAAAAAATAAACTCGACTCAAAATCAACATCTTAATTAGGCCGAGGGACAAAAGGGGGACAAAAATTCTCAATAAAATGCGTCTTTGCCCACTACTTCAAAACCCGCACGCTGTGAAAAATGATCGCATCTCCTCTTCTTATAAATTCAACCAGGTAACGCCTAGTCGAATAGGTAGTATCGGCTGCCTGCGTCGGATCGGTCTCAAATTCAACTTCAACTAGAATTTCATTTCCTTCTTGGTTCTGAATTTTATTTCTAGCCTGTTCTATCACCTCTACCAGACTTTGTCCATGTCCGTATATGACAAGGTTGCCATTGAGTTCCCTAAGCTGATCCACCAGGGTATCGAAATCAGGTGACGTGCTGTAAAGCATCTCCCGCCTCATAGCTTCATAATCCCTTCTGTATTGTTCCATAACTATCGGAGGAGGAATTATCCATAGATTTGTCATTGACATACTCTCATAATTGACATTCTTCAGACGAACATAGTGCCGCCGATGTCGTAGCAGGGTCGAATACAGATTCCGATCATCAAATGCTTGCTGCGCTATTCCCTGGTTTGTCATTCTTACCAGGTCTGAAAGGTGGCGAGACTGTCTTTCAGCAATAATGATATTTTCTCTCTCCGTCGAAAACTTCTCGTGCAACAAGAACAGTTTCTCCATAAACGTTTTTCGTGGCTCTACTGCAGCGACAGTAAAAGGCTTTTCTGTGTAGGATTGGGTTGGAAATACCTCTGCAATAATAGATTGTATGGCTACATCTGCAAACGGTTCTTTGAGTGACCGAACCCCAAATTCTACTTTTACGATCTCTGCGATATATGGATTAGGTTCATATAAGGAAGGATAGCGTACAAATAGAGTTTGAGGATCCTTATCTGGCATTTTCGGATCAACTTCCTCTGCCTCGAGAGTTATCATGCCGGGTGGTATTCCCATGTTGGCAAATTGTTCACCCAACGCATTTTTGATAACGGTACTTGTATAAGCACATCCCTCCTTCTTCAAGGCTTTGACATAGCTGTGGCTGGGAGTTCGCTCATATTTTCTTCCAAATGCTTCGGGGGCCAAAGCAATATCAACGTCCTCGGAAAATCGCTCTATCAATTTCCACGCCTTACTAAGTGAAGTTCCTCCTTTGAATACAAAGTGCTGGCGCATGGATAAGGAAAAAAGGGCCTTAAGGACAAGGGTCACCCACCAATCTTTTTCGATTGATTTCATACTCATATTTGCCCGGGCGCTCACTTGTTCTATGATCTGCCGGCGCAATGCCTCCGGCAATTGAAGAAATTCAATCATCTTTCTCAATTTTTTCAGCAATACGGTAAAGTATTCTTGCAACGTTCGTTGGAGCCGACTTAGCGTCCTCTCGGATAGCGACTGGTCCCGCATTCTTTAAGATGGCCGTTAACCTGTCAATTATTTTTGGGTCATTGCCTTCTTCCCGTAATTCAATTAAAGCTTGTATGGCCAGATAAACAAGGTCGTTCTTACTGGATAGCTTTTTGGGTGTTGTACTTATGAATGTGATCGTCCCCCTCCCGACCTTTATGGATCTTGAATTACCGTTGGTCAGAAATACGACCTTCATTGGAACCTGGGTGGACAGGCCAAGCCTATTGAGAGCATAGGACCCAGTCGGACGAATTATAACCTTCTCCTTTTCAGCAATTTTCCGTGCAATTTCTTCCAGCCCAGGATGGACTGGGCCCAGTAAAGGGTCAGTTTTGGGTTTAAAGTAGATTCCCTTACCCATCCGCTGCAATTTCTTCTCCTTCGCCAATCTCGAAAAAGCCATATGGATCGATTCCGGAGTTCCGATATCCAAATAATCACTTGGGAACAGCAAATCACCCGGTTCTCGCTCATTTACAATAACTTCCAGGCGACTTTGGGCGCTATTTTCATGTTTCATTTGTCAGGAATTTGATCAAAATCCTAACAAAATTAGGTAATTTTAATCACTTGATAGGAACATAGCCAAAAACCTAACAAAAAGTGATTCAAAATTACTATTGCATTTGGGATTTATTCGAACCTTACCCTTACAGCCCTAATCATTTGCTAATTTAAGTAGCCTAACAAATTTAGCTAATTAAAATAAGAGTAACGATTTCTTTCTGCACCGGGGAGGTGACCGCCATTATGCCAAGAAACAGCAGGAAAAGGGAAAAAGAAACGGAGAAAGTTGGGTTCATTTTATTTCTGTGCCTTGCTAAGAAAGGGAAAATACTTGGGCTCCATCCAAGCACTATCCCAGCAGCCATGGCCAAGGGTGGCGTATTGGGTATAGGCTATGTGAGCACCCGCTGCCTTGTATACGGCAACGACTTGTTCAGCGATCGCAGGCGCCGGGCTACCATCGAGACCGCCCGTAAAAAGCCAGATCGGAATGGGCAGCAGTTTATCGACATACGACTCGTCTCCTATGGACACCGCACTGATCGGCACGCAAGCGGCGGTCAGTTCGGGATGCGTGGCCGCAAACTCCCAGGCCGCCCTTCCGCCGTCAGAGATACCCGTCACCACCACCCGGCGGGCATCCACCTTCCCCTGCGGCAACAAGTATTTCGTAATCAATGTGGCAATAATATCCAACTGCTCTTGTCCCCAACCATCCGAGCTTTGCGGGTAAAGCAGAAACCCATCGAAAATCCCACTGTCGACGGCGCTGCCATGGACATATCCCCCATGAAACAATTGATATTCGTTGTCGAAGATGGGTCCGACTTCCCCCAAGCCGTGAAAAAACACCACGAGTGGATAGGTCTTACCATCGGCGGTTGATCGAAAGCTTTTAGGGAATTTCAACCGAAAGGCTATTTCCTTATAGATATAGCATTTGAAGGATGTCGTGCTCCAGGTGACGCGATTGGTCTTCACCCATTTGGCCAAGGTATTGGCCGGGGGCTGAGGTGGCGGATGTGCCGGATCGTAGATGACGATGGGATCCTGCGGATCGAGAATGCCGGTTTGGGTGGTTCCTGAAAGTGCAATCAGGAGTAAACAGGCGAGTGGGAGGAGTCGGTTCATGGTAGTAAGGTAAGAAAAAAGGAAATGGAATACCGCGAATATGCCCGTCAGAACGCGTCGGAATCACCGCGACATTATGCACATCGAATTAACAATCGATCCTCCGCTCCAAACAAAAAATCTCCTATTGGAAAATGCAATCAAATACCTCTTATATTTAACCGATCAACAAAACTAGCTTTATGCAAACGCCCCAGGGGTCAGATCCGCGGGAAGAATCGAAGGTGCCAGCGCCCATCATCAACATCTACCATTTTCATGGCAGCGTGGACAAGATCATTCAGGAAACTCGGCACGACAGTGCCGGCAACACCTCCCAGCGAGACCATGTCCCAACGAAAAGTAAACAACCATTGCTGCAATATCTATACTGGGTGGTCGGTATTAGCGCCGCTGCGGTAGCAGTCTATGTCGCGATTTTTTGTAAATAATCGCATTTATCTTGAACCAACTACATCAAGGTGATGAGCCCTTTCCCTGAAACAGCCCCATACCGGGTGCCGGGATAGGCTTTCACCCAGCAGTGAACAAAGCGGAATCTCTCTGCGTTTATGTATTCGTCTTTGAGCGGCCTATTGGGCGAATGGAGAGTTCATTTAATCTATAGCAAACCTTCACCCGGCTATCCAGCATAAAGAGCAAGAAGGCCCTTTGACTGATTGATGTGCAATTGTTGATCATTTAATTATTTCGGAGGATAACTATTTGTCGATGCGAGTGGAGAGGTTAATCTAATTTGAAACTTTAACAATTACTGATCACTTATTGTGCCCATACTGTTCTATTAATCTATATAGCCCTGGCCCTACCCTTTCGAAATATTCGGTGTATCCTCCGGGATTTCCAATAGCATGCTTACTTATAAAGGATGGACTGCGAGCTAGCACATTGCTAACCCTTTGTACAGAATCTACTCTAAATGGTTCGGCTAAGATACCTTCTCGAATTAATCGACGAATTGTCTTGTAAATCATTTCGAAATTCGTTTAATTGCTTTCTTGAGCAAATCGACGAATTGCTTCCTGTATCCTTTCAGCATAAGGAACGCCATTAGCGTTTACCAGTTCTTCCCGGAGTGCAGTTGTGTGCAGTCTTTCAAGCGTTGGCAAGATTAGGAAATCGGGCACAACAAACCATAAAGGATATGCTCCTTGACCTGGATAGCCTCTTTCCTCATCAGAGCCTCCATTCCATCGAACCCCAATATTTGGAGTACTATCAAACAGTCCACTTACGGCTGAGAATTCTCCATCATCGAAAATAACTTCATGGTCACTCCATGCATTTGGGTTAACTTCTTGTGGCCTCATATTATTTTATTTCTCTTTCAGGTAGTTGACCCTCTTATTTAAAATTCTTGTTAACAAAATCGAGGAACCGTTTGGGGTAGGATTGCGAATTTTTCTGTTCGGGCAAGTTTAACCAATCTATGTGTTGATTTAGTAAATCCGATATGTCAACGAACTCAATTATTTTCCTTTTATCATAATCAAAATATTCACATGTATTTTGAAGGAAATTAAAGACATATTCACAGTATGCTTGATATCTCAACGAACTGTCACTATTAGAGTTTTTATGATTGTTCCACCAAGTTATGAAAACACTATCCTCCAGATACGGATACTGCATATCGATGTCTAGCAATTTATTTAGATTGTCATTCAGTCTGCCTTTTTCACTTGCATCGAACTGTTTTGAAAAGCTAATATAGGCGAGCAGGAAACCTAAAAATGCCGGAATTGTCAACTTAAGTAAATCCCAAGCAATAGATTTTATCCTTTGTTTATTCATCGGGGGTGTTAATTTTCCTTGATTTATGCAATCCACTGAATCGCTGAAGATGGAGGATAAGCCAATTACTACTCCTCGACAACCTGATCTCTGGATACCCAAAAATGCTTTATCCCCAAATTCTTCAAGAATGGAGTAACTCCGCCTATTGCCCTTCTAACATCTGTATCGTCGGGATGAGCTATTGCAAGCCCAACTTTTGGATTCTTGGCTTTTTCTTCCAACATCTTAACTAATGCTTTCCCAAAGTGGGTTTTAATCTGACCGCTATCAAAGTGTTCCCTTCTTTTGGTGGGGGCGTCATCTCCTGCCCGTGCTCCTTTAATCTCGATCAAAAGGATTTTATTGCCTTTGGACGCCTCAATGTCAATACCATGTTTACAACCTAAACAATACTTGTCGCCAATTTCCCATCCAGATTTCTCAAGATAGTCTTTGAGTAAAAGTACCGTTTCATTTTCAGTCAGCTTCATCGTTAAAATGATTTAGGGATAGTGGGAATTTAACATTCATTATCCGGATGCACAAAGGTGTTTTCACGGTATTTCCCTCAAATCCACCCTCCTAAACGCATGCTTCCTGCCCACCTTCCGCGGCTTCCCCCCGCTCCAGCCAGTGTCCACCGCCTCAGCGTCAACGGCGACACATTCAGCAACAGGACCACCTCCCTCAGCGTCAACCATTCCTTCGTCTGGATAACCTTCACCTGTTCTTCTGTTATAAACGCCTCCTGCTTGCGTTTAACCATAGTTTTGAAGAAGGCAAGAAAAACAAAAGAAAAGCGCTGAGAATCAGTGCCAATGAGATCTAACCCGCATCAATCGCGTATCACGCGCAGTGCGGCTACTTCCCAATACAAAAAGTAAAAACTCCTGATTTACAACTATTTAAAGCGATCGGCATACAAATAGACACAAGAATCTTTCCTCCACACTTTTGTAGTTTCATCAACTTTCGAAACTTCCATATATCTCCAAATACAGATTCAAAATCACATGAGAGGGTTCGGCATCATGCGTTTACTGCTTGGATTTTTGATTGATCTCTTCATACCAATCGTATAAGCCGCCTTTTTCAAAGATGCTACTGTCTAGAAATCTCTTCAAATTTCGGCTACAATACCCCTATCGAGGGATAGACAATTCATTATTCGAAATCCAGTAATCATTAGAAGTGGATGTATCAACCATCTCCTTCAAAGTCGAAGCCATTTCCAATACCAAGGCTTAAGACAAATGCCCATCCGCGGTTTCCAAGGTAATAAATATTGTAACCTTCTTCCTGTGAGTATTAAATAAGCCAAATAAGAGCCCCAAATTGAGTAGTAATTTCTATTGGCTTCGAAGGCGGGTATTCGAGCCGAAGTGAGGTCCGAAAGGGTTGGGAGCAAGCAAGCCCCAAGGAAGTTAGATCTAAAAAAATACCGTGAAAACACTAGTGTCGTTTACTTAAGGAAGAAAAGGTGTTTTCACGGTGGGGTTAGTGTTGATAATGAAGTAATTTGTAATGGATATAAAAGAAAGGGCGGTGTGATCGTCGCAAACCAACAAAAGATTACCGGATCAAAGTAACTAACAAGCTAAACCACCATATCAATGATAACGAAACATGTAAAGGCCGTCACACGAACGGCCAGGAAGGAGCCTTCTCCAGGAATCGGCTGCATCCATTCAGTTATCTGATAATCAGTATACTTAGAATGGGGAAGACAGGGCTACAGCGACAGATGGGCAGCTTCTTACTAGAGACAGCGGACGAACAGTTCAACATCCGTAGGATCTCCAAAAGTGGTTTCAGTAAATCGAGACGGAAGTTGTCGCCGGAAGCGTTCCTGGAGCTCAACGATATTGTCTGGAAGGATTTTTATAAGGAAGTCGATTTCTACGGCTATCATGGACAGAAGTTGTTGGCGGTCGATGGGACTTATCTGAATCTGCCGAGCCATCCGAGCATCCACGAGGAGTTTGACAGAAGAGGCATGAGCGGGGAAAGAACAAGGACCTTCCTAAGAGTATATGCCTGTTGTCTGCGCTGTATGATCCGGTGAACTATCTACGTTGGATGTGCAGACCGGTCCGACGGATGGCAACGAACAAGACCTGTTATTGAAGCATTTACCAAAGGTGGAGCGGGGAGATATATTGCTGCTGGGTCGTGGATACCCTGGCACAGCGCTGTTTGCCGGCTTGCAATCCAGGGGCATTCACTTCATCGTCAGGATGCGGGAACACTGGTTGCCGGTCAGGGGGTTTAGAGCCAGCCGCAAGCGGGATACGATAGTAACGTTGACAGTGCCGGACAAATATTATGACAGCTTCAAGGAGCAGTTCCCGTCGATGAAAAGGGAAATCAAATACAGGCTGGTTAAGAAAGCACTGGAGAATGGAGAGGAGGAGATATTAGGCACATCGTTATTAGATACCATAAAATACAAGCTGCCGTAACTTGGTGAACTGTATCAGATCCGTTGGGGTGCCGAGGAGGGTTACAAGATGTACAAGGAGCGTGTGAAACAGGTGGCCGCTAACACAGAAATTGTTCGACCGGGCAGGCATGAAAAGCGAAAGCGACAACCGGCAAGACTATACCATATGAATTACAAAGACCTGTAAAACCCTTAAGTCAACGACATTAGTGTTTTCAAGGTGTTTTAAAAATTCACTTCATCCTACTTTCAGGGAAACTAAACAAAAACAACTCTGATGAATCCCCAGGCGCGAAAAATCATCGACTCCTGCGAAAGTAATTTCGACGCGAACAAGGACAACTGCAGCGGCTTTATAAAAGCCGTATCCGCGGATTTCAACATCACCATGACGGGTCAGGCGGATGACCTGGTAGATTTTCTGACATCGTCGTCGGATTGGACGGCGATCGTTGATGGTACCGGGGCCGCAGCCAAAGAAAAGGCCGACCAGAGCTTTTTGGTGATGGGCGGACTAAAGAGTTCGGAACTGACGCCACCGCGGGCAAACGGCCATGTAGTCATCGTTGTCAGTGGACCACTCGACAGCATAAATAATAAATATCCATTGGGGTATTGGGGTGTTCTCAACGGAGTGGGGGAAAAGGACGCTTCCATCAGCCATGCGTTCAACACAACCGACAGAGATGATGTACACTATTTTTCAAGACCGCTTCCTTAACTTAAACTCAATAGTATGAAATTTTTCAGCAGACCCCTTTTATTTCTGCTCGTAATTAGCGGAACAGGCTTCCACGCCGGATCCCGAACGACTCCGAAAGTATTCGACACCCAGTACTTCTATTTCGAACTGACGTCCACGACCAGCGGCGCCCCCTACTATTTCTCACAGGTGGTGGCCCTCAGCTTCATCGACGCCAAAGACCTCCGGGCTAAACAGGATAGCTGCGTCGCCCTGCTTCGCGCCGCAGCCGGCAGCCCGGACAACTACAACGACACGGGATCTTCGGGGAACGATTCGTCCGCGGACAGTCAGACCGAACGAAGTTCCAATATCAAACATCTACGGGATTCGGGAAACAAGGTCATCGAGAAAAAGATCTGATTTATGAATAATCTACGGGCACTGGTGGCAATCATCCTTGCGGCTCTACCGGGTTGTCTTTGGGCTCAAACACGACTGGTAGTCACGACGAAAGACTCCATCTATCGCTTTCGCCAGGCTAGTACCTGTCATGCGGTCGCCGTCGTCAGTTCGGATTTTGACGGTAAGGACAGTTGGAGCGTTGAGAAATTCGATCTTGATTTGACCAATGGGACCTTTGGCAACCCCGATTCCCTGGCGATAGGACTTTCGGAAGTGTACGACACCTGGTACGATACGACCACACAACAGATAGCCATCATCGCCGATGGCAGTCGGCAGGATTCCGGTATAACCTATCCCTTTATCCTCGGAAGGGGCGCCACAAAATTCAGTCGTCAGGTAAGAACTCTCAGCTATAAAGCATTCGATCGGCGGGGTTATGTTGGCTACCAGTCGATGGACACAACGCTCATCTATGTGCGGTATGATGGTACCGAAATAAATTTTCGCAACGACGCTCCCTTCAATACCCTTGGCGCCGACAAACTGGGCGCCATGGAATCCCTGGGCTTGGCAATCCTTCACGACAACAAAGGGTTTTTCCTTTACAATATCCCGCTGCAGACAAGATATTCGCCATCCTACCCGGTCAATCCCCGGCGATTTCAATCCAACGTCTACATAGCTCCTCACGACCGGACGAATACTTTATTGATCCTGAATAAAAACCAACTCGACAGCTCATCAAAATTCGAACAAATCACGCTTCGGAATGACGGTTACCGGCCATTTCTCGACATGAATACGGCCCCGACGCAACATATTTTGCAATTCGACAGCTCGGCGACGTTCCTCCTGCCCGACTACGGATCGGATAAATCCGATACACTTCAGGGGTATCCTTTCGAAGACAGTATTCTGGTTCGAATCCGACGTTGCGAAACGGACACCTTTTATTGTGTCGATGTTCCAAAAAGAGTGATGACTAGGATCTCAAATCGCGACAGCATCGGCGAAATCGTTGCTCCCTTTTACAAAGGTTATTTCGTAACAAAAAGCAGCACGGGCACCCTTTTCCTCTCCGATCTGTCCAACAACAATATGACCCGTCTAAGTAGCCATCCTTTCAAGGCGATCTTCCCACTGCACAAACCCAACGACGACAACTATTATTTTCTTTGTCTCACCGGCGAAAGCAATTCACTCTACGTATTCCGGATCAGGATCGACAAAAATGGGAATTGCTCCGTCTCGTATATAGACGAGGTCCTCGATTCAAAACCCATCGTACATGCCTTTCAGGGGAACACATTGCTGGTGAAGAGCTCCGCCGGGTGGAAGTTCATGGACGGAATCGTAGCCCTCGATCGCACCAGTACGATCACCATAGACGGGAAACCTCAAAAATGGCCCTGGTACGTTTTTCCAATAGCGCCCGTCGATAATATTCGATTTCAATCCCGTACCCCTTTCGCCGGCCGGCAGACCCTGCTTGTAGAATATCATCTGCCATCCTCAAAGGAAGCGAAATACAAACTGCTAACGATCGAGCATTTGAAGCCGTCGCCTCCCAAGCCAACAAAGAGTCCGTCAACCGGGAATACCAATCACTGAAAATTTTCTTATGGGCGAATCCATCAAACGAAGAGCATTTCTAAAAACCCTTTCTCTTTCCTCGCTGACGCTAATGCCGGGTGCCCAAATGCTGGGGGAACTCGTTTCGGCGGAAGGGCGAAGAAAAATGGCTATCCACGGACATGATATCCCATTCGTCGATTACGCCTGCAATATTTTGCAGTTTAAAAAGCTGCTCTATCTCGAGTGCTACTTCCTCAATGTTTGGAAAAATCCGACCGCCGATCGGCTCTTCCCACTGGCCATCCCCGGCCTGCGCACGGTAGGAGAAGACAGGGTATCTCATCTCCATGCTTATATGGTCGTCCGCCTCCCGCAACAGCATATCTCCGAAGAGTTCAGAACCGTCGATCAATTGGCGGCGCCTGGAGCCGGCAGAATATTCGCACAAAGCTCCATCAGCGGATACAGCTTTCTGGTTTTCGAGATAAATTTTGGCCGGTTGAAAGATCCCGCCCAGGGATTACCACTCACCGCGTACACCATGCTCGATTGGAATGCCCCGTGGTTCTCACTTGCGGTCACCGAGGAACCGAGGCAGGAACTGTTTGACATCGTGGAAGAATACGACCCCCCGGGCGTCAACAACACTCAACCGCAGATCAATGACTATCCCCTGGGTTATTATGCAAATATCTTTCGCCGCAATGCATTTCCTAAGTACACCAGTCGAAGAATAGGGACTTATCCCTTTGTGGCAACCCGGCTTCCCGGACATGATTATTATCAGACTGATCAACTCAGCGTCAGTGATCCCGGCCCGGTGACGGCCATCGAAGCCCCCTACCGGCTAATCTTAAGTCCCAAACTACCCGACAAAGATGCCTATTCTTTCTATTGGACCTATAGCATCTCTTCGGTAGATACGTCTCCCCATGGCGCCGAATTATGGACGGCAAAGCTGCAGATCAGAAAAACGGGAATCTCTGCCCATATCCCCAAAGATCCAAAAGCGGAATTGAACAAGCAACAAGAAAACAAGGGTTCCGAAAATATGGAACTGATGATCATCGGCTCTCCTGATTATGACCACCGGCGGCGACAGCTTGACTTTCCCCTTACCGCTGCCGACAAATGCCTATTCCGGCGATTGCCCTGCAGTAAAGACCGATCAGATCTTGTATTTCTGTACATGCAGAACCGCATCACCGCCCGTACTCCCGGACTTAGCTTTTCTCCGCTCGGAATTTCCGCCTTTATCAATTTCTATAATAACAACTTCGAGCATAACAACATCACGCTTTACCAGTGGGATCAGCAAATATCGTATGGCCGCGACCAGCGGGTCATCGTCTCCCGCATCGTGGTAGACGCTTGCTTCGGCTTGAAGATGTTGCATATCCAGATGACGGCCAGGGAAACTTTTAATGGCCAATCCCTGCTGGTCTATCGGGAATTCGTGAAGCCGCTGGACCCTGAAAAAGATTTTAGTCTTTATGACAGCGGCGATCTCAACGAATACAAGGACGTCAACAGGAAATTCAATCAGCCTTATAAGAAGATTCGGTTTAAAGACCTCATTGCCGTCGAAATCAAGCCGATACATGATTTGGCATCTAATATGAAGGTCCTGGCGCCGACCCCCGCCGACAAACGAGATAATAAATGCGATTGCGAGTCGACCGAGGACGACGGGGAGGAAGTAGTGGCATTCTGGCCCGTGACTCCCGATGGCAGACTCGTCACCTGGGAAATGCTGTTCGATGATTGGCATACCCAACCAGAGGACCAGCAGACTACGGGCGATAGCAAATGCTCCAATCATCAACTTTTTCTCCTGATGGGCGAGCTGGCCAATAAACCGGACCTCCCCTTTTTGTTCAACGCACCGGACCCTGATCGCCCGGACAACCGGATTTCTTTCGACGACTTGTACGGTAAGACTTTCGTTACGGCCACCGACGATCAGGTCGCCCATGGATCCTTCGATGATTATAAGCAGATCTTGGTGGCCAACGTCGCTAGAATCACGCCGCCGCCGGCACCAAACAACAATGCCGTCTGGCTGGAAATTCTCCAAAAGTCGGAGGACTTTGAATTGCAGAAAACCGAGCTGCTCCGCGACTTTCTGGACCGGACGATCGCAAACGCGGAAGCCTATTTGCAATCGAAGGCCAAAAATATCGTCGACCGGGTCATGGATGAATGGAATATCTTCAAGCGGCGGGCACTCAATGCGGAAAAAGATATTCTCAGCGTTGTCGACCGGCTGAATGACCAACTTGACAGGGACAAGAACGCTATCAACCGCGCCGGCCCCGCTACGACCCTTATAAATGATTTTCAAACCGCCTGCGCCGCTCTGAAACAAAGGATCCTTCAGGATATTCAAACTGACCGGGCCGCCGCGCTGGCGAAGATCGGCCAATATCGGGCGCAGATCATCGATTTTTGGAATCTCAACAGGGCCCGACTGACGTGCGTCGCGT
>Ga0157376_10002298_pt1 | contig 12908 bp, 5 predicted proteins | sample M45metaG_FD_121801 | JGI IMG/M metagenome (GOLD analysis project Ga0157376, IMG submission 121801) | Miscanthus rhizosphere microbial communities from Kellogg Biological Station, Michigan, USA - M4-5 metaG | ecosystem: Host-associated > Plants > Roots > Rhizosphere > Soil | place: USA: Michigan... | reverse complement strand
GACGAGGCGCAGCTGAGCGTGCCCGCCGCAGCGGCAAGCGCGCCCGCGACGGCGAGTGCACCGGCCACGCCTGCATCGGTCGATGCAACCAAGCATGGCGCGAAGAACCAGACTGCAAGCCGGAAGGCCGACGAGCGCAAGGCGGAGCCGCAAGCCTCGGCGAGCGAGGCAGCGCCGCCGGGCGGCGACGTGAAGATGTCGGGTATTTCCATTCTCGGCAACGAGGACGCCCCAAAGTCGCTCGTGATCGTGCCCTGGAAGAGCTCCCAGCTCGCAGAGATGCCGAGCGTGTCGAGGCTTCTCGACTCAGCCACTCAGCCGGTGGACAAGGAGGTCTTCACGCGCGAGCTGGCGTACTACGAATTCAAGTCGAGCTCGAAGTGAGCGATGTGGCTCACGCGAGCGCCATGTTAAGAGTGAATCGTCTAGTGGTTTGACAGATCCGCAACGTTCGAGAGGTTCGCATATGGATTTCCTTTATTCAGTCGTCAAGTTCTTCACGGCAGGCGGGGCCTTTATGTTCCCGATCCTGCTCGTGGGGGCGATCGCAATCGCGATCACGATCGAGCGCTACATAACGCTTTCGAAGATGGGGGCGCGCAACCGGCGCACGTGGGCGCGCGTTGAGTCGGTGCTCACCGGCGGGGAATTCGACCAGGCACGGGAGCTGCTGACCAAGGACGATTCCTCGCTGTCGCGACTGCTGGGCATGGGACTTGCCCTGCAGGGGGCGGTGCGGCGGCGCGACGACGTCGAGAAAGCAATGCAGGAGGGCATGATGGAAATCGTGCCGCAGCTTGAGAAGCGCACCCACTACCTTGCGACGATGGCCAATGTCGCGACGCTGCTCGGGCTGCTGGGCACGGTGAGCGGCCTGATCCACGCCTTCGCCGCCGTGGCGACGGTCAACCCGGCGGAAAAGGCGAACCTACTGGCGGCGAGCATTTCGGAGGCCATGAACTGCACGGCCTTTGGGCTCGTGACCGCGGTGCCGATTCTGATCGTGCACGCCTTCCTGCAGTCCAAGACCGCGGGGCTGAGCGACGGACTGGAGACGGCCGCAATCCGCTTCCTGAACGCACTGGCGGCGCGCCAGGCCGCCCGAGCCCAGAGCCGACTGGAGTTGGTGCAACCGGCGAAGGCCGCGTCCGCCTGAGGGCTATTCCATGCGCAGTCTTCTAATGCGCCGCGAGCGCAAGCCGGCCGAGCTGCTACTCGTGCCGATGATCGACATCTTCACTGTGTTGGTCGCGTTTCTGCTCATGACCGCGGTGTTCTCACGCATTGCCATCATGCAGATAGACCTGCCGAGCGCAGCGGCTCCGAAGCCTGAGGAGCCGAAGTTCCGACTCGAGATTATCGTGCGCCAGGACGGTTTCGAGCTCAGCGACGGGAAGCGGGAGATCGGCACGATCCCGAAGGCGAGCGGCGCATACGACCTGAACGCATTGACCGAACGTGTGCTGGCGGTGAAACGCGAGCATCCGACCTCGGAGGATGCGTCGGTGCTCTCGGAGCCGAAGGTGGCCTATGACGAGCTCGTCCAGGTGATGGACGCGATCCGCAGCACGGAACTGCCAGCTACGGATGAGCTCGTAGCAGGCCAGGCCGCACCTGCGGGGCCGGCCGGCGCGACGGACGTTGGCGCGCCGCAGACCGTTAGGGTTGCACTTTTCACGAACATCGCGCTGGGAGATGCGCCATGAAAGTGCTGAAGCGTGGTCTCGGGCTGATGCCGCGCAAGGTGCGCGAGGATGCGCATCTGAACCTGATTCCAATGATCGACATTCTGTCGGTGCTCGTGGCATTCCTGCTCGTGTACTCGACGGAAGTGGAGGTGATCCAGAACTCCAAGGGTGTGAGCATTCCGGAGTCGCGCAACGACGTGCGCCCGAAGCAGTCGGTCGTCGTCATGGTCACCAAGGAGGACATTTTTGTGCAGGGTGAGAGGGTCGCCAGCCTCGCGGAGGTCAACGACCCGCACACGCAGCTGATCGAGCCGTTGCGCAACGTGTTGCAGCGTCCGATCGCCGGGCTGGATGCGGCGGCGCGTGATGCCGCGCTCAGTTCGCGCGAGGTCACGGTCATGGCAGACAAGGACTTGCCGTACGAAGTGTTGCGGAAGGTTCTGGCGACCTGCACGGCGGCCGCGTACGGCAAGATCTCGCTTGCGGTGCTGCAGAGGGAGAAACCGGTCAGCGGGCCAAGAGCTATCGGGCTTCTCAGGGGGACACGATGACCGTCATTGCACCTCAAGGTAACGGCATGGGTTCGGAGACAGCGCCAGAGCAGCAGGCGCTGGACGGACAGCGCCCGCCGCAAGATCACGCAACCCCGGGCACCGAGGGCCTCAAGGATCAGGACGCGCTCGTCGCGCAGCTCGGCACGGCTCAAGAGTCGATCGATGCCCTGGTGGGGGAGCTGCGCTCACTCGATACGCAGCTCGAGGCACTCACGACGGAGCGTAACCAGCACCGTCTGCTGCACCAGGTGTGCGACGCGCTGGACGAGCTCGGCAAGCTCCGCGGTGCGGAGTTGTTCTGGGGTACTCCGGAGGCGGTCACGACCGGTCAGTTTCAGCTGGATCGGGTGCGCGAACGTGTCGTCGCCTTCGAGAGCCGGGTGGGCGAGCTCGAAGCGCGTCGACAGAGCACCCGCGCACGGATCGACCAGGAACAGTATCGGGCGGGTCTCATCGAGGACGAGCTCTTCGAGGCGCAGGAAGAGGAGGAGCGGCACCGGCAGGAATGGATTGTTGAGCGCGAGATCGCCGGGCTTCACAGCCGGCCACTCACTATGCCCTGGACCTGGGGAGGGGAGGATGACCGCCGCTTTCAGAAGTCACTGCTCAGCACGCTGGCGCTGTGCCTCCTTCTGACACTGCTCGTTTCTTTGATCCGTCTGCCCGTGGTGCAAGCACCCCAGGAGGCAACGCCCGAGCATGTGCTCCACATCACCATGGCGCTGCCGCGGCCGCCTCCGCCACCGCGTGCGTTGCCCCCGCCGCCACCAAAACTGGCGGTGCAGAAGCCCATTGAGAAGCCGACACCGCAGCAGGCGCGGAAGGCCCCAACGGAGGAGCCGCTGAAGCGGGCCGTTGAGACTCCGGAGGAACCGAAGCCGGCCGGGCTGATGGCGTTCAAGGATCGACTTGCCGCGCTCGCCGACACGAAGATCGATCCGGCGCTCGGTGCACAGGCACGTATCAACAACGCCAACAGCTCGGCGGGAACGCCAGAGCGCGCGATGTTGACGACCAGCGCGCCTGGCTCGAGCGGTGGAATCAACCTCGCGGCCGTGAGTCGAGGTCTTGGCCCTGGGGGCGGTAGCGAGCGCAACGCCATTCGCGGCGGCGCCCTGACGCAGGCCTCCAGCGGCATCGGAACAGCCGCTGCAGCGAGCCGCCCGGTGAGCGGCGGGCCAGGCCCGGGACGTACGGATGAGGAAATACAGATCGTTTTCGACCGTCACAAGGCCCAGCTCTATCGGTTGTATAACCTCGAGCTCCGCCGGGATCCGACGCTGCAGGGAAAGATCATTCTGCGCCTGACGATCGAGCCCGACGGCTCGGTGTCGCTATGCCAGCTGCACGCCACCAATATGAATGCGCCAGACCTTGCGGCGCAGGTGGTGGAGCGGGTGAAGACGTTTAACTTTGGCGCCAAGGTCGTACCGCCGGTGACCATCATCTATCCAATCGATTTCCTGCCCACTGCCTGAGGAGGCGCAATTTTGACCTGAGCGATTAGCTCTTCCTGGACACGACAAGGGCAAACCCACCGAAAGGTGGGGACGCAAAGTCACCGGTCTAAAGGGCCTTCAGGGCCCCACGACAGCGGGACTGCCGAAACTCCAGTCCGAAACTCGGGCTGTCTCGGCCCCTTGTCGCTGCGATTGATCGGCAAGAGGTACGCGATTGAGCACGAGTGGGTCGATGACGAAGAACGTGAGAGCACGCCGCGGCGGGATGGTCATCCTGTTGCTCGGTGTTGTGCTGCTGTTCTTGGGCGGTGTCCGCCCGGCGCACGCGCAGAGCGCGAATTGCGTGGCCGATTTCGGCGGCGTCGTGGATGGCAACGCTCATCCGACGCCGCCGGGCCTGTTGCAGATAGACGGCGCCTGCACCATCAGGAACTACCCGGCGTCGAACCCCTACACGGGCAGCATCAGTTGGTTGAGCACGAACAACACGCTGCTCGTCTTCGACAACGTCGTCTTCAACGGCAACATGTCGTGCGACAGCCACGAGCACGGCGACTTCGTCTGGTTCGTCAACGGCTCGGTTACCCGCGCACACATCTTGAAGTGCGCGAACCTTTTCGTACCGGTCGACAAGATCGACAAACAAAATCCACCGGGGCCGCCCTACGTCTCGATCGGGGTGCCCTTTACCTACACACTCATCTTCCCGGAGCTGGTCAGCGCACTGACCGGCGCTGTGGTCAATCCCAACGGCTCGAACGTCGAAGTCGACCAAGTCTCGGTCACTGACGACCTCAATGCGACCGGAGTCTCGCTCAGCTACGTGAGCAGCAGCGCCACCTGGAAGGGTAGCGGCGCTGCGGTGCCCTTCACGATGAGCAACGCGGGCGGGCTGCTCACCTTCGGCGGCTTCCCCCCGATCCCGGCCGGACAGCAGATCGTGCTGAAAGTCACGGTCGTACTCAACAACGCCGTGCCGCCGAACTCGCCCGGCACGCAATTCTCCAACACGGCCAACTGGACGCTAGGAACGACCATCGGTGGGATCTTCCATTTCCCGTTGCCAGGCGAGCACGGGATCTCACCGCCGCTCACCATCGCGGCGCCGAAGCCGGTGATGACCAAGAGCGGCCCGGCGACGATGAACGTCGGGCAGCTGGGGCAGTTCGCCCTCAACCTGCAGAACACCGGCAACATCGACGCCTGGAATTTCACGATCGTAGACAAGCTGCCGACGGGTGCGACCGGCGGCATGTGCGCGGCGGCTCCGCAGATCCTCACCGCCCAGGTGTTCCAGGCCGATGGCGTGACTCCGGTACGCGGCAAGGGACCGCTCACGGCTGGAACGGACTACACGGTCAGCTATGCCGGGGCGCCGGCCTGCACGCTGACGCTCAACATGCTGAGTGCCGCGGCGGTCGTTGGGCCGACGCAGCGCCTCATCATCACCTGCCAGACGCAGCTCGATGCGAGCACGCAGACGGGCGCCACGCTCACCAACGTGGCGGGCGCGACACAGTGGTACGACGCCCCGAGCAACACTCCCAACCGCCAGGGCTACACCTGCATGGTGACCAACGGCACGCCCGGGGTAGCGGACTGCCAGGACGCGCACACGGTGACCGCGGCGATCTCCGCGGTGACCATCACCAAACAGGTGACGGTGGTAGGAGGCGGCACGCCAGTGGCAGGCGCAACCCTCGACTACCTGGTGCACGTCACCAATACCTCGACGAAGCCGGTCACTCCGGTGGTGATCACGGACAACCTGAACGCGGCGGGTCCCGGGGCGCTCACCTACGTGAACGGCACGGGGACCATGAACGGCTCGGCCAACGGTGTCAGCGTCTCTGGCAACGTCATCATCGCGAACTATTCGGCGACCTACGGGCCACTCGCGCCCGGAGGGACGATCGACCTGCGCTTCCGCGCGACCCTCGGCAGCACGCTGGCCGTCGGCACGACGGTGACCAACACCGGAGTCGTAACCTGGGACACCCCGCCGCAGAGCGCCTCGGGGAGCGTCTCGGTCCAGATCGTTGCCCCGACGCCGCCCGCTCTCACCCTCATCAAGGGCGGCCCGACGACGATGAACCTCGGGCAGTTGGGGCGTTTTACCCTCAACGTGCAGAACGCCGGGATGACTGACGCCTGGAACGCGACGATCCTGGACAAGCTGCCGACGGGCGCGACGGGGGGCATGTGCGCGGCCGCCCCGCAGATCCTCTCCGCCCAGGTGTTCCAGGCTGATGGCGTGACACCGGCGCCCGGCAAGGGACCGCTCAAGGGCGGCACGGACTACACGGTCACCTATGCCGGGGCGCCGACCTGCACGCTGACACTCAACATGCTGAGTGCGACGGCGGTCATCGGCTCGACGCAGCGTCTCATCGTCGCCTACCAGACGCAGCTCGATGCGACCACACAGAAGGGAGCCGCGCTCACCAACGTGGCGGGTGCGACCCAGTGGTACAACGGCCCGAGCAGCAACATCGGACGCCAGACTTATACCTGCACGCTGAGCAACGGCACGCCCGGGGTGCTCGATTGCCAGGACGCGCATACGGTCAGGGTGCCGATCTCCGCTCTCACGATGGCCAAGGGCGGCCCGACCACCATGTATCTCGGGCAGTTGGGGCGGTTCACGCTCAACGTGCAGAACACCGGGACGATTGACGCCTGGAACGCGACAATCCTGGACAAGCTGCCGACCGGAGCGACCGGCGGCATGTGCACGGCCGCTCCGCAGATCCTCGTCGCCCAGGTGTTCCAGACTGACGGTCTCACCCCGGTGCCGGGCAAAGGACCGCTCAAGGGCGGCACGGACTACACGGTCACCTATGCCGCGGCGCCGACCTGCACGCTGACACTCAACATGCTGAGCGCGGCAGCGGTCATCAGCCCTACGCAGCGCCTCATCGTCACCTACCAGACGCAGCTCGATGCAAACACGCACAACGGCGTCACGCTCACCAACGTGGCCGGTGCGACGCAGTGGTACAGCGGCCCGCGCAGCGATACCGGTCGCCAGAGCTCCACCTGCACGCTGACCAACGGCACGCCCGGGGTGCTGGACTGTCAGGACGCGCACACGGTGACGGTGACGACCGCCGGGATCACGATCACCAAGCAGGTGACGGTGGTGGGCGGGGGTATGGCGTCACCGGGCTCGACGCTCGATTACCTGGTGCGCATCACCAACGCCTCGGCGAATCCGGCGAGCCCGGTGGTGATCACGGACGATCTGAACGCCGCCGGGCCGGGGGCGCTCACGTACGTGGTCGGCACGGCGACCATGAACGGCTCGGTGACGGGCGTGAGGGTCACCGGCAACGTCATCACCGCGAGCTACTCGGCAACCTACGGACCGCTCGCGCCCGGAGGAACGATCGACCTGCGCTTCCGCGCGATCCTCGGCCGCACGCTCGCCACCGGCACGGTCGTCACCAACACCGGCGTCGTCACGTGGGACAACCCGGCGCAAACGGCCTCGGCGAGCGTCTCGATCCAGTTGGACACGCCGCCGGGGGCACTGACCGTCACTAAAACCACACCGCTGGTCGACGTGCCGCGCGGCCAGCTTGTGCCGTACACCATCACCGTCACCAACGTGCTCACCGGGACCGTCCAGGGCGTGGCGCTGGTGGACAACTTCCCGGCGGGGTTCCGGTACGTGAAAGGCTCAGCGCGGCTCGACGATGTGCCGAGGGAACCCACGGTGTCCGGCTCCCAGCTCACCTGGAGCAATCTCAGTTTTGCCGGCGGTGCGCATCACACCATCGTGCTGCTGCTGGCCGTGGGCGCGGGAGTGGGCGAAGGCGAGTTCGTGAACCGCGCCCAGGCTTTCGCGGAGGTCACCGGCACTGCGGTAAACCGCGCCGCGGCTCCCGCCGCAGACAGGCGCACTTCCGCGATCCGCGCTCAGGCTCCCGCCTCAGGCCCCCGTGCGTCCGTGACTCCCACCCAGGCGCCCGCTGCGGTCCTCGGCAATGCGGTGTCGACCGAGGGCAGCGCCACCGTTCGCGTGGTGCCGGATACGACCTTCGATTGCACCGACGTGATCGGCAAGGTCTTCGACGACGCGAACAGTAACGGCAGCCAGGAACCCGACGAGAAGGGCATTCCGGGGGTGCGGGTTGTGACCACCCGGGGTCTGGCCGCTGTCACGGACGAGTTTGGGCGATTCCACATCACCTGCGCGATTACACCGCTCGAGGGTCGCGGCAGCAATTTCGCCCTCAAGCTCGACGACCGCACGCTCCCGAGCGGCTATCGACCGACGACGCCGCAGGTGCTGGTGGAACGCGCCACGCGCGGCAAGGCCCTGCGCTTCGAGTTCGGCGCCTCGATACATCGCGTCGTGAGTCTCGATCTGTCGGATGCGGTGTTCGAGCCGGGAACCGCCGAGATGCGCCTGCAATGGCGCCCGAGACTCGACCTGCTGCTCGCGGAGCTGCGCAAGTCACGATCGGTCCTGCATCTGTCCTATCTCGGTGACGTCGAGGACAAGCAACTCGTCGAGCGGCGCCTGGAAGCCGTCGCTAAGACGATCAGCGACGCATGGCGGGCAATGAACTGCTGCTACGAGCTCACGATCGAGCGCGAGGTCTTCTGGCTGCGCGGCAGCCCACCCAAGGAACCGGTCGAGCGACTGCGAGGTGCCAAGTGAACGGCATGCGCAGGCGTAGCCCGTGGCTCCTTAGCTGTCTGACGCTCGTCGCAGCGAGCGTGCAGGCGCAGGCCGTTGGCGACTCGCCACTCGGCAACGACGTCGAGCGGCAACTACCCATGGAACAGCCGTTCGCACCCTGGGCGCGGGACCCCGAGCAGATCAAGACCGAGGCGGGCGACCGCCTGGTGAAGCAGCAGGTCCTGACCGAGACCTTCGAGACCGTAAAGCTCAAGAATGTCATTCCGCCGATTCACTTCGAATCGGGAGTGGCGAAGATTCCCGACAACTACGTGGAGGCACTGCGCAAGGCCCTCGAAGGCGTGCGCGATCGCCGCAACGTGCGGCTGCATCTGATCGGCCACGCCGACAATCAGCGGCTATCCCCGCTGCTCGCCAGAACCTTCGGCGACAACGCCGGGCTATCGCGCGAGCGTGCGGGCGAGGTGGCGGAATTCCTCAAGCGGGCACTGCAACTGACGCCGGACGCCGTTGCGTACGAGTGGGCGGGCGACACGCATCCCATTGCCTCGAACGACACCGCGGAGGGCCGGGCACTCAATCGGCGCGTCGAGGTGGAAGTCTGGTACGACCAGCCGAAAGCGCGCGAAGGCGACGACGAAGTGCTCGTGCAGGAGCAGATCAAGCAGGTCAAAGTCTGCCGGGTGCAGACGCTCTGCAAGCTGCGCTTCAAAGAAGGTGCGGCGCGGCGGGCACGTCTGAGCAATGTCGTACCGCCGCTGCATTACGATGAGGAGAACGTGCAGGTCTCGCCGGAGTTCGTCGAGCAGATCCGAAAGGCACTGAACAACTTGCGCGACAAGCCGAACGTGGTGGTCAAGTTCATCGGTTACACGGACCAGGTGACACTGACCGGCCGCGATGAGCGCATCTACGGCGATCTCATTGCGCTCTCGAAGGCGCGGGCACACCGTGTGGCGCTCGCCGTGCAGGAAGCGCTGAAGCTCCCGGGGCCCGCAGTCGCGAGCGACGGCCGGGGTGCGGCAGCGCCGCTCGGCGCGAACGACAGCCCTCAAGGACGCGCGCTGAATCGCCGCATCGAGGTGCAGTTCTGGTACGACGATCCGCTGCAGGAGTTGCCCGACGAGCCCCAGATGTGCCCGAATCCGGGCACCGAAGTGGTCACGAAGGTGTACGACCCGCCCTGGGGCAGCATTGCGCCTCTGCAGCTTGCGAACGGGCACGCAGTCATTCCGCCCGGCTACACCGAGAGCCTGCAGCGCGCCATGGCCGATGTGCACGACAAGTCCCACGTGCGGCTGCGCTTCATCGGGTATACGGGAAACGAGCGGCTCGATCGTCGCACTGCGGCGGTGTACGGCGATGACGTCGGACTTTCCGCTGCCCGCGCGCGCCGGGCGATGGAGCTCGTCACGGAGCAGATGCATCTGCCCACCTCGCAGGCCGAGCACGAGGGCCGGGGCTTCGTGCAGTCGGGCGACGTGGTCAATGTAGGCTTCCCGCAGGGAGAATCCTCTTACGTCGTAGCCCAGGTCGTCTACGACGAGCCCGCGGTACTCGACGACTATGACGGTGTAAACATCACGCGTCTCACGCACGAGCTCACGCCGCAGAGCCCCTTCGGCATCAACACGATGCACATCACCGTGGACGGTGTGCCTCTCGACGACCCCGGCAGGAGCTCCGCAGACGTGCAGCGCTGCACGGACGTCGCCATGGACAAGGCGGACATTCGGTTCCAGTTCGACGATCTCAACGCGCAGCGCCGGCTGAGCGTTGCGGTGGCCCCGAGCGTCGTGGTGTTCCACAAGACGCCGGACGAGGGCCTGGTAGCGGCGCCAGTGCGCTTCCAGATGTACACCAACTACGGAGCCTTCATCGCGCGGGCGGAGGTGCGGATTTTCGAGGCAGGCCGTTCTGTGCGGGGCACTCCGCTGGCTTTCGTTGTGATCGAGCCGAACGGCTCCGCCGAGTGGCAGCCGAGCGCGCGGCAGCTCTCCGCCGCGGGGGAGGAGTTGCAGTACCTGGTCCGCGCCTATGGCAAGGATGGCAAATTTGACGACACCAAGCCGCTATCGCTGTGGATGGTTCATGATGGATCGCGCGCGGTCAGGCCTCCCGACGCCGCGCCGGCGAGCGGAGGCGACTATGGGCTCGTGACCGATTCCGGCGGGGCTACCAGCCCGTCCGGGAATGACTCCGCAGATCCGGCGGCGGTGCGCGTCAGCGACCCCGCGACACTGGCTCCTCGCGCGACTGCCGAGACGAGTTCCACCACCGAGGCGAACGACCCGGCGCCGGGCACGACTCCCCAGTCAGGGTTCGACGCTGACCCACCCGGCAGCACTACTCCGGGCGGGCAGGGTGCGGACGGCGGGGGTGCCGCCGTCCAGCACACGGAGCTCAAAGAGCCGGAGCTGCTCGCCGCCTACGGTGAGAGCACGCTCTCGGAACACGGCATCCGGGTGAGTGGCGGCACGGTCACCGTGCGCGGTGGCGGCATCCCGCCGGGGCACACCGTGTGGGTGGCGGGCCACCAGGTGCCGGTTGATGCGAAAGGCAACTTCATCGCCGAGGAGGTCCTGCCCTCGGGCGCTCACACGGTCGAAGTGGCGGTGCTCGACGAGGACGGCAGCGGCACCCTCTACCTCCGTGACCTGGAGTTCAAGCCCAACGACCGCTTCTTTGTCGGCATGGCGGATTTGACTGTCTCGAAAAATCACACAACCACCGCCGAGCAGCAGATGCAGGGTGCCAACGCGCCGTATGACTACGATGCGCGGGTTGCCGGCAGCCTGTCGTTCTTTGCCACGCAGAAATTCAACAACGATTGGCGGGTGACGGCGAGCGCGGACACCCGCGAGGAGCCGGTCAAGGATCTGTTCAGTAACTTCCTGAACAAGGCGCCCGATTCGCTGTTCCGGCGCATCGATCCGAATTACTACTACCCCACCTATGGTGATGACAGTACCGCGCAGGAGCTTGCGCCGACGCTGGGCAAGTTCTACGTGAAGGCCGAACACCACGACGACTACGCGCTGTGGGGCAATTTCAGGGTCAATTACTTCGATAACGAGCTCACGCAAGTCGACCGCGGGCTCTACGGCGGAAATGTCCGCTGGCTCTCCGACAGTACGACAAGCTTCGGTGAGAAGCGCATCACCCTCAACGGATTTGCCGCCCAGCCGGGGACGATCCCGGGCCGCGACGAGTTTCATGGAACCGGTGGCTCGCTGTACTTCCTGCACGAGCAGGACATCCTCACCGGCTCGGAGCAGGTGTGCATCGAGCTGCGCGACAAGGACTCCGGGCTCGTTACCGGAACCGTGAACCTGCGGCCCTCGATCGACTACGAGTTCGATTATCTGCAGGGCCGGATTGTCCTCGCCGAGCCATTGTCTTCGACCGCCGCCGATAACCAGCTGGTTCGCACCAGCGGGCTCAGCGGCCAGCTGGCGTACCTGGTGGTTCGCTACGAGTACACGCCAGCCTTTGAAGACATCCACACCTGGACGACGGGCGGGCAGGGGGATATGTGGCTCAACAATTACGTCCGACTCGGTGTTACAGCCAGCTCGAACGACGCGGGCGCTGATGGCAGCAGCCTCAAAGGTGCGGATCTGACGCTGCGGAAGAGTGTGGACTCGTGGGTGAAGCTGCAGACTGGTAAGAGCGAGGGGTTCGACTCCACGTCGTTCTCTTCGAACGACGGCGGCTTCGATTTCACGAGCTACAATCCAAACTCGTTCGCAAACGCGAGTGCGGAAGCCTATCGTGCGGATGTCAGCCTCGGGTTCGGTGATCTTCTACCGGGCAACACGGGTCGCCTGACCTTCTATACCCAACACCTCGACGCCGGCTATTTCGCGCCCGGCTTCGACACGCTCACCGACACGAACTACTACGGCGGCACTCTGAAGCTTCCGATCGGCGATCGCTGGAGTGTGAACGCCAAGGCGGACCGCAAGGCGCAGGACCTGGGGCTCACGACGACGGCGGAGGAGGTCGACGTCGCCTACAAGCTGAGCAAGAACTGGAGCCTGAGCACCGGCGTCCGGCGGGCCGATCGGCACGATGACTCTCCGGTCGTCGCGGCGACACAGCAGCAGGGCGAGCGCACCGATGTGGTGGCGCAGCTGGGGTACGACTCGCTCGCCCGGTGGCGCGCATACACCTTCGCTCAGGACACCGTCTCGAAGAGCGGTGACCAGGACGATAACGGACGTGTGGGTGTCGGCGGGTCGTATCGCGTCACGGAGGCGCTGCGTATCGACGCGGAGGCGTCCGAGGGTGATCTAGGGGCGGGCGGCAAGCTCGGCACCACTTATCTGGTCACGACTCACACCACCTTGTACCTCAATTACTCACTGGAGAACCAGCTGAGCGACACCGGCATATTCCAGCGCCAGGGAACGCTGGTTTCCGGGCTGAAGGAACGGCTGTCGGACCACAGCACGGTGTATGTCGAGGAGCGCTACCAGGACATTGACTCCGCGACCGGTCTCACACATGCAACCGGCGTGACGCTCGCGCCCGATGATCGCTGGAACTTCGG
>Ga0157376_10002296_pt1 | contig 12913 bp, 11 predicted proteins | sample M45metaG_FD_121801 | JGI IMG/M metagenome (GOLD analysis project Ga0157376, IMG submission 121801) | Miscanthus rhizosphere microbial communities from Kellogg Biological Station, Michigan, USA - M4-5 metaG | ecosystem: Host-associated > Plants > Roots > Rhizosphere > Soil | place: USA: Michigan... | reverse complement strand
CGTCCGGCACGATCGAGCTCGACGGCCGCGACATCACGAACCAGCCTTCGTCCAAGCGCGACCTGGCGATGGTGTTCCAGAGCTACGCGCTGTACCCGCACATGAGCGTGTACGAGAACATGAGCTTCGCGCTGCGCCTGGCCAAGACCGACCCGGCCGCGATCAAGGAGAAGGTGGAACGCGCCGCCGAGATCCTCAACCTGGGTCCGTACCTGCAGCGCACGCCGCGCGAGCTGTCGGGCGGGCAGCGCCAGCGCGTGGCGATCGGCCGCGCCATCGTGCGCTCGCCCAAAGTGTTCCTGTTCGACGAGCCGCTGTCCAACCTCGACGCCGCGCTGCGCGGACAGACGCGCGTGGAGATCGCCAAATTGCATCGCGAGCTGGGCGCGACGACGATCTACGTCACGCACGACCAGGTCGAAGCGATGACGCTCGCCGACCGCGTGGTGGTGCTGCGCGACGGGCGCATCGAGCAGGCCGGCTCGCCGCTGGAACTCTATGACCAGCCGGCCAGCCGCTTCGTCGCGCAATTCATCGGCACGCCGCAGATGAACGTGGTGCCGGCCGCCGTGCTGCCGCAATTGCAGAAGGCCATCGGCATGCGCTTGCCGGGCGACGGCGCCGTCGGCCTGCGCCCCGAAAGCATCACGCTGAAGGCGGCCGGCGGCGGCCAGTTCAACGGCCGCGTGGAACTGGTGGAAGCCCTCGGTGCCGAGACGCTGATCTATTTCAGCACCGAAAGCGGCACACAGCTCACGGCGCGCCAGAGCACCCGCACGCCGCTGCGCGTGGGCGACAGCGTCGGCGTGGAGCTCGATGCCAATTCCGTGCATCTGTTCGACGCGCAAGGCCATGCGCTGCCGGTCCCGCTGTCCCATTGAGCCGAGCCGACAAGAACAAGACGATGACCGATTCCGTTTCTAATTCGCCGCTGGTGATTCTGCATCTCGGCCTCGGCTCCTTCCACCGCGCGCACCAGGCGGTGTATCTGCAAGAGCTGCAGAACGCCGGCGATGACAGCTGGACACTCGTGGCCGGCAACATCCGCCCCGACATGGCCGACACCATCGCCGCGCTGCGTGCGCAGGAAGGCGCGTACACGCTGGAGACGGTGACGCCATCGGGCGGGCGCAGCTATTCGCGCATCACGTCGATCAAGGACATCGTGCCGTGGGACGCGCAGCTTTCCGGGTTGGTCGCGCGCGGCGCCGATCCCGCGACCCGCATCATCTCGTTCACCGTCACCGAAGCGGGCTACCACCTCGATGCGGCGGGGCGGCTCGACACCGCGGCGCCTGATATCGAAACCGACCTGGCGGCTGCGCGGGCCGGGCGCGCCGGCTGCACGATCTACGGTGCCCTCACGGCGATCTTGCGCGAACGCGAAGCGCTTGGCGCCGGCGCCGTGACGCTGCTGAATTGCGACAACTTGCGCCACAACGGCGAGCGCTCGCAATCCGGGCTGCTTCAATTCATTGAGCGCGTTGGCGATGGCGCGTTGCTGGACTGGGTCAAGGCGAACACTTCGAGCCCCAACGCGATGGTCGATCGGATCACGCCGCGGCCCACGGCCGACGTCGTGCAGCGCGTGAAGGCCGCGACCGGTCGCGACGATCCGGCCGCGCTGATGGCCGAGAGTTTCATCCAGTGGGTGATCGAGGACAGCTTCATCAACGACCGTCCGGGCTGGGAAAAGGTCGGCGTCGAGATGGTGGATTCGGTGGATGCGCATGAGGAGGCCAAGATCCGCCTGCTCAATGCCACCCACAGCTGCATCGCCTGGGCCGGCACGCTGGCGGGTTGCCGCTACATCCACGAAGGCATGCGTGACGCGAAGGTAAGGCGCCTGGCCTTCGACTACGTGACCGACGACGCGATCCCCGTGCTCATGCCGAGCCCGATCGATTTGCTGCACTACCGCGATGTCGTGCTCGAGCGCTTCGGTAACCCGGCACTGAACGACACCAACCAGCGCGTGGCGATGGATGGCTTTTCCAAGATCCCAGGCTTCATCGCGCCGACCATCCACGAGCGCCTGGCGCGCCGAAAGAGCATCGAGGCGGTGGCGATGTTGCCTGCCTTGTTCCTGGCCTGCCTGCAGCGCTGGCACCGCGGCATCCTGCAGTACACGTACGAGGACCAGGTGATGGACCCGGCCGCCGCGCATGCGATTTGCGCCGCGGCCGATCCGGTGGCGGCGTTCGCGGCGGACCCGACGCTGTGGGGGCCGCTCGCCCGCGACGAACGCCTTGTCGCCGCTCTGCGCCGTGCATCCGAACGAGTTGCCGCATTTGAAAGGGAATACGCATGACGGGACGCTTGCAGGACAAGCACGCTTTGTTGACCGGCGCGGGCGGAGGCATCGGCCTTGCCGTGGCGCAGGCCTATCTCGCGCAAGGCGCGCGGTGCACCATCGTCGACGTCGCCGCGGAACCGCCAGAGGCGCTTGCGGCGTTGCTCGCCGACCATTCGCGCAGTACGCAATACCTTTGCGCGGACATCACGAAAATGGCGCAGATCGACGCGATGATCGCCGCGGCCGAAGAGCGTTTCGGTATTGCGCACATTCTTTTCAACAACGCCGCGGTGTTCGATCTCGCGCCGCTGCTGGAGAGCGACGAGGCCATGTACGACCGCCTCTTCGCGGTCAACGTCAAAGGCATGTTCTTCGTGATGCAGAAAGTGCTGGCGCGGATGGTCCATGCGCAGGTGCGCGGCTGCGTCATCAACATGGCGTCGCAGGCCGGGCGGCGCGGCGAAGCGCTCGTGTCGCACTACTGCGCGACCAAGGCGGCGGTGATCAGCTACACCCAGTCGGCGGCATTGGCGATGGCGCCCCACCGCATCCGCGTGAACGGCATCGCGCCGGGCGTGATCGACACGCCGATGTGGAAACACGTGGATGCGCTGTTCGCGCGCCACGAGGGCCTGGAAATCGGGGAGAAGAAGAAGCAGGTCGGCCTGGCCGTCCCGCTGGGTTACATGGGCGCACCGGCGGATATTGCCGGCGCCGCCGTGTTCCTGGCGAGCGACGAGGCGTCCTACGTCACCGCGCAAACGCTGAATGTGGACGGCGGGAGCGTGATGAGCTAGTCTCGAGAGGTGTCCTGATGGCCAGCATGATGACGATCCGTAGGCAGAACCTGCCCCGCCTGCGCCAGCCGCAGCTGGAGCACGATTATTCGCGCAGCCCGGCGCTCGGCTACGAGCCGCCGGAGACCGGCTTCATCCGCTGCCTGGCTCATGGCTTCCCGACGCCGCTTGCGCGCTGGCACTATCACGACGAATACGAGTTGCACCTGATCGTCGCGACCTCGGGCAAGGCCTTCGTCGGCGACTACATCGGTTATTTCCAGCCGGGCCACCTGGTGCTGACCGGCCCGCGCCTGCCGCACAACTGGATCTCGCTCGACCTGCCCGAAGGCGGCGTGCCCGAGCGCGACCTCGTGATCCAGTTCCCGCATGCGCCGATCGAACAGGCGGCTGCGCACATCCCGGAGCTGGCCGAGGTGCTGCCGGTGCTGGAGCGGTCGCGCAACGGCGTCGAGTTTTTCGGGCTATCGGAACGAGCCGCCGACTACTGGCACCGCATCAAGGCGAGCCACGGCATGGCGCGGCTCGGTGTGTTCTGCGAGTTCCTGGGCGAGCTGGCGCGCTGCACCGATTACCGGCTGCTGTCGAATGCGCAGCTGCAAAGCGTCGACGACAACGCCGAGCTCGACCAGATCAATGCCATCGTGAGCCGCATCACCGAGCACATCGCGCAGCCGCTGTCGGCGGCGGACCTGGCGGCCGAGCTGGACATGACCGAGAGCCGCTTCTCGCGCTTTTTCCGGCGCGCTACCGGCAACACGTTCACCGATTTCGTCAACCTGGTGCGCATCAACCGCGCCTGCCAGCTGCTGATGGAGTCGGACCGGTACATCAGCCAGATCTGCTACGAGGTGGGCTTCAACAACATCGCCAACTTCAACCGGCGCTTTCTCGACATCAAGGGCATGACGCCCAGCGAGTTCCGCCGCCAGGTCGACACGCGCTTCGGACTGAAGCACTAGCCGGATGAAATCCGGAACCGCGAACGCCGTCGTGATCGGCGAGATGCTGGTGGACGAATTTCCGTCCGGCCCGGTGATGGGCGGCGCGCCGTTCAATGTGGCGCGGCACCTGGCCGCGTTCGGCCACCGGCCGCTGTTCGTCAGCGCGATTGGCGAGGACCACAACGGGCAGCTCCTGCTGGCCGAACTGGACCGCTACGGAATGTCCCATGCGGGCGTGCAGCGCGAGCTTGCGCATCCGACGGGTGTCGTGGAGGTGCAGATGGACGCCTCGGGCTCGCACCGCTTCGTCATCCAGCAAGACTGTGCCTGGGACCATATCGAGCCTGCGCCCGCACGCGCGGCGGTGGCCCGGACCGGCGGCAGCAGCTGGTTGTACGCCGGCACCTTGGCCTTGCGCAGCCCGACCTCGCGTGCAACGCAGCTCGCTCTGATGCGGGAACATAAGGGCCCGCGCTTCCTGGACATCAACTGGCGCGAAGGCCATGTGCCGCGCGAAGTCGCGATGGGAGCGGTCGCGCTCGCCAACGTGCTGAAGGCGAATGAAGACGAACTGGCGATGCTGTGCACGTGGTATGGCTGTGCCCCGCCGCAATCGCTGGAGACGGAGGCATTGAGCATTGCCGCGCGCGAATTGCGAACGGGGCTGGGCCTCGATCTCCTGCTGGTCACGTTGGGCGAGCGCGGTGCGATGGCGGTCGACGCCAATCGCGTCTTGCACGTCGGTGCGGCTCGCCCAGTTCAGGTCGTCGACACGGTCGGGGCCGGCGATTCTTTTTCGGCGGTGGCACTGTCAGGCTTTATGCACGGCGGCGAACTCGGCGACATCCTGCGATACGCCTGCGAATTCGCCAGCCGCATCTGCGAAGTGCGCGGTGCCGTGCCGCCTGGGCTAGACGCTTATCGCGAGTGGACGAGTGATTGGACGTGGTTGGGCGCCAGCCGGAGATGACCGGCGCGCAGCGCTCCGCAGTAGTGCCCCTACCTCATACCGCTGCGCGCGCTTCCATTGCGCCGCCGCCATCTGTCAACGGCGGGTGCGTGACGATGCTGCGCAATTCCGGCCGCGCCTGTTCCAGCGCCGCGAAATCCGGCAAGGGGCGCGCGGTCTGCTGATCGCCCGCCAATGCCTGCTCGAGCGCGTGCGCGATCTGCAGCAGCTGCGCGTCGTGGCGCAGACGGCCGATGACTTGCAGGCCGAAGGGCATGCCCTGCTCATCGCGCCCGCACGGCAGCGACAGCGCGGGGTTGGTCGCCAAGGTCACCACGTAGGTCAGCGCGAGCCAGTGGTAGTAGTTGCGCGTCGCCTGGCCGTCGATCTGGCGGGCGTACAGCTCGGTCCACGGGAAAGGCGAGACCGGCGTCGTCGGCGCGAGCACGATGTCGTAGCGCTCGAACGCGCGGGCGAACTCGCGCGCGATGCTGGTCTGCTGCAGGTGCGCGCGGGCGCGGTCGGCCAAGGTGATGGTCGCGGCCATCTCGACGTTGGCGAGTACGTTGGGCCCGAGCGTCTCCCGCGCCTTCTCGTAGGTGTCGGCATACGCGGCGAGAAAAGCCTCGGCGCGCAGCACGTCGAAGGCGCGGTCTGCATCGCCGAGTTCGAACGCGATCGGTTCGCACGCGGCAACCAGCGGGCTGATCGCTTCGACCTTATTGCGGAACACGCGGCGGATTTCCGGGTCGACGATGCAGGTGTCGAAGTCCTCGGTGTAGCCGACGCGCAATCGTGAGAGGTCGGCGGCTGACAGCGGCCAGTACGCAGCCGGATCGGCGGCATGCGAGAGCGGATCGCGCGTGTCGACGCCCACGCTCGCGGCGAGCAGCATCGCCGTGTCCTCGACTGTCCGTCCCATCGGCCCGAGCACGGAGATGACCGACCAGCCGAGCGCGCGGGCGTCATTGGCGACCAGCCCCGGCGAGGGCCGCAAACCGACGACACCGCACAAGGCCGCCGGGATGCGCAGCGACCCGCCGGTGTCGGAGCCGGTGCAAATGGGCAGCAGGTCGCACGCCAGCGCGGCGGCCGAACCGCCCGAGGAGCCGCCCGCGTTGAGCCGCGGATCGAACGGATTGCCGGTGGCGCCCCACACGGGGTTGCGGGTGTTGGCGCCGGCGCCCATGTCGGGCACGTTGGTCTTCGCGGTGACGATGGCGCCGGCGGCGCGCAGCCGCGCAACCAGCGTATTGTCTTCAGCGGGCACGTTGCCCCGCAAGCCGGCGTTGCCGTAGGTGGTCAACAGGCCGGCGGTGTCCTGCAGGTCCTTCACGCCGAGCGGCAGGCCATGCAGGGCGCCGAGTGTGTCGCCGCGCATCACCGCCGCTTCGGCAGCGCGCGCGGCGGTGCGGGCGCGTTCGAAATCGGTCGCGGCGATCGCGTTCACGGCCGGGTTGTAGCGCTCGATGCGCGCGATGCACGCGTCGAGCAGTTCCACCGGCGAAAGCTTGCGTGCGCCGATCAAGCGGCGCAGTTCGACCGCGCTCAGGCGCGGGAGATCGAGATCGGATGCCATGGTTGATTTACTCCGCCGTGATGCCGGCCTTGTGAACCACCGCACGCAATTGCGGCAGTTCCTTCGCGACCTTATCGTCGTAGACGCCGGGCGGCTGATATTGCACGTCGACGCCGGACTTCTGCAAGCTCTCGCGAACGGCCGGATCGGCGAGCGTCTCGGCGAGGGCCTTGCGCAGTGCCGCCTGCGCCGGCGCGGGCAGCCCGCGCGGCGCGACGACGGTGATCCACGGAACCATCTCGAAACCGGGGTAACCGGATTCGGCGATGGTCGGCACGTCGGGCAGCGTCGGCGAGCGCTTCAGCGACGTCACGGCAATCGCTTTCACGCGTCCGGCCCGCAACATCGGCAGCGCCGCGACATTGGTGTCGAACGTGAATTGCACCTGGCCGGCGATGAGGTCGGTCATGGCGGGCGCGCTGCCGCGGTACGGCACATGCAGCAGGTCGATGCCCGCGGCGAGCTTGAACATCTCGCCCGCGAAATGCGACGTGGTGCCACTGCCGAACGATCCGTATGCGAGCTTGCCCGGCTTGGCCTTGGCGAGCGCGACCACGTCCTTCACGGTGCTCGCAGGCACCGTGGGGTTCGCCAGCAGCACCAGCGGCGAAGTGCCGACGAGGCCGATCGACTCGAAACTCTTTTGCGGATCGAAAGGCAGTTTCTCGCGCAGCGCGGGCGTCACGGTGAAGGTCGTATTGGAGCTGATGAGGAGCGTGTAGCCGTCGGCCGGCGCCTGCGCCACGAAGGCGGCACCGATCGCAGTGCCGGCGCCCGCCTTGTTCTCGACCACGATGGGCTGGCCCAGTCGCTGCGACATGCTCTTGCCCACGATGCGGGCGACGATGTCGGTGGCGCCGCCCGGCGGATACGGCACGACGAGCGTGAGCGCGCGGTCCGGATAAGCCGCGAACGCGGTGACGCAAGTGGCGAGCAAGGTGCAGGCGAGCAGGGCGCGGCGTTTCATGAAGATTCCTTTGTCGTGGCGGGCGCGGCGCGCAGGCGCCGCGGCGAGAGCAGGCCGGGCTGCACGCCTTGGGCGAGCAGTTCGGGGGGAATGGCTTGTTGCTGCAGCAGCGCAGCGGCGAGCAGCGATGCTCCCGCTGCGCTCTGGATGCCGTAGCCGCCCTGGCCGGCCAGCCAGAAGAAGGCGGGGGCTGCATCGTCCCAGCCGATCACCATCTCGCCGTCCGGCGCGAAGGTGCGAAGGCCGGCCCAGGTCGCGCCCGGACGGCGGATCGTCAGCGTGGTGGCCGATTCGATGCGGTCGATGCCCGTCGCGATGTCGAGCTCGTCGGGCAACACGTCGTGCGGAAACGTCGGGTCGGCGTTGGCGGGCGAGCCGAGCAATTGGCCGGCATCGGGCTTGAAGTACCAGCCTTCGTCGATGCCGACCACGGCGGGCCAATGCGCGGCAGCCACGCCTTCGGGCGCCTTGAAGGTGAAGGCACTGCGCCGGCGCGGCTCGAGCCCGACCGGTGCGGCGCCGAACATTCGCGCGATCTCGTCGGACCACGCGCCGGCGGCATCGACCACGGTCTTTGCGCGGAACGACGGGCCGTCGGCGAGGCCAATGTGCCACATGCCCTGTTCGCGCCGTGCCTCCTTCACTTCGGCGTTCGTCTGGATGATTGCGCCCGCCTGTTTGGCGCCGCGCAGAAATCCCTGGTGCAACGCGCTGACGTCGATGTCCTGCGCTGCTGCTTCGTAGAGCGCGCCATGCACCGACTCGGCGCGCAGGCACGGCGCCTTGGCCAAAGTCGCTTGCGCATCCAGCCGCTCGATCGCGCCGCCGGACGCTTCCAGCTCGGCTTGTACAGCTGCCAGCAGATGCCCCTGCTCGTGCATCGCGACGTACAGCGCGCCACGCGGTGCGAGCAGGGGAACCGGTGCGAAACCCTCGGGCGGTGCCTCGTAGAAGGCGCGGCTGGCCCGCGTGAGCGCGCGCACCATCGGCGGGCCGTAGCTTTCCATGAACATCGCGGCCGAGCGGCCCGTCGAGTGATAACCGGGCTGCTGTTCGCGCTCGAGCACGAGGGTGCGCCGTCTGCCGGCCAGCCGGAAGGCGAGCGACGCGCCGGCAATCCCGGCGCCGACGATGACGACGTCAAATTCTCTCATGTGAGAATTCTCTCATGCGAGAATCATGCCATGCATCCCGGGGAAACCAGTAAGAAGAAGCTTTCGGCCGTGCCCGACCGTGAGAGCGTCGGCGCCCGGCTGCGCGAGTTGCGCAAGCGGCAGAGCCTGACGCTCAAGGGCCTGTCGGCACGTTCGGGCGTGGCGCTGTCGACCCTGTCGAAGATGGAGCTCGGCCAGGTGTCCGCCAGCTACGGCAAGCTGGCGGCGGTGGCCCGGGCGCTGTCGGTGGACATGGGTGAGCTGTTCGGCGGTGCCGCTGCGGCTGAACAGGACGGCCCGCTGTTCGTGCGCAGCCCGCTCGCCTCGGCGCCGCGCTACGACGCCGAGAATTACGAGTTGCGCATGTTGGCGACGAACTACCCGGGCAAGCGCATGACGCCGGCCTATGGCCGCATCGAGGCGCGCGCCGGGGACGAGTTCAGCGATTTCGTGCGGCACGCCGGGCAGGAGTTCGTGATGGTGCTGTCGGGCAGCGTGCGCATCCAGTTCGAGACCGGCGACACGATCGCGCTCAAGCGCCTGGAGAGCGCGTATTTCGACAGCGCCGTGGGCCACGTCTACCTGCGCACCAGCCGCCAACCGGCCGAAGTGATCGTGGTGATGTCGCCGGGGTAGGGCTTGGGGCGAGGACAGAAGGCTTCGGCGCCCAGCTTGAGCGATTTACTTTGTCGGCGCACTCAGGTCGGCGAATCTGTGGCGAACTTACGCGCGCCGAACCGATCAAGCCGGCGAGATTCCCTGTGGGTGTATCGTGCGGCCAACGCGTTACGTGAAACGAAGGCACAGCGTGCTTGCATCGCCAAAACAACTCTCGACTACTCAATCGTTCATTGCGGCTAGCGAGGAATTTGAGGAAGTCTGCGCTTGGCTTGAAAGGATCGGCGTCGGCTTTTCGGCAACGCGCGTGGGAAGATACAAGGCGCTTTTCGCCGCTATGGCAGAAGCACAAAGAACTGATGACTTAGAGGGGCTATTCAAGAAAAACACGCCAATGGATTTCCTGAATGCGATCGTCGAACGAGCGCAACTCATGCGCATCTACTCGGGCTTACATGAATTGAGTGACGAGATGCTAGTGGGCCGCCTAAAGAAAGCGTTTCGCAGTCATGCTTTGTATGTGATGGATAGCGAACACCGCTCCGGTCGTGACTTTAGTTTGGAACTTGATGTCGCCGCGAAGTTTGCTCGTAACGGCTTTGAGATTGACTTTGGGCACGATGCTGATGTGAAAGCCACGAAGGGAAACTTCCAGATTTTCGTCGAGTGCAAGAGACTCAAGTCCGAGAACAAGGTCCGCGAAAATATTGCCAAAGGCTTGAAGCAGCTTAAGAACCGCTACAAGGCTTCGCTCAATTCAGAGGCGTGTCGGGGAGTGCTGGTTCTGTCAGTGGCAAAGATTCACAACCCAAGATTTGAATTCCTATTGGGGCAAAATGTCGAAGACATAGGCGAGCAATGCGCGGCACATGTAGATTCTTTTCTGACGCGTCACTCCCGATATTGGCATCACACCGGCGTTGACCAGAGGACACTGGGCGTCGCCCTGATATTCGACGCGCCTGGGCGGACACTTCAACGCAATATTCCCTTTTCGCTGCACGAAGTTGCATTTGACAATGTTGTAGCCACTTCATCTCCCGATTACCCGCGTTTCGTCGAATTGATGGGGGTTTTTGGGCCGTATCGACGGGTGCGTCCGTGAAGCCGTTGCTTGCATATGCGAAAGCATACGAGTGAGGTCCTCGGTACTCGGTGCGATCGAGCCTTGTGCGACGGAGGTATAAGCTCGCCGCGAATCACGTTTTGACTACGAAGTGAATGTGCGTGCCGCGCTGCGGTCCTGGGAATCACGTTTCCAAGTACCGATGCCGCTGAGCAGGAACTAGGCCCCTAGAGCACCGAAAAGCAGCTCCTTCGTACTGACGTCATCCCTAGGGTCTTGTTTGTAGAAGTGCAGGAGGTTGGAGGGCGGATAGGCATCCATAAAGTGGCGAAGCCAAATTTCAAGGTCATCGCCAAAATAGTTAAGCTGGCTCATGAGTATGCTCGTGTGACGTAATCTGACTGATACGAACGGCACCTTGCGTGGCGACGGCGGCGTGAAGGTGCCGTCTTGCGCGGTGTTGGCCGTGTCGAGCGATTCGGCATCAACCGTCGGAGCGGGTACGCTGTCGAAGTTGACGCGATAGTTCGCCAGCAACTTCGAAGGCGCGACATCGAATTGCAGGTCTGGCCCATTCAATTTCAACTCGACAATGTAAGAGTCATTGATGAGAAAGATGGAGGATAGGTGCGGTCCATCTGGCGCCATTTCGTACGAATCGACTGCGACCGCGGAATCTAGTTTGAGAAGCGTTACTGCGTTTTCGACACGCGAGCGCTCGACTTCATCTAGGAGTGTCTCGGGCGGGATTCTCCATGTGATAGACATATTCGACGCCTTTCTATCTGCGGGTAGTATCTCGAAGTTGGCAGAAGAGTCCATCCGCCAAATGAATCATGTGACCGAGCTGGTGTGACAAAAATCTTGGGTCCTTTGGACTCCATTGCCATTCGTCAGTGGATTCGTCACGGACACGGCTGGCCTCGTAGAGGCCGTGCGAGTTCTCCCAAACTAGACTCGCCAGAGCCGTTGCGACTTGAACCTCGCAAGTCACGTCGTAGCTAGTAATCTCGCCATTAAAGCGAAAGTGAACTGGAAGCCTGAAAGTCACATGTTGCGCGAAGTAGCCCTCGAGCTTGCCCTTGCGCTCGATCGATGCATTCGGATCGTGGGACTTTGCAAGCTCTAGGATTCTGTTTGCGAGAAATGGAACACCATCTAGGAATTGGGTTTCAAGCCGAACGCGCACCAGATCCTCAAGTCGGGGAATGGCAACCGCTGGGTAGTCGAATAAGCGACTAAGTTCTTTGTCGACGTCGCCGTTCTTACGGAGCTTGTCCAGCGTCTTTTGCTCGATCCTGGTGGCGGACTTGCCGACGAAGTTGGGCAATTGCTGATTGCGACAGAGTACACCCCCGATTTGTCTGCGGTACTCTCGCTTCCACTGGTCCAGCCGCTTTGTCGCCTCCCTCCAGAGCGGGCCAACGGAAATGATGGGAGCCCAATCGTTTGTGTTCGATGCAAGGGTTTCCCAGTATCCGGGAACTAGGCAGGTGGGCGGTAGTCTTGCCCTCAGTGCATCCGCGGGCGCGCCCTGCAACGCTGGCGTTGTGATCGTTTCTGTGCTCATGTCCCTCCCACTGCAATTAGGGCCCCGGCTGGGCCTCTTGTGAGTCTTTGACACTTGCACGATACCTCATGCGCAAGGAATTCGGAAACTAGGCAGATTGGTAATACCTGCACTTTTGCTTTACCTTTCGCAGTGAGCCGTGGCGCTGGGAGTGACCAACTCGGGATGGGGCACTTCGTTTACGGCTACTGGCAACGTGATTTTCGGGTCCATGACTCGCGCCATACGTGAGACTCATGGCATCGCCAGGCGGGAACGTCTTGCGATGGGCTCAAGGAATTGGGCGGTTGGAATCGCGGGAGATGGTGGATCGCTACTCCAGGTACGCGACCGAACATCTGGCCGTAGCTGCCACGCGAATCGAGCGTGTTCGTGCTGAAAACGTGGGCAATATCGTCACGTTTTCGTCACGTTCGCCAAAAGAAAAGGACCTGGCCACACGACCAGGTCCTTGTGCGAAGTGGTGGGCCCTGAGTGACTCGAACACTCGACCTACGGATTAAGAGTCCGCTGCTCTACCAACTGAGCTAAGAGCCCACTTCGAAACCGATAAAGAGGCTGTGGTGGAGAGGAGGAGGATCGAACTCCCGACCTTCGCATTGCGAACGCGACGCTCTCCCAGCTGAGCTACCCCCCCACAGCAGGCGCGTATTCTAACAAATTTCGCGGGCCGCCTTTTCCGCGCGCTCAATGCATCGCGTTGCGGCTCGCCAGCTCCACGAAGAAGCCCGCCGGATCGAGGTCCGTGAGGCCATGGTCCACCCCTTGCGCATAGAGTTGCTCGAACAGCGTGGCGATGGGCGCATCGAAGCCGATCTCCTCGGCGGTGGAGAGCGCGTTGCGCAAGTCGCCGAGCAGCGCGGCCAGACGCGCGCGCGGCGCGAAGTCGCGCTCGACCATGCGCTGGCCGTGCACCTGCAGGATGCGGCTGTCCGCGGCGCCGCCGGTGATCGCCTGCTTGACCTTGCCCATG
>Ga0157376_10002292_pt1 | contig 12928 bp, 16 predicted proteins | sample M45metaG_FD_121801 | JGI IMG/M metagenome (GOLD analysis project Ga0157376, IMG submission 121801) | Miscanthus rhizosphere microbial communities from Kellogg Biological Station, Michigan, USA - M4-5 metaG | ecosystem: Host-associated > Plants > Roots > Rhizosphere > Soil | place: USA: Michigan... | reverse complement strand
CAACCCCAGGCCCGGCGCGTAGTACGCGTTGCCACCGTAGCTGCCGTGGCCCCAATAGCCGCCGGCCAGCAGCAGCACCAGCAGAACAATCAAGACGATCGCAAGTGTGCTCATGCCTTCCCCTTACTGCACGCCGACGACCATGACCGCGTTCCATTGCCCCCAGGCATTCCATTCAGCCGCGTCCAGATCGTCGCCTATTCCCTTCCAGGAAAAAGCGGGGTTCGCCAGATTGAACTGACGCCCGTCGTAGCCGCGTACGCCCATCCAGTGATAGAGCCGTGCGCCTCCAAGCTGGCCGATGCCGAGCTCGCACAGATACGCCAGGTCGGACCAGGCCACCACCCGGCGGTCGACCGTGTAGCCGTACTCGGCGTACACCGTTTCCAGATCGACGCCACTGGCGTACGCCAGCCCATAGTCGGGACTGACCGCCGAGTAGCCGCACAGTCGTCTGAGCTCGTTGACGCCGTCCCACTCATCCCACTTCCCGCCAGTAGGGGACTCGACGCCGAGCGCGTTCATCACCCAGGCCAGAGACGCGCAGGAGCACGTCCACGATGCCGTCTGCCGCACCGCGGGTTCGTTGCGGTCGTACAGCAGGTCCTGCGTGTCGTCGGGCTCGGTCCACGGCTCTGGCTCCCACTTCGTGGGTGGCGTCCAGAGCGCCGTGACGTTAGACAAGCCGCGCCCCATCGCGTGGATTCCACGCCAGGACCGCGCCGCTGCTGAACGGTTGCTGGACTTCGTCGTCTGAAACAGGCGTCTCTGGCGCGAGAGGCACGCCCAGGTAGTTACCCTCGTCACGGTAGGCGGACCACAGCTTGTAGATTGCTCCGTCGACATTCAGCTCACCGCCACCCGCCGCTGACCAAATTATGTGATCCACGCGCGAACCGCTCACTGCGGCGTGCCCACAATGTGCCGCTTGTCGGCGCTCACGTAGGCAGGGTCGTAGCGCATCAGGTTGTCGTACTCCGCCTGGTCGTGGAACACGGCAACTTTCAGGTCGTTGCCCACGCCACCGGCTGGCTCGAGCCCAACGATCAGACCGTCAGTCTCCTGGTACACCGCCTGGAACTGGACGGGCTGCGCCTGCTGCTCGGGCGCTGCGCGCCCTGTTGCTTGGACCTGCACCGCCGGCGCGTCGTCCAGCTGCCAACGACCGGGGCCATCCATGCGGTTGCAGTTGAGCCTGACGTGCGACTCGGGCACGCCGTCGGTCCGTCCCGCGGCGATCTGACCGCACACGCAACCCTCGGTCTCAGTCTTGTTGACGAACATTTGCTGGCCCAGCACCGCGTCGGCGCCACCTCCCACCGGCCAGGTAGACACCGAGCCGCAGCTCTCGAACGGACACGGCACGGTGAGAAAATTGTGATTAGGAGAGCCGTCCATGTTGTGGCTATACGTGACCGTGGCGGGATCGAGCGTGCCGCCGTGACTGCCGCCGTAGGCGTCCTCGTGAACGTAGGCCCAGGTATCGAAGTCGGTGATTTTGACACTCATCTACGGATTAGCCTCCGCAGTAAGCCAGCTACCTCCTGGCGAATTCAACGTCCATGTATCGCCTGTAGTCGTAGACGTGATTTCCACTCTCACTGCATCAGCAGTAAAGGAAGGCATGGCGAGCCCGCTCGTGTTGGCATTGGTCCAGCCTCCCACTTTCGTCATCGTCGGAGTGATTGGCTTTGTCACTCTGAACCTAAAAGACTGATCGATGTTCTGACCCGCGCCACCGGCCCAACCACGAATCATGATGTCGCTACCACCCGCCCCACCGACAATCTCGTAATAACGCAGGCACCGCGCCAGGTCGTCTGCCGGAGGCAGCGGCGCGTAGTCGGCTGGCTGCGAGCCAACCACCAGCATGGCGTTGTCGAGATAGGCGGTGCATGAACCAGCAAAAAACACGCCAACCTGGGCGGTACTCGCGCCACCGATCGTGGCAGTCGCGGTCAGGGTTTGGTACGTGCCGGTGCCGGTATGGAACGACGAATAGGTCCACGAGGTGCCATCGTGAACGCCGATGCGCACGGCGCTTGCGGTGCCGGTGCTCACACGTACTGAAGCAGAAACCTGGCGGCTAGCGAGTTGGTTTGCGTCCCCCGTCTTCAACGGCTGCGACAGACTGGTCGCACCCCCACCCGAGCCCAGCGTGAAGGTGCACGCCGCACAGTAGTTACTGCCAAGCGACGTATCCACGTTGGCCGTATTCCTGCTCACCGACAACGTATCGGACCCGACCAGCGTCAAGAGCCAACGGTCCGCCGTGTAGACGCCAGTTGCCGTATACGGCCCATTGCCCCGCTGCCACACCTCGAACCCGCCATTGGTCAGCTGGTTGGCGCGCGCGGTGTCGGAGGCGAGCTTGGCGTTGGTGACCGACGCATTGGCCAGGTCAGCCGTGGCAATCGTGCCGTCGGCGATCTCGTTCGAGGTGATCGTGCCCGTGGCGATGTCGGCTGCCACGATCGTACCGTTGGCGATCATGGCACTGGTGATCGTGCCACTCGGAATAGAACCCGCCACCAACGGCAGACCTTTGCCGGTCGAGTGATCGTGCCCGTCCACGGCTAGCGCCAGGGTCTGGACGTCTTCTTTCTTGAACAGGTCGGTGCCTGCCGTGGCGTACGGAAACTGCAGCCCACCGCTGAAATTTGTCGCGTTCGTACGTGCCATTTAGACCTCCACCAATGCCGTGTCCCACTGAACTGCTTTGACCGTCAAACTCCCACGCCACTGGCGCCCCACCTCGTCGAAGCTCTGCCCGATCGAGTAGTCCGTAAATGACAGGTCGTGCACGCTCTCGTCTGGCAGCGTGCAGCGCACCGCTCCCGGCGTGTCGACCGCCGCGTCGACCACGTCTTTGATCTGCCGCCGCCCAATCCGCATCGGCACACCGTCACGCCGCACCAGCCCATCCGAGCACAGAATCGTGAGCTCGACCTGCATGAAACGCTTGGGCCGCAGCGCGTGTCCTATGGAAACAGCCGAGACCAGCGGTGACGCTGTGGCGGCAGTGTTGACCAGGTGAACGCGGAACGCCGCCAGCACCGCCGAAGCGGTCGTCGGCATGGGCGCCATCTCGTACGTGTGCGAGTCGAAGCGGTTACCAAAGTCGGTCCAAGAGCTCGCCGCAGGATCGAGCTTGTATTCGATGGTCACGTAGTTGGTGCTATTCAGCAGCGCGCCGGTGACGCTCAGATGCCGAAGGCTCTTGACCGACGCGTGGTAGCCACCGTGCCACAGCGGCAAGTCGACATAGCTATCTCCGACGCCGAAGCGGTACGCCGAGCACGCCGCGGGATTCGGCACGCATGGATTGATCAGCCAGCCGACCGTTCCATCGCTGAATCCGAGATAGGTCCTGGTGTGCCCCGTCGGAGCGCCGATCTTCGAGACGAACAGCGCCTGAATCGCGCGGTTCGCAAAGGCGCCGCTGATCGAGCCGTGCCACGAGTCGACGTGTTCGGCATCGATGTGCAGGGCCGAACGTACGATGTTGGCGCTTACCGTTGTCTGCGACACCCATCCGCCGAACTTGGCGAGATAGCCGGTGAGCGTGTCAGGGTTGAAGATCGCCGCGTAGGCGAACATCGTCCCCATACCGGCGAACGCCGTCACCTTGCCGCGCACCGGTGAGTCGTTACTGACCAGCTTTTCGGGACCCACCTCTTCGATGGTCAACGCCGAGTCGACCTTCGACAGATTCGTGCCGTACGCGGTGTACAGGTCGTTTTCGAACTGGCCCCACGCCTTGCCGTTATTCACGTCGGGCGCGAACTGCAGGAACGGGAACAGGCGATGGTCGTCGCCCGCCTGATCCAGCGTGTACAGCCCGTCGGTCTTGGCGATGACCAGCGTGCCCGCGGCGGTCACCATCAGCGACGTCACGGGCGAGCTCTTGTCGCCGGCCCTGAAGATCAGGCTGGTGTAGTTCGCCTCGACGGTCGGATCGGCGTTGGTGTCGCACTTTCTCAAGCGGTTCGTATCGTCGGCCCACCAGAATTCCCTGCCGATGGTCGCAAAGGCCAGCGCGCCAAACGTCGCCATCGCCGTCCAGGTCGTGCCGTTGCTCGAGTACCTGGCGGTGCCTGTCGACAGCGCCACGAAGGCGCGCTGCACGCCGTCGAAGTTGGTGGTGAACACGGTCAGGTTGAGCACCGCGACACCAGCACCGAAGTCGGCGACCTGCGTCCAGGTTGCATCACTATCGCGCCGCAAGATGTAGCGCCCCTGCGCGCAGTACAGGAAGCTGCCGAGCTCGAAAAACGTCCGCACCCCTGTCGTCGCATCCACCGACGGTGGCGTCAGCAGCGTGATCTCCGGGCCCTTACACCACGGCCAGACCGACAGGTCTACCCCGATGGCGTGCGCGTAGCGGAAGTCCTGCCACTTCTCCTGCGTCCGCAGTCCCATACCGAGCACCAGCGACTCGTACGGTTCGTCACGGTCGCTGATCGGACTCTGACCCGCGTAGCCAAAATCGGGCGAGGCGATCTTGTCGATGTCCTCGACCTTGCTGGACGTGACCAGCGGCTTGTTGGGCGCCGGTGGCGCCAACAGTAGCCCGACCGTGCCAATCTTGAACGTGTATGGGAATGGCGAGCGGCGCGCCGAGTAGATGCTCATCTGAAAACGGGCCCGAAGCGGCGTACCTGCTTGAACGTCAGCGTTGGCGCGACCGCGGTGAAGTGTTGCCTACTCCTGTCGGCGAACCACGCCGCGGCAGAGGTCGAGTCGCGAATCAGACGCTGGTTGGCCTGCGGCTCGAGCAGATGCCCAAAGCGCCGCCAGCCGACGGTCAGCGCGGAGCTCGCCAGCCAGTCGCGTTCGATCGGCGCCTCGTCCGTTTCGGCAACCAGCCCTGACTGCTCGCCGTACGTGCCGCCCGTGGCGCGGCAGTGGTCGTACGCACGCTTGTAGCAGCGCAGGTAGATCGTGTCGCCCACGTTGAACGACCTGGTCGTCGTGTTGAAAATCATCGTCCCGCCGTCGCGCTCGACCATGCCCCAGACTGGGTTGTCGAACGGATCGTCTTCGAACGGCGAATGGCCCTCTGGCAACATGCCGGCCTGACGCACGTGGTTAGGGTCCTGTAGCCACGGCGCAACGTCGCCCAGGTCGTGACGGGTGATGCCGGGCTGCGCCACGCACGCCACATCGACAACCAGCCAGCACTGTTTCAGGCCGTCATTGATGAGCTGGTGCAGTGTCGGCACGTCGAACGGGCCCAGGACCTCGAAACGCTCGCCCTGGCCGCTCAGGCCCAGGTCCTCCATGTCCTCGTACAACATGAGCTCAAGGTCCGCGTAGGTATGCGGTTCGAGGTAGTCATACGTCGAACCACCCGGCGGCGCAATCGGCGGCATCGCCCATTCCAGATCGGGCGTGATGGTGCCTGTCGGCGGGTCGTAGGTCATCACGTAGCGGTGCTTGTCGTGCTCCTGGACGGCGTCTGGACGGTACAACGGGCGTTCGGTGAGCAGGTCGTTCTGAGCAATGCCCGACTTGATCGGATAATTGCTGCACACCAATTTGGTCAGGTCTGAGCCGCTCGTCGCCCGCACGTCGTACAACTCAGGGCCGATAAACGGACCGCTCTCAACCGCAACCGCGCGGCGATACTGCGCCAGGGTGGGCATAGGTTTACGGTCCTACTCTCAAAGGTGGCGGGCTCATCCAGACCACACGCTGCAGCGCCGGCGCCCGCCCGCGCGGGACGAACGCCACGCTCGGCGCATACACGCGCTCGGCGGACGCCATTGCGTCCGGAACAATAGCGGGCAGCGCGGGAATCTCAAATCCGACGAACGCGACCTCATACATCTCCGCGGCGGTGGCGATCGTCGCCGGCTGGATGGTCTGAGGACTGACGAGCACCACGATAGACGGAGCGAAGACCTGGACGATGCCCGGAATGACCCCGGCCAGCATCTGGAGACGGAGGGTCGGGCCGTACACCTGCTCGAGCGACACGATAGTGTTCGGACTGATCTGCCCAACCACCGGCGCCGCGCTGACCGTCGGCGCATACACCGTGGCACCCGTGGCGATCGTGCCTGGATTGACGGTCTGCGCGACACCCGGTGGCGGGTCCCACACCACACGCCCGATCCACGCGTTGTAGGGTGGCGTGTACGTCGGAGCTGCGCCATCCGCGACGGCTGCGCCAGCGTTGAAGTCGCGCGTGGTGATCACCAACGCGTCCGTCCCACTCTGATTCAGTCGTCCGTTGACGAGCGTCGGCGTGTCGAACGGCGCACCACTGCTGACCAGGAAGGGTGCGGTGATCTGCGTGCCGCCGGTGTCGTAGCACGCCATAAAGATGCTCTTGGCGGTCAGGTTGAGATAGCTAACCGCCACCCAGCCCGTCGTCGAATCGACCGAGATATCACCGTCGATGAACTTGTCGACGCGGTCGGAATGCGTGCCGGCCGAGTACACATCGATGGGAGCAATGGCCGCGTCGGTCGCACAGTTGACCCCGACGTAGCCCCAGGTATCGCGATTGGTGTTGTCCTTGTAGGTGCACACGCCGATCCAGATCTTGTCGCGTGCGGTGTCTTCGCGCGGCTCGGTCAACAACTGGAACTTCAGGTTGTAGCCAAGCGCATCAGCGCCGGCCCGCTGCAGCAGTGTGAGCGTGGTCGCGGTTGTAATGCCCGTCGACCAGTTATTGCTTCCAGCGTTCCAGCGCAACCGACGGAACTTGAGCGCGGTCGACGCGATCGTGGTGCCCTCGATGTAGCAGACGTACAGATCCTTGGTGTTAGTCCCGGCTGCCTTGCGCCTGGCAGCAATGCCGGGTACGAACCCAGCTGATGCGAGCTGCGACACCGCGGTGTACGACCCGATGTTCGGTGGGTTGTTGATCGAATCAGTTGCCGCAGCGCCTGGCGCTACCCAATTGGCGGCGGTCCCGTCCGCACTGGTCAGAGTGAGCGTGCGCATCGCGCAGCGGACCTCACCGCCAATGTGCCCGGTCTGGAGGTTCTGCGCGGGCCAGAACGCGACCAACGAACCATTCGCGCCGCCCTCAGGAATCCAGAGCAGCACGGGCAACTCGTAGTTCATGATGGCGCTGCCCACCTGGAAGTCGAGCTGCAAGTTGACGGTCGAGTCACGCGCGGCGCTGATCGTGGTGATGTTGTTCGACCCGTCGCGGGTGATCGCGTAACGCCGGTAGATCAGCCCGTCAGTCGAGTTGTACCCATTCCACAACACATGCGCCCAGGCGCCACCAGCATCGAACGTGATGGAACCTCGGACCAGAAACCCACCATCGATGTTGCCGGTCGGCGTACTCCATGTGACTCCATTGTTGTTGGAGTACATGAAGTGGACCTGTTGGCTGTTGTCATTGAGTTGCGCGACCAGTTTGCCAAACGGGTCGACCGCGACCGCCGGCGCCTGCGCCCACGTGAAGCCGTCGGGTCCCAGGTTGGTGAGGACCGTACCGGTTTGCTTGGTGAACGTGGGGGTGCTGACGCCGGCCATGAGGCTTTAGAGGGTGAACAAGCCCGATCCGCTGAAGACGACGGAGATGTCGGCGCCGTTGGGCGTGACTGGCAAGCCAGTACCGGTGTCGACCCACGCAATCAGTCGCTGCGCGCTGGCTGCGACATCCGCGCCGCCGCCGACTGCCGAAGACTGGAAGTACAGCAGCGAGTGGCCGCTAGCATTTGCGCTGGGTGCCGTAAAGGTGATGTCCGCGGCATCCGCGGTGCCACCCGTGCCTGTTTTGGAGGCGAGCGCCGCGGAGGTGGCGTGCAGCACACCCCCGCCGCCAGTCACGTCGGAGACGAACTTGTGCGCGGCGCTGAAGGTGTAGGACCGCACAAGCGCGACCTTGACCGTTGCGGTGTCCCAATCAATCTCGCCCAAGAGAAATCCCTCGCGGCCCGGATTGAACAGTGCGTTGGCGATGAATCTACCCTCCTATCTACCCGGCGTAGGTCAGGTCTTCGATCGAATTGGGGATGACCTTCGCTTCGAGTGCCGCGACGCGCGCGACCAGGGCATCGAACTCGGCTCGCGTCGGTCCGCCGACCACCGACTGCATGTCATCCGGCAATGTCACCGTGAGCAGGACACCCGACGTGAGCCGCCGCCTGACGATCAAACGCCCAACATGCTCCAACGTGCCGTCGGTCTGGCGCCCCTGAGCGATGCTGAGCGTGTCGGTCATGGGCTAGATCAGCCCTTGTCCTTGCCTGGCGGAATGCCGCGTTTACGATCCAGACGTGTATCACGCGCCGAACCAGGCTTGACCCTGGCCCGCTTGTCGGCCGCGGCATCACGCGCGGGCGTGTACTTGACCGCCTTGGTGACTCTAGGCATCGTTGATCCTGACCCCCGCGCGCTTGACGACGATCGAGATGCTGCGACCGTGCTGCGCGGCGCGGTTATCCCTGCGGCTCACGACCTGCTCAATATCGCGGTAGGCGCGTTCGTAGGCCGCTTCGGACGTGATGCCGAGCTCGCGCATACCCTCTTTCTGGCTCATGCCCAGGAAGCGCGCCCCGTCGATCACGTCGGGCGTACTGTCCTCAGCCACGGGCAGGCTCGGCCTCGGGCTCGGTTTCCTCTTCGGGAATCTCATCGCCCTCGTCGTCTGGCTCGGGTGGCGGAGGCGGCGTCGGCGGAGTTGGGGGGTTGGGATCGGGCATATGGCTCACGGAAATAGGCCTCTCAGGATGTCGTGAACGTGCCGTTGGCGGAGTACGTCGTGACCCCGTTGGCGGACGCATTGATGCGGTAGTTGTAGAGCGTGGCGGTCGTCAAACCCGACAGCGCCTTGGTGCGCGCACCGGTGCCGCTGTCGACCGTGCTGGTCGACCCGTAGGCGGTGGTGAGGCCGTACTCGACGTAGCTGTTCGACGCTACGCTCACCGTCCAGTTGGCCGTCGCACCGGTGGCCGTGATGCCGCTGATCGAGACCGCCGAGATGGCCGGATACGCGCCCAGGGCAGACGGCACGGTGCCGTTGGGCGGCACCTCGAGCGCGGCGTCCGTTGGCCAACCGCCAGGCTTGGCGGTCGGTCCTTCGTTGCCCCGCCAGTCGACGGGCGTGTGCGTCCACAGTCCGCCACTGGCCCCCACCTGCGAAGCGATCGTGCCAGCGTTAACTGGCACGCTGCGTCTCTGGCGCCTTGAACGCCTCCGCGTGCTCACCCCGCTGCTGCGGTGGCTGCGGAGCTGGTCGGTCGGTCGCGTTGCGCGCCTCGCGGCGCTGCTTGTCGCGCTTCTCGACCGCTTCACGCGCACGCTGTGCCGTCTCGCGCTGCTTGTCGGTCTTGGACAGGTCGGCCATATACGCGACCAGGTCAGGGATGGTCTTCACTTCGCCGCGGACGAAGCCCTTGCGCTCGTACGTCTCGTCGTTGGCGACCGGCGCCAGGAACTCACCGCCCCCGTCGGGACGCGTCCAGGTCGTGTAGTCGACCATCGAAATCTGCTCGTCCGGGCCGTTGACCGCGTCTTCATAGCGATTCGGCTCGAGCCGCAGGACCTCTTCGGAAGACGCCTCCGCGGGCGGAAACGTGTACTCAGCGTCCCCGAGCTTGATCTCCGGCGCGGTCGGTCGCGGATCGACCACCGTCTGGCCGCTCTCCTTCGCCAGGTCCTCGTCCGGCTTCCTCACGGGCTCGCTCGCCTCGCGCTCCTGACGCTGGTGTTCCTGCTCGAGGTGACGGTGTTCCTGCTCCTCGCGCTCCGCTCGTTCGGCGCGATCGTGTGCTGCCATAAATCTGCTCCTCTGACGGGCGCTCTTTGATGACGGGATCGGGGTAGGGGCCGAGCGGCGGGTCGGGATACGGCCCTGGTGGCGGGTCGGTCTGCTCGGCGTGGAACGCCTGCAGCTCGGTCAACGGCTCGAGCGGCCCAGGGTTGGGAATCTCGGCGACCGCCAACCGAAACGCGCGCTCGTTGGCCTGCAGGTCGCGGTCGCGTTCACCCGGTCGTTCCTGGCCGCGGGCGTAGTCGTTGCGTCCAACGTCGCGCTGCTGCTCTTCAGGCATCACTCGCCTCCTTGAGGCACCCGTCCAGGTCGACGACGCGCCTGCTCGATCGGATCGTAGCCCTGGCCGCGCTCGAGCTTGGCCTGCAACGCCTCGATCGACTGCGTCGCTGCCGTCTCGACACCCGCCAGCAGGCGTGCCTCCTGGGCGTCTTCACGCGCCTGGGCGCGCTTCGGCAGGATGACCCGAATGTCCTTGCCGGTCTCGTCCTTGATCTGACGCAGGTACTCGCGAATCTCGTCGACGGAGTACTCGTCGAAGGTGTCTTCGAGATGCATGTCCCGATACCGCTCGCCCGCGCGCCGAATGGCGTTGATGAGCGCCGCCTTCTCGCGCTGTTCCTTCAGCAGCCGCGGATACTCCTGCTGCAGGTACTGCTGCTCTTCGCTCAGACCGCCGTCCCGCCCAGGATTCTGCGCCAGCATGTGGAAACCCTTGTCCTGGTAGTAGGCGCGGTTCTGCGGATCGCCCTGCAGCATGACGACCGTGCCGTCCGGCTTCAGGTAGCGGCGCATCGGGTAGTTGTAGTTCTGGCCGCGCTTGGGCTGCGACGCGACCGGCGGGGTCTGCTCGAGCAGCTTGTCCAGGAACGCGTTGCCCGTTTCGACAGTCATGCGGGATACCTACGAAGCTCCGTTCAAAAGGATCCCGAAGTTATCTCGCATTTCCTGGTGGCCGTAGATGACCTCGACCGCCAGCTTCCAGGCGAACACGTCGATGTCATAAAACACGTGCGTCTTCGGCGTGCGCTGCACAACCAGCGCCAGCGCGTCGCGATGAAAGATCGCATTGTTGGCCTGACCGCCGGCTGGCTTGACCAGGTTGGTGGTGACCATCAAGTTCAGCCCGTACATGTCGCCCAACTGGCCGTTCTTGACCGGCAGCTGGCTGGTGCCGACGTACAACGCATTGCTCCAGCGGTCCAACGCCAGCTTGCTGACCTTTTCCGCCGGCGTCATGACGAAGAAGCGGTCGTCCTGCGGCACGTCGGCGTCGTCGAGCAGCTTGATCGCGGCCAGCACGTTGGCGTCGGTGGCCGCGGTGCCCAGCGTGCCGACCACCTGGCTGAAGCCGGCGAAGTCCGCGGCCAGCTTGGTGTCGATGTCCTTGGCGACCGCGTAGCCGAGCTTGCGCTGGTACTCGTTCTGCAGGTCGATGCTCGACTGGACCTTGACGATGTCCTCGATGCCAAGGGCGGCGTATGACCAGATGTTTAAGGTGATTGTCGTCGCTGTTTCGGCGGCCGTCTCGTAGGTGATGGCGGTGTTTTCCGCCTTCGCCCGCGCGGCCAGGTTGCCGATGCTGGCCACCTTGACGGTCTTGCCGACCGTGGCGTCCGACTCGAACTCGCGGTTGACGCTCTTGGCGATGACCAGGTTCGACTCGGTCGCGCGCAGGACCGCTTTGCTCCAGATGTCTGGTGAGAAAACGCCATCCGCGATGGTCTTGTCTACAAACTCTGTGGCGCCGGTAGCCATGAGCTACACCCCCTAATGTCGTGTGAGGGGGATGCTCCTGGTTGGCCGATGCTGCACCCCCGGTTTTGGTTGGTTGTTCTCGTCGAACAACGCGTCGTACTCGCGCAGACTCATCGCTGCGATCTGTTCGTCAGTCACTTCGCGGACGCGACCGGGGGTTCCGTTTTCGCGCTCGGGGACTGGCTCGTCGCCTCTAACCTCGCTCAGTACCGACTTGCGGAGTGCAGACTCGATGTTGCGCCGTTCGCGCTCGGTCTCGAGCTTGACTGACTCGTCGTGTACGAACTTGAGATATTCAGCGACACCCTCAGCGTGAGATTTTCCTGCTCCGAATGTCTGTCCCCCGACCTTCTCCTGAATGGATCGGTCGAGAGATTGCTGGAACAATACGACACCGTCCATGAAAGTGCCACCAGCAGCTTGCGCTTGCTGCTGCGCGGCTTGCGCTTCACTCTGGAGACGACGCTGCTCGAGCTCGCCGAGCGTGTACAGGTCGTTGTCCTGCGCCGCCTGACGCTTCTGCTGCTCGATGGCGTCCTGCTCGCGCTTGCGGAGTAACGCGTCCGCCTTGTGGCCGATCAGACCGCTGAGCGTCTCGTCCTTCTCGAGCACGTCGCGCGGCAGGTTTTTGGCCAGCAGCTTGAATTTCTCGACCGGGTCCTTGACCTCGTCGACCTGAGCGAACCACTCCGGCGACGCTTGCGGCGTCTCACCGTCGGTGGCCCTGCTGTCGTCACCGGTCGGCGCTTCGCTCGCTTGAGTCGCCGGAGTGGGGTCGGGTGTGGCCCGCCGCGAACCGCGGGGTCCGCGGGTCCGCTGCGGAGCCTCCTCTACAGGCGCCGCTTCCGCGGCCGCTGCTTGTTCCTCTTCGAGCAGGTCGGGATGGATCCCACGGTCACTCATCGTCATGCGTATCTCCACGTCGGGTGGTGCTCAAAGTTGCGGCATCCCAACCACGCGTGCCATAGCGCCAGCACGGTCCTGCGGCGGTACCAGCGGAAACGATCGTGCGTCACTTCCTGGGCTTCGGCTTTCCAGCAGACCGCATGGCCATAGCTATGGCCTGGTCGCGCGGCCGCCCCGCCTTGATCTCGCGTCGAATGTTGCTACTGATGACCGCTTGACTCTTCCCCTTCTTCAACGGCATCTCAACTGACCCCCCGTACTATGAAGCCGACGGTTGCTTGCAACAACCGCCGGCCACACCAAGGAGGATCTGGCTCCCTGATGCAAACCGAGTCTAACTGCGCTCGCTGCGGTAAGGCGTACATCTACCCCGGGCGAGGGCGACGCTCCAGGTTCTGCTGCATCGACCACTGGGGCATTCCGAAGCAGTGCGCTTATTGCGGTACTGACTTCTGGGCGAGCGCTACGCGTCAGATTTACTGCGGGAAGCTTTGCTCTGGACTCGCGAGCGTGCTGCCT